>Ga0080064_1000266_pt1 | contig 150320 bp, 129 predicted proteins | sample Subgrocontami54m_FD_69260 | JGI IMG/M metagenome (GOLD analysis project Ga0080064, IMG submission 69260) | Subsurface groundwater microbial communities from S. Glens Falls, New York, USA - GMW46 contaminated, 5.4 m (SPADES assembly) (version 2) ...
CGGTCCCCGGCGGGGGGGGGCGTGGGACTGAGCATCTCGAATACTTTCCGTTCGGCGAACAGTGGGTCGAGGAGCAGTCGGGCGCGTCGAGCGACACGGTGCCCTATCGGTTCACGGGGCACGATTGGGACAGCGAGACGCGGTTGTATTACGCGGGGGCGCGGTACTACGACCCGCGGCAGGGGCAGTGGCTCAGTGGGGAGTCTCTGGTCGCGTCCTTCAGGGGCGCCGGTCGTGGCAGCGTGTACACGCCGACTCATCTCGGATCGTACGCGTACGTCATCAACAGCCCACTCGTTCGCTTCGATCCGGATGGCAGGCAAGGAATCGGGGTTCAGCTCGTCGTCGCCGGCGGGGGGGGCCAAATCCTTCCGCCGGTGGGCCCGTGTGACGCTTCATGCTGGCGAGACAGGATCTTGAGCTTCATCCCGTTTGTGAACATATTCGCATTTGCGATCGGCGTGATCGACCCGAATCCTGGCAACGCGCCCACACCCACCACCGTGACCGAACCACGGCACGAGGCGCGCGCTGTCGTCAATACTGTCCTGGCAGCCGGTGCGACTGCGCTGCCTGCGGTGCTCGGCGGCGCGGGGCGATCGACAGGGGCGGGTCCGGCAAGGATCGGCGTGACGCGGGCGACGCCAACGGCCGAGGGCGAGGAGACCGTGCGCGTCTTCACGGCCACCGATGCCCCCGTGAACTTGAACCGTCCTCCCGGCCCATCATCCTCCGGCGGTCAAGGCGGAACATTCGCGACGACCAACGACATCACGACACCAACTGCACTGGCGCGCCACACGCAGGCGAACGTTCCTCCGAGCCCGTCGGCGACACGACCCGCCGGCGTTCCGGCCCACGTCGCGGAGATTGAGATTCCGCGCTCCAGCCTACGACCCGACACCACGGATCCTCGCCCCGGCAATGTCTGGATTCCACCTGGAGCACCCGGGGCCCGGGTGACACGCCGATGGAGGGTCACGAGCCCCGACGATGTCGTCCCGGTCGTGACGCCCCAGGGTCCGCGGCAATGATTGAGTTGCTGATTCAAGACGCGCTGGCGAAATGTGCGGACGACTCTCCCTTCTGGCCCGGTGAGCTTGTGAAGGAGTTGGAGCGACGCAAGCGCGGCCTTGGTCTCGAGTGGGCGCTCGATTCGATCTTGCGGCTTCTCCCCTCGATTCAAGCGGATGCCGCCGCCGCGCGAACGCTATTCGACGAGGCGACGAACCACTTGCGGCAGGGCCTCCCTGGCGAGGCTGCAGGCGAGAGGGGACGCGCGATCTGGGTAAGTGCTCACTCGCGAGCCGTCCGTCGGGTATTCATGAGGCTCTTCGGCGCGATCGCGGCCTTCCGGCTCAACCAGTCGCAGTATTTTGCCGAGGTGTTCGGTACAATCGCTGTCGCCTGTGAGTCCCTGCCGCTTAGCGAGGATCCGATACCACATGTGATCGAGTCGTTTCGCCAGCTGATCGCGCGTGATGGCACATCAATCCAATGAGTCGCGTCTCGCGCGTTTCAACTGGCGACGATCGAAGCGTTGCGCGACCTGGCGATCATGACCAACGCGGACGTTCCGTGCTGCGAGTGCATGAGATTTCCGATTGGCGCGTCGCACGACGCTGCGGGACATGCGGCCGAGATTCGGCGCGTTCACGCAATCACTCACAGGTGGCTCAGCGCAGGCAATCTCGCGATGTGCGTCCGAAGCTCCGCGCAATCGCGTGTGCGCGTCCGCGAAGCTCGCAGACCGCTGACGGGTGTACCCTCCGCGTACCGATGGTCCCCGCGCCCGCCGCAACGGTTCATTTCTCTCGCTGCTCGTCACCTTCGTGGCCGTCGCGGTACCCGCGCTTGCGCGCTCGCACACCGTGCCGCGCACCGAGCGCCCGCGAACGGCTCGGTGCTCAGACTCCGATCCTCTTTTCCCCTCCGCCTCGCTGAACGTCAGCCCGCTCGGAACACGTCCTCGACCGACGTCGCCGTCACCGCGCGACGTATCCACGTGTCGAGCTGCGTCGCGTCGTTGCACGCGAGGACGCGAGTGCGTGTCGCGTCGCTCACGGCGATCTGACGCGCGGCGAACACCGCGAGCAGGCCTTCCGCCTTGCCCTCGGCCTTCCCCTCGCTTCTCCCGCGGGCCTCGCCGCGGGCCTCCAGTTCCTCGCGAAACTGCCGAAACCAAGGACTCTCGGGCATCGTCGCTGGATTCATCGCCGTCTCCTTGAGCCACGCGAACATCTTCTCGCTCGCGACAGAAAGAATGGCGCGGATTTGCGGCGCCTGCAACGCCTCGGGCAGCGCCCCCGCGAGCCTCACGGCCTCGCGGACGATGCGCTTCGCGGCGGGCCCGTGCCGCTCCTGCATCGCCCACGCGGCGAAGAACGCGAGTTCCGGACGTGCCTCATCGAGCAGTGTCTCTGCGACTGCATTCGACAACCACACGACGCACGGCGACAGCGCTACGCGCGTGCCGAGCGCCCCCGTGGGCTTGGCCATCGCGCGTGCCCACCGCGCGACATGTGCGTGGGGCGTGATGACCACCAGATCACCCATCGCGCCGCGCGCGTCGAACAGCACGGCCGTTGCGAGCAGCCAACGACGCAATTTATCGTCGTCGATCTCGAGTTGCACTTCGACCATCAGCCACGGCCCGCGTTCGCCACTCGCCAACAGAAGGTCCGCGTGCACTTCCACGGGTGGCGCCACGCGCAGCGTGCCGTCGACCACCGCGATATCGGCCATCCGCGCGGTCACGCCGGCACCGGCGCCCGTCGCGTCGAGCAACTCCAGGAGCCACTCCGGATGGGCGCGTAGGATCAACAGCAGCGTCTCGTGCGCAACACTCGGCATGCAGACGGGTATCGCGCGCAGTACCCAGCGGTTGCGCCCGCACTGCGTTGCGGGGACATGGACATCGACGTTGACGTGAGCGTCGACCTGAACATCAACCTCAACATCAACTCCACCGTCAACGAACGCCCAACCCGGTCTTCCCGCGTCCGAACCGTTCCCCCCTCCGGCTTCCCGACTCCCCGCCTTCCTGTTCTCTGCCTCCGACTCCGCTTCGACCGCGGCGCGCCCCCGCGCTAGTTCGCTTGCCGCCGGAACACGCGGAACACGAACTCGCCGTTGCCACTCGCAGATCGAATCGTGACTCGATACGCGCCCGCACTCGGCGCGCAGTATCGCGCCGTCGGAAACGCCGTCGCCGACACGTCTTGCGCAACACTGTCGCGGCCACGCTGGACGACCAGATCGAGGTCGTCGACACCGCCACCGCCGATCGCAACGAACGCGTAGCAGGCCCCCTGCTGCAACGACACGTTCTGCGTGCTTGTGCCACCGTGGCGAACCGGCCCACGGAACAGCGAGAAGTTCGCGTCGCCGTGGTAGCCGTCGGCCTGCAGGATTCGGGAAACTTCCGCGTTGCGTACGAACATCAATCCACTCATGCCGGCGCCCGAAGTCCCACTCTCCCAACGATACAGTCCCGCACGATAGCCGCCCGCGCCCGCAGTCGCGGTCACGCGTACCGTGAACTGCCCCGTCGTTTGCGGACACACGCGCACCACCGGTCGTGCGTCTTGTGCGTGGTCGCGATCGACCTCGCGCCCGCCCGCATCGAGCAACGCGAGATCCAGATCCTGGATTCCCGAATCGCCCACCGCCGTGATCGCGTAGCAACTCCCGGCTTGCAGGTTGACTGCCTGGCTGGTCACACCCGCCGCGGCGAGTTCGCCGGAAACGGGACTGCCGACGACGCCATATCCTCGCGCGAGAAGGTCGCGGTCGACTCGGCGGAAAAACGCCTCGATTCCGCCGGCGCCGGAGGCCTGCGCGTTGAGCGTGAGCGCCGTCTGGGCGCCTGCGCCCGTCGTGCCGCCACGCGAGTACGCGATCAGCCACACGGGTCCGTTGCCGTTGCGAAGCCGCGCGCGAAGTTGGTACACGCCCGCGCTCGAAGGACAGATGTCGCGAATCACGGCATCGGCGCCGCCACCTGCGTCCGAGTACAGCCGTCGGGCGCCACCGGCATCGAAGAGGAACACGTCCGAATCGTTCGCCCCCGGCCCGCCGAACGTCGCGAACGAGTAGCAACCACCTGCCGGAAGATTGATGGGCCAGCTCTGTTCCTGCCGGTTGGACATCTGAATGCCGATCGGCTGTTGCGTCGGCGCGTACCCTTGCGAAGCCAGCAGCGTATTGAGATTCTGAATCCGCGCGTTGGTTCCGGGATCCGGTGTGGAAAGCGCCTGTGCTGCGCCAGCACCACTCGTCCCGCCGAACGCGCCCGCGAGATTTCCGTACGTACCCGCCGGTCCTTGGTACGCTGCGAACGCCACGCTGCCCGACCCCGAGAACATGCTCACGCGTGCGAGATGCATTCCGTACTCGGTCGCGCAGAACGAGACGTTGGGATGCGTGTCCGGATTGCGATCTTCGCCGAGCGAGGTGCCCGACGGCGCGATCATTTCCATGTCGATATCGCCGACCCCGGCGTCGCCCACGGCGACCACCGTGTAGCACATGCCCGGTTGCGCCGGCACGGCGAAGGAAACGAGTCCGCGTGCGGGAAGTTGCTGTCGCAGCGGCTGCCCGATCGGTTGAAAACCCTGCGCACGCAATGCGCGATCCGCTGCGGCCATGGCATCGCCACCACCGGCGACCGGACCGCCGAGCGTGGGCGCGCCGCCGCCCGCACCGCCGACGCCGCCGGTCGGGTCCGTTCCAGCGCCGTAGCCGCCGACGCCCGCGTACGGATTCGCCGAAAACGAGGGATTGTACCTCGGCGAACGAATGCAGCCCGACCCAACCAGCCCCACGCCCAGCGCGATCGTCCACCCTCGAAGATTCCTGGTCCCCAGACTCGTGCGCTTCATCGTCGCGATCCTCGCCGGCTCGGAAGAGCCCTCTAGGGCCGTTCTACGGCCGGGGGCTGTCTTACTCCCCGCAAGGCCGCGGGGAAAGTCTCGACTCGCCGGACGCGCTCGCGGGGTAAGTCCCGCGGATTGACGCAACATTCGTCCGCGCGGGGCGGATACCTGCGCGTGTCCGAAGTCGTCGCAGAATCCGTTCGCATCGAGCACCCCGCGTGTGGACCCGATCGCGCGCCGCGCGACGTGCCGCGGTTCCTCGAGCGGGCGCTGCGGTTGCGCGCACTGCAGCATCCAGCCTTGCCGCGGGTGCATCGGATCGTCGCCGACGTCGACGCGCCGATCGTCCATGTCGATGCCCAGCGTGGCGTCGATCTCGGCACGCTGCTCGTTGGCGCGGCGCGACGCAATCGCGCGGAGCCTGTGCCCGTCGCCGTGGTGTTCACGACGATCGCGAGCGTGCTCGACGCGCTCGTGAGCCTGCACGGCGCCACCGGCCCGGACGGCGTGCGCGCGGAAATCGTCCACGGCCGGCTCGGGCTCGGAACCATCACCGTCGACACGCACGGGGATGTTCGCGTGTGCGACGTCTTCGCAGGCGCCGCGGTGCACGGAAATTCCCGCGAGGCGTGCGTCGAGCCGGAGCGGTTTGCGTTTCAGGCACCGGAGTCGTTTTCGAGCGGCACGCTGGATGGACGCGCGGATCTGTTCGCCGTCGGTTGCGTTGCGTTCGATCTGCTGGCCGGCATCGAGATCGCGCGGCGACGCTGGCTGCGGATGGCCAGCGCACGCGGAGCGCTCCCCGCGGCGCACTTCCCGTCCATCGAACGAGCGGACGTCCCGGACGGGTTTCGCGCGTGGATCGCTCGCGCCGTCTCCCTGCGTGCGAACGAACGCTGGTATTCCGCAGCGCAGGCCCTCGGCGCGTGGTTTCAATGTGGCGCCGTCGCGGGAATCTCGATCGATCAACAAGCCACCGCATCGTTCGTGCGAGACGTCGATCGCGGCAGAGGCGCGTCGGCGGCGCCGAAGTTGCGCGTTCCCGCGAGCATCGTTCGCGCGGATCCAGCCGCGGTTACGGTCGCGCAGCGGGGGTGGCGCGCGGGCGGCGCACGCTCGCTCGGTGACGCGCTCGATGCGACCACGCCGGACGCCGTCGCGCTTCCAGGAACTCGATACGTCTTGCGCCGGCTGATCGTCGCGACGACACGCACACGTGTGCACGAGGCGCTGGACCTGGAGCTCGGCCGCTCCGTAGTGATCAAGCGCCCGAGCGAGACGGCCGATCGCAGCGCACACCGGCGCTGGGCGCGCGAGGCGCGGGCACTCGCGGGCATCGATCACCCGAACGTCGTGCGGCTTCTGGACACCGGTCGCGATGCGACGGGCACGCCGTTTCTCGCACTCGCGCCCGCGCCGGGAGTGACACTGTCCGAGCGCATTCGAGCGCAGGGCGCGCTCCCACTCTTGGAAATCGCGTCGTGCGCCATCGAAGTCGCGAAAGCGCTCGACGCCGTTCATTCTGCGGGATGGATCCACGCCGACGTGACGTCGCGAAACATCATGTGGGGCGACGATGGACGGGTGCGACTGATCGACTTCGGCCTCGCGTGCAGACCGTCGTCCGCGCTCGATCGGGCCGACGGCGCCGATCCCGCGGCCGCGCGCGTCGATTCGTTTGGCACGCCGGGCTACGCGCCGCCCGAGCAGATCGCGGGCGGACCCATCGACGTGCGCGCCGACGTGTACGGGTTGGGCGCCGTTCTGTACGAAGCGTGGACGGGGTGCCGCACGGTGCATGCCACGACGCTGCTGGGCGCCCTCGACGAGCAGCGAGTCGCCGGCATCGAAGTTCCGCTACGTGGCGCCGATCCGTTCGCGTCGCAGCTGCACGCGCTCGTGCGAGACTGTCTCGCGCGCGATCCGCAGGGGCGCCCGCCCACGGCCTACGCCGTGCTCGAACGCGCGGAAGCGCTGGTGGCGCGTTGCGCGGGACAGCCGACGCAGACGACGCAGACGACGCAGTCGAGCAGCGCGCCGTCCGCGCACGTCGCCGACACTCCGAGCGACGCGCGCGCTTCACACGATACACGCCGTGCGCGACGGCGCGCGACCGGGCCGCTCGCGTGGGGGCTGCTTGCGATCGCAACGGCGCTTGCCCTCGTGGTCGTCGGCTTCGGGCTCGGCCGTCGGCGCATGGTGCGCACGCGTGATTCCGTGACGCATCGCGATGTCAGCACTGCCACGATTCCCGCACTATCGCGGCCGAGCGAGCTGTGCGAAACCTCCCGTCGGTGACGCCGAGATCGTCCTGGATGCGCTGGACTTACGCACTCGCGTGCGCGTGCATCGCCGTCGGTGCATTCGCGTGGGGCTGGTCGTGGCTGGCGCGGCAGGCGCCGTCGTCGCCGTGGTACGTGCAGGGGTATCCGTCGGCGATCGATCACGTCGCGCTGCGCGCGTGGATCGAAGGGATTCTGGTGCTCGTCGTTGCGCCCCACGTCGCGCGCAGCGAGCTCGTCGACTCGCCACGGCGCGCGTGGACGCTTGTGGCCGTGGCGTTCGCGGGCACGGTGATCGCGTTCGGTGCGCAATTCTACGCGGCGCGAACGGGAAATCTCGGTCTGCAACTGCGTCTTCCGGACGGGACGACCGGCTGGATTCGCAATGCGCGCGTCGTCGGCGATCTACTGTCGCTGGTGGCGCTCGGCGACGCGTTGCGGTGGTCGTTTCGGGGGAATCTCCGAAGCGGCTCCGGGCAATCGAAGTAGGCCCGCGCGTTCCAAGATCGAGCGCGTGACTTTGGGCACCGCGAAGGCGGCGAGTTCGTCGGGATGGACAAGACGCCCGTGCGCGGGAAGTTCGGTCAGCTCGGCGACGAGAACCTTGATGTGCATCGCCGCGTGCGTGAGCACGTGCGTCAACGTCCCCGCCGCGCGCGAGCCGCGCACGCGAAGTTCGTGCGCGCGAGCAATCGAGCGACTGCCGACGCCACGGCGTGCGCGAACGATCGGCGGCAGCAGCATTCCGGGCCACCGACCGCGTTCGTCGGCGTCGAGCCACACGCGACCGCTCGACGGGTCGATCGCCACGAGCGTACTCCACGCTTCGCGACGCACGGTCTTGCGCGCCGGTCGCTGCGGAAACGTCTCGGTCTGCCCGGTTGCGTACGCGCCGCATCGCGTGCGAACGGGACACAACAGACAATCGGGCGACGCCGGCGCACACACGGTCGCGCCGAGTTCCATCAACGCCTGGTTCACGTCGCCCGGCGCGTCGCAATCCGCGACGGCGTGGGCGAGCGACCACAACCGTGCACGCACGGACGGGCTCACAGGATCACCGGCGATCTCGAACACGCGCGTGAGCACGCGCTCCACGTTTCCATCGACAAGCCCGCACCGCTGCCCGTACGCAATGCTCGCGATCGCCCCGGCCGTGTACGCTCCGATGCCGGGCAGCCGCTCGAGCGCGTCGACGCGGCCCGGCAACGTTCCGTCGTGACGCTCGACGACGATGCGCGCCCCCGCGTGAAGCATCTGCGCGCGGCGGTAATACCCGAGCCCGCTCCACACGGTGCGAACGTCGTCGATCGACGCGGCCGCGAGCGACTGCACCGTGGGAAACCGCGCGAGGAATTTTTCATAGTACGGCCGCACGGTTTCCACGCGAGTCTGTTGCAGCATCACCTCGCTCACCCAGATCGCGTACGGGTCGCGCGTCGAGCGCCACGGCAGATCGCGCGCCGCACGGCGAAACCACCCGACGAGGGACGACCGGAATTCGGCGTCGACGCGGGGAGGATCGACCGGGTGGCGGTCCGTCACGGACCGGGAAATAACATGAAAGTGTTGGGGTTTTCGGCGAATTCAGTCGAATCCGTGGCCACCAGGGGAACGAATCGCGTGCAACGCGGGTTTGGACCGTGCACGTTTCGAGGCTAGGAGGGTCCCATGAGCAAGCCCGGCATCGCTGCGGTCCTGTCGTTTCTGATCCCGGGATTGGGACAGGTCTACAACGGCGACTTCTTCCGCGGTTTCCTGTGGTTCGTGATAGCCGTCGTCCTCGGCGTGAGCCTGTTCGTGGCCACGATGGGCACCGTGTCGCTCGTGTATCATCTGCTCTGCGCGTGGGCGGCGTACAAGCGCGCGGAGAAGCGGCAGCGCCGCGCCCGCTGGATCTAGCGCACGGACGGCCACGCGTGACCGGGCGCCCGCCGTCGAACATACTGCGCGGGATGCCGCAACGAGTCGTGTGGACGGTGCTGGTCGCGTTCGGACTCGCGTCCGTTCCGCGTCTCGCTCGAGCCCAGGCGGACGACGACTGGAGCGTCACGCGCTCGCCGCGAAGGCGAACCCCGCGCACGGGCACAGCGCACCCCGGCGCGGGCCACCCGCGAACGGCGCGGCCAGGCAGAGCGCGTCCCGACGGGCCACCCGCGACGGTCGTTCCGCCGACCGGAGACGCGCAGCGCGATCGCCGCGACCGGATGATCGCCGTGTTGATGCAGTCCGTGCTTCGCAACGCGCAAGACGACGGCGGACCGCTGCCCGTACTGATGCGTCTGGTCCGCGAACGCGATGGTTCGGTGGATCGACTGATCGCCGATCTCGCGACTCGGGCGCGCGCCGCAACGTCGGACGCCGGGCCGCACGTGGTGCTCGGGAGCGTGTACCGCGAGACGGGGCGGTTCGAAGACGCGCTGCAGGAGTTCCGCACGGCCGAGCGCATCGCGCCGACGTCGCCGGGACCTGCGCGGGCGATCGGCTCGCTGCTTCGGAGGCTGGAGCAGCCCGCGGCCGCTCGGGCCGCACTCGAGCGAGCCCTCGCACACACGACCAATCGCGCGCAACGCAGCGACGCACTTCGGCAGCTCATGGAGCTGTCCCTCGACGCGAATGACGTCGCGGCCGCACGGCGCCACCACCACGAACTGGTCGTTGCGGACTCGGCAAGCATGACGGTTCGGCGCGAACTCGCGGATGCCCTGCTCACGCGGCATTTCTACGACGACGCGGCGCGCGAATTCGAGCGACTGGCGGTGCTCCTCGCCGGCGATCACCGAGTACTTCCCGCTGTACTTCGAGACCTCGGTCGCGCGTTCGTCGGTGCCCGGCGCTACGACGAAGGTCTGCGGACGTATCGGCGCGCACTTGCGATCGCTGCGAGCGACGCTGGGATCCGTCGCGAGATCTACGACGGCATCACCGAGATTCACGCCGCGCGAACGACACTGCCCGCGTGGATCCGCGAATTGGAACACGCCGTCGGTGGCGACACGTACGACCGGGCGATGCTGCTCGCGCGACTCCACGAGCAAGCCGGCAGCGCTCCCGGCGCAATTGCCGCGTACCGACGAGCGATCGCAGCGCGGCCCGCGGACGTCGACGCGCACGTTCGGCTCGCACAGTTGTTCCACCAGCAAGGGCAGCGCGCGGACGAAGTCGCGACGTATCGACGTCTGGTCGCGCTCTCCCCGCGCGAGCCGCGGTTCGTCACCGAACTTGCCGACGTGCTGGTGAGTCAGGGCGCACGCGAAGAAGCCGTACGACTGCTGCACGACGCGAGCCGGCGCGCGGGCAACGACGCGAACATGCACGAGCGATTGGGGGAGGTGTTTGCGCGGCTTGGGATGCAGCAGGACGCACTGCGCGAGATCGAGGTCGTCGCACGCGTGGATCCGACATCGCCGTCGGGGCTCGTCGCGCTCGGGCGACAGTTGATGGAAATGGGCCAGCGCGATCGTGCCCTCGCGACATGGCGGAGACTGCTCGACGGCGCGCGCGATCGAGCCCGCGGCGCGGCGGCGCTCGCGGACGTGTACGCCGACAACGCCATGCTGGCCGAAGCCGTGGACACGTTCCGCGAGGCGATTCGACTGCGCCCGGCGGAGGTCGGGTTTCATCGCGGGCTGGCCGGCGTACTGGAACGCGCGCGGCAGTTCAATCTCGCGATCGAAGAGTGGCGTCGGGTGATCGACCTCACGCCGAACGATCGTGACGCTCGCCGGCACGCACGCGAAGCGATCGTACGGCTGTGGGGACTCGATGGACGGCTGGCGTCGCAGATCCCGCTGCTCGAGCAGGAGTTCGCGCGGACACCGCCCGACGTCGAAGCCGGCCGCGATCTGGCCGAAGCATACATTCGTTCCCGGCGACTCGACGACGCCGAGCGCGTGCTCCGGCGCGTGGCGACACTGGCACCGGGGGACTCGTCGGTGCACCTGTCGCTGGAACGCGTGCTCACCCAACGCGGCGACCTCGCAGGTGCGATCGTCGCGATGCAGCACCTGGTCGACGCGGATCCGCGTCGTGCGCGCGACACGTACCAACGCATGGCGCAAACCGCGCTCGCGCTGCACCGCGATGAGCAAGCGCTGGAGTTCGCGACGCGGGCCGTGCAGCTCAACGATCAAGACGCCACGGCGCACTTGCGGCTCGCGGAGCTGTATCGGGCGCGAAACGACATGGGCCACGCGATTGCGTCGCTTCGCCGAGCCCTGGAGCTCAATGACAGATTGTTTCCGAGCTATTTCCAGCTCGCAGACTTGTACCTGGGTTCACGGGACGAGCCGCGCGAAGCGATCGCGCTGTACCGTCGCGTGATTCAACTCGCACCCGACGACGACGACGTGTCGCGCGCCGGACGGCAACTCGTACAGCTCGCGCCCGCTGCGGGAATGGGGGACGACGTCGAGCGGGATCTGTCGACCGCGTCGGCGGCAATGCCCGCTCGCACGGTTTTTCGGCGACTGCTCGTGTCGTACTTCGACGCGGTCGCGCGGCCCTTGATCCAACGCGCGGTGCACGGCAACCCGCAAGAATCCGCGAATGCCCGCACCGAGCTCAGGCGCCTGGGCGTGCGGGGGCTGGCACCGATGCTGGGCGCCCTCGGAGACGCCGATCCCGCGCAGCAGCGTGTGGCGCTGGAAGTGCTGGGATATTTGGGCAACCCGAACGCGTCGAGCGCGCTGCTCGCGGTCGCGGAAGGCAACGGCGACGGGGACCTTCGTCGTCGGGCCGTTGTCGCCGCCGGTTCGCTGGGCGACGCTCGGATGCTTCCGCGACTGACGGCGCTGCAGCGGCGCATGGAAGACGTCGATCCGTCTCTCGCGACGATCGCGACGTGGGCCATCGCCCAGATCCACACGCCGGCCGCGACGCGAGCGCTGGTCGGGAGTCTGGCGCGCGACCGCGGGACGGCGGTGCGTACGGCCGCAGCCCTGGGTCTGACCGGCACGACGGACGCTCGCGCACGGGTGGCGTTGCGAGAAATTTTGCTGCCCGCGCGAGCCATGGATCACGGCCTCGAGGTCCGCGCCGCCGCGACGTTTGCGCTCGCCGGGGCGCTCGATCCGCAGACCCTCGCGACCGTTCGCGCGACGCTCGCGGATGGTCAGTCATCGACGCTGCTGCGCGCGGCGTGCGCCGCAGCCCTCGGCCGAAGTGGTGACGTGTCCGTCGCGGCGGATCTCGCCCGCGCGATGTTCGATACGGAGATCGCGTTGCGCCGCGCCGGGGCGGGCGCTCTCGCTGCACTCGCGTCGCCGAGGCCGACGCTGCACGGTCGCACGCTCGACGACCCTTCGCTTGCGGCCACGCCCGCGGGATTGCTCGCGCGATGGATCGACGCGGAGCCGCCGGCAGACTCGGCAAGGCGTGCCCTCGTGGCGTTTCGCACCTCCATCGCGCAAGCGGCGAACGATGCGCTGCTCTCCGACGACCGGGCGATGGTCGTGCTTTCCGCGCTCGCGCGCCCCGATCGTCTCGGTCCGCTCGTCGAGCCGATCGTTGCCGGAGAGGCTCCGGACGTCGTCGCCGCGTTGCAATCCATCGTCGATTCGATTTCGCCGAGGGTCGCTGCGCTCGCCCTCCAGGGCAGCGCGCGGACGCGGCGAGGTGCCGTTGAGATTCTCGCGCGCAGTCGGGACGACGGCGCACCGCGGGCACTCGCTCGCGCAGCAAGTGACCCAGACGAAGTCGTCGCCGTGGCGGCGCTCGGCGCGCTCGGCGCCCGGCGGCCCTCGCCGGACGTCACCGAGGCCATCGCGGCACGCTTGGCGCCGGACGTCCCGTGGGTGGTGCGGCGCGCGGCCGTCATGGCGTTGGGCGGACGGAGCGACGAAGCGTCGCAGAACGCGCTGATTCGTGCGGCCATCGGCGATGCGTTCGCGTACGTGCGGCTCGGTGCGGTGCGAGCCCTCGGGGCGCATCCCGACGCTCCCGCCGTTCGCGACGCGCTCGTGCGGGTCGGGCGGGACGACGAGGACCGGTCGGTTCGGGACGCGGCTCGCGACGCGCTGCGGTAGGATCGAACATTTCAGTCGCGAAACGGCCCTGCGGCGCGGTAGAAATGCGCGAGGGTGGGCTGAAAGCTGATGTGTGAATCGTTGACGGGTCGCGCCTGGCCCGCCTACGCTCTGCCCGGATCAACGGCGGCGCGCGGGAGTCGTCACGGAGTTCGATGGAGACCGATGTCGGGTTCGTTTGTGGTCGTTGCGACGCTTTCGCAGCGATGGACCAGACCAGCTGTCCGTCGTGTGGGACGGAATTGTCCTTCCCGACCGGCGCTCCACCGCGCGCACCTGCTTCCAATGTCGCAACCGCACCCACGCTGCCCAATCCGGTTCCCGCAGCAGCTGCAGCGGCCGCCCCGCCCGCAGCCCCGCAGGAACCCCCCGGCCCGCCCCCAGTCGGACCGATTCGCATTCCGGCCGGATTCGTACTCACGGAGGAGCTGATGGAACAGGCTCGCAGTTACGTCTGCAAGAAGTGCTACACACCCGTGCCCGCAGGCCACAAGTTCTGCGGCCGCTGCGGCGAGAGCGTCCCGCGCGAGATCCTGACGGCGTCGACGATGCTGATCTCGAAGGCACTCGAGCCCGGCAAGGCCAAGCTCCTGGTGATCAAGGGCGAGGGGTTTTCCAGTGACGTCGGGGACGAAACCGCGTTCTTGCTGGGCGGCCGCCAGCACCTCGCGGGACGGTCACAAGGGCAGATCCTGTTCGATCGGGACAACTGGGTGTCGCCCAAGCACGCGAACTTCTACTACCGCGACGACGGCAAGCTGATGGTCAAGGACGAGGGCTCGCTCAACGGAGTCTTCGTGCGCGTGCGCGCTCCGGTCGAGCTGTCCGGCGGCGAGGTCTTTCTCGCGGGTGAGCAACTGTTCCGCGTGGATCCCACGCCACGCGCGACGGATCACAACGACGCGGACGGAACGCATTTTTATTCATCGCCCAAGCGCGCGACGCCGTTTCGCGTGACGCAATTGCTCCGTGGCGGCGTGCAGGCGATGTTGATCAGCGCGCGGGAAAACGCGGTGAGCGTCGGTCGCGACAGCTGCGACATGAACTTTCCGAACGACCCGTACATGTCCGGCCGGCATTGCAAAGTCGAAATCGGCGCGAACGGTCGGTTCACGCTGACGGACATGGGAAGCAAGAATGGAACGTACGTTCGCGTGCAGGGCGAGCGGGAACTCGCCCACGGCGACTACCTGTTCGTCGGACGCGAATTGCTGCGTGTGGACATCTCGGCGTGATGCGAAGTTGGAAGACGAAACCCCCCTCCGCGCGGCGTGCACAGTGCACGCGCGCGGTGTAACGGCGGACGGAGGCGATCCGTGATCAGTTGTCCGAAGTGCGGCAAGGAGAACCAGGACCACTACAAGTTCTGCCTGGGATGCGGCAACGAGTTGCCGCGAGACGCCGGAGCGGCGCGCCCGTTCCATCCCACTCCACCCGCGGGAGTTCCCGCGGCCGCGCCCCCCGGGCCGGCCGTGTCGGCAGGCTCCGCGTTCGGAGCCGGACCCGCAGTTCCGCCGAGGCCGGCCGGCGCTGCGCCCCAGGCTCACGCCGCACCGGCGGCAAGCCCGTTCGCGCCACAACCCGCACCGCCGCGTCCGGAGCCCGGTCCCGCGCAACCTCCCCCGCAAGCCGTACCGGGAGCCCCCGCCGCCGGCGGATTTCAACCGAATTGTCCCCAGTGCGGCACGCCCAACCCGCGCGCGCAGCGTTTCTGCATGACCTGCGGATTCGACAATTCCACGGCACCTGCCGCAGCCGCCGCGCCACCGCCGCAAGCAGCGTTCGTTCCCCCGTCCGCGCCCGCGGCGATGCCGGCGCCCGCGGCCGGTCCGCAACCGTCGCGCGCGCGGCTCGTGCTGATTCGCCCGGACGGCAGCGAGGGCGGGATGTTCCAGCTGAACGAAGGCAACACGGTCGTGGGCCGAGACACGGCGCCGCTGTTCGCGAGCGACACGTACTTGTCACCGCGGCACGCGACGTTCACCGTCAACGGCACCACGGTCGGCGTTCGCGACGAGAACTCGCTCAACGGAATCTACGTCCGAATCGAGCGGCAGACGCCGACGGAAATTCAGGACGGTGAAGTGTTCCGCATCGGGCAGGAAATCCTGCGGTTCGAAGCGTTTCGCCCGGCCGTCCCCGAGGCGGACGGCACCGAGAAGCAAGGCGCGCAGCTCGAGGGTCTCGTCGGGCGAATCTCCCTGGTCGTCGGCCGCGAGACAACCGCGAACGCGTTCCCGGTGCCGATCGGCGGGCTGTACCTCGGTCGCGAGCGCGGAGACATTCTGTTCCCGGAGGACGGATACGTCTCGGGACTCCACTGCCAACTGTCGGTCGAGAACGGCAAGCTGATCGTCACGGACGTTGGAAGCTCCAACGGATCGTACGTTCGCATGGGCCGCGGCGATCGGATGCTGAAGAACAACGATCTGCTGTTGATGGGTCAGCAACTGTTCCGTTTGACGCTCTGAGCGCGGGCGCCTCGCACCGCGTACACTTCCCGCCGCGTTGCATTCACCGACCGAAATCGTTCTCACGTGGCTGCACTGGTTCGGCGACCGGAGCCCGGTTTCCGTTGGCGCGTTCGTGGGCGTGTCCGCGCTCACAGAACATTTGTTCCCGCCGTATCCGGGTGACGTGGCCGTGGCGCTCGGTGCCGCGCTCGGTGTCCACCGTCGTTGGCCGTGGCCGGCGCTGTATGCCTGCGCCATTGCGGGCAGCTTCCTCGGAACGCTCGCGACGTTCTACTTCGGACGTTGGATCTCCAAGCACGGGCCGTTGCATACCAACCCGCGCGCGTTGAGGTTCCACGCCGTCGTCGAGCCCATCGCGCTGTCGCTCGAGAAGCGAGGCATCTGGATGCTCGTCGTCGCGCGATTCGTGCCGATCGGGCGTGCCCTCGCCGTCGTCGCCGCTGGCTACGCGGGCATGCACGCAAGGCGCGCGATTTCCGCAGCGATGCTGGGGGCTGCGCTCTGGCACGGCGTGCTATTTCTCGTCGGTGCGTTGCTCGGGCACAACCTGCCGCGCATCCAGTCCGTGCTGCAGACCTACAGCCGCGTGGTCGCGATTGTCGTCGTCGCGGCGCTCATCGCGTGGGTCGCAACGCGTTGGTTCCGCGCACGGCGTGGAACGCGGGCACCGTAGGCCACGCGCGGCGCGGTTGCGGTTACCCGCACGTTTCGAGGAACTGCGTCACCGCAGCGTTCACCGCGGCGGGTTGTTCGATCGGCGCCGCATGCGTGCCGCCGTCGATCATCAAGTACCTGGCGTTGGGGATCTGACGGGCCATCTGCTCGGCCAGACGCGAAGGAGTGAAACTGTCGCGCTCTGCCGCGATCACGAGCGTCGGGACGCGCACGGTCGGCAGCATGTCCTCGGCCGAGTGCTCGCCTGCGGCCTGCACCATGCGCAAGAAGTACTCTGGCTCCATCTCGCCGAGGTGCTCGAAGTACGGAATCATGTCGTCGGCGCGCGTGCGCTCGGGATCGACCTGGCGCGTGAGCTTTGCGAGACGCCACGCGAGACGCGCCGGCGTCATCGCCCAGAGAGCGCGTGCGAGTCGCGGGTAGCGACGACGTTGCTCGAGCAAGAGCGGCAACAGGCGGTAGAGCACGTCGCTGCCCTGGAACGTACGCGTGATCCGTCCGTACGAACCGCAGAGCAGCAACATCGCCCGCACACGCTCGGGATGACGGCGGTACAACTCCAAGCACACCTGCGTGCCCATCGAGTGGCCAGCAATGATGGCGTTCGGGATCCCGAGGGCGTCGAGCACCGCCACGAGATCCTCGACGTGATCGACGATGTCGATTCGGGCGGGGTCCCGCGGAAGTCCGGAGCGACCGTGCGCGCGGTAGTTCCAGTGCACGACGCGGTGCGACGCCGCGAGCACCGGCCGGAGATACCGCCAGACGAAACCCTCGCAGAGGATTCCATCGCACAACACGATGGCAGGGCCATTGCCCGCGACTCGATAGTAGATCGCCGTGCCGTCCGGACCGAGCGCGAAGCCTTCAGTCTTCGTCGCGTCCGCGGACATCGTCGGCGCCGTCGTCCGGCACGTCGTTGACGGACGGGAGCTTCCGGATCTCGGCCCGCGCTAGTTTCCACGCGCGCTGCATGACCCACGAAAGCGACCGGTCGAGCCGGGCGGCTTCCTGTTGAATTTCCTGCAGCATCGACTCCGGGAAGTAGAGACTCTGCTTGCGCTTGTCGCTCTGAGCCATCCGCTCGTCCTCGGCGTGAAAGGTGGTGAGATCGAGTACCTTTCCGCGGGGGGTGGTGTCAATGGCGTGCGAGTGGGCAAGTTGGAATTTGCCAAGAACTTCGCCCGACGACATGTGGGCGCCCGCGGCGAACCGCGCGGGCCTGAACGAACGGCCCGCGCAGCTCGAGAGCGAACGGATTACATCGCGCCGACGGAGAGAACGTACGGCGCCGGCGTGCCGGTGCCCCGGCCGGTCGCATCGGCGTTGTGGATGCAAACGTACCAGGTCGTCGCGGCGCCCGAATTGACCGCCCAGGGGTAACGCATGGACGGGTCGTTGCCGTCGACACGCGGACAGCCGAAGCCGTTGTTGTTGTTGTCGCCACCGAGCAGTCGACCGGTCGAGTCATACACGCTGATCTGCCAGTCGAGCGTGTACGGCGCCGGTGCGAACGGACAGAGGCCCGCAGGCGACGAAGCGCGTGCGTACAAGCGCGCGCTCATCGGCACCGTCACAGGAACGCAGTCCACGTCGTAAGCGTCGAGATCGCCTTGGATCGCAATGGGCAGCGCCATCGGCGTGCCGCCACTGGTGCGGTCGTTCGGCTCCATCTCGGTCGTCGCGGCAGCGCACGTGCCCGTGTCGAGGCCCGTCGCGCGACAAACCTGGCCCATCGGGCACCGGTTGGTCGCGTATCGAGCATCGCACGCGCCGCCCATGGGCGCGGCCGTCTGGCATCGGCCTTCGCCGGTTGCCGTGTTGCTGCAGCTGAGACCCGAGTCGCACTGCATCATCGAGCCTGCCGTGCGGCAGCCCGCGCCGGCCTGCGTGCCGTTGGCAACGCAGGTTCCGACCGTGCCGCCCATGCCCGGCGTGTGCACGCACGTGAGGTCCATACCGCATCCGTTGATGCCGTACACACACGGTGCGCCGGCCGCGAGCGTCGCCGTGCACGCTCCGTTCGCCGGATCGGTCATGTTGCTGCACATGAGCGTTCCGTCGCAGTTCGGTGCCGTCACGCGGCAACGACCGCCAGCGGCTCCGTCCGTGACGCACGAGCCCTGGTACACGTCGAACGTGCCACCCGCACCGCCCGTGCCGACGCCAAGACGGCACGACGAGTTCGTCGCACAGGTCGCTCGTGGATTGCACGTCTCGCCCACGTTCGCGTTCGCTGTGCAGAACAGGTTGGGTGCCATGCCGCACATCAGCCCGGCGCCGCTGCACATTCCGGCCATCGTGCACGCCGTGCCCGCAACGGTGCCGTCGGCGGTGCACATTCCCGCCGTGCCGGTGAAGCTTCCGGACAGGCACGACTGACCCGTCGGACAGCGTGTGTCGAACGTGCTGCATACGGCGCCAGCCGCCGCGGACGTCAAACAGGTTCCGGGGCCCCCCGTGGCGCTCGGTACGCAGCTCAGGCCTGCGGCGCAGGCGTTCATCGCATCGCACTGCGAGTACACGGCGCTACCGTTCGCCGCGCACGTTCCGACGACAGCGCCCCGTGTGGTCGAGACGCACGTGAAACCGTCCATGCAGCGGCTCGCGCCGTTGGTGAATCGCTCGCATGGCATGCCCGTTCCCACGACCGAGTAGCAGCGTGGCGGCATGTCCGTCGTGTCGCACATCAGTGCGCCCGTGCACACGTCGCCGGTGGCGCACTGGGCGCCTGCGACCGAGCCGTTCGCGCGGCAGGTCCCCATCGCGCTGAAGCGGGTCGTGTTTCCGACGCACGTGGCGTCCGCGGCACAGATCGAGTTCACGCCGCGGACATCGCACGGCATTCCCGTGGCTTGCGGCATCAGCTCCTGCACCGACAGCTCGAACGTTCCCTGCTCGCCGGGCGGGTTTCGCTGCATCATCGGGCCAACGAATCCGCCGAGTCCGATCAGCACGTCGGTACCCATCGCTCGAATGTTCGTCGTCGCGGTTGAAGTCAACACGCGCGCATCGCCACCGAACAATCGGTCGTCGTCGTTGCACGCGAATGGCCGCGTCGAGGATGAACAGGCGCGCGCTCCGTCCGCGATGACGAGCACCGTGTCGAAGCCACGTGTCGTGCCCGGATTCGAGGTGGACACGCGCAACGCAGCGCCGCCGCGCATGCGATATCGGAAGACGCGCTGGCGTGTCACGAGGAACGGGCAAGCGGGCTGGCTGCGGGGCTGGAGACCCGTCGTGAGACTGTCGGCCGCCATCATGTTGTTGCTCGTGTAGCGAAGTGTGTCCCCCGTCACCATCCCGAGCGCATTCAAGTCTTCGACCATGACCATGTTGCAGGTCGTCGAAGCGCCACCGTCGCCGCCGTCGGTCCGGACGTCGGTCGGCATGCCCGTATCGCCGCCATCTCCCGGCGGACCTACGACATCCGCTGCGTCACCGGGGCCGGTGCCGTCTGGCCCGCCGTCCGTGGTCATGGGAGTGCCGCAAGCGGCAATCCCGAGAGCGGCGGTGAACAGCACCGCGCGCATCGAAAAGGATGAGCGAATCATGAACCAGTCTCCTGTTGGGCGGACAACCGCGCGGACGCACGACACCCCGCGAGACGGGACGGATACCCGAAAACGCCGGAGGTCACAAGGACCCCCAGACACCCACCTCGCGGCAGCCGTACGACTCGTGGCCGACGGGCGCGTGGCGTCGAGCACCTGGAGATTCGTGACTTTCTGGAATCGCCAGCGTAAAGTGTTGGCGATCGTGTTTCGACCGTGCGCCGCTGACGCGCCGTGGTTCTCGGGCGCAGCTCGGGCCGGCATCGTGTGGTCGCGGACGGGGACAAGAACCGGGTGAAAAAGCCGGCCGCAAGTCAGTCGAATATGCCGGCGCTTTCGCCGCGGCTTATCCCATCGTCGATGTCGGGAACCGCTTCGTCGCCCCCTCGGTCCGAGGACCCGTTTCTCGAGTCCGGAAGCGTGCCGCGTCGCCCGTCGAGCGATTCCTCGACTCGCTTGGAGGCCATCATTCTGCGGGCCCTCGCGGACGCGAAAGACCTCCAACGTCGCGTTCGCGTCGTCGTGCGAGGCAACGCCAGTGCGGGCGTGCCGCCCCGCGTCTTCGAGGGGGTACCCGTGACGATGAGACCGGCGGCCGACGGCCGGATGCGCCTGGTGCTCGCGGTGAGCGAGGACAGTGAGCAATTGGTCTTGATCGAGCGCATCGTGATGGTCACGCCGGCGCCGGAAGAGTAAGTGTTGCAGACATGGTGGATCGCGGCGTTCTGACGAGCGCGGTGTGGAGGGTGGCGTTCGCGATCGTGACCCTCGGTTGCGGTGGGGCCGGGATGGGCGACGCCAACGATCTCGACGCGCCGACCAACGACGGCGCAGCAATCGACGTCGTGCGAGTGGACGGTGGCAACGACACTGGCAACGACCCAACGAGCGATGTGCGCCTGGGTGACGACATCGCTGCGGACGCGGTGGGCGACGCGGCCGACGCCGAGAATGTCGACGCGGGAATGTCCGCGACGCACCGCTGCGGATCGTTCGTCGATCGCAGCGCGACGAGTGCGGATCGAACGATTCAATTCGCGCCCTATGCCTACACGCCGAGCTGCGTGGACATCGCGCCGGGCCAGCAGATCCGATTCACCGGCGACTTCGCGATGCACCAGCTTCGGAGCGGCATCGCGCCGAGCCGCGCGGCGATCGATCCGATGGGGAGCACGCCAAATCCGATTGCGGCGACCGACGTGGGACTCGCGGCGACGTTCACGTTTCCCGCTGCGGGTGTGTTCCCGTTCTACTGTTTGGACCACGAGGGCACGGGGATGTACGGGGTCGTGCGCGTACGTTGATCGATCCGTCCGCGGAGTACGCACTCGAACCGCGGCTTGCGCATGACGTCGCAGTGCGATACTCCGCCCACCGCTCGGACCCGACCGCGCTTGAATTGGGAGACAGTGATCATGACGAACGTACGCACATCTTGGTTGGCAGCGGTTTTCGCAAGCTTTCTCGTGGTCGGCTGCGGCGGACCGACGAACTCGGACGCCGGCGATGCAACCGACGCTCGGGGCGACACGGTCGGTGGCGGCGACGTTCAGCTCCCGCCCGACAACGTAACGGTCGACGTTCCGGTGACCGACGTTCCTGTCACCGATGTTCCCGTGGCCGATGTGCCCGTGACCGATGTGCCCGTGACCGATGTGCCCCGAATGGACGTTCCGGTCACCGACGTTCCGGTCACCGACGTTCCAGTCACCGACGCGCCGGTCACCGACGTTCCAGTCACCGACGTGCCGGTCGTCGACGTGCCGATGACCGACGTCCCCGTGACGCTGGAGACGTACGTCGCGCAACTCTCGGGCGCCGAAGAAGTTCCCGTCGTCTCGACCGCCTCGAGTGGCACGGTGAACTTCACGTACAACCCCACGACGCGCGCACTCACGTGGATGATCACGCACACCGTAACGACGCCGACCGGCGCTCACATTCACACGGCGGGCGCAGGCGAGAACGGTGGCGTCACCGTGACGCTCACGATGGCGACGGGCTCGAGCGGAATGGCGACACTGACCGTCGCGCAGGAGACCGACCTGCGACTCGGACACTTCTACGTGAACGTGCACACGGCGGTGAATCCGGGCGGCGAAGTGCGAGGACAAGTTCTGCGCCCCGGCGAGTCGTTGTACGTCGCGACGCTGACGGGTTCTCAGGAAGTGCCCGCCAACCGCAGCGCAGCCACTGGCGTCGCGTCGGTGATCGTCAATGCGGCCCGCACGAGCTGGCACTTTCGCGCGAACACGAGCCTCACGCCGACGGCCGCGCACATCCACTCCGCGATCGCGGGCGTGAACGGCGGCGTCCTGTACTCCCTGGGGACGGCGGGGATGCTGATGGAGGGCAACCAGGCGATCACGGCTGCGGATTTCACGGCGCTCGACAACACCGCGCTCTACGTCAACGCTCACACCGCTGCGTTCCCGGGTGGTGAAATTCGGGGACAGCTCTTGCGCGCGGGAAGCGAACTGTTCGTTGCGAATCTCACGGGTGCGCAAGAGAATCCCCCAGTAACGACGTCGCTGACGGGCAATTCCTCCGTGGCGCTCGACTACCGTTCGTCGAACGTGCGGTACGCACTGGTGACCACGGCGACTGCGACGGCAGTGCACATCCATCGCGCCATCGGTGGCATCAATGGCGCCGTCGTCCTCCCGTATGCGGGAACGACGTCACCGCTGTTCGGCATGGGCGTGCTGCCCGCGGGTGAAGTGGACGCTCTGCGGATCGCGCAACTGTATGTGAACGTGCACACGGCCGCGAACCCAGGCGGCGAGCTTCGAGGGCAGCTCATTCGTCCGGGCGAGCAACTGTTCGTCGCAATCATGAGCGGCGCGAACGAAGTGCCGCCGGTGACGACGACGGCAGGCGGCGCGACGCAGATGGTGCTCAACGCGGCAGGAACGTCGCTGGCGTACCAGAGCGTCATCACGATGCTGGCGGCCGCGACAGCGTCCCACATCCACAACGCGCCGGCAGGCACCAACGGCGCGGTCGTGTACGCGCTCACGCTCGTGGGCGTTGCGCCGACCGGCACGCAGGCGATCACGGCAACCGAGGAAATGAATCTGGCGATGTCGCGGTACTACGTGAACATCCACACGACGACGAATCCCGGCGGCGAACTTCGCGGGCAACTCGTTCAGCGGTAGAAGTCGTCGCGATCAGCGTCGATGCAACATCGCAGGCCCAGGAGCCGGGCCCGTCAGGGTCAGCACGCCGTTGGTGCCGATCGAAAATCCCCACGACCCGAGGAGCGGCGTCACCGTGCCCACGCCCGGCGAGGCGGCCTGATTTCTCGACGGAGTCACGCAGCCAGCCCGCTCGACGACGCTCACGGGCGTTCCGTCGATTCGGACCGTGGTTCCGGTGGCGTCCGTTCCGGTCACCCATGCGAGTCGCGAGACGTGGGTCGTCTCGACGCACCCGGCGAGGTCGCCGCCCGTCGCCGCGAACGTCACGGTGATCACGATGCTGAGCGAGCCGTTGCCGTCGAAGTTGTAGTCCGCGATCGCTGCCGTGATGTCGGATCGGCCCTGGATCGGATCGTCCTGGCGCCAGATGCCGACGAGCGGACCGCCGGCGCAACCCGCGAGCACCGGGAGCGCCGAGAGCAGCACGAGCCGCGTGAATCGCGCGACAATCGCTCTCATTCCGCGCGCGAACGAGTCACTCATCGCACGTCGATCGCCAGGAGGTACGCTCCCGCCGCAAAACGCGACGACGCTTCGCGCACGCACAACGCATACCGCCCGGCGTCGAGCCCGCGGGCCCATGCGAACCACGTCGCGTCCGCGCCGTCGATCCTCGGGCAGCCGAATGCGCCGCTGTCGGTGTCCGTGCCGAGAATCACGGGTTCTGCACCGACGCGATACAGATCCAGCGCAAGGTTCGCGGAACATCGTCCGTCGGTCGCCGTGGCTTGCGCGTACACGCGTGCGCCCGACGGCACGTCGACGGCGTAACAATCGACGTCGAATCGATTGATGACCCCTCGGGCTCCTCCCGGTACCGCGACGCTCGTCGACGTCGGAGACGGTGCATCGTTGGGCTCGGTCTCCACGACGACCGCGCGGCAGACTCCCGAGTCGATGTCCGCGCCGACACAAAACTGTCCGCCCGGACAGCGTACGGTTGCAAATCGTGCGTCGCAGGCACCGCCTGGCATCGCATCGCGCACACAGCGACCGGCCCCCGTCGCCACTGTGCACGCAAGCCCCGGGTCGCATCGCGGCGACGCCGCGCGACAGATCGCCCCCGCGCGTGTGCCGTCGAGACGACACACGCCGTCACTGCCCGTCGTCACAGACTCGCGGACGCAGGTCGTGTTCGCTTCGCAACGGGTGTGTCGCCCCACCACGTCGCACGGCATCGATGTGTACGCAATCCGAAGGCATCGGCCGAAGTCGCGATTGGTCGGGTTCGTGCAAATGGAACCCGACCGACACGCGAGGCCCGTCGATGCGCAGATTCCGCCCTCTTCGCCGCGGTTGGTGCAGATCCCAGTGTACGGCTGTGACGGCTCGAAGTTCGCGCAGTCGGCGTCGAACGAACACGCGCCCCATGTTCCACACGCGCCGCCGAGGGCCGTGCCGCTCGTACGACAACGCCGATCGATGAAGCCCGAATTGATGCAGAACAACGGCGCGTCGCACTCGTCGTCCCCGCTGCGACACGGCGTGCCGGGCTGCGAGCCGTCGGCGGTGCAACGACCGATGTCGGCACCCGGCGTGAGACCCAAACAAGACTGCCCACTCGCGCACTGCGATGCGGACACGCTGCAATCGCCGCCTGCGACCGCGGGGCGCAAGCACACGCCCGTCATGGTCCCCGTCGGGCGGCACACGAGCGGCGGGTCGCACCGCAGGCCGGCGTCGCACGCGGAAAACAGGGCGGTACCGTCCTGGACGCATCGTCCGGTCGCCGCGCCCCGGACGACGGACACGCACGATTGTCGCGCAGCGCAACGCGCGCGGGGCACACCGAGCCGGTCGCACGAAGCGCCTGCAAGAACCGTCGCATAGCAAGTGTTGTTGTCCGTGTCGCACGCAAGCGGGGCGTCGCACCGAACGCGATCCGCGCACGTTGCGCCGGCCGCGGACCCATCGCGCCGGCAGATTCCACGGTCGCTCGCGATCGCGTCGGGCACGCAGGTCGAACTGCGCGCGCAAACGTTGTCGAGGCGCCGAAGATCGCACGGCTCGTCGTCTGCGAGCGGTGGCATCTCGCGAACGATCAGTTCGAATGTGCCGGTTTCCGTGTCCGGCGTCCGCATGCGACCGCTGCCGAACGCCGGCCCAAAGCCCGAGACGGAAATGACGACCTCGGTCCCTGCGTCGAGCACGGGCGTCGTGAGTAGGGACCTGTTGTTCGGCGGCGTTTGGGAAACGAACGGATCGTCGTCGTTGCACGCGAGAACCGTTGCGGACGATGGCGTACACGGAAGCCGCGCGACGAACAGCGCGGTGTCGAACGTCGGGTCCGTTCCGGGATTGTCGGTACTCACGCGGAGCGCCGCGCGCGATCGCATGCGGTAGTGATACAGCCGCTGGTGCACCGCGCGAAACGCGCAGTCGTTGCGAGTGGGCTGCACGGCATCGTCGAAGCCGGCGGGCGTCCCGAGATTGTCGGCCTGCAGGCGCCACCCGCCATCGATGGAGAGCGCGACGGACGTCAGCTCCATCGTGGCGTGGCCCTGGCACTCGTTTGCGGTGGGCGTGCCATCGGCGGGCGTGTCGGAGGCGTCGATCGAATCCTGCGCGTGGTCGGGCGGCACATCGCGGCCGTCGAGGGTCGAGTCGAACGGCGCAACGTCCATCGCGGGCGCGACGGCGCTGCACGCGCTGACGAACGCGGCGCTCATCGCGAGCGCAACCCGAGCAACGAGTGCGAAGCGCAATGCGCGCGAAGCAGGAGCGTGAGGGCGAAGCACGGAACGTAGGTCTCGACGATGGATACGGCGCGTTCGGCGCGGCGTGCGCGTACAGAGAGCGTACCATCCCTGGCGCGGCCCGGCGTGGGCGATGGCGCGTGCCGCGGTCTTGCCGTCGGGCTACCGCGGCAATCGACTCCAGCGCCGTCCGGCGGGCGAAACGTGCTAAAAGTTCTCCGTCGCGAGATCGAAGCAATCGGGAGGATCAGCTGATGAATGCAGCGTCGAAGAGAGCTTGGGCGGCCCGTGTGTTCCTGGCGGTGGGTGTCGCAGTACTCGGCGGCTGCGGTGGAAATCCGATCATCGGCAGCTGGCAGTACGACTTCCGGTCGTCGCTCGGAATCCTTCAGCCGTTTGTTGCCAGCGCGAGCGCGACCGCGACGTTCAACGGCGATCAGAGCGCGTCCGGGGTCGTCGTCGTTGTCGCCGTCCCGACGGCACCCGTGACGCCGGGATGCACGTCGACCATTCGCATCACGGGAATGACGTGGTCCTCGACGACCAGCGGCGGCAGCAACATGCTGGCGATTGCGGGAACGCCGGTCGGGACGACGGAGCGCACGGGCTGCATGAATCCGTCGGACAATATCGCGACGATGCCGGAGACGAACCGTGCGTATCTCGACGCGTTCGTGGGTTCCGGGTTTTACACGATCATGGGCAACACGATGACGTACACGCGCAACCTGCCGACGCAGGCGACCATCACGCTCACCCGATTGTGAGGCGCGGTCATGACCCCGACGCGGCTTCGGTTCGGACACGTCACCTGGGCACTCGCGCTCGCCACGCTGGTCTTCTCCGGGACGGCGCTCTGGGGACGTCGGGCGCACTCGGACCCGCCGCGGTCGAGTCCCTACCGCCGGCTCGGACTGCTCTCGCAAGTGCTTGCGCACATCGAGAACAGCTACGTCGACCCCGTGAACCAGGACCGTCTCATCGAGGGCGCGGTGCGAGGCATGGTCGACACGCTCGACCCGCACAGTTCGTATCTCAACCCCGAGGAATACGCGCTGCTCGAGAGCGACACCACAGGGCAGTTCGGCGGCGTCGGGGTCGAGATTGACGCGCGCGGCGACTACCTCACCGTGCTCGCGCCGATTCCGAATTCGCCCGCGACACGCGCCGGCGTACGGGCCGGCGACGAGATCCTCGAGATCGAGGGACACAACGCGCGCGGCATCAGTGTCGACGACGCCGTGCGTCGGATGCGCGGACCCTCGGGCTCCCACGTGCACGTCGTGTTTCGGCGGCGCGGTCAGGCCGATCCCATTCGTCTCGACCTGGTGCGCGAGATCGTTCACGTTGCGTCCGTCGAGTCGCGGATGCTTCCCGAGAACGTCGGGCTGATCACGCTGCGCAGTTTTCAAGAACACTCGAGCGACGAAGTGACGCGCGCGCTCGACCGATTGACGCGCGAGGCCGGCGGGCGATTGCGTGGCCTCGTGCTCGACCTTCGGAACAACCCGGGCGGACTGCTCGACGAGTCGGTTTTCGTCGCGGACGAATTCCTGCGCGACGGCGTCGTGGTGTCCACGCGCGGGCGCGACGGCAGCGCGCGGGACGAAGCGCGGGCCCACGCGGCGGGGACGCGACCGGACTTCCCGATCGTCGTTCTCGTCAACGAGTACACCGCGAGTGCGGCGGAGATTCTCGCTGGCGCACTGCAGGACCACCATCGCGCGCTGATCGTCGGCATGCGTACGTTCGGCAAGGGCAGCGTGCAGACCGTCATCGACTTGCCGGATGGCAGCGCGCTGAAGCTCACGATCGCGCGGTACTACACGCCGTCCGGTCGCAGCATCCAGGCGCAGGGAATCGCGCCCGACGTTCAGATCGAACAGATCGACTTGCCGGAGCCCCGCCCCGCGGACGCACCGGAGCGCGAGCGCGACTTGGAGAATCACCTGCCCAACAGTTCGGCTGTCGATTCCGCACCGGCCGCCATCCCCGGAAGCGACATTCGCGATCTGCAGTTGCGCACCGGGTACCAATTGCTGCGGGGCCTGATCCGCACGCGCGAGACGTCGACCCCGTCGGCGACCCCCACCCCTTCGCCGACCGTCGCGGGCGCGCTACCCTCGCGTCCGTGAGCCCCCCCGTCGCGTCCCAGTTCGATCTCTCTCAACGTCTCTCTGGACTGCGCGATCTCATGCGCGCAGACAAGCTCGACGCGTACGTCGTGCGGGGAACCGATCGGTTTCTGAACGAGTACGTTCCGACCGGCGAGAGCACGCGCGTTTGGCTCAGCGGGTTCGCAGGATCGACGGGCGACGCACTCGTGACGCTCGACACGGCGACCATGTTCGTCGACGGACGGTACGCACTTCAAGCGCAACACGATCTCGATGCGAGTCACTGGAAGCTCGACGTGCTTCCGCTCGGCGTTGCCAACGAACGTGCATGGAGCGACAGAGTCGTCGCGCTGGCGCGGGCGCGCACCGGGGGAACGCTTCGGGTCGGGTTCGAGCCGGATCGGTTTTCGATCGAGCTCTTCGAGTCAGTGAAGACGTGGACGTCGGGCGCACCGCTCGAGTTCGTGCCCACCCTGCCCACGTTGATCGAGCGGGTCCGTGGAACGCTGATCGAGTCGCGAGGCAACGTTCGGGCCGTGTCCGAGATCGACGTCGGACGCACCGTCGACGAGAAGATCGCGTTCGTCTCCGAGTGGCTCGCCGTGCAGGGCGCGCGCGCGTTGCTCGTGCAGCGTCTCGACGAGCTGGCCTACGTGACGAACCTCCGCGGCGATGAGCTGCCGTTCCAGTCGACATTTCGATCCATCGCACTCGTGACGCTCAACGAGATCGTCGTCGCCGTGGATCTCACGAAGGTGCCCGCGTCCGTGCGCGCGGCGAGACCGTCCATCCGTTTCGTCGCGGAAGCGGAGATTCTCGCGGAAATCGCCTCGGTCGGCGGAGGCACGATCGCGTGCGACCCCGCGGGCACCACGGTTGCGTTGCGCAACATCGTCGAGCAGTCGGGTGCGCGTGTGCTCCTCGCGCCGTCGCCACTGACCGTGATGAAAGCGAAGAAGACTGCGGCCGAGTTGCGCGCAATGCGCAGCGCGTTCGAGCGCGCGGATCGCGTCGTGATCGCAGCGCAGCGGTGGTTGATCGATCAAGTGGTGGGCGGTGCAACGATCACGGAGACCGATTTCGCCGCGCAGGTCGAGCGGATGTTCCGCGAGTCAGGCGCCGTGGGCCTTTCGTTCAAAGTGATCTCGGCGTGCGGCGAGAACGCCGCGGATGTGCACCACCCGCCCGATCCGTCGCGCGTCATCCGACGCGGCGAAATGATGTTGCTGGACACGGGGGCGTACTACGAGGAGGGCTACGCGACCGACCTCACGCGGACGTTCTTCGTCGGCAACGAGCAAGACGTGCCGACCGAGGACATGCGGCGGTACTTCACGCTCACGCTGAAAAGCGCAATCGCCGGAATGACGGCGCGTATGCCGCGGACGGCCGTCGGCGCGCAGCTCGACGGGATCTCGCGCGCGCCTCTGTGGGGGTTGGGGCTCGAGTACTCCCACGGAACGGGACACGGAGTGGGGATCAACGTGCACGAGAGCCCGCCGCGGGTTGCGTCCGTGTCGCTGATGAAGTTCGAGGAAGGCCACGTGTTCTCGATCGAGCCGGGAATCTACCTCGCGGGCAAGCTCGGGGTGCGGATCGAGAATCTGTGCACGGTGGTCCCGGATCCCGCGGACGAGCGGTTTCTGCAAGTCGAGCCGATGACGTTCTCGCCGCTCGACGCGCGGCTGATCGACAGCGCGTTGTTGGGGGAGGCGGAGAAGGATTTTCTGGTGAAGTTCGCGGCGGGGGGAAAGAGCGCGGTGCGCGCGGCGTGAGCGTGGAGAGGGCACGTCGCCCAACGGCGCGCCGTCGCCGCGTGTGTGCGGCGTGCACGTCGCCCGACGGCGCGCCGTCGCCGCGCGTTCACGTCGTTCACGGAGCGCCGGCTAGCGGCCGGGCTCGGCACTTCGTGAACGTGCCGGCTTCGCCGGGCCTTCGAGCAGAGTCGTCGCGGTGGTCGGTCGCAAGATCCGGAACGCACAACATCACGGGGCAGCGGCGGAGCCGCCCCTTTCACGAAGTGCGAAGACCGGCTGCTAGACCGCGCTGCGGTTGACGTCGTGCACGACCGGCGCGGGCGAGCCGCCGGGCGCATGTGGTTGCATCGCGACACGCTCGGCAACGGCGACGAAACCGGGCACGGCAATGGGTGGAGAGAGCGTCTAATCGCTAGAAGACGAGAAGATGTGCAGCAGGAACATGAACAAGTTCCGCAGTTGCACGAGCAGGATGAGGGCGTCGCCCACTGGATCGTCCATGTCACTGTCACGAAAGATCACGCTCGTGACCCACAGAATGATTCCGGCCGACAACAGCGCCCCGACGCTCGCGACGGCGAGAGTGAAGATCTCGCTCTGGAAGACTGCTGCCATCAGGCACGCGACGAAGACCACCGCGACGCCCATGGACAGGATTCCACGCAGGTACGAGAAGTCCTTGCGCGTGACGAACACATACGCCGTGATGCCAGTGAATGTCGCCAGAACCATGAGTCCGGCGTCGCGGACTGGACTCGCACTCAGGGTTTCGCCCCATGAGCCAAGAACCATCGAGGCATAGATCATCGGCGCTAGCTCGAGGCCCATGAGCCCCGCGACGAGAAAGAGCGCGACGACGTTCAGACCTCGAACCTTGCTGACCCACGACGCCACGAACGTCCCGACGAACAAGACGCCGAATGCGACGGCCATCATGATCGGGGCGTTCAAGAAGAACGCCACGATCGTCGGTGCGCTCGAGATTCGATAGCCCGGATTGAGCGGCTCATTTCCAACGGTCACCGCGACGCCGCCGGCGATCACGGCGACCAGCGCGCTCGCTGTGAGCAATCCGTACACCTTGCGCAGGTACTTCACGCGATCCGCGGTGAGCGCCGGTGCCGCCGCGGCCGTGCCGAACGTCGACGCGGCTTCCGAGCCGCCACCGGCGAACGCGGCCGCACCGCCACCCCACGCTGCCGAGGCCGCGGGCGTCTGCTGCGATTGCGGCTGCGCACCCCACGGTTGCTGCTGCTGCCCGCCATACTGCTGCTGCGCGTGGGCATCGCCGCCCCACGCTTGCCCTTGCGGCTGCGCCTGCGGCGCTGCTTGACCGGCTGGAATGACACGCACGTGCAACCCGCCGCCCGGGTTCTGCGCTACCTGCACGCTCATGCCCTGCGCGGCAACCTGCTGCCGGTAGTTCTCGACCGTCGTGCGGTCGATCTCCGGGTTGCCGGTGTTGACGACAAACTCCCACTGATTCATTGCGCAGCTCCTGTGGTGTGACGGCGCGTCGAGCGCCTCGACGGGCGGACGTTGTACGTGCGATCCGCGCGCTGGCCCCCCCCGGGGAAATCCGATGCGGGGCCCGAGTGTGGAGCCAAAGGTATGCGGGGGGCCGGGCGGGGCTGTCAAGCCGCGCGGAGACGTGTAGGGCATTGACAATGCTGCGGGCGGGATGCCCGTCAGCGCTCGAACGGGCGCGCGGCGACGAACCAGGCGTAGTTCCAATAATCGTCGCAGTAGCCGGTGTTGAAAGACCGGAGATTCTGCACTCGATACGGCGCGCGGGACACACCGGCGCCGAACACACCCGCGCCCTCGCGGCCCATGCCGACGGTCACGGCGGGATCGCTCGGCGACGACGTCGACGCGAAGCGCAGCGCGAAGTCGTCGGCGGGTTCGCCGCAGGTCATGCCCGACACGCGGCAACCGAGCGAGACGCGCTCGATCGAGAACGGACTCGCGGGCAGCGGCTCGTACTCGCCCTCGGCGGCCGCGAAGAGCATGCGCGAGTTCGCGCCGGCGGGATTCACTTCGCCGCCCCAGTTCGGGACGTTCGAAACTCGCACCTGCGACGTGCACCCCCACGAGCGCGCAAACCGATAGGTGACGGCGACGAATCCGCCCATCGGGATCGCTTCGGCAAGTCGTGCGCCCGGTGCGTCGAGTTCGATGTCCACGTGTTGCGGCGGGCAATCGGCGTTGGGCGGGCACATGTCGATCGTGAAGCTGCGGTCCGTGATGGCCGTGACGGCACCCGTGATCGTGCGACTGTCGCGATTGCCGGGCGGGCGAACGGGAACGCTGCAGCTCTCTCGGATGCCGTCCCATGTGCCGATCGCGAGCGCAAAGTGGCCCATCGTTCGGCCGCATGCGATTCCTGCGTCGGGCGTTACGGGAACGTCGGCGCTCGTCGGAGCGTCGGGACGTGCATCCCCGCCCGGGACCACGGCGTGGTCGGAAGCGACGGCGTCGTTCGTGACGGCGGCATCGTCTGCGCATGGCGCTCCGCCGGCACCGCAGACGGACGCAGAACACGCGGAAACGCACGCGGCGGCAAGGAAGTGAGCGAGCACGCCGATTCTCTGCATGCCGAGTGGATGTTCAAGGTCCGTGCCGCTGTTTTGTGTGCCAGCGTGTGACGGATTCGCGAGTGCACGCCATGACCCACTCGGGCTGCGCGGCGATTTCGGAGTGGCCACCGGGACAGGATTGTCGCGAAGCGGTGCGCTACGATCCGCGGTGATGACATTCGTGTTCACGCCATTTGGCAAGCGCGCGGACGACGGCGCACTCGCGTGCGACGGATTGGTCGACGGTGCCGCAATCGACCTGAGTCACTGGGCGGGCAACGCAACTCCGCGTGAGTGGAAGGCCGACACGTCCGTCGAGATTGCGATGAACTTCGCCGCGGCCAATTCGCACGCGGAGATTGCGCGACGGACCGTGACGAACAATCATTTCGACACCGATGGAGTGCTTGCCGTGTGGACGCTGCTCGAGCCGGCGCGAGCGGAGGCACACCGCGACGCACTGCTCGCTGCTGCGGAAGTGGGCGACTTCGACGAGTGGCCCGCGGACGAACGCGGACTGAAGTTGGACGCCGCGCTGGGAATTCTCGCGCAACGAGCGGCCGGAAGCGACGCGCGCAAATACGAGCGCGTGTTGCCCGCGATCGCGCCACTGCTCGACGCGCTCGACGCACGCGAGGACTTGTGGGGCGCGGCGATGCGCGCGACGCGAGAGGAAAGAGAGAAAGCAGAGCGCGGAGCACTGCGGGTGATCTCGGTCGGGCGCGTGACGGTGTTGCAGCACGCCGTTGGAACGGCCGAGTTCGCGGGGCCGGTGTTGTTCGCGATGGCACCGCGCGATGCGACGCGGTGGCTGTTGGCGTTCGAGGAACGCGACGGGCGGTTTGCCTACCGATACGAGCGACGACGATGGGCGTGGGCGGACACCGTCGAGCGACCGCGGATGTCACCGCCGTCGAGGAACGCGCTCGCGCGCGCGGTGGGCGCAGCGGACTGGGCGGTGAAGGGCGAATTGGGAATGACAGGGTTGTTGCGAACGAAGGGGACGATCGCGCAGGGGCCGGAGGAAGTCGCGGGGGCGTTGGAGAGAGCAGAGAGCGCGCGGGCTTAGGCGGCCGAGATGGGGCGCACTTTGAGGGACTCGGTGACGAAGTCGCGGAATGCGGTGACCTTGCGCGGGAGCGGGCGCGCACCGTGGCAGATGAGCCAGAGTTGGCCGGTGGGAACGCTCCATCGCTGCAGGACGGGTGAGAGCCGGCCCGCCGCGACGTCGCCCTCGGCGAGGAACGCGGGGAGCATCCCGATGCCCGCGCCGTGCCGCAGCACTTCGCGGACGAAGAACATGTCGTCGCACACGATCCGCCCGCGCGGCTCGATCGTCACGGTTCGGTCGGGTCCCCTCAAGCGCAGCGGCCCCGCGCCGCGGAACTGAATCCACTCGTGATCGGCGAGATCCGATGGCTCGCGCGGCGCACCGCGGCGCGCCAGGTAGTTCGGCGACGCGTACGGTTGCAGCACGATCGTGCCGACGTTTCGCGCCACGAGCGGCGAGTCCTTGAGTGCACGCGTCGAGATGCGCAGTGCGACGTCGAAGCCCTCGGCCACCAGATCGACCACGGCATTCGACAGTCGCATCTCGACTTCGACGCCGGGGTATCGGGTGGCAAAGCGGGCGACGATCTCGGCGAGCACGGTTGCGCCGAAGTCGACGGCGGCTGTGACTCGCAAGCGTCCCGACGGTTCGCGTTCCTGCTCGGGCAAGTGGCCGAGCGATTCTTGGAGTGCCGCAAGTGACGATGCGATGCGGTCGCGAATCGCCGCGCCCGCCGTGCTCAGCGACACCCGCCGCGTGGTGCGATGAAACAGCCGCACGCCCATCGCCGATTCGAGACTTGCAACCCCGCGGCTCACCGTCGACTTGGGAATGCCGAGGCGCTCGGCCGCTGCGGAAAAGCTGGAGGTGTCCGCCACGGCGGTGAAAACCGGCAGGAGGTTCAAATCGATTGTTCCCATTTCGGGACACAGTAACTCAGGCAGACCCGCTTGTCCCAGTTCTGCAACGACGCATGTTGCACCCCACGAGCAACGTCGCTCGCAGAACGGAAGTCGACACCATGCAAACGCACATCGCTCACCTCTCCCCCATCGCCGACGACGCGGATCGCTCCACGGCGAGCCATCCCGTCGCGGAGTTTCTGACCACGCGCTTCGCACGCCTAGCGTTCGCGCTGCCGTTCGCGGTGTTCGGCTTGTTTCACTTCATGAACGCCCAGGCCATGGCGGGCATGGTCCCTGTCCCGGGCGGCGTGTTCTGGGTCTACGTCACGGGCGCCGCGCTCATCGCGGGCAGCGTCGGAATCGTCACGGGCGTTCTGGGGCGTTGGGCCGCGTTCGGACTCGCGGCGCTGATGCTCACGTTCGTCGTGTTCGTTCACGCACGTGGCTTGGGCAACGCTGCGATGCGACCGATGGCCATGATGGGACTGCTCAAGGACATCTCGCTCATGGGCGGCGCGCTGACCTGGGCGGGACTGCTGAAGAACGGACGTGCAGCACGAACCGCGCGCTGACGGCCACGATCGTGACCGCCGCGGGGATTGCCAGCAGGACACGAATCGGCGCGCTCGGTATGATCCACCGTCGCGCCACGACGCCGAACGATCGGACCTTGAGGACACCATGAACGAACACAGCAACAAGCCACTCACGCGACGCGAGGCGCTCGGCGTGGGAATCGCCGGCGCGACCCTCGCGGCCGTCGCGCCCGGCTGCGAACCGCCAACGGCCCACGCGCAGTCGAACACACCGCACCCGCGTGCCACTGGCGGCCGCATGCCGGTGGTGTATCTCCCGCACGGGGGGGGACCGTGGCCGTTCGTCGATCTCGGGTTCGGCGATCGCGGCGAATTCGATCAGCTCGCGACCTACCTGTGTTCGCTGCACGCGATCGCGTCGACGCCGCCGCGCGCCGTGCTCGCGATCTCGGCACACTGGGAAGAGTCCGTGCCGACCGTGATGACCGCGGAACATCCGCCGATGCTCTACGACTATTACGGCTTTCCGCCCGAGTCGTACCGCATCACGTGGCCCGCACCGGGCAACCCCGCACTCGCCACGCGCGTGCAACAGCTTCTCGCGTCCGCAGGAATCCCGAGCGGGACCAACCACGACCGCGGCTTCGACCACGGAACGTTCGTGCCACTGAAACTCACGTATCCCGCGGCGGAGATTCCGACGGTACAACTCTCGCTGAAGGCCAGTCTCGATCCGACCGAACACCTCGCGATCGGCCGCGCGCTCGCGCCGCTGCGCGACGAGGGCGTGTTCATCGTCGGCAGCGGCATGAGCTATCACAACATGCGCGGGTTCCGCGGCGGCGAAGGTCGCGCCGCGTCCGAGGCGTTCGACCGCTGGCTCGGCGAGAGCGTCGCGCTGGACACCGACGCACGCGCGGCGCGTCTGGCGCAGTGGGCGAACGCACCGGCCGCGCGCGCGGCGCATCCGCGGGAGGAACACTTGCTGCCGCTGATGGTGATCGCGGGCGCGGCGGGAGCCGACCGCGGGCACACCGCCTACAACGCCGCGCTGATGGGTGTGCGCGTGTCGGCGTACCAGTTCGGGTGAGCGACGGATCCAACGTAGCCCACCCACCTTCCATCCCCCTTGACAACCTACATGTCGCATGATTCCCTCCGCGCCGTCTCAGTGCCGGTACCCACGGCTGTTGGAGGAATTCTATGAAGTTCTTGTTGAGCGTTTGCGTTGTGACTACCCTCGTCGCGGTTGCCGGTTGCGGCATGGAGGGACCCTCCAACGAATCGATGAGCGAGGAAGCCCTGCGCGCGGGCTGTCGCTGGGATTGTCCGCGATGCCGCCCGGGACAAGTGTGCTCGCGCCGTGCATGCGTCCTGCGTTGTCCGCCGAGCGTCACGCCGTGCGGCGCAAACGTATGCCGCAACGGAGATTACTGCTGCAACGCGAGCTGCGGAACGTGCGCGCCCGCGGGTTCATTCTGCACGCAGCAAGCGTGTGAGCCGACGCCGCCGCCCGCTCCACGCTGCGCGAGCGACGCCGACTGCCGCCTGTTCTCGGACTACTGCACGGGCTGCGACTGCCGTGCGCTCAACGTTCGCGACGCGGATCCAACGTGCAGCGGGCCGGGCGTTCGCTGCTTCGCGGATCCCTGTCTCTCGCACTCTGCGACGTGCAACACGACCACTGGACAGTGCCAGCTGAACTGAGGGGCACTCGATCGAGGAGCATCCGCTACGTTCGTTGGGCGGGGGCCGCATCGCTATGGAGTCTCCACCGGCGTCGGCGATGGCAGTTCAACCGCCGTCGGCAGGTCATCGCGACGGACGACGTCGTTGCGTGCATTCGAGCGCTGCACGACGTCCGCGACGTCGAGAGTCGCTTGGGTATTGGTGACGGTCGCACCAAATGCGTCGAGCTGGTTGGCGATGGTCGTCGCTCGCAACCGAAGTGAACCTGCGCTCGCGTAGAAACCATACCCGCCCCCGTCGAGGACGGCGTGCTGCACGTCGAGGATGTGGCTGACTCCGACATGAAGCGCGTACGCCACCGGTGGCCCGAGCCCCGGCATGGTCCCGGTCGAGCCAATGGGGCTCGAGCGCACGTTTCGAATGAACAGCCAGTCGGCGACCGTTCGGATGGGCATGGTCGGTGCGTGTGAAGCGCTCACGACGACGGCGGTGAGCGCTGCGCCAGAGACATCCGTGATTGCGACGCGCGCAAGACTCGCGGCGGCACCGTCGAACAACATGATGCCGGCACCCATGGCTCGCGTCGTCGGCACGATGTGCTGGAGCACCAGATCCTCGAGCGTGACGTTGGTGCCCTGGTGCACCGCGACAATGCCCATTTCGCGTCCGTCGTCGATGAACGCTCGATGAAGCTCGATCGTAGCGCGCGTGTGCGCGTTGATCGCCCATCCCGCCTGGCCAGCAGAGTTGGAGCGCGTGTGGCGAATGGCGACGTCGGAGCCGATGAACGAACTTCGGTCGCCGTACACGAGCACCGCGAGTTCGCTCGTCCCGTCGATCACGAGTCCGCGGGCAACGATTCGAGCGCCTTCGTTTGCTTGAAGTCCGTGGCTTGTTTCGGCCGGAGGGGCGCCCGTGCTGGCGATGACGACATCACGCAATTCGATGGACGCTCCGTCGGTGAACGCGCCGGCACCGAGCGCGCCGTTGTCGTACAGACCCACGCGCACGACCGTGGCGGTACCGTCGTTGAGCACGCCGAGTCCCGTTCCTCCTCGCGCCCCGACGCGCGTTCGGACGATGACGCTGTCGGCGACGTCGACGAGCGAGCCCGCTCCGTCGGAAACCAAGCCCGCCGATGTGTTGTCGGCGATTCGAACCCGACGGATCGCCGCGCTGGCACCATTTCCGACGTCGATGCCGTGACCGAATGTCCCGTTCGCCACCGGCATCCCGCCGTCGACGACGGCGTCCTCGAGATCGAGGTGCGTGCCCGGGCCCAGGACTTCCATCCCGGCGGCGATGCTCGCAGAGATTCGAAGACGCCGCGCCGTCATCTGGCCGGCCTCTGCGAGACCGACTCCGATTCCGCCCATCGAACCCGCAACCGAACGCGTGTCGCGGATGACGACGTCCTCGACGGTCGCCGTGGTCATCGTGTTCCCGCCGACCGTCAACCCACCTTCGTTGTTCTCCGCGAGCAACGTCCGGCGCAGCTCGATCTGGGCGCCATTTCGCACGGCGATTCCGTTGCCCCATGCGCCGTCGCGCCGTGCGCGCGATCGGCGAATCACACAGTCCTCGACCACGGCACGCGAACCGGCGTCGAACACTGCGACCCCGACGTTGTCATTCGACTCGACGATGGATCGCCGCAACTGCAGCGAACCTCCGCGGCGAGCGAACACTCCGTACCCGAGATCCGAGATCCGCGGCGCCATCGTGCCGCGAATGACACTGTCTTCGAGCGTGAGGATCGACCGGGCGTCGAACACGTTCACGCCGATGTGACTGCTTCGCTCGACGCGCAGACGGCGAACAGTGGCCACTGCCCCGGTGCCGACCTCGAGCCCCTGTCCGTACATGCCCGCCGCGGCCATGCGCGTGTCCAGTGCGACGACGTCCTCGCCATCGAGCGTCGTGCCGGAATTCGCCATCTCGACCGCCACTTCGGAGTTCTCGATCAACACGACCCGCCGGAGGACGGCTGCGCCTTGCGACATGCGCACACCCCAGCCGTACGCGCTTCGAACCGGTCGCGTGGCGCGAACGAGCGAGTCCGTCATGGTCAACTGCGTGCCGGACCCGCTGGCCGCCACGGCGATGTACGAGTTGTTGATCGAGTGGACATGCCGCAACGTCAGTGCGGCGCCGCGTGCCGCGACAAACGCGGAGCCCCCAAAACCCTCGGTGTTCGGCACGGCGTCCGCCACCACGACGTGGTCGACGTCGACCTGCGTTCGCGCGTCGATCGCATCGACTCCCGCACCCTCGGCGCCGACGATACGCGTGTGCTCCAGCACCAGCCGCGCTCCCGCGCTCACCGCGACGCCGATTCCGGGGCCCGAAATGGTCATCCCGCGAACGAACATGCGTGCCACCGACCCGCGCGCCGTCAGTCGCGTCGCATGAACCGCCGCCTCGAGCGTGACGCGCGACGCGCACACGCCGACGAGATGCACAGTGTTTGCAACGTCGATGGTTTCGGAATATCGGCCTGCTGCAATTCGAATCCATGCGCCGTCACCGCCCGTCGCGATCGCCGCGCCAATCGTCGCGAACGGTCGCGCGCTGTCCCCGTTTGCGGTTGCCGGATCCGCACCCGCTCGAACGTGCATGACCGTCGATGTGCCCGGTTCCGTCCCGAGATTCGGAAAGTCGTCCGTGCCACACTGGTCGACGCCGGTTTCTGTGCACGCGCCGCCGGGCAGTGCGCCCGTGTCCATCGGACAAGTCGACGGGAGTTGCGGGTCGCACTCGCGCTGCCCCGCGGCGCGCCAATTCGTTGGACACGCGAGCGGTGGCATCGGCGGCGACCAGTCGGCGCGCGCGATGTCGCCGAGGGTGGGTTGCCAATCGGCGCGCGGCGGACCGTCGGGCTCGCCGGGTTCGTGCCACCCGCCGCGGATTGCGCCGTCGGCGCCGCGGAACAATCCGGGTGCGCTTCCGTCGCCGCCATCCGACACGCCGCCGTCGGCGCACACTCCCTCCGCTGCACCGCCACCCGGTTCGCAGACCAGGACGCGCGGACCGCATCCGCCGCCCGTCAGTCCCACCCAGCCCGCAGGACAGTTCGCGGGTGTGACGTTTGCCGGTTGCGAACGACACGCGACGAATCCCGCCGTCACCGCTGAAACGAGCGCGAGCGTGCGTGGAGACAGCATGGCATTTCGGAGGCTACTCCTTGCGACCTTCATTCAACAAGCGGATGAGATCGACTCGGGATCGACAGCCGAGCTTTCGAATGGCCCCCGTCAGATGGTTGGCGACCGTCGACGCGGCGATGCCGAGTGCGTATCCGATTTCTTTGTTGCTGTGCCCGAGCGCAACGGCGCGCGCGACTTGCTCTTCGCGCTCGCTCAGTCCCGCGCGCGGCGTGACCACGGGCGCGTTGCGCGATGCAACGATGAATCGCCGGTCGTTGGAGTCGAACTGATCCACGACACTCCACCGCCCGCGCGTCAGCGCGGTCCAAGCTTCGAGGGCGCCGAGGGAAGTTTCGCGCGGCCGCCGGCGTCGCGCGCGATCGGCTGCGATCGCTGTTCGACGGATCGACTCGATTGAACTTCGATCGCGCGCATCGCCGACAGCGTGGTGCACGCGGCCGGCGGTATCGAGGATGGCGTCCGCGGATCCCAGGAGCGAGCGAGCACTCCCTGCGACTCGTCGGAGTCGAAGTGCTGTCGCGGCGTGGGCCGCAACCCTCGACCACGCTTCCGCGGTTCTAACGGACACTGGCTGTTTGGCTGGGCTCAGGAGATTTGCAACGAGCGCGACGCCGACGCCGCCCGCGTCGATTCCGATCACGTTGAACGAGTCTGGGTACGCCATTCCGTCGCCACTCGCGCGCGTTGGATCCGTCGTGAAGCGTCGCAACGTCGCTCCGTACCCCGCGCGTGCGCGTGCTTCGAGGTACGCACGGTAGGTCGGGATCTCCGCAGCGACGCCCTGCCAGATCTGGGTCGCAAAGGTCACAGGGCCGTACGTCACCATGCGGCGGAGGGCGGCCGAGTCGGTCGCGAGGATGAACTCGTCCCACCAGTCTTTGCGCCAACGGCGGTCCCATGCGGGACTCAATCCGACCGACACGGGCGTGTGTACCGGAAACTCCACGTCGCCAAGATCGATCAGGAACGCGTGCAGACCGCCGCCTCGGTTCAAACTGCCAAGCGCTGCGTTCGCGACGCCGCGCAACCAGTCCTCCTCGGGTCGGGTAAATTCGTAGGCTGCGTCAACGATCGAGACGAGATCCGGAACGGGCGCGCGGTGCCCCAGCGGCGGCCGTCCAGACGTCTTCACCCCCACGTCGTCACCGTCACCGGAGTCCTCGCAAGCCCTCCACGGTGTCGACTAGCGGGAGGCGTGCCGCCAGTTCCCCCCGAGATCGGACCCCGAGCTTGCGATAGGCACGCTCGAGCAACTTCGAGACGGTTCGTGCGGAACTGCCCCGACCGCGCGCGATGTCGCCACGCGTGCGACCTTCGATCACCCGATCGACGACTTGGCGCTCTGCGGCGGTGAGTTTCGCAAGCGGGACGCGATTGCGCTTGGGTTCGAGCGGGTAGCTGAGAACGACGAACGTCTCGCCGCGCGTTCGAACGTGCGCGATCCGCAGCCCATTCGGAAACCGTCCTGGAATCGTGCCGACGCTGTGCTCGTCGCGGATACGAATGTCCGACATGCTGTCTGGCTGACATCCTGCCACGAATCGAAGTTCCGCGGGGAAGTCTTCCGCCACGCCGGTCGTCCGAAAATCGTGCACGGCGGGGACTGCGTGCCGCGCGGGCGGAGTCTGCCAGGCGGGATCGTGTGACTGTTCGGGTACGGGAATGGCGCCGGCGTGGTACGGGCGGGATGTGTCAACCGTAGCGTGAGCGCAGGACGATCGTTGGCGTCAGGCGGAGCGCTTCGGCTCGCGCGACGGCGTCCGATCACATCGCGCGCCAGTGAATTTCGCGCACCGCCATGCCGTCGGCGGCAGTGTGGATCAGCACCGGCATCGCGCCCGCGCGCCGATACTCCCACGCATAGATCTGAGCGCCGCGGGCGAACAGCACGACCTGAGGGCTTCCGAGAACCAGTGGGGAGGCAAATTGGTCCGCGCTCGACAGCGATCCCACCATCATCGCCATCGAATGGGCGGCGGGAGGCAACCCAACCGTCGACACGTCAATTCGCATCATGTCGGACGACGCGGCGGCGAGCGCGTAGAAGTCCAGGTTGGGTCCGAGAAACGGACTTGCCATCCCGGCCCCTGTCACACCTGCCGGGGCCGCCGACACTCCGTCCGCTGCGTAGACTGAAACGCTGGGCCGCATGCAGCCGCTGCCGCCGTTGAAGTTCGTGATGAGCCGCGGCGGCGCTTCCGAGGTGAGAAACAACTGCGTGGGGTCGCAGCCACTGTCCTCGGCCGCACCAAGCTGTGACGGGACCGGATTCATCGACGCAACTGCGTCGAGCGGCAGACTGAAGATTCGCCCCGTACGGTCGTCGACGGTCGAGGACTCTCGCGTGGCATAGAAGACGCGCGTCGGCCCGGCGACGATCGAATAGATCGCCCCGCGTGTCACGACCTCGACGAGGTCTCTCGTGGCCGCACCCATGTAGTCCATTCGGGAGAGCGTGTACGTGATTCTCATCGCGCGGTTCGCATAGAGCCCGGTGAGAACCTCGTTGGCCTGGCTCGAGAACGCTACGGAGCTCAATTCGTACGTGGTTCCAGCAGTCGACGTGCTCCAGGAGACCAGCTCCCTCGCAGCGCCGACGCCCGATGGGCCGGTCGACGCTAGCTGCGCGCTGGTCGTCGATCCCGGACCGGCTGCGCGATACAACAAGTGCCCCGCCGGCAACGCGTACGCGGGCGGCATGACGACGTCGCCGCCGACAGCGTCGCCGCCGACAACATCGCCCGGCTTCGGCGTGTCGGAGACAGCGGCGTCGTTGTCACCGCTGTCGGCGACCATCGGAACATCGTCGGGAGCCGCCGGCGACGAGCAAGCGAACGGCGACAGGGACAAACTCAGGAGCAGTGCAACGCGTGTGGAATTCATCACAGTGCCGGGCACGCTACGTGCTCGTCGGCGCGCTGGTCCATACGCACTTCACCGTACGCATTTCGTCCGACGCTTGGGGCGCGCTCGGTCCCTCGTGCTCGACGCCTGCGAGCGACTGCACGCAGTTCTACGACTGCCGCGGCAACGTGATCTGCGGCGGAGTGTGACGTCGCGTCCGTTCGCAATCGCGAGCTTTCGGTGAACTGCGGAATATCAAGCATTCGCCCGTGCTCGTTCGCGCGGCATTCACTCCCGTGTTGAGTCGCGCGCGCAACCGGTCGAGAATCGCCGGCCGCGGTGAAGATCTCGCGGGGATCGCACGTCTGGTACCGGCTCGGTCGCGTCGGAACGCGCTTCGAGCGGAATTCCATAGGAGGGATTGATGAGTATGAAGATCGGTCGGAGAGGGTTGCTCGGTTTGTCGCTCGCCGCCGCGCTGGCGGGAGTGTTCGTCACACCCGCGACGGCGCAGGCCCAGGCGGGCCCAGTCGCCGCGATTGCGAACGCGTTGATTCAGTTCGAGACCGCGACGCGATGGGAAGCGATGGCGCCCACGTGGCGTGCACGACGCGATCCGTGGATTGCGCACGTTCGAGCGGCTGCGACCCCTGCGCAGCTCGGTGCGCTGGCACTCGAGCTCGAGACGATCATGACCTGGGAGGCGATGTACCCGCGGTGGCGTCAGGAGCGTCCCGGCTGGGTCGCCCGCGCCCAGGCTACTGCGACGCCACACGATGCAGCCCAGTTGCTGCTCGCGCTCGAGGCCGCAACGACGTGGACTGCAATGTTCGAAAACCGCTGGCGCGCCGTCCGCGCCGGCTGGATCGCGAACCTCTCGCGATTCTGATCGCCGTCCGTCAGGCCTTTGTCGGCTCGCGTTCGATCAACAGTTGGTCGACGTAGCACCACAACCACTCTTCTCCCGGCTCATGCGAGCGCGCAATCGGATGCGCGACTTCGCCGGCGTGCCGACTCGCGTGCTTGTTCTTCGACGAATCGCAGCAACCGATCTTGCCGCAGGTCATGCACTGTCGCAGGTGCACCCATCGGTCGCCGAGCGCGACGCACTGCGAGCAGCTGTGCTCGCCGCGAATCTGCGACCGGATCTGGTCGAGGTGCGCACACGACTCCGGGCGATCGCTGCTGGGGCCCATCATTTCTTGTACCTTGGAACGAATTCCCATGCGTCCGGAGGGTAGCAGCGTTCACGAGGCCGAGCGACACGTTGTCGATTGCCGTAGACTCCGCCCATGACTCCGACCGCCTTGCGAAAGTTCGCGCTGTCGCTCCCGGGTGCCGTCGAGCTGCCGCACTTCGATCGTGCGTCGTTTCGCGTGGGCACGAAGATCTTCGCGACGCTGACCCGCGACGGCGACGAGGCGATGGTTCGAGTGCACGACGCGAATCGCGTTGATGTCCTCCTCGAGGAACAGCCGGACGTTTTCTTCAGTTACGGCGGTTGGACGACACGCGGCGGCGCGCTCGGCGTCCGACTGGGCAACGTAGAAGTCACGCTCATGAAGGAACTCGTGCGCGACGCGTGGAGTCAGATCGCCACGAAGAAGCGACCGCCGGCGGTGCGCAAACGCTCAAAATGAATTCGGCGGCGTTGAGGTCCCCGCGCCGCGCTCACGTGACATCCTGTCGTTTACGGCAATCGCCACACGTCGCGCACGGTCGCGTACACCGGTGCTGGCAGTGCGATGTACACCGCCTGGGCCGGCCGAAGCCACGGGAGCACACCCTCGAGCGCGGTGCGGGACATCGACGTGCATCCCGAGGTCGTCACGGTCGCCCCACCCCACACATGCAAGAAGATGCAGCTTCCGCCGCGCGGCACGCGTGGCGAGGTGTTGTGATTCACGAACACGACCCATCGGTACAGGCCGTCCGTGCGCACCATCAATTCGGCGCTGTTCCAATCGGGTGTCACGGTATTGGCATCGAGCACTTGGTTGTAGAACATCGATGCGGGGTCGTCGGGGCACCGCCAACTCGACGTCGTCACGGTGTACGGAAACGATCCGGCGCCCGGCGTGTCGCCATAGACCGTACCGATCGTGAACACTCCCGCGGGACTGCGACCGTCCCCTTCGGATTTCGTGGGTCCGTCGCATCCGTCCGGCTCGGCGCTGCCGTGAAGTCCACGGCCCCAGCCGAGTCCGGAGCGACCGATCGACACCGGAGTTCGCGCGCCCACTGACGTCCACATGCCGCCGGGAGTCCGCTCGAAACGATCGAGGTTTCCCGACGCCGAAGTCCACGCGGGGGTCGTCACGAGCACGGCTTGCGTGATCGCGTCGGGGATGGGTCGCGCGGATGTCCCTGCGCGACACGTGACTGTCGTCGACAACGCATCGGGTTGCGCGTCGGTCAGCGTCGGGCTGTCCGCCAGAGGTCGAACGTCGTCCGTCGTTGGAGTGTCCTCCACGACGTCGCTCGGCACGGTCGGAGACGACGGGCAGCCAGAGAGTGACGCGAGCAATGCCAACGCCACGACGCCCGCGAGGTCTTCCAACGACGCGAGGCCACGACGCGACGGAGGCGATCGACGGTGGGCGGAAGACATCGCAGACGCACGGAGCATCACGCAAAGCGCGCGCTGTGTCACGGACGGTGAGAACGCGCGATCGGTGTCTGGCGGCCGATCATCGAATCGGGCATTCTGGTGTTCGGGTGGCATGAACGTCGTTCGCGCGCTGGGACTGGCTGTTTTGCTTGGGGTCTTCGCCGCGTGCGCCATGGCGGAACAGAATTTCCTGGATGTCCGATCGCCCGACGGCGGGCCAGATGCTTCTGGGACCGACTCGGTTGCGCCGATGGACTCGCGCGGGCTCGACGTACCGGTCGGCGCTGACTCGCGGGGGGATGCCACGCTCTTGGACGCACCGGGAGACACGGCCGCCGACGCGGCCATCGAGGTGGTCGTCGATGCGCCGTCCGCGGATGCGCCGGACGTTGCGTGTGGCGCGGGACAAATGCGCTGCACGGGTGTGTGTACAGACACGATGACCAGCGTCGTGCATTGCGGTCGGTGCGGCAGTCCGTGTCCCGTACTCGAGAGCTGCGTGGCGGGCATGTGTCTCGCGCCCTGCGCGGCCGGATCGACGCGCTGCGCCGGCACGTGCGTCGACACGCGGTCGAGCGTCACGAACTGCGGCGCGTGCGGCGTCGCGTGCCCCGCGGGACAGTCGTGCAGCGCGGGAGTGTGCGGCGTGATGATGGCCACCTGGTCGACCCGCGGCACCGATCACGATTGCGCGATGCCGGGCGTCATCGGAATGCGCTTTGAATACCTGTGTCCGCCTGGAGGTTCCCCGAGTTCTCTGTGGGGCACGGGCACGTATACGAGCGATTCGTCGATCTGCACGGCGGCGGTTCATGCGGGGCGGATCACACTTGCAGCGGGCGGTACGATCTCCGTCGAGATGCGTGCGGGCCAACCGTCGTACACGGGGAGCGTGCGCAACGGCGTCACGTCGAACAGCTACGGAACGTGGGCGTGCAGCTTCGGCGTCGTCGCACCCGCGTGCATGCTGCCCACCATGGAGTGCGCATCGGTGTGCACGAGCGTCGCGACGGACTCCGCCAACTGCGGCGCCTGCGGCAACGCCTGCGGAGCGGGACTCGTCTGCACCGGTGGCGTGTGTGGCTGTCCGCCGGGCCAGATGCGTTGTGGCACATCGTGCGTCGACACGATGACCAGCGCAACGAACTGCGGCGCGTGTGGCGTCGCGTGCGCACCGACGCAGGCCTGCGTCGCTGGGATGTGCACGTGCGCGGTCGGTCAAACGGTCTGCAGCGGGACCTGCGTGGACACACCAACGAACGCGAGTCACTGCGGAGCGTGCGGAATGGCGTGCACCGCGGGACTGCTGTGTCGGGCCGGCGTGTGCGGCGCGATGGCCGCGACGTGGTCTACCTCTGCGACGGCGTACAACTGCGCGACGCCGGGAGTGATCGGCACGCGCGTCACGTTCGGGTGTCCGCCCGCTGGCACGGCCAGTGCCATCTGGGGCACGGACGTGTACACGCACGATTCCTCGATCTGCACCGCGGCCGTGCACGTTGGACGAATCACGCTGGCGACCGGCGGCGCCGTGACGATTCAAATGATGGCGGGGCAGGCGTCGTACACCGCGTCGACGCGCAACGGCATCACGTCGAACCCCTACGGCGCGTGGGGTTGCAGTTTCGGCATCCCGTGACGCCCCCGAAGCTCGCGGACTAGGGCGAACACCGGACGACCGCGGCGTTCACGTCTCGATCGCCCAGGGGACCCGGGCGGGGCGTAAGCCACGCGACGGCGATGTCATCGCCCGCGGCAATGGACGTCAGTGACAGCGGGCCGCGACAATCGAGCGGCACACTCGCTCCGCGTCCGCGCTCGAGTCCGTCTGCGGCGAAGCGATGAATCCCAATCAGTCCATTGTCCGGATTGCGGTCGCCGCATGCGACATCCGCAAGAACGACACCGTCCCGAAACGGAGCGATCTCGACGGCGCGCGCGGTGCCGCTGCTCGCGACGATGGCCACTCGATCGACGACGAGCGTCCCGTCCTCGCGCACGACGACCAGGTGCACCGCGCCGGCCGCGTCGCGCCACACAAGTGCGGCCGCGGTGGGATCCGCGGGCCACGCAGAGAGTCGAAACGACTGCGCGGCGCCCGTCACCGGAATGCGTCGCGTGACGTCCGGTCGACCGCGCGGCGCGAACCTCACTGCGATCCCACCTCCGCCGACCTCCGGCGCTGCCCACACCGCACCATTTCCGTACGCCGCCAGCGACGGTGCAGCACGCCCGAGGTGGACGACCGAGTCGCGTGGCACTGCGAGCAGACGACCGTCCGTAGAGACTTCTGCAACGTACGAAGTTCCCATGTCGTTGTTCCAGCCGGTGAACCAGCGATCACCCGACCACACGACGCCCGCGCTCGTTCCGACCGGCCCGGGAATCATGAGCGTGACGCGCGTGCGGCTCGTGTACGCGCCGGACCAAGCACGAAACGTCGGTCCGCCGGAGTTGTACCCGAGCGCGAGTGTCGTGCCGTCCGTGCCGCCCTCGGCCCATGTCCAGGAATCCTCGCCGAGCACGACGACGTCGCCGAACGTGATCGACGCCGGCGTGCCCGACAGAGACATTCGTCGTCCACGGATGCCGAGCATGTCGGCGTTGGAGAGTGGTGCAAACAGATCGAACCCGCCCGCGCGTGCAACGACACGCGGCGTTGCGAAGCTGCCCCGTGTCGTCGCGAACGCGATGACCGGGCCAGCGAGGAGCGTGAGTTCGGGACACGGCGCCGGCGCGTCGGGCGGGACCGCATCGGTCGCGACGTCGATCGTAGCTTGCACGTCTCGGACGTCGAGTGCGTTCGCGTCGGACGATGACGCGTCGTCGGGAGCATTCATGCCCTCGCGTAGGGGCGAGCGTGCGCCGCAGTGCGCGAGCAGTGTTAGCGCGAAGGCGGTCCTGCGGAGTCGTCGCATCGGTGCGGGGCATGAAGGCATTCTGCCGCGCGGCGCGCAAGGGGGACGCGAGTCCGGTCGCCGTCGCGCGCGGCCGGTCCGCTCGAGCGTAGCCAATCGGTCGATCCTATCAGTCGCTCGGACGCGCGTACCCGTCGCGGAGAATCATGAACCAGAACGTCGCGAAGATTCCGACACTGCTCAGCACGATGAGAGACAGCATGTCGTCGCGGAGTGCGACGAGTGCGATGGTGTACGCCGCCAGGGCCAGGAGGAACGCAATCAGTCGGTTGCGCGTGATGCGAATCGTGACGATCGCGGGTGGACGCTTGCGAGTGACTGGCCGCCGGGTCGCCACGAGCCCCAGGGCGCGATAACTCGCTTCGACTCTGACTTCCGGGATCGCCGCGGCCGGCTCGTCCACGCACTCCGTTGCGTGACCTTCTTCGCCGGCGGCTTCGCGCCTTGGACCCGCGCCGATCATCGCGCCGCGCCCGCCGCGGCCGCACGGCGCTGCGACAGTTCGAGTTCGACGCCAACGGACAAGTACGGATCCTGTGCGATGCGCCGCTGGACGATCGGGTCGTCCAGCAAGTTGTCTCGTACGAGCCGAGCGCCGGCTTCGACGGACGCCCCCTGCGCGAGAATCTGCGCGCGCGCGGAGGCGTCCTGCGTTTGCTCGTAGCGTTGCCAATCGCGCACGAGAGCGCTCATCGCCTGCTGTTGCTGCTCGGAAAAGTGGATGAACTCACGCTGCCAGTGCCAACTCTCCCGCGCCGCCTGAGCGGCGGTCACGACGTGTGCGACGACTCCAACGCCTGGCGCCACCGGCGTCACGCTTGGGATGGCTTCTGCAACGCCGTGCACGCCGTGACCGACACCCTCCCCGAGCACCACATTCCCGGCCAGCTGCGCGAGCGACCCCACCAGGTACCACGTGCGTTCGCTGGACTGCGATCGCTCGAATTGCGCCACGGTCGTGCCGGGGCGAGTCCCGATTCCCTGGGCCGGCGGCATGCAGACGTTCTGCGCCGGCGCGCGTTGCAGAAGTCGGCGTATACGGTCGGCGTTGCACGTGGGCTCGGTCTCGCGCTCGATGCGTTCGAAGACATCCCGAGCGCGGCGGTATTGAACCTCTGCGGCCCCAGGTCGTCCGGTGCCTTCGCAGACGAGGGGCCGGCCGGTCGACGACGCGGACGCCGGCCCGCCCGTGCGCGGGTCGACGCACTCAGTGGTTTCGGGATCGCAGGGAGGTGTGGGTTGGGGTGAAATCGGGATGGCGGGTCGGGAAATCGGATCGGGCATTGGGGCAACGACTCCTTCGCGGGCTTCCCGGGGGCGGGGCTCGCGAGCGTCGTTATCGTCGTGACGTCGTCCGAGGTTGCGTGGCGGCTGCGTCGCGCGCCTGCGCGGTCACCAACCGATGCGAAGCAAGCCCCAGAGCGCCACGGGCAGCGCGACCGCAATGACGATCATGACCCATACGTTCGGGATGAAGTACGGATAGACCATCAACGTCAGCCCGATGACCATCTGCGGCAGCCGCGATTGCCGTTTTCCATAGAGCAACGCCACCAGCCCGATCGAGCCGATCACGAACGAGGCGAAAAACGAGGGCGCGTCCATGTTCATGCGAGCAGAAACGACAGCGTAGCACGGAATCCCTTCGGCACCCGGCGTCGCGCACCGCGGCGCGCACGGCGGTTCGCAGTGCAACGCATCATCGTCGTCGCCACACCGTCGCGAGCCACGGTTGACGCTCGGGCGGCTCGTTCTCGGGTCGGTAGTAGTGAGCCAGCTCTACGAAGCCGGCGGCCGTGAGATGTCCTCGCCACGTGCCCAGTTGGTAGAAGCATCCGTAACGTCCAGACGACCAGCCTTCTTCGTCGTGCCCTCGCGGGTTCGAACAGAACAATACGCCGCGGGGCTTGAGGCTCGCGCACAGTTCGCCGAGCACGCGCCGAATCTCCTGGCTCGGCACGTGAAACAGCGACGCGTTCGCAAAGATCCCGTCGAACGCACCGGGCGGCAGGGCGAGTTCGAGGAAGTCTTGGTGCAGCACCGGACATCCGGAGTGCGCTCGGGCCATCTCGCAGAAGCGCGCGCACCCGTCGAGACCCGTCGGCTCGTGACCGATCGACTTGAAGTAGCGCAGGTCACGTCCGGGTCCACAGCCGAAGTCGAGCAAGGAAAACGGCGCGGGCCCCTCGATTCGGGAGAGCAGCGCTGCGTAGTTCTGGCCAACGTCGTGGTGTCGCGTGCCGACCCAGAAGCCCTCCGGGTCGCGCTCGTAGTGCGTGAGGGTGCCGGCGGAAATGCGACGCAGTTCCTCGTGCGCGAGGCGGTCGGTTTGCAGCGGCGTCAGTCCCTTCGGCGGCGGCGTCGAGCCGCAGCGATCGCGACGAGCACCATCGCGCCCGCGATCGCGGACTTCGTACCACGGCCACGCGATGCCGGCCTGGACACGGAGCATTGCATTCCGCCGTAGATTCCATGGTCCGGCGATGCGCCACACGAACCGTCGCTGCCAGGTCCGCCGTCCGTGCGACACGGCAAGAGCGTCGACGACGGGCCCGCGTCGCGGACGACGGTTCCCGCGTCGGCGGGCGGTGGAACCATGGAGCCGCTCGCGTCGGTCGGCGGAATCATCGGGCCGGCGTCCGTGGGGGGCGCGCCGACTCCGGAGTCGGCGGGCGGCGTGGGTGGTGGCGGCGGCAGCGCTTCGCAGTGCGACGTAGCGCCCGACGTGACGCAGCGGCCGCCCGCAGCGCATGCGCGCGCTGGTTCGATCAGCCCCGCGGAAGTGCAGTGAGCGATGCGTCCGTCCGCGAGACACACATCGTGGTCGCGCGGCACCGTGGTGCGCGTCGCGACGCATACGCTCGAAACGCAGTGCCCTGGCGCCGCCCCGGCGGTCGAGCAGAACGTTCCCGCGCCGCAGTTCGTGCGCGAGTCGATCTGTCCGGCGACGCAGGCTGCAACGGTGTCACCGTCGTAGCAGACACGTGCGTTGCCGGTCGCCGGGCAGTGCGGGTCGGGCGGAGGGGGTCCCTCGAACGCGCCCGGCGGCAGACGATTGAAACGAATGGGTGTGTAGCCTACGATGCTCGAGCGCGATCGAGCGCCGACGTTGGCCGGCGTGCCCGTTCGGTTCTCCTGCACGATGCACATCTGCGTATGCGCCCGGTCGATCCAGCCGGCGAACATCATGACGTGGTGGGCGGGATCGTTGAGGGCGTCCCCGGGCTGCAAGTCGCCCCAGGAGATCGCGTGCGAATACGTCGTGGACGCCGGCGCGAGAATGCCGGTCCATGGTCCCGGACGCGGCAATCCCCAACACATCGACACGAACCCCGAACAGTCTTGGCGATACCCTTCGAAGTAGCGCGTCTGGCTGTACATCACGCGCAAGCTCACCCAGCGCAATCCGCGTTCGAGAATCGCGCGACGGCCCGCGGGGGCATCCGCGAGGATGCGCGAGGCTGTACAGCTCGAGACCAGCTCTTGGTCGACCGTGCCTTCCGGGTCGTTCGACTCGCCCGGATCACTGGCGTCGGGCGCGCACGCGGTCAGAAACGCGCCGAGCATGTAGATCAGCGCCAACGGAGGCCGACGAGCTGGGAGGCGAATGAGACGCATGGGGGACCTTGCGGGGTATGAATGCGAGTCTCGTGCCGGCACGAGGAACGGTCGCAGCGCTCCAACGAATTGAAACCACTTGCGAATTCGCCGCGCCGAAGTGGGAGGGTTTCGTCCCATGGCGGCCGACGACACGAGCGATGCTACGGCGTACGCAGCGGGTCGGGCGTCCCGTACATCGGCATGGGCGGCGGTGCGGGCGTACCGAGCAATTCGTGCGGACGCGACCCGCCGAGATCGCCGATCACCGAGTCGGTCTCGTCCGCGAACAGGCTGTCGCGACCGTAGATCGTGTAGACGCGAACCGCGCGCCGATAGTCCGGCACGTACAGATCGCGTTCGCGCCGCAGGGTGACCTCTCGCAGTTCTTCGAGCGGCTGGCGCATGTCGAACACCCACTCGCGCAATCGCCCGCCGATGGGGAGCCGCGCGCGTTGGATCCACGCCGTGACGGATCCTCGGCCGGTCGCGAGCACCGCACGCGGCCGCGCGCCGCGAATGATTTCGAAGTCACGGGTTCCATTGGCAAGACGCCGCGTGACGGTGACCTCCGGCGTTCGGAACTCGTAGCGTCGGATGTCCGCGTTGCCGTCGGCGCGACGCACGCCGGGAATGGTGAGACGGCGCCATGCGCGGAGCGGAAGAAGGTGGTCGTCGTACACGATCTCGGCGTCTGCGATCGTCATCGGCCACTCGAGACGGCCGGTGAATATTCGCAGACAGTCGCGAGCCCGAAGCTCGAAGTGCTCCGCGACGTTCATCTCGCGGGAGTACGGCCCCGATCGCAGGAATCCAGAAGCGAGAACCTCGCCGACCGGCAACGCTCCGCGTCCGCAGGTCGGGTAGGCGAGTTGAGGCACGGACGACACCGAGATGTGCTTGCGCCGAAACGGCGGGCATCCCGTCAGTGGAACGACAAGTGCCCACACGAGGGCTGCGGACCATGCGCGCGCGGCCCTGCTGGAATGGGGGCCGCCGTCAGTTCGGCGCGGACGCTTCAGTGATGCGCACCGCTCGAGTGCGATTCCGCCGCTCCCGTGCCCGGTGCGGCGCGTGGCGGCTGCGGCAATCCGCCGGGCGCCATTTCACCCGTGCTCCGTAGAACGCGGGCGCCGTTTTCCGGGTCGACCTGCGCACGGGTGGTCAAGTCGGTGAACGTGAGCACGATGAACGCGCCCAGAAACGCGAATGCCATCATGAAGACAAACCCGTTGAACGGCTTGTCGTGGAGCAAGTGCATGAAGAACAGACCGACGAGCGTCGCCTTCAGTGTCGCAATCGCAATGGCCATGAAGAGGTTCCATGGCCCTAGATCGAAATACGAAACGGCGACCGTGACGAACGTGAGAAAGATCAGCGCGCAAAAGATGGCGACGAGGAACATCGTCGAGCTGACGTGCGCGTGGACCTTCCCGTCGTCGGCGTGGTCATGCGAGTCGTGATGCGAGTCTGCTTGTGCACTCATGACGTTTCACCCGACCAGGTAGAGCAACGGGAAGAGGTAGATCCAGATCAAGTCGACGAGGTGCCAATAGAGGGCCGCGACGTCGACCGGCGTGAAGTATTCCTTCGTGAACTCGTTGCGCATGTTCCGCACGAGAATCCAGATGAGAATGCCGATTCCGATCGTGACGTGAAGGCCGTGCAGACCGGTCATCATGAAGTAGATGGCAAAGTACATCGCCGCCCGTGGCGGCAATTCGTTGACCGTCTCGTGGACCAGAGCGGACGCGCGGTCGTTGTGGCACCAGGAGTAACCAAAGCAACGACCTGGCAGCAGGCCCTCGTGCAGCTTGTGCGTGTACTCGAAGTACTTCACGACGAGGAACGCGAACGCACAGAGAATCGTAATGACGAGGTAGAGTGACGTCTGATTCTTCTTGCCGAGCTGCGACGAGCGCACGGCGAGTGCGGCCGTGAGGCTGCTGAACAGCAGGACCACCGTGTTGATCGCACCCATCTTCTTGTTGAGATGTTCGTGCGCAAGGTGGAACACGCTGGGCTCCAGCGTTCGCCAGATACCGAACGCGACGAAGAGACCACCGAACATCAGGATCTCGGTGACGAGAAAAAGCCAGATGCCGAACTTCGCAGCTTCGAACTGCTGCAACGGCGTATCGAAGTGGTGTTGCAGCCACTTCGGATGGGCGTCCCCTCCGTGACCGTGCGCGTCGTCTTTCACCGCATCTTCCTTTGCCATGACCGTCGAACTCTCCGTGTGCGGTTGAAACAGCGTTCAGGCAGCCAGAGGCCGCCCTGAGGCTCAGTGTTCGTCACCCTTGCCGTGCGATCCCGCGGGTTTGTCATCGTCGTCAGACTGCTTGCCAAACTTCTTCGCGCGCTCGGCGTCGTCGCCGTCGAACAGTTCCTCGTCGGTGGCAAGGTGATAGTCGTACGGCCCGCGTGTGATCGTCGGGATCTCGTGGAAGTTGTGGTAGGTCGGCGGCGACTCGATCTGCCACTCCAGTCCGAGCGAGCCCCACGGATTGCGTGGAGACTTCTTGCCGCGGAGCAATGACTGAATCAGCGTCGCGGCGAGCAGAATGAAGCCCACGGCGAGAATCCAAGACCCGATCGTGGAAAACATGTGCAGCGGGCGGAACTGCGGGAGGTAGTCGTAGTAGCGTCGGGGCATTCCGCGGGAGCCGAGGAAGAACTGCGAGAAGAACGTGACGTTGAATCCGACGAACACGAAGAACCACGACACTTTCGCCGTGCTCTCGCTGTAGAGCTTGCCTGTGATCTTCGGCCACCAGTACAGAAGGCCGCCGAGGAAGCCCATGACCGTGCCGCCCATCATCACGTAGTGAAAGTGCGCGACGACGAAGTAGGTATCGTGAAGGTGGATGTCTACACTGAGCACGCCCAGGAACAAGCCGGTCAGCCCGCCGATGGTGAACAACACGACGAACGACAGTGCGTAGAGCATTGGTGTCGTCAGCCAGATGGAGCCCTTGTAGAGCGTGGCGGTCCAATTGAAGACCTTCACGCCCGATGGGATCGCGACGAGCATCGTGAGTGCCGAAAACACCATGTTCGCGAACTCGGACTGTCCGCTCGTGAACATGTGGTGTCCCCACACGATGAATCCGAGAAGCGCGAGGCTCAGCGAACTCATCGCGACGGCGAAGTAGCCGTAAACCGCGCGGCGAGAAAACGTCGCGAGCAGCTCGTTCACGATCGCCATGCCCGGGACGATCATGATGTAGACGGCCGGGTGTGAGTAAAACCAGAAGAAGTGCTGGAACAGCACCGGATCGCCGCCGAGGCGCGCGTCGAAGATTCCGAGACCGGTGAGGCGCTCGAACGTGAGCAGCAGCAACGTGATCGCGAGCACGGGCGTGGCGAGAACTTGAATGATGCTCGTCGCGTAGAGGCCCCAGACAAACAGGGGCATCCGGGTGAACGTCATCCCGGGCGCTCGCATCTTGTGCACGGTGACAATGAAGTTCAGCCCGGTGAGAATCGACGAGAACCCCATGATGAACGCTGCGAGCGTCATGGAGACGATTGCATGGTGGTTCGTCGCGTCCGTGCTGTACGGCGTGTAGAACGTCCAACCCGTGTCCAGTGCGCCGTTCACGACGCTGTACAGGGCGAACGTGGCACCGATGATGTAGATGTAGAAGCTCATCAAGTTGAGCCGCGGAAACGCGACGTCCTTCGCGCCGATGTGCAGCGGGATCAGGAAGTTCCCCATCGCCGCCGGAATCGAAGGAATGATGAACAAGAACACCATGATCACGCCGTGAAGCGTGAACACGCGGTTGTAGCTCGCCGCATCCATGATCGTGCGGCCTGCGGTGAACAGCTCGATTCGCACGAGGAGCGCGAAGACTCCACCGGCGGTGAAGGCGATCAGGATCGAGATCAGGTACATGATCCCGATGCGCTTGTGGTCGAGCGTCAGCAACCAGGACTTCAGTCCCTTGCCCGCCGTCAGGTAGCTCTCATGCGAACTGTCGTGTTCGCCGTGAGAGCCAGAGACCGCAACTTCGGATGCCATGACCTTGTGTCCTCCAACGACGGGGTAGTCCGTGCGTTAGTGCAAACTACGAATGTAACTGACGAGCGCGTTGAGCTGCCGGTCCTGAAGACGGAACGGCTGCATGACCGGCGCAAACCCGCGAACGATTCGCGCCTGCGGATTGAGAATCGATTCACGAATGTATGCGTCGTCGACGTGCACGACGGTCCCGTCGGTCATACTCTCGGTCCGCCCTGAGAGCCCGCGCCACGTCGGGCCGGCGCGCGTGGAACCGTCGGTGGAGTGACACGCCGTGCAGCCGGATTGGTTCGCGAGCCGCTCGCCCCATTGTTCGTCGGTCTGTAGGTCGGCGGGTCGTCTGCCCCCCTCGCGGAGGAACCGATCGAATTCGTCGGGCTCGACTACCGTCAGCCGCGCGAGCATTCCGGAATGTCCGGTTCCGAACGGCCGCCCCGCGGGCCAATTGGGCGGTGGGGGTGGCGGCGACGTTTCGGGCGCACCGCAGTACTCCGTGCAGAATATGTCCGTCGTGCCTGTGCGCGTCGCCTCGAACCACATCGTTTGGTAGAAGCCCGGTACGACGTCATGCTTCGTTCGAAAGACCGGAACGAAGAAGCTGTGCAGCACGTCGCTGGAGGTCATGATGAGGCGGACGGGACGCCCCCGCGGTATGCGCAGTTCGTTCACGGCGGTATTGCCGTTCGGGTATTCGAACTCCCACTGCCAACGGCTCGCGCGAAGCCGAATGTCGATCGCGTTCGCGGGCGCGACCCACATGTCGATGTAGCCGCGAAATCCGTCGTGGAAGAGATAGATCAGCAGGAACAGCGGGGCGACGGTCCACGCGATCTCGAGGACTTGATTGTGACCCGTAGGCGCAGCCTTCACACCCGGGCGGCGGCGGTACTTCACGACGAAGTACAACAGTGTTCCGGTGATGGCGACGAAGAGGACGACGCTGAGCCAGTAGATGAAGTAGTACGATCGGTCGATCTGAGGCGCGACCGTGGACCACTGACCGGGTAGTTGGAACGTGGGTTCTCGGTTCATCGTGACACTGCCTCGCTCGGTGCGACTCCGGCGGGTTCCAAGGGTTGAGTGGGAGTGTGCGCCGCGGCGCGGGACGCTCGGCGTCGGTCTCGAAGCCAAAGCGTCGCGAGCAGTCCGCCAAGTGCGATCACGGTCAGTCCTCCGCCGATCTGCATCACGCGGCGCGCGAACAGGACGTACCGACGCCCATTGGGATCATAGTGGTAGCAGAATAGGATGAAACGTTCGACAGTACTGATGGAGCGGCCCTCGGACGCCTCGAGCAGCCCCAGTCGAAGGTCGCGCCCGTCGAAGCCAGCCCCGTAGAGGTACCGGGCAATCCGACCCGTCGGCGTCAGCAGGTAGATCGCAGCGGCGTGCAAATACTGCTGCTCGGGAGCGAACCACCGGTAGTTGAATCCGATCGCGTCGGTCAAGCGGTGGATGTTCGGTTCGGTTCCGACGAGAAAGTGCCAGCCCGGTTCCGAGCCCTCGCGCGAGTAGTTCCCGACGCTCCGCGTCCTGCGCTCCATCGCGACCGAAGGCGTGTCTCGCGGGTCGATGCTGACCACGATCGCGTCGAACTGTCGGCCGACCGTCCATTCGATCGTGCGCAGCGAATTGACCACGCCTTGCAGCACGAGAGAGCACTGCATCGGACACGAGTGGTAGACGAACACGAGCAACGCGGGCCGCCCACCGGCGAAGTAGTCGCCGAACATCACGGCGCGACCGGTGTGGTCGCGCATCGGGACATCGCGAGGCATCAGTGCGTTCAGGTGTTCGTGAATGCCGACGCCATCCAACTCGGGCGGGGTTGTCGCGAGTTGCGCATGCGCCCACGACGGTGCCGCAATCAGCACGACAACGATGGTCGCTTGGATGGAATTCGGACGAGTCATGGATGCGGATTCCCGGGACCTTGGTTCGCATGACCCGTGGCGGCCGGAGCCGTGCCTGGCGGTGTTGTCGGTGGTGCCGACGGCGGCGGGTTGGTTTGTGGCGCAGACGGCGGCGGCGTGGGCGTCGGCAACGCGACCGGCGTCTCCGATCGGTGCTCGGACGGCGCCGCGATCCACCCGGTCATCGGCGCCATGTCGGTCGACGGGACCGGCGCCACGAGCGCCGAGCCCATGCGGCCTTCACGAGCGAGGTTTTCCATCGCGCGATCGATCGGCAGCCGACCGCCCGTCAGCCGCTGGCCTTCGGACTCTCGCAGGCGTGCGATCTCCGAGGCGGGTCGACGCAGCGACTTGCGCCCCTGCTCCTCGTCGACCATCTGGTTGAAGTACGACGAGAGCACGAACTTCAACGCGAGCATCGTGGCGAGCGTAAGCGCCGTGACGCCGAAGATCAGTCGATTGTTCGTGTCGGTTTTGTCGGCCATCGGGAAAACCTCTACGCGTTCTCGAATTTCAACGAGCGCGGCAGCCGCGGATCCCGGATCGGAATCAAGGGGTGACGGGTCATGCGCCAGAACACGACGGCAAAGTAGATACCGCCCACTCCGAGGAGCGACGCAACGTCCATCCAATGCACCTGCAGCGGACCCACTTGCTCTGTGCTCAGTCCGCGACGTCCGAAGTTCGGCAGCACCTGCCAGTAGATCTCGACGATATGCATCACAAGGAGCGTCAAGGCGCCGACAACGAGCAGCCCCGGTCGGCGCTTGATGTTGCGGGACATCAAGAACCAGAACGGAACGATGAAGTGGAACACCACGATTGCGATGCTAACGGGCTTCCATGGTCCGTCGGCCCATCGGCGGTGATAGAATTGCGCCTCTTCGGGAATGCCGGCGTACCAGATCAGGAAGAACTGCGAGAACGAGATGTACGCCCAGAAGGCGTTGAAGCCGAAGAGCAGCTTGCCGAGGTCGTGAAGGTGTTCGTTGCTGATCGCGTCGCCGGTCAATCCGGCGCGTCGAAGGAGCAGCGACAACAAGATCAGCAGCGCAAAAATCGTGACCGCGCATCCGGCAAACACCTGGACGCCGAAGATCGTCGAGTACCACGTTGGGTTGAGCGACATCAGCCAGTCGAAAGACGCAAAGGTCAGCGTGAGGCCGAAGAGAAACGTCGCAGGAAATGACATCGCCTGCATTCGGACCGTCAGATTCGGATCTCCCGTCTCGTCTTGAAGAGTCGACAGGCCGAAGAGCCTCATCGCAATGAGGATCCAGATCAGGAAATAGATCACCAGGCGAATGAGGAAGAACGTCTTGTTGAGATAGGCCGCCTTGCCGTGAAGCTGGTGATGTTCGTGTTCGTGCTCGATCTGTTCGTAGGTCAGCCGCACGCCGCGCGGGTGCGCCGTCGCCGCGTGACCATGCTCGGTCGTTTCCGACGACTCGGACGTTTCGGGCCTCCTGCGCGCCATTCCGTTGTCCGACTCGCCGTGCCCGTGTTCCCCGTGAGCGGCGGTGGCGGACTCGTGCCCCGCAGCGTGATGCCCCTCGGTGTGTCCGAGCCACGGGAACAATTGGCTGAGAACGAACAGCAGGGGAATGAACAGCACCGCGAGGGACGGAAATCCGGAGAGCACGAACTCCGCAACTCGACGTGTCGTGACGCTCCAGCCGGCACTGGTCATGTGCTGAATCAGCACGAAGAACATCGCGCCGAGTGCGACGGTCAAGATCGTGAAGAAGCCGAACATGTACGCGTGCGCGAATCGCTCGGCGTTCTGCGTGTACCCAGCCATCGCAGCCCCGAGGCCAACGATGCCGATGCCCGCCGAGATTTTCCAGAGACCGGCCCATCCCGACGAAGCCGGAATGCGATAATCTCGCTTGGGAGTGGACGTGGACTTCGCTGCGCTCACGGGCGTGCCTCCGATGCCGGCGTTCCCTGACTCAGTTGCAGCGCGCGCATGTAAGCGACGATTGCCCACCGGTCCGGCATGGGAATCTGCGTCGCGTATGCGGGCATGTTCCGCACGCCATGGCTGATCGTCGCGAAGACCTGACCATCGGGCATGTGTCGAATGCGATCCTGGTGAAACGTCGGCGGCGTGGGAATGTTGTAGGCGCGAGAGGACGCACGCTCGACGACGATGCCTTGCCCGTCGCCGGTCGCGCCGTGGCACGGCGTGCAGTAGATGCCGAATCGGTCACGACCGCGGGCAAGTGTCGCGGCAAGACCGTGATGGCGCTCGACGATCGCCTCGGGAACAGCGAGCAGATAGCTTGTTCCGTCGAACTCGAGGCCCGTCGACAAACGATCGTCTTCTTCCCAGTTCTCCCGCGGGACCGTACCAGCCGGCGGCACGCGCATCGCGCGATGATCTGCAAAGAACGCACTTCGCGCCTGCGGGTTGTAGCGTTCCTGTCGCCACATGTTGCGTATCAGCAAGACCGGTGGCTGATCGGACGGTTGTCCGCGACATCCACCGAGCAGCGAGGCCGCAAGCACGACGGCCGCGGCGGCTCTTGCAGCGAGGAGCCTCTGTTCGATGTTCGTCCCGCTCACGACACGTCCTCCTCGACGCTCTCGACGAACGTGGCGTGGGTCGACTCCAGCAGCTTTCGCGTTCGGTCCATGTCGAACTTGGGGTCGGTCGCTTCGATCGAGATGAAGAACTTGTCGTCGGTTGCTGCGGCGAACCGCTCGGACTCGAAGATCGGGTGGTGGTGTCTCGGCAGTCGGTTCAGGTGAAACATCCCGAATACAGCCCCGAATGCCGAGAACAAGATCGTGAGTTCGAACATCACCGGGACCATCGACGGAATTGAAATCGGCGGTTTGCCACCGATCACGATCGGGTAGTCGATGCCGTTCATCCAGACCATCATCGCCGTCGCGGAGAGCAATCCCGTCAGCGCCATCGCCAGCACGATCCAGCCCACTTTGGAGTCTTTCATCCCCATCGCACGATCCATCCCATGAACCGGGAATGGCGTGTGCGCGTCGAAGTTCTTGTATCCCGCGTCGCGGACGCGCTCGGCGGCGTGCAGCACCTCGCCGGGCCGTCCGTACTCGGCCAGCAGCAAAGCGACCCTGCGGCGCTTGCCTCCGCGGGCGGCTGTTGATTTCTCCGCCATGGCTACTTGACCTCCTTGGCGTCGGAAGCATCGGCTTTGTCGTCGGACTTCGATTCGGACTTCTCGTCCGTCGTCGAGTCCCTCTTCGCTTCGGCGGGCTCGGTCTTCAAGGCGGGTTCGGGCTCGGGCTCGGGCTCGGGCTCGGGCCGAGACGCGGACTTTGATTCGTGCGCGTCGCCGTCGTGCTCGTGCCCGCTGCCGGACTCCGACTCGTGCCCGAAGTGCGGATCGGCCTCGGGCATTGCGCCCTTGACCTCGGAGATCGCGATCATCGGCAGCCAACGCATGAACAGCAGGAAGCCGGTGAAGAACAATCCGAGCGAGCCCATGAACGTCAGCACGTCGATCGGGGTCGGGCGGAAGTAACCCCAGCTCGACGGCAGATAGTCGCGGTGCAACGAGGTGACGATGATCACGAATCGCTCGAACCACATTCCGACGTTGATGAAGATCGAGATGATCATCATCACCGGAATGCTCGTTCGCATCTTCTTCGACCAGAAGAGCTGCGGCGAGATCACGTTGCAACTGACCATGGTCCAGTACGCCCAGGCGTACGGTCCGAGCGCGCGGTTGCGGAACACGTACATCTCGAACTCATTGCCGGAGTACCAGGCAATGAAGAACTCCATCGCATACGCGTAGCCAACGAGCGACCCCGTCGCGAGCATGATCTTGTTCATCAGCTCGAGGTGAGTCATGGTCACCAAGCTGTCGAGCTTGAAGACCACGCGGGCGATGAGCATCACCATCATCACCATCGCGAAGCCCGAAAACACGGCGCCCGCGACGAAGTACGGCGGGAAGATCGTCGTGTGCCAGCCGGGTTCGACGGACGTCGCGAAGTCGAACGACACGACCGAGTGCACGGAAAGCACGAGGGGTGTCGAGATCGCGGCGAGAATCAGATAGGCACGTTCGTAGTTCTGCCAATGCCGGTTCGACCCGCGCCAGCCGAGGGCGAAGAATCCATACGTCAGCCGACGAATCTTGGTCTTCGCCCGATCGCGGATCGTCGCCAGGTCGGGAATCAGTCCGACGTACCAGAAGAGCAGTGACACGGTGAAATACGTGCTGATCGCGAAGACGTCCCAGAGAAGTGGCGACTTGAAATTCGGCCACAATCCCATCTGATTCGGGATCGGGAACATCCAGTATGCGTGCCAGACACGGCCAACGTGAATTCCGGGAAACAGCAGCGCGCAGATGACCGCGAAGATGGTCATCGCTTCGGCGAATCGATTGATCGACGTGCGCCACTTCTGTCGGAACAGGAACAGCACGGCGGAGATCAGGGTGCCGGCATGGCCGATGCCGACCCACCAGACGAAGTTCGTGATGTCCCACGCCCAGCTGACTGGCTGGTTGTTTCCCCAGACTCCGACACCGCGATAGAACAGGTAGCCAATCGCCATTCCCAGGATGCCCAGGAAGCTGATCGCGATCAGGAATGCGATCCACCAGCCGCGCGGAGCCTTGTTCTCGACGACGGCGCTGATCTTGTCCGTGATTCCGCGGAACGTCGTGCCCTCGTCGACCAGCGACTTCTCGCCGATGGCCTTGATCGGTAGGAGGGTGCTCATCCGTGCATCTCCGAGTTCGGATTGCGGACCTTGGCGAGGTACGTCGTGCGCGGCTGGGTGCCGATCTCCCCGAGCAATGCGTACCGCCGGTCGGTCCGCCATGCCTGCGCGATCCGGCTGGTCCGGTCGTTCAAATCGCCGAACACGATCGCGTCGGCCGGGCACGATTGTGCACATGCCGGCGGCTTCACGTCGGCGTCACGCATCTCCCGGTTCTCACGTCGCACCGCGATCCGGGCCATCTGGATTCGCTGCACGCAGTACGTGCACTTCTCCATGACCCCGCGAAATCGGACGGTGACGTTCGGGTTGTGCTGCATTCGCACGGTCTCGGGCATCTCCGTCCCAGCGATTCCCGCCCCGCGCCAGGCACCGTCGTTGTGCCAGTTCAAGTAGTTGAAGCGCCGAACCTTGTACGGGCAGTTGTTGGAGCAGTACCGCGTGCCAATGCAGCGGTTGTAGACCATGTCGTTCAGGCCCTCGGGCGTGTGCGTCGTCGCGTTGACGGGACACACGTTCTCGCACGGCGCCTCTTCGCACTGCACACATGCGACCGGCTGGTGCATCACCTTGGGATCGTCGAGCCCGCCAAGGTAATACCGGTCGATTCGAAGCCACGCCATCTCGCGGCCGCGATTGACCTGATCTTTTCCGACAACGGGCACGTTGTTCTCGGCCTGACACGCCACCGCGCAGGCGTTGCAACCCGTGCACGCGTTCAGATCGATGGTCATCGCCCACTTGTGGCCCGTGTAGTTCACTTCGCGCCATAGTGGGAGCGTGCGCGGCGTGGGCGAGCGGCGCTCTGCAAAGTTCGGAACCTCGCGGTATTCCTCCAGCGTCGCCTCCAGCGCGATCGGCCGATTCTCCATCGCGTGGTGTTCCTGCGTCTGCACGAGTTCGTACTGACGCCCCGCCGTAGCGACGGTGAACCCGTCTTCAAATGACATGGCTTCGTGCGAGCGAACCGGATTGACGTCGACGCCCTTGCCATTCGCAATCCAGAGTGCGCGGGCTCGTCGACCCCATCCCAACGTGAGCGTGACCGACCAGTCGGCGTGTCCCGGCAGAATCCACGCCGGGACTTCGACGTTTCGATTGCCCTTGCTCACGCGAAGGACTGCGCCGTTTTGCGCGCCGAGTGCCGTCGCCGTCGCGGGGGAGATGTACGCCGCGTTGTCCCAGACGATCTTCGTCTCGGGATCGGGAAGTTCCATCAGCCATGAGTTGTTCGCGTGCCGTCCGTCCAACATCTTGGGACACGCGGCGAACACGACTTCGACATTCTCGCGACCGAGCGCCCGGGCTTCCGGCCGCCCCTGCAACTGCGTTGCAATCTCGTCGTAGCGCGGCGTCACGTGGAGTGGGACCCACGCGGTTCCCTGCGCGAGGCCGACGTGCAGCATCCGGCGCCAATCTCGGTCGGAGGTTGCGATTGCGCCCATCACGCCGCCCCGCTCCGGGGCTGAACCGAGCGGCGAACCGGCGGGGCGCCCGCCTCGCATCGTGGTGCGCACCAGGTCGCGTCCGCGGCGTTCGGGGTCATTCGCGAGGATCGCGAGAGTCTCGATTTCGCTGTGACCGTTGAAGAGCGGACTCACGAGCGGCTGCTGCACGCTCACGGTGCCGTCCAGCGACCGTTGGTCGCCCCAAGTCTCCAACTCGTGCGCTCGAGGCGCGTGCCACGTGCAGTGTTCGCTCGTCTCGTCACGGAACATCGAGAGATGAACGCTGACCTCGACATTCGCCAGCTTCGCGGCGAAGTCGAGCGATCCTGGAGCGCTGTAGACGGGATTGCCGCCGAGAATGACCAGCGTCCCCACGCGCCGGTCGTTCATCGCCTGCACGAGTGTCTGCAGGTCGGCACCCTGATCGTCCGGCTCGGCCGTGTCCGCCGTGGGCGTGTAGCTGACCGTCTCGTCGACGTTGTCGAGCGCACGGTTGAGTGCATGCACGAGCGCGTGCACGATCGCGGGTTGGCGAGATCCTGCACACACGATGCTTCCGCGACGATTGCGCGCGAGATCGGCCGCGACCGCCTGAATCCAGTGTTCCGGAACCGAAGGCCGACTCACGCGCGCAAGTGCGGCGGCGAGCCCCTCGAACGGGAGACGATGGGTCGTCGCCAATTCGTTCATCAACGCCGCGAGGTAGCCGAGAACGTCGCGAGACGGCAGTCGCAACCGATGATCGGCGTTCGCGCCCGTCGTCGAGTGCGTGGACTCGACGACGTAGAGTCGGTTCATCTCGTCCGAAGTGCTGCGAAGCCGGCGTCCGTTCGCAAACAACTTCGTCGCGCGCACACTGCCCGCTTCGGTTTGCAAGAAGTCGCAGTCGAGCGACAAGATCACTCGGGCGCGGTCGTACCCATAATGGGCCTGCACCGCTCGGCCAAACGCGATCGTGCCGCCGCGACGGATGTTGCCCTCGTTGACCGGCGTGTACGTGTGAAAGTGCGCGTGCGGAAAGCGCGACATCACGGCATCACGCATCCGCAGAAACGTCGGCGAATTCGATGGTTCGGCGAGGATGCGGAGTTGCTCGCCGCCGTCGCGCTCGTGGGTCTGGAGCCGTTCGACGAACGCGTCGTGGAACTGCGCGAACGTCTGTTCGTGTGCGTGCCCGCCGTCCCGATGCAACGGGGCGCGTGAACGGTCGGGGTCGTACAAGTCCAGCACGCTGGCCTGCGCGAGAATGTCGGCGCCACCAAGACTCGCCGGATGATCTGGATTGCCTTCGACCTTCGTCGGCCGACCCTCGTGACTCTCCACGATCAGGCCCAGTGCCTCACCGCGGCGCGCGATCACCGTGGCGTAATGCTGCGGAATGCCCGGAATGACGCCCTCGGGCACGCGGGCGTACGGCACGATGTGATCGACGGGGCGGCGCGCACATCCCTCGAGACCCATGCCCGCGAGCGCGACCGTGCCGCCCACCAGCGACAGAAACGCTCGTCGACTTACGGGATCGCTGAGTTCGGAGGCTCCATCGGAGAACTCGCGCGCCGATCGTGCCAGCAGCGCGTCGGGGTCGCTTCGCTCGTCGAGACTTCGCCAGTAGACCGGTGCTCCGGCGGGCACGTCGGCGATGGGTGTCGGCTCTCGGCGGCTCATCGGTGACACCCGGAGCAATGCGTCGGTGGATTGATGTGCCGCGGCGGCTGGACCGTTCCGGTCGGCTGCCAGTTCATGTTCGTGACCTCGGAAACGGGGCGAAGATTCGGTGTTGGGTTGCGATGGCAGTCCAAGCACCAAGCCATGTTCAGCGGCTCGGCCTGGCGAACGACGTCCATCTGGTCGATGCGGCCGTGGCACGTCACACAGCCGACTCCGGCGCTCACGTGGATGCTGTGATCAAAGTACGCGTGGTCCGGGAGCCGATGCACACGCACCCACTCGACGGGGTCGCCCGTCGCAAACGCGTGGCGAATCGGCTGCAACATCGCAGATTCCGTGCGAACCGTCTGGTGACAATTCATGCAGGTCTGCGCGGGCGGCACCGACGCCACGGCGGAGCGCTCGACGTTGACGTGGCAATAGCGACAGTCCATCCCCATCACGCCCGCGTGGAGCCGATGACTGTAGGGAACGGGTTGCCGAGGCCCGTAGCCAACCTGCGTGTTGCGCGGCGAGAAGTAGTACCAGACGAATCCGGTCGCACCTCCCCCTGCAACCAGCAGTGCGATGGCGACGGTGGCCGGGAGCTTGTTGATGGATCGTGGGAAGATCTGCATGGGATCGAGCGTTCGTTTACCAGCCGCTGGTGCGTGACGAGCCGTGGTGGCTAGCGACTGGCGATCAGTCGACGTACCTCCGCAGCATGAATCGGACAGTCACGGGCGAGCAGAGTGACCTCCACTCGACCGTCGGATCGACCGCGACGCGAAACAACCGCCGCGGGTGATACAACAAGTGCCCCGCCGAGTGCATCAGGATCCGACGCGGCGAGCACGGCGCGAACCGCAACCAACTGAGCGCTGTGAAACTCGAACCGCACGGATGGCTCGCCGCCGACGCCCTGGACTTCCCACGCGAGCTCGGTCTCACCGGGACGTGTGGCGCCCGTCGACGCGACCCAGCGTCCGGCAGTCGGCGGTGCAAACCGCTGTCGGACATCCGCGGGCGTCATTCCAAGCTCTGCTCCGCGGACGCCGCGACTGGCAGGATGCGCGAGCAACGAACGCCTCGTGGCGACGCCCGCGACGGCCGCAAGCGCGACGAGAAATACGAACAACATCAATCTCGCGCGCTGCAGTGGCATGGCGGCTGCGACCTGCGACGGTGCACGCCGAGGATCTGGGCTCTTGATGACGTACGCCAAGGCCACGATGACTCGGCGTTTTCGCCAATCGGCACCGAGGAGTCAATAGAGACGATCGCGAAGAATTTGCGCGTTCCCGCACACTTGCAGCGCTCGACGCAAACCCTTACGTGCGCGTGAGGGATTGTCGTTTCCGCGACTTCCGCGCCGAGTCTTCGCGATTTGCCAGAGCGTAGACCGCTTGCGCGCGCTCGCCAGACTTCACGATAACGCCCTGGGCGCGCAGCCTCGCCATCGGAAACGCGAGGGCGGAGGTCGGCACTGCCACCTCGCGCGCGATCTCGCCCGCGCCCACCGGTCGCGCGGCGCTGCGAAGGGCTCGAACAATTGCGTCGCGGATGCGATCCATCTCGGAACCGGATCGACGCTGGAGCTTCGGCGTCGTCGCAGCTCCCGCCGCGCGCCGAGCGCCGCGGGGCTCATGGGACGTTTCGCGCACGGAGCGCGTCGCCGTCGCGGGCCCAGCGAGTTCCGTCAGCAGGTCCTGCAGCGGCGTCGTGCGCAACGCGTCGAGTACGTTTTGAACGAATTGGAGCGTGAGTGCGTCGAGCCGTTGGCGAAGCGTTGGATCGGACATGGACGGTTCCTCGGAGGCTAGGCGCTCTTGCCCAGCGGCTCAACTGCCGGCGTCAGGGAATCTGTTTGGTAAGTTCGAGGGAGCCGCTGCCGAAGCCCCAGGAGAGCACAGCGCGAACGGCGCGCGAACGGTAGAGGGAATGCTCGACGATGGGACGCATCGCGGTCTGAATGCCGGCGCGAACGGCGGAAGGAAGATCGACGGAGCGCGCGCATGCGAAACGAAAGCGACGAACGATGGCCGCGTCGACGCCGCCGCGCGCGAGCGCTTCCTGCGCGAATTGCGCGGCGAGCCGACCGGTGTGCAGTGCCTGGAAGATTCCCTCGCCCGTAAGCGGGTCGACGTAGCGGCCGGCGTCGCCGCACACCAGCAGTCCCGCAGCATCGTGATGGCGATGCAGACCGGCGAGCGGAAGCGACCACGAGCGCACGACGCCGACGCGCGTGGCGTTCGCGAAACGCGCGTGGTGCCGCTCGAGAAAGCCGCGCATCAGTTCGGCGAGCGGCACGCCGGCCTCGCGGTAGGTGTCCGCGCGTTGGTACACGCCAACGTTCGAGACGCCGTCGACCGGGGGAAAGATCCAGCTGTAGCCGCACGGCAGCTCGCGTTCGAAATAGTGCTCGCCAAAGCCCGGGGTCGGCAGCGGCGCCATGTCCCGGTAGTACGCGGTCGCGGACACCGCGAGACCCGCGCCGCGCGGCGTCGACTCGCCGACCGAGGTCCACGCAATCGAGCCGGCGCCGTCGGCCGCAATGATCGCGTTGGCCGTCCAGTGTGTGTCGTCGCTCTCTGCGCCGCGGACGCGTCCGTCCTCCATGCGCAACCGGCGCACGTTCACGCCTTCGATCACCGTCGCGCCCGCACGCTCGAGCGCGCGACGCAGCAGGTCGTCCAGATCGAGTCGGCCGACGATGCGCCCCGGGTGCACGCCGTACGAACGCTCGATGCGGCTGTCGTCGGGAAAGACCGCGGCCGATCCGAGCACGTCGGCATGTGCCGCAGCGTCGAGCTGCGCGCCCGCGCCGAGTTCGCCGATGATCTTCACTGCGTGATTGGAGAGCGCGTCGCCGCACGTCTTCGGCCGCGGAAATCGCGCGCGATCGACGACGGTCACCTTCACGCCCGCGCGTGCGAGTTCGATCCCTGCGGCGCACCCGGCGGGTCCGGCCCCGACGATCAGCACCTCCGCGCGAACCGAACGCATGGGCTCGGTCGTACTCTCACCGGACAGGGTGGGAAAGGGGGTTCATCGCGCGTGGGCGCTCGAGGGAATCCTGGCCGCTGAAGCGGCTGGCTCACAGTGACCGCCTCGCCTTCGCGAGGCTCCCCGTGCGCGCGATGGTGGAGCGAGTGATCTCACCACCGCGCCCCGGGGGAGGGTCGCGCAGGCGGCCCGGTCAATCAAAGCCGGCCGATTCATCGGCCCGGGGATGTCATAGGCCCGGGCGCCGCCCGAGTCACCGGTCCGTCAGCGTGAACGAGCTGGACGCATAGCATCCCGTGAACGACGTGACGGGCACACCGACCATCGTGCTGGACATCGACACGAGACCCGGCGTGTCGCAACCGCCCGTGTCGCTCGGCCACTGGAACGCGCACGCCGTAAGATAGCGACCGACGCCGCTGCGGTTGTCGACGGGTACGCCCGCGGGCGCGCCCAGTACCGTATGCGTGTTGTATCCGTTGAGAATGACGCGGTTGAGCGTGACGCCGGCTGCGAGCATGAGGTTCCAGGTCGCCGGCTCGTAGGACGAAAGCACGAGCGCAATCGGGCGGCGTGTGCGCGAGACTGTGACGTTGATCGTCGCGCCGCGGGGCATCGGCTCGTACACGCCGAGGATGTGCAACTCGACACCGGTGGAACACATCGCGGCGTACGTCGACGCGGACGAGCAAACCGACGAGTTCATGAAGTCCGGCGGGAACGAACACGAACCGCCGTCGACGGGCGGAACGTCGAGTGGCACGGCGTCGGGGCGCACGTCGGCCGCAGGCACGTCGACGGCTGGAGCGTCGACCGCCGGTGTGTCGGTCGCGGGGACATCGGTCGTGCGGACATCGACAACGTCCGTCGCCGCGTCGGTCGCGATGTCGGTGGGTGCGTCGACTGCCGCTTCACGAACGTCCGTTGCGGCGCCGGTGTCGGCTCGCACGTCGGGCGGGGCGACGGCGTCGCGACCCGCGTCGGCGATTGCGTCGGGCGTACGACCGGTGTCCGTGACGAACGACTGTTCCTCGGCGCATGCCGCGAGAAGGGCCGTCAGCGCGAGGACGGTCGCGCGGCAGACGCTGTGGTTGGGCTGCGACATCACCGGAGGATAGCCGAAGGCACGCGAATCCGCGCGCTCAGGCGTTTCAACCGCTACGGAAGCCCCATGACCGTGGTCGGTGTCGGCCGCGTCGTGAGCGTCCCATCCCCGATTTGGCCGTACGCGTTGCTGCCCCAGCACACGATCGCGTGGGTTGCGCGCTGCGCGCACGTGAAGCCCCAACCTGCGGCGACGTCGGTCGCATCCGCGAGGCCCGTGACGGCGACGGGGGCGAGCTGCATCGTGACGGTTCCGTTGCCAATCTGTCCGGTCGCGTTCCCGCCCCAGCACGAGACGATTCCCGTCATCCGCCGTACACAGTTGTGATCCTGACCGCCGGTAATCTGCACGGCGTCCGCGATTCCCGCGATCGCGAGTGGCGTGGGCCGCGACGGAATCAGCAGCGGATTTTGCGCGAGCTGCCCCATGTCGTTCTGGCCCCAACACGCGATGGCGCCCGTCGCTCGACGCGCGCACGTGAAGAGCGCGCCGGCCGAGATTTCCACGGCGTCGAGCAGCCCCGCGACGGCCACGGGCACTGGCGCGTTGGCGTTCAGTCCATTGCCCATCTGACCCGAGAGTCCGTATCCCCAACAGACCACCGCGCCCGTCGCTCGGCGCGCGCACGAGTGGTACTGGCCCGTCGTGACCTCGACGGCGTCGACAAGGCCCGTCACCGGCACCGGCACGAGCGATTGCACGAGCGTTCCGTTCCCGAGCTGCCCATACGCGTTGTAGCCCCAGCAGGCGACGGCGCCCGACATCCGACGCGCGCACGTGTGCCGGTACCCGCCGGAGACCTGTGTCGCGTCGGCGAGTCCGCTCACCGCCACGGGAGTCATCGAACCGGTGACGGTCCCGTTGCCGAGCCCGCCGAACGCGTTGTAGCCCCAACACGCGACGGCGCCCGACGTCCGACGCGCGCACGTGTGCCGATAGTGCGACGCCGTCACGTTCGTTGCATCGCTGACCGACATCACTGTCGTGGGCATGGAGCGTGAAACGGCCGTGCCGTCGCCGACCTGACCCGAGAGGTTGTATCCCCAACACGCCAGCGTGTTGTTCGCGCGCAGCGCACACACGTGGCCGCCCCCCGCATCGAGTCTCGTGACCCATTGGTCTTCGCACACACCCGCCGTGCACCGAACGCCCGCCGCGCACGCGTTGCCGCAGCGGCCGCAATCCGTCGCCGTCGTCGAGAGCGCCACTTCGCAACCGTTGGCCGGCAGCATGTCGCAATTGCCGAATCCCGCGGTGCAGGTCGTGATCGCGCACGTCGCGGCCATGCACGACGCGGTCGCATTCGGCAGTGTGCACATCGCGCCGCACGCGCCGCAGTTCGCGACCGACGTGCGCGTATCGACTTCGCAGCCGTTCGCCACGATCGTGTCGCAGTTGGCAAAGTTGGGGGCGCACGCAGCCACGGTGCATGCACTGTCCATGCAGCCGGTGGCCGCGTTGGGCAGAACGCACGCACGACTGCACATGCCGCAGTGAAGCGGGTTGCTCTGCGTATCGACCTCGCAACCGTTCGCGGCCATCGCGTCGCAATTCGCGAAGCCGACGTTGCAGCGCGACAAGCCGCACAGCCCTCCGGCGCACACGGGCGCTGCGTTTGCGGGCGCACAGTTCATGCCGCAGCCGCCGCAATTCATGAGGTCAGTTCGAATGTCGCTCTCGCAGCCGTTGGCCTCGTTGCTGTCGCAGTCCCCGCGGCCCGCCGCGCACGTCGAGAGGCCGCACGCACCGGCACGACACGCGGGCATCCCACCGGTCGCCATGCAGGCATTGCCGCACGCTCCGCAGTTCTGCACCGACGTGTTCGTGTTCACTTCGCACCCATCCGTTGGGTCCATGTTGCAATCCGCGAAGCCCGGGTTGCATCGCACGAACTCGCAGCGCCCTGCCGTGCAGGCGACGGACGCATTCGGCAGCGAGCACGCCGACGCGCAGCGGCCGCAGTGGTCCGTGCTCGTGCCGAGATCGATTTCGCATCCGTTGATCGCGTTGCGGTCGCAATCGCCAAAGCCGAGCACGCACGAGTTCGTGCAGGCGCCGCTCGCGCACGTCGTGTTCGGGCAGGCATTCCCGCACCGGCCGCAATGCATCGTGTTGGCGGAAAGCATCACGCACGCCCGCGCACAGCAGGTCATTCCGGGATCACACGCGGGACAACCCGTGTCGGGCGGGACGTCCGCTGCGATGTCCGCTGTCGTGGCGTCCGCGTCGATGCGCAACGCGTCCGCGGATGCGTCTGCGTCGGTGCGACCGTCACGCGACGCGTCGAGCCGCGCGGGGTTGTAAACACCGCACGCGGTGGCCGCCACCGTGAGCACGGCGAATCCCCAAGCACGCACGCCCATCGACCCATTCTGGCGACAGACGACCGGCGCGGTCAATGGGCGCAGGCACGGATTCACGACGTGCCGCCGACGTCAGGACGTCCATGGTATGGCTCCGCTCGATGCGCCCGGGGCATGTACGGATGACGCGTCCATGACGGACCGACGCACGCTGCGGCGAGTGCTCCTGCCCTTCGGCCTGCTGCTCCTCGGCGCGCTCGCACTCCGTATTCCGGCGATTCGTGCGGACTTCGCGCTCGACGACTTCGCGCAACTTGCCATGAGCGATGGGCGCTGGCCCGTGCCCCACGCACCGTGGGACTTGTACGCGTTCGCGCGCTCGGATCCTGCGGAACATCGGTTGCTCGTGGACCGAGGCCTGCTGCCGTGGTGGACGTCGGAGCACTTCCGCTTCGCGATGTTTCGTCCCCTCACGAGTGTCACGCTGGCGATCGACCACGCGGCGTTCGGGATGCGTCCCCTTCCGGGTCACATCGTGTCCGCGGCGTGGTTTGCAGCTTCGCTCGCAGCGGCGCTGTTCTTCTTGCGGGGTCTTCTGCCCGCAGGCGCCGCCTTCATCGCGCTTGGGCTCTACGCCATCGACGAGTCCCACACGTTTCCGATCGCGTGGCTCGCGAACCGCAGTCCACTCGTCTCGAGCTTCTTCGCGCTGCTCGCGCTCACGGTACACCACCGCGCGCGCGTCAGCGAGTCGCGACGCGACCGAACGCTCTCGTGGATCGCGTGGAGCCTCGCGTTCGCCGGCGGCGAATACGCCTTCGCGTGGGCCGCGTACGTCCCCGCGTACGAATTGTGTCTCGTGCGAAGCCCGTGGCGCGATCGTCTGCGCGCGATGCTTCCACTCGCGCTCGTCGCGTGCGGGTATCTCTTCTTGCAGCGCGCCCTCGGGTGTGGCGCAAGTGCGTCCGCGCTCTACGTCGACCCGTTGAATGATCCATGGGGATTCGTTCGCGCGCTGGGTCAGCGTCTGCCATTGCTCTCGTCGGAGTTGCTCGCGGCCCGTCCAATCGACGCGCCGTCGGTCTTCGCGCATCTCGGCGCTCCGTGGCACGCCAGTGCGCTGGCGATTGCCGCGCTGGGTGGGCTGGGCGCAGTCGCGTGGGCGAAACTCGACGCATCGACTCGACGCACCGTGGCGTTTTTCGCCTCCGGCTCGGCGCTCGCGCTCGTGCCCGTGTGTGCGTCGATCCCATCGGGGCGACTGCTCGCGGCGTCGGCCTTCGGACTCAGCGGCGTGCTCGGGATCTTCGCGGGTGCGCTGATTTCGCCGTGGCGGCGCGACGCGCGCACGCTCGCGCTCGCGGCGGGTGTCGCGCTCTTCGCAGTACCGCACGTCGTGTTCGCTGGGACGCGGGTCTGGGTCGAAGGCTCGTTCGTGCGAGTGGTCTCGCGCGGAATGCTCCGGGCGATCCGACAGTCCCCCGTCGCGACTCGCGATCTCGGACGTTCGCAGGTGTTTCTGCTCGCCGCGTCCGATCCACAGACGATGCACTACCCGTCGCTCGTATGGCGGCTGGACGGGCGGCCGCTCGCGCGCGGATGGCATGTGCTGGCAATGCCGAGAACTCCGTTCGTCGCCGCGCGCACGGGCGACGATCGATCGGAGTTGATCTCCGCACATTCCCTGATCGATCAGGGCGCGGCGCAGTTCTTCATCGATCCGGCGGCACCGCTCAGGGCCGGACAGGAAGTCGATCTCGAGGGGATGATCGTAACCGTCGTCCGCGCGGGACCGAGCGGACCGACGCACATCCGGATCCGGTTCGATCGCTCGCTGGACGATCCATCGCTTCGGCTGTACGTGGCCACGCCGAACTCGCTCCGTCCGCTGCAAGCCGCGCCCGTCGGCGCCATCGGGGCGGTCGCGGTTGCGCCGGTGCCATTCGCGCCGTGAGATCGGGCTAGGGCGCGGCCGCTGGCTCGACGGGCACGTCTGCGGGCTCGCCCACGAGCCGGTCGAACGAAACGAGGTACCCGCGGCTCTCGGCGTCGCGGCCGTCGCAGCGCGCACGAAACGCGTGCGGGCCCGCGTGAAACCTCATCGGTTGGCTCCACTCGCCCTCGACCCGCTCGATGCGCCGCGAGAACCCGCGCCACTGGCCAATTTCCACGTCGTCGATCGACAGCGTCCAGTTGCCGTAGTCCGGCGCGCGGAGTCCCTCGACGCGGAAGCGAAAGTCGCCAGTGTCCGCGTTGTCGAACGGCACGTGGACGATCGCGTCGCGCGATGCCTCGAAGACAAAGAGCACGTGCCCGCCGCTGCTGTTGATGTTGCAGCACGTCGGCGTGTGCACGGTGCCGATCCCCGCGCCTTGTGCGAACGCCAGCGCGGGCCAACCGCGTTCGAGTTCCACCGTGACGCCTGGCGGCGGCGGCGCGGAGCCGACCCAGCGAAGGGCTTCGTCCGTGGCGAGGTGGTACACGGGCATGTTGCGGTAGAATCGACGCAGTTCGACGCTGCCCGCGAGATCGTCGAGCGCGACGATTCGGCGTCCCGCGTCGGTCCACGGGTCGAGCGCGTTGAGATACGTGTGGATGTCTTGGACGATCACGACTCCGCGATCGACCGGGCGCGTGCGAAACAGGCGACGCGCGTGCGAGCGTGAATGCTGTACGCGCCACGTGAGCGTGCGACCGGCGCGCCACTGTTGCGGAAGCGCAACGCCGATCATCGCGATCACCCCCGCGGCGAGACCGGCCCCCGCGCGATTGCCGATGGGGTTCCGCGTGGAAGCGGCGCGAACGAGTGTGTCTGCGAGGGCGACGACGACGAACGGCGCAGCCGGGAAGATGTGTCTGGCGCCGTGGATGATCGCGTTGCCGTAATAGAACAGCCCGTAGAAGAGCGTGAGCAACGTCGCGAACGCGATGCCCGTGAACGCGGGAACGCTCGGACGCACCACGACGCCCGCAAAACCGATCAGTGCGAGCGCCCCGAGGCCGAACAGTTCGCGGTTCAGCCGGCCCGTTCGCTGCCGAACGATTCGCAGGGCGTCGTCCGGCGTGTAGCCGTCGGCGCCGAATGTGGCGCGCTCGTCCGAGTGTTCGACGACGCAACCGATGTCGCGACCGAACCCGAGTCGGAGACATGTCGGGGGCCAGTCGGCACGCCGCGCGTATTCGACTGTGACCGGACGACGCCACGATCCGGTCGCAACGTGCTGCTGTGCGGCGACGAGAACGAGAAACGGGAGAGCCGCAACGACGATCACCGGCGCGCGAAGCAGCAGTCTCGGACGGCGAATCATCGATCCCGCGAGCAGACAGCCTACGGCGGCGCAGAGCGCAATACCGTCGAGCATCCGCGACGCGAGCGTCCAGCCCACGCAGGCGCCCAACACGACCGCGGCGCGCCACGATGCGCCCGCGCAGACACGTAGCGTGGCGAGAATGGCGACGATTGCGAGAAGTGCGACGAAGGCGTGGGAGAGCAGGTCCGCCGTCTCGATCGCCCAGGCGAACGACGCGATGGCGATCGCGACGGACAATCGCGTCGTTCGACCGTCCCCCGACACCGCGTGCGCGAACGCCGCCGTGGCGATCGCGAGGAGGGCGGCCACCAGAGGAACCGCGAGCCACTCGACGCCGAACCGAGCGAACGGTGCGAGAAACAGCGGGAACCCGGGCGGGAAGATCCCGTGCAGCCTGCCGTCGGCACCAAAGACGAGGAAGTGCACCGACTGCGAAATGCGCGGCAGGAACGCCGGCATTCCGAAGTGCCCATGGGCCATCGCGCGCGCTTGGAGCACGTAGACGCTCGCGTCGCGGGCCATCACCTGCCCGCGCATCGGTCCGAAGTACGTCCAACACGAGAGGCCCGCCGTGGTCACCGCGAGCACCGCAATCGAAACGCGGAGCGGAATCTGCTCGACGCCACGCACGAGGATGCGACCGACAACGGGCAGGACGGCGAGGCACCCGAACACGATCGCGCCCGTAATGAGCGCCGCGCGGATTCCGGGCTGCGAGGGCACCGGCCGCAGATCCCGCCACGACAACGTCGCCCATGCGCACAGCGCGACGCCGGCCGCGACCCGCACGAGCAGCGACTTGCCCACATCCGGGAGCGACTTCACGGTGCGAACCGCACGAGGGCCATCAGCGCCAGCCACGTCAGGCCGAAGAGTACCCGGAGTTGGTCCCACGATCGATTTGCGCGTTCGGGACGAAGCGCGACGACGGCACCGATCGCGAGCACCGCGCCCGCGGGATGAATGAACACCGCTGCGTACGCGGCGGCGCTGCACACAAGGGAACGGGCGATCCACGCCGTCGCCGGGACTCCCAAGACCACCGCGCTGGTTCGCACGCCGGCCGCGCGGTCACTCGGCTCGTCCCGAAGTACTTGCACGCTCTCGGTCACCATCGAAAGGAACGCGAGCAGCCCGGCAAGCCTCCACCCGCGCGGATCGCGTGCGTCGAAACCAACCATCGCCATCGAGACGCCCCAGACGCCCATCGCGAGCAGATCGAGAATCGCGATGTGCTTGAGCACTTTGGAGTACGCAAAGATCACGACGATGTTCACTGCCGCGGCCGCGAGCAGCCCGCCACGGGCGAGCGCGCCGAACACGCACAGACCCACGGCCATGAGGCCCACGGTGATCCACGCGGCGCGGATGTGGTCCGCGAGAAAGCGCGTTCGTCCGGCGTCGCGTCCGGGCGCCTGCAGGTCGATCGCAACGTCGAAGCAGTCGTTGACGAGATAGACGAACAGGTTGAGGACAACGCCGAACGCAAGGCGAACTCCGAGCGCGACGCTGCCGGCGCCAAGGGCCCACGCGAGCGTGAGACTCGTCGCAAGGTTGGCCATCTCGCGCTTTCGAACGCGGTAGACGACGACATCCGCAAGGATTCGCCACGCCGCCGCCGGGAACGCTCGCTTTTCCACGTCGCTCGCGGATGGTCGCATGGGCCTGCGAACCCGTGCCAAAGGATCGACGCCCGGAGTACGTTCGCGCGATGGCGACGTACCGATTCTGCCCGATGTGCGCGCGCGCGTTGGTGCCCTTCGACCATGAGGGGCGCGAGCGACTGCGCTGCGAAGACACGGCGTGCGGCTTCGTCCACTACGACAATCCCACGCCCGTGGTCGCGGCGATCGTCGAGCACGACGGCGAAATCGTGCTCGTTCAGAACCAGGGTTGGCCGGCGAAGTGGTTCGGAATCGTCACGGGCTTCCTCGAGCGCGATGAGTCCCCGGAGGAGGGCATGCTGCGCGAGGTGCGGGAGGAACTCGGACTCGAAGCCGAAATCGTGAGTCTCGTGGGAGTGTACGGGTTCGATGCGATGAATCAGGTGATCATCGCGTGGCACGTGCGGGCCCACGGCGAGATCCGTGTGGGCACAGAGCTCGCGGCGATCAAGCGGGTCGCGATCGACGCACTCCGTCCGTGGTCGATGGGCACGGGACAAGCGGTGAAAGACTTTCTCGCGCGGCGCGTTCGGGACACGTAAGCGAGAATTGGTATAGGTCCCTGCATCATGTCGAATGCGCACGGCGGCCGGCCGCCCGATGACCCGCTGGACGAAGTCACCCTGTACCGAACGCTTGCGACGCAGTTCGGCGTGCCGTTCGCGTCTGCGGACACGTTGGCTTCGACGCTCGACGCATCGCTGATCGAATCGTTGCCCCGGGCGTTCCTCGAGCACGAGTCGATCGTTCCGGTTGCGCGGGTGGGCGACGACGTCGTTCTTGCCACGACGAATCCCCGCGCTCGCGTCGACGACGTGTGCAAAGCGCTGCGGGTTCGTGGCGCGCGGACGTACCTTGTCACTCCCACCGACTACCGACGACTGTGGATGCTGGCAGACGTCCGCCGCAGTCACGTCGGATGGGAATCGCTGCACGAGCCGCGCGTCGAGACGATCGATCTGCTCACGCACGACACGCAGTCACGCGAGGCGCATTCCATCGCGCTGTTCGATACGCTGTTGCTCGAAGCGATCGCCGAACGCGCGAGCGACCTGCACCTCGAGCGGTATGGCGAGCGAGTGCGTGTGCGCTTGCGCATCGACGGAGACCTGCACGACCTGGAACGAGTTTCGCTGACGCCGGACGATCTGATCGGGCTGGTGAATGTCATCAAGATCAACGCCAACCTCGACATCGCCGAGAGGCGGATGCCGCAGGGCGGTCGGATTCGCCGCACCGCCGGGGACCGCGCGTTCGACCTCCGGGTCCAGACGCAACCGTCGCTGCATGGCGAGCACGTGGTCATTCGGCTCCTGCCGCAAGACACTCGATTGCTCTCGATTGCCGACCTGGGGTTCCCGGACGACGTCGCGTCGGAGTTCACGCGACTGATGGACAGTCCGGGTGGACTCGTCCTCGTCGTCGGGCCGACGGGTTCTGGCAAGTCCACGACGCTCTACTCAGGATTGCAGCACATCGCCGGGGACAAGACGCGCAAGGTGATCACGATCGAGGACCCGATCGAGTACGCGATCGCCGACGTGCAGCAGTCGCAGGTTCGTCCCGAATTGGGTTTCGCGTTCGCGCAGGCGATGCGGTCGTTCGTGCGGGAAGATCCCGACGTGATTCTCGTCGGGGAAATCCGCGACACGGAGACCGCGCTCGAAGCGATTCGCGCGTCGCAGACTGGACACCTAGTGCTCTCGACGTTGCACTGCAACGACGCGACCGATGCCGTGCAGCGATTGCACGACCTCGGAATGCACCCGAACTCCGTCGCGAGCGAGCTTCTCGCCGTCTTCGCTCAACGACTGGTCAAGCGCGTGTGTGGCGCATGCCGCGCGCCCGCCGTTCCGGATCCGGGGCTGTTGTGTGAGGTCTTCGGTGCGAGCCCACCGAAGGACTTTCGTACGTTTGCGGGAACCGGGTGTGCGCTGTGCGCCGGACGCGGGACGCAGGGTCGAATCGCTGCCGTCGAGCTGCTCCCGAGCACGGCCGACGTGCGGCGAGGCATCTCGCGCTCGCTCCCCGTGGACGACCTTCGCTCGATCGCGCGTGCGTCAGGCCTGCGAACGATGCGCGCGTCGGCGCTCTCGCTCGTGCAGCAGGGACAGATTCCGTTCTCCGAACTGCCGTGGATTCTCACGGCCGAGCGGATGGCCGACGCCCGCGAGGCGTAGCGACGGCGGCCGGCACCACGGGAACGGGCTCGCTCCGGTTGTCTCGAGTTCCGTCGCCCAGCTGGCCGCCGCCATTCGCGCCCCAACACAACATCGTCCCGTTCGCACGCAGCGCGCAGCTCGACCGCCCGCCGGCAAAGACCGCCCGCACGGTCGACAAACCGCGCACCGAGACGTGCGTTTCGCGGCCGACCAGCGTCCCGTCGCCAAGCTGCCCAGAATCATTCGCGCCCCAGCAGCGCACGGTGCCGTCGTCGAGTCGGGCGCAGCCGTGCGATTCGCCCACGGCGACTTCTACCACGTGACTCAGCCCGGCGACCGCGGTCGGCTCGATTCGCGCAGATCGCGAACCGTCGCCGAGTTGCGCGTCGTCGTTGCGCCCCCAGCATCGCACGGTGCCGTCGTCGATTCGCGCGCACGTGTGCGACGGCCCTCCCGCGATCTGTGTGACACCACCCGTCCCAAACACGATGCGCGGCGTCGGACTGTCCCGATAGGTCCCGTCGCCGAGCTCTCCTCCGCTGTTGCGTCCCCAACACCACACCGAGGCGTCGGCTCGCAATACGCACCGATGCTGTGTGCCGATTGTCACGGCCATGGCGTTGGCGATCGAGGGCACATCGGTCACGACCGGTGGCGGAACCGTGACGCTCGACGACTGTGGCGTGCCGAGCGTGATTCCGGCCGGCGCGTGCTCCCAGCATCCGACCGTCCCGTTCCGCCGCACGATGCACGTGGCGTGGGCGCGAAGATCGAACGCCGCAACCGCCGCGATGCCTCGGAGCACCAACGGGACTCGTTGACTCGCGCCGCGCACGGGGTGTGTGAACCCACTCGCGTCGCTTCCCCAACAGGACAGCACGCCGGCTCGCGAGAGTGCGCAACTGCGGCTCGGCGCGACTCGGACGGACGCGACGCCACGCAGTCCGCGCAACGCGGTCGGCGCGGCTCGCGGCGCGGTGTCACCGACGCCAAGTTGTCCGTCCGGATTCAGCCCCCAACATTGGGCCGTTCCGTCAGAAACTCGTGCGCATGCGTGCTGGGCAGAGAGTGCGATCTCGACGGGTGCTTGTCGAACACCGGATGTGCCGACAGGACGCGCTTGCGATTGCGCTTCTTGTTGCGGATCGAGCCACACGGTCAGGGCGAGCCCGACGAGTGTGGCACGAGTACTTCGGGAACGGGCGATGCGGGGAATCAGGTCGCGGGCGGCATGCAGAGGCGAACGCCGGACGCCGTCATCGTGTTGGTCATGAGGCACACGGTCCCGGTGGGACATCCGCTGCCGGCGGGACAATCGACATAGCACTGGCCACCGGTGGCGCCCTGCAGCTGGTAGCAGTTGTACGTCATGCCAGCGAACGCGGGACACTCACTCGGCAGCGCGTTGCATGCGCGCGAGCACCAGCCCGCGGATCCCGGATTCGCGATCATTGGCCGCTGGCACGTCGTGCCGCCGCCGCATGTCGCGCCGATGGACGCTGCCGTGCAGCCCTCGTACGCCGCGGGCGGTGCGACGCATGTCGTGCCTGCGCACGCGAGGCCCGAGTTGCACACGGAGCCCGAGCAACACGCTTGGCCAGAGCCGCCGCACGTTGGCGTACCCGTTCCGGGGACGCACACCATCGGGCCGCCGGCGACCGCGGAAGCGCAGGTCGTTCCCGTGGGACAACCGCCGCCGCCGGTGCAGTCCTGGTAGCACTGGCCCGCGCCGCTCACGACGACGCAGACGGCTGCGCGGAGGCTCGAGTCGACGGGACACGAGCCGCCGACGACGCAGCTCGCGCTGCAGAATCGTCCCGCGCTGCTGGAGACCATGAGGTTCGCGTTCTGGCAAGACGTGCCGTTGTTGCAAGCACCGGCGCCGACGCACGGACTGTATTGGTCTACTCCGCTTGCGACGATGATGCAGCCGCTGGTGACGAGCGTGAACAGGACCGCGCTGAGCAAGAAACCGAATCGTGATCGTTGCATGATGAAGATCTCCATGAGCGTCGGCCGACGTCTCGGACGAACCGAGCGTGGCACGTGAAACGACGGACCCGCGAGTTAGACGGCCGCCCCGGACGATGATTCCAACCTCGTCGAGTGTTACGGTACACGAAACGCTCTTTCTTCCCAAGGGACTAGTCTCCGACTTGGTCGTCCGGGCCGCGGGGCAGAAGTCGGGTCGAGTCGGCGTAGGATTTGCGGTTCGGCCGCGGTCACGTACAGTGAGGACGTGCGTGCGCAGCGATTCATCGGCGCGGTGTCCGCGTGCGGCGCGGCGTTTCTGGCAGTGAGTTCTGCGCGAGCGCAGAGCACGACTCCCATCGCAGACCCGGTCCCGCCATGGCTCGCCCCGGCCGCGGCGACGCCAACGGGGTCGACTCCCGCATCGGCGACGCCAACGGGGTCGACCGACGCCGCCTCGTCACCCGACGCGTCGACGCCGGCCGTCGCAGCTCCAACCGAAGAAGACGTCATCGTGACCCGCGCCGGCAGGGAGGTTCGTGGCGTCGCCGTCGACGTGCGTGTGGGTCAAACCGTAACGATCCGCAACGCTGCCGGAGCGTTGCAAGTGATCCCGTGGGCGGACGTTTCTGCGGCCCGCGGGCCATCGTTTGGGCCGGCGACGGGAGCCACGGCTCGCGGCCCTTCGCTGGATTCGGGACGAGAGATCGACGACGGTTACACGCCTCGATCGTCGCCGCGTGGGTTTCTCCAACCGCACGAGGGCGCGGTCCCAGTGATCGTCGAATCCGACGGCGATCCGCTCACGGTGTCGCTGTTGCACCCCGTCACGATCAGCAGCTCGTCGTGGGGTTTGCCGTGGTCCGGGTCCCCCGGAATCGTCGGCTATGGCGGCGTCGGTTGGGGCGGGATGGGGGCTGGAAACAGTACATACGGAAACAGTCTCGACCCGTACGGCGCGCCGAGCCAGACGGTGGCGACGCTCCAACTGTGCAACACGCCGTGCACGTTGTACCTACGTCCGGGCTCGCACAGCGTTCGCGTGGGCGGACCCGGGCGGCGCGAGAGCGACGAAACGCTGGACGTCGGATCGCATGGCGGACGCGTGCGATTTCACAGCGCGTCGCGCAACTCGTTTTCCGCGGGCCAGGTGTTTCTGTGGGCAGGCGCAGGCGTCTCACTCATCGGCGTGCTCCTGTTCGTGGAGACGACGACGAATCGCCGCGCGGGCGTACCGGGCGACGCGGGCCCGGCGATCGGTCTGATGGTCGGCGGCGGCATCGCGGTCTCCATCGGCATCCCGCTCGTCGTGATGAACTTCACGGGCCGCGTGGAATCGTCCCCGCTCGTCCGCGCGATGCGCGGCGGCGTTCGTCTGGCCGGGGGCGCATCGCACGATGGCGCGTGGGCGTCGGTCGGCGCAACGTTCTGAACCGCGGGAGTTTCCGAACCGTGACTACCGGCGAAACGATCCGCGCGCCGCCGTGGTGAAGTACTGCCCGACCGGCCAGTGTCGGTAGTAGACCGTCCGCACGAGCGGGCCGCCGTTGCTGTCGTACTCGCCAACGAGCAGCTCGCCGTAGACTCGCACGAGCGAATTGGGCTGGATGCGATTCTCTCCGCCCGCGTCGTCGCCACGGAGTCGGACGATCGCAGTGAACGGCCCGCCGTCGCGTTCGCTCACCGTCACGCGGCACGAGGCCTCGGTCTCGTCTTCGCAAATGTGCCGGTCTTGGTGCGTGCGAACCTGCATCGCGACGCGGTGCAGAGCGCCCTCGACCGTGACGCCGGTCACGATGCCAAACCAACTGATCGTCTGCCCTCGGAAGTGCTCGGGCATCCGGCGAACTTCGTCGTAGATCGTCTCGGACGCGCGCCGTGCGTGGGATTCCTCGTCGGGCAGCGCAACGTACGTGCGTGCGTAGCCGTAGCGCCCACCGCCGCCGCACGAGCTGAACAAGCAAAGAATCGCCAGCGAAAACAGTCCCCGTCGCATGGCCGTGTCGGTAGCAGACACGGCGTGGCGTGTAAACGACCGTGCTTCGCGCTACGGTCTCGATTCGACCCGCGTGCCAAACATCACGGAATCCCTGCGCGAGACGATCGAGCGCCGCGTTGCCGGTGAGCGGGGCACCGTGTTCAAGTCGGCGCCGGTCCGCGTGGCACTGACCTATCCGTCGCCCTATCGCGTCGCGATGAGTTCGCTCGGGTTCCAGACACTCTATCGCGAACTCAACGGCCGCAGCGACACCGTCGCGGAACGCGCGTTCCTGCCGGACGACGTCGCGCTGGCACGCGAACGCGGCGATCGCGTCGTGACGTACGAAAGCCGGCGCGCGCTCGAGGACTATCCCATCGTCGCGCTGTCCGTCGCATACGAGAATGAACTCGCCGGCGTGATACAGACACTGGAGCTCGGGGGTATTCCGCCGCTCGCGGCCGATCGACCGCCGGGGCGACATCCGTTCGTGCTCGCCGGCGGGCCGCTCACGTTTTCCAATCCCGTGCCGCTCGCGCTGTTCGTCGACGCCGTCGTTCTCGGTGAAGCCGAAGACGTCGTCCACGATGTGATCGACATTCTGCAAGCGACCGACGACCCGCACGCGCGGCTCGTGCGGCTGTCCGGACATCCAAACGTCTGGGTCCCTTCGGTGCACGGCGAGCGCCTGCCATCGATCGCGTCGTGCGACCGGTTGCCCGCGTACGGTGCGATCCGAACGCCGGACACGGAACTGTCGGACATGTTCCTGATCGAGACCGAACGCGGTTGCTCGCGGGGCTGCACGTACTGCGTGATGCGGCGGAGCACGAACGGCGGAATGCGTTTGGTTCCGATGGAACGGATCCTGGAACTCGTCCCGGCGGACGCAACGAAAGTGGGGCTCGTCGGCGCGGCCGTCAGCGACCATCCCCGGATCGTCGACATCGTGAATGCGTTCGTCGATCGCGGCGCGCGCGTGGGGTTGTCGTCGCTCCGGCCCGATCGGCTGACCGATGCGTTCGTCGGCGCGCTCGGTCGCGCGGGCTATCGCACGCTCACGACGGCGATGGACGGACCGAGCGAACGGCTCCGCGCTCAACTCGAGAGGCACGCGAAAGTGAAGCACCTGGAGCGGGCGGCGCACCTTGCGCGGGAGCACAAGATGCAGACCCTCAAGCTCTATCTCATGATCGGGCTGCCGAGCGAGACGGACGCCGACATCGACGAGTGCATCGCGTTCGTCACGGAACTGAGTCGCGTGATCCCGATCGCGCTCGGGATTGCGCCGTTCGTCGCCAAGCGGAACACGCCGCTCGACCGCCAGGCGTTTGCGGGAATCGACGTGGTCGAGTCGCGGCTGGAGCGTTTGCGTGTCGGACTCCGCGGTCGCGCGGACGTGCGCCCGACCAGTGCGCGATGGGCATGGGTCGAATACGTTCTGGCGCAGGGCGGCGCAGCCGCGGGCCGCGCCGTGTACGACGCCGTGCAAGCGGGCGGACGCTTCGCGGACTACCGCCGAGCGTTCGGGACGTTGCGCTCGCACCTGCCGATCGCACCCTCGCTGTAACTGACATGCCGACGCCGTCGCTCGAATCGCTGGAACTGACCGCGCTCGACGCCCGTGCAGCACTGTGCGCGCAGCTCGCACACGCGTGGCTCGGTGAAGCGACCTCCGCGCCGCGCGTCTCGGGGATCGAGGCCATGCGCACGGCACTCTCGCTCGCAGCCGAGTCGGACGTCGCGCTCGGGCTGCTGTTCGCGGAGACCGTCGCGCTCGCCGATACCGTGCCCGCGATTGGCACGCTCGCACGCCATTGGCGCCAGGGTCCCATCGCGTTGCCTGCGGAGTCGCCGATTGGGCCGACCCAGTGGCTCGGCGCGGCGGCGCTCGAACGAAACGGCGCACGTCGCGCGCGACTCACCGCGCACGCCGACGCGGCCGCAGTCGATCACTTCGCACCCGCCCGTGACGCCGTGCGCGCCCAGCGCGAGACATTGCACTCGCTGCGCGCGCAGATCGGTGCGCGGGCGTTTCACGCGGTCGGCCTCGCGCCCCCGGACGACGTGTTGTCCGCGTCGAACATGGTGCTCGAGGAAACACGCGACGCATTCGACGAAGTCGATCCGTGGATTCGCGCGCGATCGGACGTCGTGCGACGCGGTCCGCTGGCGTGGTCCGACCGCCTGGCGACCTTCTCGTTGCCGCGCGCAACGTCAACGCTGCCGCTCGCGGACCGACTGGGAATCGCGTCTCGGTGGTTCGAACGCATCGGACTGGGAACGACGCTCGCCCGCGTGCGCGACGAGAGTTCACCGGCCGCGCCCGATGGCTGCGGCACGATCGCGCTGCGCGACGCGGGGATCGATGGTGCGCGCATCGTCGGGGCGCCGTCGCAGTGCGCGTGGGGCGTAATGCAACTGTCCAGCACGCTCGGCGAAGCGATTGCGCTCGTGAGCGGCCGCGAGCCGCGCGGCGCGGCGAGGCTGGGCGTCGACCGCATCGGCGCACCCGGGCTGGGGTTCGTCGGTGCGGCGATGCTCGCGGATGAGCGGTTTCTCCATCGCGAAGCGGGCGTCGACCGGAGCGTGTGCGCCGACGTGCGACGCGAGTTCGCCTACGCCATGATCGCGGCCATTCGCGTGCATGCGGCGCTCGCGACCTTTCAACTCGAGGCGATGGCCGGCGAGGGCGATCTCCCCGTTCGCTTTCACGACGCGATGACTCGCGCGCTCGGCGACGCGCCGTTGCCGGTCTGGGCCGCTCAACTGTCCGCGGCCCTGCCGGTGTTGCGGTTCGGTCCGCGGACGATCGCCGCAACGATTGCGCCGGGTTGGTTGAGCGCGTTGCGGGACGCACACGACGACGACTGGTTCCGCAATCCGCGCGCGGGAGCTGCGGTGCGACAGCTTCTGGACGCCGCGCGAGCGCTCGGGGTCCCGCGGTCGCACGACGACGCGGCTGCGCTCGATCGCGATCGCATCGCACTGCGAGCGTGGCTTCGCGAAATCACGCGGTGAGGCCGCGCGAATTCGGTAGCGCTTACAGCAGCCCGACGATGCGCACCCACACGCCGTTCAAACTGAACGATGCGGTGAATCCGTCGGCGATGCGCGGATCGCGAACGCAGTCGCGTCCGGGAATACGAACGCCGTTGCCGTCGATGCATGCCGTGATGGCGGGCGGAGTGCGCGCGTCACCGGCGGTGGCTTCGAGTCGCTCGAGACCGTCGCCATCGAGATCGATGTCCGGCTGAACCGGACCGATGTTGAGCGATCCAAAGAGCGGAATCATGATGCGATAGCCACCGACAAGTGCCTCGAGCATCGTGCTGCGTCCGGCGCCGCCACCCATGAACGAGAAAAAGTTCGGCACGTCCGCGAGGCTGCGCGCCGCGATCGCACCACACAGCACTCCGTTTGCGATCGCCGAAATGCGCATCCCGTCATTCATCAGCGGGCCGCCGATGCGCGAGCGCTGCAAGCGGAAGCTGAACGGCATGCCCATCGGTCCCGGCAAATCGAGCTGGAGGTCTTCCGGACCCCCGCTCAGCAACGACGCGACGATGGTCGATTGGAAGTTCGCGACGGGAAGATTGAGCATGTTCAGCGAGGCGCGCAGAACACGCTGCGGGTTGCCCGGGTGGCCGTTGTTCAGAATGTCCATGTCGCCGTCGGCGCCGCGAAGCCATCCCACGCGCAGATCCGAGTCGTTCCGGCCGAGCGCGTCGTCGAGCGACATGAACGCCAGAATGATCAGCAACTGGCCGTTGGAAATTCCGTTTGTGATCGCGGTGTTCAGCAAGCCCGCGCCGAGCCCCAAACCACGCGCAAAGGCGTTGTCTGGCCGTCCGTCGCCCGAAAAGTCGCAGCCCGTGCGGCCATCGTCGTCGCTGAAATAGAGCGCATTCAGGCCAACGCCCTGTTCGTTGCGGCAGTCCGACGCGCACCCATCCCAACGCGCCGTGTTTCCGTCGTCGCACTCTTCGCCGGCCTCGATGCGGTTGTTTCCGCACGACGTGATCGAGCGACAGTCCGCCGCGCAGTTCGGCGTGCCGTCGCACAGCTCGCCTACCGAAACGTCGATGATTCCGTTGCCGCAACGTTCGTTGGAACGGCAGTCCGAGCGGCACCCGTCGCCCGAGCGATTGTTTCCGTCGTCGCAGACTTCGCCCGGATCCATTCGCCCGTCGCCGCAACGCGCTTCCCACCGGCACATCCCGCTGCATCCGTCCCCGTTCGCGTTGTTCCCGTCGTCACAGGACTCCCCGGGGTCGAGCACGCTGTCGCCGCAGCGCGGAACGCGTGTGTCGCGGACGACGTCGAGTCGCGGGACGTCGGTGACGATGATCAGGTCGTCGGGGAACGGACCGTCGAAGGGAACGACTCCGTCGGGTCGGCCGGGACCGTCGACGACTATGCACCCGGCACCGTCGCAGCCGTCAGGCACGCCGAGGATCGAGCGACCACATCCGAAGCCGAACGCGAAGAGCAACGTTGCGGCCGAAAATAGGGACAAACGCGAGAAGCGATTCATGGGGCAGGGATGCTAGCGTGGATCGCGCGCGACGTCATGGATGCCGCAACCCGGCGCGAATCGCGCGAATCCGTTCCCCTTGCGTCGCTCGCTCGCGCTCTGCACACTCGACTCCCCTTGCGCGCGTCGACCGCTGCCCTCGTTCTGACCGCCGCGGCGCTTGCGTCGACGGCGATCGTGTTCGCGCAGGCGCGGCCGCCGTCACGATTCATGGACGTCAGCGAGATCCGTCCGGGAATGCGCGGATACGGCCTGACCGTGTTTCGCGGCACGCAGCCGGAGCGCTTCGACGTCGAAGTGCTGGACATCCTGCACAACCATCGCCCGCAGATGGACATGATCCTGATCCGGCCGACGCACCCGATTCTCGAACACGCCGGGACCGTTGCGGGAATGAGCGGCTCACCGATCTTCTTGAACGATCGCATGATCGGCGCGTACGCGTACGGGTGGGAATTCGGGCGCGATCCGGTCGCGGGCGTTACGCCGATCGCGAACATGTTGAGTGAGCTTCACCGTTCCCGACGCACGCCGCCGGGGATTCTCCCGGGTTCCCAGGTGCCTATTCCCATCAGTGCAATGCTCCCGCCAGGCACCGCACTGCGGCGCTCCGGCTGGGACGCGCTCGCCGATCGCGCGCGACTCGCGCGGACCTCGGTGCCGACGGCGTTCGGTCAGTTGGTGTCTCTCGCCGTGCCGCTCAACGTGTCGGGCATGAGCCCGGGCGCGCTGCGGTATCTCAGCAATGCGCTCGAGCCCTTCGGCCTGGAGCCGATCCAGGCCGGTGGTTCTTCGAATCGCAATGCACCGCTGCCGCCGGGATCGCCGACGACGTACGTCAACGGCGGCTCCATCAGCGTGAGCATCGTGTCGGGGGACATCGCGGCGGACTCGTCGGGGACCGCGACGCTGGTCGACGGCAACGACGTGCTCGCATACGGCCACCCGTTCATGGGGCTGGGCGAAGTCGCGATGACCGCGTCGCTCTCGCGCGTGGCGTGGATTCTCGCGAGCACGCGGCGTTCGACGAAGATCGTCGAAGTCACCCGCGAACTCGGCGCGCTCGTGCAAGACCGGCAGTTTGCCATCGTCGTCAACACGCGAGCCACTGCGCCGCGCGTGCCCGTACAGATCCGAATCACGGGAAACGGTCAGGCGCAGCACAACGTCTGGAATCTGCAGATCGCGTATCACCGGTCGGTGTTGCCGCGGTTGCTGAGCGCGGCCATCGGCTCGGTGCTCGAAGTCGCGGCGGGCGACACGGCGGACGCCGCGTGGGTGGTGCACTCGCACGTGCGAACGCAGAACCACGGTACGCTGGAGTTCACCGACCACGGCGCATCCGCCGGCGGACCCACCGGGATGTCGATCTCCGCGCTCGGGCAGACCGAAGCGATCGAGCGCCTCGGGGACAATCCGTTCGAGCAGGTGCGCATCGAGCGAGTCGACGTCGATGTCGACATCCGTTGGGCGCGGGATTTCTATTTCGTTCGCTCGGTCTCGCTTGCGCGGGAGGAAGTCGACCCCGGTGAGACGGTGAACGTGCTCGTCTCGCTCGCGCAGTATGGAAGCGCACCGATCGTCCGGACGATTCCGATCACGATTCCGCGAGAAGCCGCGGGGCGCGACCTCGAGTTGGAAGTCGGTGGCGGCAACGACATTGCGCTCGACTTGCCCGAGCCCGAGAACATCGGGGACTTGATCCGGAACCTGACGACGTTCCTGCCCGAGGACTCGCTCGTCGTGTCGATGCGCATGCCGGGAAACGGCGTGGCGCTGCGCGGGCGTCTCGTATCGAACCTGCCCGGGTCCGCACTCGACGCGCTTCGACCCGCGGCGAGCACCGACGGCGGCGATCCAGTCGGAAACTTCCGGCGCACGTCCGTGACGACCAGCCGCATCGTCCTCGGTCGTGACCGCGTACGTCTGCGCGTGCGCGAAGTTCGGCAATAGCGGCCCGTTGCGCAGAGAGAATCGATTTCCCCCTATGGCCCCACGCGACGACTCGTTTCGCTCCACGCTCCCACCCCGATCGGCAGCGACCGATCCGCGACCACCGCGCGTCCTTCGCGGACTCGCCCTCGGCGCGTTCGCCTCGACCGTGGCGCTTCTCCTCGCGCTGCCCGGGCACGCCGTGAGCACGCGCACGTTCGTCGCAGACTCGTCGGCGGACTTCGCGGCCGGTGTGCTCGATCGCGTGGCAGTGACCAGTGACGGCTCGGTCGTGCTGGGCTGGGACACGCAACGGATCGCGATCGATCCGGCGGCCGCAAACGTCTGGAGCATCCTCGACTTGGGCGACGGCACTGCGCTTGTCGGTACGGGCGTCGACGGTCGCGTGTACCGCATCGAGAACGGGCGCGCGTCGCTCTACGCAGAGACCGGCCAGATCGTCGTGACGTCGCTCGCGCGCGGCGAGGACGGAACCATCTACGCCGCGACGTTGCCCGAGGGACGGATCTTCCGTCTGCGTCCGCCACTGAACGGTCGACCGCAGTCGCCGGAGTTGCACGTTCGACTTCCCGACACCGAGCACGTGTGGGCGATCGTGTGGGACCGCGGACGGCACGCGTTGCTCGCGGGCACCGGACCGCAGGGGCGGTTGTATGCCGTGGATCGCGCGGGGACCGCTTCGGTCGTGTTCGACAGCGACGAGCCGCACATCTACTCACTCGCACTCGCCGCGGACGGAACCATCTACGCGGGCGCGGGCGGCGGGCACGCGATTTTGTATGCCGTTCGTGCGCCGGGCAGCGTGCGATCCGTCGCGCGATTCGCGGGGGACGAGATTCGCGGCATCGTGATTGCGGGCAACGAGATCTTCGCCGCGGCCAACGAGTTCACCGAGCCCCCGGAGCCCCCGCGGCGCAGCTTTTCTGCGAGCCGTCAGCCGGCGGCCGGCGGCCCGGCACCCGTGCGACGACCGGGCCGCGGCAGCGTGCACCGCGTTCGCGCGAACGGAACCACGGAGCGTGTGTACTACAACGCCGAGTCACACGTGAACGCGCTCGAGTTGGACGCGCAGCATGGCAACGAACTGTACGCAGCGCTCGGTGTCAACGGCCGCGTGATCGCAATCGCGCCCGATCGCACGTCGCGAATCGTGCTCGACGTCGACGAACACTCCGTGCTCGCGCTCGACCTCACGGGACGCGCGCGGTTGTTCGGCACCGGCGACGGCGGAGCCGCGTATTCGCTCGGCACGGGTCGTCCGACGGGCGCGACGTGGACCAGCCGCACGTTCGATGCGGGGTCCATCGCACGCTGGGGCGCGGTGCGCGCGCGGGGGACGGGCACCGTCGAGATCGAAGTGCGAAGCGGCAATGCGGACCCACCGGACTCGACGTGGAGTGCGTGGTCTGCGCTCACGACCGAAGGCCACGCGCAATCGCCGGCGGCGCGATTTCTCCAGCTGCGCGCGCGCTGGTCGCAGGGGCCCGACGCCATCCTGCGGGCGTTGACGGCGTACTACTTGCCGACGAATCAACGCGCGGTGGTCACCGAAGTCACGACGGAGACGAAGATCGGCGATCCCCGTCCGCAGTCGCTTCGAATCAACTGGAAAGTCGACAACCCCGACAGCGACACGCTGCGGTACCGCATCCGATTCCGTGGCGACGGCGATCAGAACTGGCGAACGATTCTCCGACAGGGGGAGTTCGTCACCGGCGCGAACTACGACTGGCCCACCGACGGTTTGGCCGAGGGCTTCTATCGCATTCAGGTCGAGGCGTCGGACGAAGCGTCGAATCCCGACAATGAAGTCGAGCGCGACACCCGGGTGAGTGAACCGGTGCTCGTCGACAACACGCCGCCGCAATTGACCGTGACCTTCGGCGGCGGGCGACTGCGCGGGACGGTGAGCGACGGAGCGAGCGCGGTCACGCGCGTGGAGTACGCGCTCGATTCGCAAGAGTGGCACCCGGTGCGCGCGACCGACGGCGTGCTCGACGAGCGCAACGAGACGTTCGAAGTGAACCTCGCCGCGATCAACGACGGCGGGGAACACGTCGTCGCCGTGCGCGCGTACGACGAAGCGAACAACCTCGGCGTCTCCAGCGTGCGATTCCGCGCAGCCGGGACGGCGAGGCCGTAGCCCAGCGACGTTATTTCGCGGCTTTCTTCGCCTTCGGGGCGGCCTTGGGCTTCGCAGCGGCTTTGGGCTCCGCGGCGGCTTTCGGCTTCGCGGCGGCTTTCGGCTTCGCGGCAGCCTTCGCTTTGGCGGCGGGCTTGGCGGCAGCCTTCGGCGCAGCGGCTTCCTTTGCGGGCGCGGGCTCGGCGTTCTTCGCGCGCCTTTCGGCGCTGCGCAGTGCATCGAACAAGCGCGGCACGGGCCACCCGGTGAAATGCTTCTTGTACTCGTTGTCCTTCGAGCGACCCTCGGCCTTCAGGATCGCGTCCACGATCGCGTCGCGCGACTTGAAGCGCTCGCTGACCGCGGTGAGCACGGTGTGAAGCCGCAGCAGTTTTGCGTTGGACACGGACGTCCACGACTTGTCGCCGTTCAGTCGGTCGATCCAGAGTCCGTCACCCGAGATCGACTTGATCTTGTCGATCAGGTCGCCCTTGCTGCCGAAGGCAGCCTTGACGCGGTTGAAGGGAGTGTTGGCAGTCATCTGGGCCATGGCGGGTCTCGGTCTCCGAATTCGTCCCGTGGTCCGCCGCAAGAGTGTGCGCGAATCCGCTGGGAAAAAGGGAGGGCGGACCTACCACGCTTCCCCGAGTGGATCAACGGTCCCAACTACCGTTCCCTTTCCCGTTCCCGTTCCCGCTCCCGCTCCCGCCGGGGCGGTACCGGCCTCTCGCCAACTACGCTATCCTTTTCGGGAACCCGAGGGGCCCCTCCGTGGTCCTAGCAACCGTCACCCATGTCCACTTCCACCACAGCCACCGCTGCCGACCGCCTCGAGAACGTCCTCCCGCCGCCGCCTCCCGCGCCGGAACTCGCGGATCAGATTGACGAAGCGCTCGTCGGCCTGCCCGCGCCGCCCCGCGCTCGAACCCGGATCCTGGGCGGCTTGCTGGCGGCCATCTCCGTGGTGTCGGTCCTGCTTGCCGTGCAGCTCCGGGACGACGTCGGGTACTTTTTCGCGTCGACCACGCCGACGGAGCTCGGGGACGGCAGCGCGACGACCGTCGGCCACCTCGGCGCCAATCGCTTCGTGCATCTGACCGCGTCGCCGCAGATCGCGGGCGCGGTGTTGTACTCGCGGTTGCTCGTTCCCGGCGATCACATGGTGTTCCCCGTCGCAGGACGTTCCGGCGAGCCGCTCTACGTGCAAGTCGATGGAACCCAGGCGGCACCCGGCGAGTTCTCGGGTCGCTTGATTCCGTTCGCGGGTGCCGGCGGACGCTACGGCGCCGTCGGTCGCTTCCTGTCGCACGCGATGGGCGCGCCGGTCGACGGACACACGTGGCTGATCGTGGCAGGCGTCGCGCCGCGTTCGCTCTGGTGGGCGCCGCTGTTGTGTTCGTTGCTGCTGGCGCTCGCGCTGACGGATCTCTGGTTTCTCGGGCGACTGTTTCGCCGCAGCGAACCGTAGCGACCGCTTCGAGCGCATCAGGCTCGGCGCTCGTGCCGCGGCCGTCGCACGCGCGGCACCGCACCTCCTCCGTCACCGGCGTCCTGCCTCGAACAGTCGTCCAGTCGCGAGAATCTCGTCGAACTCGCGCACGCCGATCGCTTCGATTCCGTCCTGGGAACGAGCGCGTGCGTCCCCGGGATGGACGATGACTCTGCGACGCAATCCAGGAAGGTCGGCGATGGCTCGCAGCCCACGAAAGTCTTCCTCGCGAACCCGTGTGCCGGACTTTGCCTCGATCGCCACGTGCTCCTTGCCGGACGTCACGACGAAGTCGACCTCGGTCGCAGAGTCCGCTGGCGACCAGTAGCCGATCCGATCGATGTCGATTCGGCCGAGGTCGGCATGCAGTCGGAGCAGCATGTGAACGTATCCCTCGAACAGCACGCCGCGTTCTTCGGACGGCACAGGCCCATGCACTCGCTTCATCGCGCGCGCGACGCCCGGGTCGATCCAGTACAACTTCGGGTGCTTTCGCTCTCGAACGCGCAATTTGCTTTCGAACGCTTCCAAACGCGTTGCAACGAGCGTGTCTTCGAGCACGGTCACGTACTCGGAGACGGTGGTGCGTGCCACGCCGGCGTCGCGGGCAACGGCGGAGACGTTGACGACCTGACCGTGGAACAGGCCGGCGATCGGTAGGAAGCGCGCGAAACCTGGCAGATTGCGAACGACCGCTTCGGCCTGGATTTCCTCCCGCAAGTACATCTGCGCGTAGGCGTCGAGCGTCTCCTCGCGTTCCGCCGCGCTCCATACGACCGGCAGCGTGCCCCAGCGAAGTGCGGTGTCGATGCGAAAGTCGTCGCCGAGTTCCGACGGCGCGAACGGATACATCGTGCGCCGCGCGGCGCGTCCGCCGAGAAGATTCACGCCGCCACGCCGGAGTTTTCGCGCGCTCGAGCCGGTGAGGGCGAATCGCAGCGCGTGGCTTTCGATCTTCCTGTGCACCTCGTTGAGCAAGTCCGGAAGCCGCTGGATTTCGTCGATCACGACCCATGAACCGCGCCGGAGGGCGGCCAGCTCACGCTCGATCGCCGCGGCGTCGGCGAGATGGAGCTGGTAGCGCGCGGTGTCGAGCAGATCGATTCGATGGGCGTTCGGGAATTGCGAACGGAGCCAGGTGGTCTTGCCGGTGCCGCGCGGTCCGAGCAGGAAGAACGAGCCCTTGGGGGGGGTCAACAGGCGTGTATAGCTCGTCGTCATATCGCGCCGCAATATGACGGCAAGGTTTGCAGATGGGACGGGAGCCGTCAACCGCGACGCGCAGGAGGCAAGGCGCCGGAACTATCGCGCCCGTTCGACGATGTAAGCCTGCAGCATTCGCGTCGGATTCGCTGGCGGCTGCCCGCGCACGATGTTCGGCAGCACGTCCATGCCTTCGGTCACACGCCCGAAGATCGTGTACTGATCGTTGAGCATCGGCGTCGCCGCGAGCGTGATGAAGAACTGCGAACCGTTCGAGTTCGGAGACATCGCACGCGCCATCGCGAGCACGCCGGCGCCGTCGTAACGAAGTGTCGGCACGATCTCCAACCCGAACATGTACCCCGGCCCGCCCGTGCCCCACGTGCGCGGGTCGCCGTCGACGGTGTTGGGATCGCCGCCCTGCGCGACGAACGCATTGATCACTCGGTGAAATGCCTGGCCGTCGAAGAAGTGATTGCGCGCGAGGAAGATGAACGAGTTGACCGTGATGGGGGTCTGGTCTTCGTACAGGTCCAACACGATGCGACCGACGTCGGTTTCGATCACTGCGAGGTAATCGCGCGCGGGGACGGTGGCCATTCCCGCGGCCGTGAACGTCCGGATGGGGTCTGCCGAGAGAAACGGCGTGAGGGAGTACCCTGCAGGGAGGTACAACGCGCCGCCGGCGTCGGTCCCGGGTGCGTCGCCCGCGGGTGCGTCGCCCGTGGTTTGCGTATCGGTCGCGACTGCGTCCTGCAACGCACCGTCGTTTCCAGTGACGGCGTTGCCGCACGCGAGCGGGAGGAGAAGCGCGAGCGGGGAGACGCGGCGAAGAGTGCGAAGCAGAATCGATGTGACCATGCGCGGATGATCGCTCACGGAGTCGCGCGGGACAACCGGCACGCGTCCCGGCCGCTCAAAGCGGGATTGACCGCCGCGCCGGTGCGTGCCAAGTCGCTACCCACTCCCGCCGTCGCCGACTCGGGGCGATCCACACATGCCCGGCGCGCGCTCGGTGCGGGGCGTCGGCGAGATCACGGCGCGAACGAGAGTCATGCCCACGGCGAGACCGATGCTGCCGTACCGCCAGTGGTTCGGATCCGAGCGATCGACGCACAGGGCAGATGATGGAATCGGAATGTCGACGATTCCAGAACCCAGTTCGCAGTTGTCGAAAGCGTGTCCACAGGACTGCATCCGTTGTATGTCCGCCAACACATTCGCGTCGGCCACCCCGGCCAACACGCCGGCAGCGGCGCGGTTACCGTCCGTGGCCAGCGTCGCGCGCAAGCGCGGTGCCCCGAGCACGAATGGCGGCGGTATCCCCATGATCTCCGGGAACGGCAACGTCAGCGACCACGCGGCGGGACCTGCACCCAGACGACCTCGATCGATCCGCCCCGGCATCCGAACGATCGCCCCCGACGTGATATCGATGTTGCCAGTCCGCAGACTCTGGGTGCGCACCGCAAACTCTCCGTCGCCATCGAACTGACGATCACAGTCGGCGACCATCGGATAGCCAGCGACAACGAGCACTTCGACTGCGTCGTCATCGCGGAGGTCATCGACTCCGGTGACGCGAAGCAACAGAGTGACTTGCCCCGACCTTACCTGGTGACGCAGTATTGCGCGCAGGTCTTGGTTCATGACCGCGGCCTGGACCGAGTTGATGATCGTCGGCAACTGATTGTCGATGCAGCCCCGACATCCCGGCGCGCCCGCGTGACAGCCCGCGCCCGTGGGGACGAGTCTGTCGGTCATCGAGTTCTGGTCATCGTCGTCCGCCGACAGGAAGTCCGCATGGTTGCACCCCGACGGATCGTCAGGACCGGAGCACAGGCCGTCGAGATCAAGGCCGGTGTGCGGAGTCGCGGGGTCGTCAGTTGGATCGACGGTAAGGTCGCTGACGACGAAGTCGTAGGTCCGCGGCGCGCGGGCGGGCGCGTCGATAACGTCCGGCGTGTCGCGTGGAGAAGCACACGATGCGACCGTGAGCGCGACGAACACGGCCCGCTGTGCGACGTTTAGCCGCACCGTCCGAGGCCTCGACGCCCGCCGTAAGACGGGCGTGACGAACGACGCCTGCCGGTCACCGCCAGCACTGCAAGCGCCGCGAGTCCAACCACCGGAGTTGCGCCGCGCGCGAGCGAGCATCACCCGCACAGTGGACAACCCACTGGACATGTCGTGCCGACAATGCACATCGGCGGACGACTCGGCCCGGGGCCCTGGATGTCACAACAGGTCTGACCGGTCGCACACGCCGGCTCGCACGTCGGCGCCTGACAGCGACCCAAGCACATCGACGTTGCACCGCTGCAACGAGTTCCGCACGCTCCGCAGTTGTTCGGGTCGTTGGAGGTGTTCGCGCAGATTCCACCGCAGCAGGTCAATCCGAGCGAGCACATCGTGCCCGTGCATGGCCCGCCGCCGCTGTCGGTGACGACGGGGACATCGCCGCTCGAGACATCGCGCGAAGCCTCTGCGATCGCGTCTGCTCCTGTCTCGACGGTCCCGACGTCGCTTCGGACGTCGATCGTCGTTCCGTCGGACGCGACGTCCATGTTCGCGACCACGTCGGTCCCGGAGTCCTGAGCGCCGGAATCCCCAGCAAAGCCGTCTGCCGAGCGGTCGCCAACGGTGTCGCTCGCGTCGTCGGGTGATTGGGGCGAACCGCAAGCCGCGATGAGCAGTGCGGCGAAGAGGAAGAACACGCGAGAAGAGTGAAGGTTTTGCATTCGCCGATCTCCAGGAGGGATAAGCACCGAGGGTCCGACCGTACGTCCGATCGTGGACGCTGGCCAGTGCGCGTGTTCACCAAGGCCGCGGCGGTGGATGCTCGATCGGTGCGCGGTCTCCTGACGAGCGCCGAGTGTGCGATGATGAGGGCGATGCGGCTCCTCCATGAGTGCATTTCTCGCGATGGCCAAATTCCAGTCGCTCGACCGGCGCTCGCGCTGCTCGCTGCGTGCATCGGGTGCACAACGGGCGGTGCGCCCGACGCCTGGTACGGCGACGCACACTTCCAGAGCCCTCCGCGCACGTACGACTTCGTGGTTCGTCAGTGGACGATCGATCGCACGGACGACCCCGCGACGCCGCACACCGGGCTCGACGTGGATCATCGCTGCTCGGGCCCGATGGACCTCGACGGTTGCCGCTACCAGGACTTCTTCTCGCAGGACGACGACGATCAACACTCGCTCGGACCAACTCGCAGCGATGCGACATCGGGGTGTGCGATGGGTGCGCCCGGTTGCCGCGGATGCGTGGACAACCAGTTTCCTGGAATCGTGAACTCATTCAGCGCCGCAACCATGGCTATGGACATTCGCGCGCTCCTCGACGCAGAAGTCGCGGCTGGACGTCGGACCACTCTGGTGCGCGTGGCAGACGTCAACAGTTTGCGGGACGACCCGAGCGTGCGCGTTCGCATCTACGACGGCTATCCGACGTTCGAGGATTGCGGCGCGCAGTTTGGCGGGCATGCGGAGTTCGCGGTGGCGCAACGATCCCTCCGCCCGGGCGGTCGCGACATCGACGCTGACGCGATCACAGAACTCTCCGGACGCATCGTCGGCGGGCGGTTGATCGCTGGCGGGAGTGCCTCCACATCCTTCGATCTCCTCCCTCCAGTCAATGGGGCATTCATCAACGTGCCAATTCACGAGCCTCAACTGCGGCTGTCGCTTTCGGCAGACGGATCCGACGGAACACGCGGTGTTCTCGCGGGTTGGTGGGAACCCAGCGAACTTCTGGCGGACCGCTGCTGGCAGGATCACCTCCCGTGTGAGGCAATCGTGTCCGGCGTGGTCGACGTACTGCTCCCCGGCATGTCCGCGTGCGTCGACCGCTCGGACCCGCGGCAAACACGCTTCGGCGGGATCTCGTTCGGCATCGGGCTCAGCGTTGTTCATGCGCGCATCCTCGCGATCCCGATTGTCGCTCGCATTCCGGGCATGTGCGGCTCGCCGCCTCCGTGCGACGGGTGCGGGGGCCGCAACTCGTGAAACGACCATCGCCGCGGAGTGACGTCGCGACGCAGCGGCCACGGTCCATGCATCCTATTGCAATCGCCGCCTCGCTTTTCGCCGCCTGCGGCGCGAAGAACGCGCGGGCGGCGGGACCGAGGCAATCGCACACTACGCGCGGTTCGGGGCGCGGTGAGGCCTTCCACCCTGCCAACGCAACCCGGCCCGCGCCGACCGCTCCGCTCCGAACTACTCTCCCCTTCCCACCTTACCGTCTTCCTGTGGATTCCCCTCTCTTCTCTCCTCTCCCCTTCTCCACTCCCCCGCAACACGCATCTCGTGCGGCGTGTAGTTCGCCTTGTACGCGAGACTGGCGCACTGCTCGACCCAGAGTCCCAGGTAGTACCAACGCAGTCCCCAGTGCGCAGCCAGCCGAATCTCCGCCAGCGCCGAGAACACGCCGAGCGATCGCCTGGACTCGTCGGGGTCGAAGTAGTGGTACACGGACGAAGCTGCCGTCGCGCCGACATCGAGAATGCTCACTGCGACGATACGGCCGTCCACGCGATAGACCACTTCGCGGGTGTCGACCGGACTGTCGACAAACGACATGCGATAGGTCTCGCGGGTGGTCGGCTCGGGGAAGCGTGCCAGTCCGCGCCCGCTCAAGTGCTTGTTGTACAGTGCGACGCGAGTCGCGTCGTCCTGCGGACGGCCGACTTCGAGACTCACCGTTCCCGCGTCCCGACGCCACACGCGGCGTTGCGATCGTGACGGGAGGAACGTGTCCGTCGGCACGCGGATGGGCACGCACGACGCGCAGCTCGGACATTGCGTCCGATAGAACGCAAAGCCAATGCGCCGGTAGCCATCCGACAGCAGATCGTCGAACTCCCACGCCTCCAGCGCGCGCGTGGGTACTTCGAGCGGCATGCGTGCCGTCTGCCCGGGGAGGTACGCGCACGCATCGAGTTCGTCGTGGATGACTTGAAGCCGAACCACTACCCCGCCATCGCTCGCAAATACGTCTCGACGATTCGATCCGCCCCCAACAAATACTCGAGCGCTCCCAGCGCCAGAAACGGCACAAACGCCACCTTCGTCTTCAACCCCCTCGCCTCCTCTCCATCCCCCTCTCCTTCCTCCTCCTCATCCCCGTTCCCGTTCCCGCCTTCCTCTCCGTCCTCGTTGCCTTTCCCCTTCCCGTCTTCCTCATCCCCGTTCCCGCTCCCGTGCCCGTGCCCGTCTTCCTCTCCGTCGCCGTCGCCGTCGCCGTCGCCGTTTCCGTCGCCGTCCCCGTTTCCGTCTCCGCTTCTCCCTCCGGCCCCGACCCTTCCTCCCATCACCTTCACAAGCCCCGTCGCGATGACTCCCTGCACCGACCCCGCTCCCAGCGCGAACAACACGCCTCGTACCCCCAGCAGCGCGCCGACGAGCAGCAGAATCTCCGCATCCCCGAGCCCCATCCCCGGCCGCCCCGTGAGCAATTTGTATCCATCGATGAACAACAACCGCAGTCCGAGGTATCCCAGTCCCGCGCCCACGGCGGCGTCCATCAGCGACACGCCCGGCGCCAGCGGCCGCAGGACAATCGCCGCGCCGAGGGGCACGACGGCGAAGTACTTCACCCACCACGGCACGATCATTTCGTCGAGGTCGACGAACGTTGCCACGATGAGCACGAACGCGACGACGAAGCGAACCGCCCAGTGCGCAACCGCCAGTCCCACCGTCAGCGTCACGCCCGATCGCGCGATGCGATCCGCGAGGGCCAGCGCGACGACGCCGAAGATCAGCTCGACCATCGGGTAGCGAAACGAGAACTTCGCTCCGCAGTTACGGCACTTCCCGCGCAGCAGGAACCACGAGAGCACTGGAATGTTGTCGTACGCGGCCACGGGCTTCTCGCACGATGTGCAGTGAGATCCCGGCCGCACGACCGACAGCTCGCGCGGCCAACGGTAGATCACGACGTTGGCGAAGCTCCCCCACATCGCGCCCCACACGAACGCAAACACGCGCACCCACACGATCGGGATGTCTTGCACTGCCACGTTGGGCACGACTTCTACCCTGCAACGAGCGCGGACCGCAGCGACTTCCGCGCGCGCTGCAGTTCTCCCGCCAGGGTCGCCTCCTTCAGCGGATCGCCGAGGTTGCGTCGCAGGAATTCCCGGAGATACTTTCGCGCGCGCGCCCGTTCGCCGAGCCCCAGGTACAGCAATCCGAGGATGTAACGACCGTACCCTTCGCCGCAGGGTGCGAGCTCGAGATCGCTGACCACGGCAGGCAAGTCGTCAGGATTCTCGCCGCGATCGACGCGCAGCACGGCGGCGTGGGCGCGATGCAACGGCCGAGCCGTCGTCGACCATCGGATGGCTCGGTCGAGCGCCGCAAGCGCTTCTTCCGTCTGCCCCGCATGCGCGAACGCGCTCGCACTCGCGCCCCAGTGCAGGCCCCGACGGCGAGCCGGAGCGAACCGCGCCGCGAGCCGGTAGGCTTGTGCTGCGTCGGTCCATCGCCCGAGCGCGGCACATGCACGACCGAGGTCGGCGTGTGTGAGTTCCGGCAACGCCGCGAGCCGCACCATTTTCCGCGCGACGGCATGCGCCGACCGGCGGCGCCGGGCGGCGAGATGCGAGCGAAACACCTCGCGGAGGAGCAGCACTTCGCCTTCGGCATCGACGGGTTCGTGGTCCCGGTGCTGCTGCAAGCCCTGCCGGGCAAACGCGCCTGAGGCCGAGGGCGAAGTCGCTTGAACGGCGAGGCGAAGGTAGTCGTCTGCCGACATCTGGGGGAGGCGATCGCGAAGCTTTCGCACAGCCAACGTAGCGTAGCAGGTCCGATCCAGCGTGCGCGCCCAACCGCACGCGTCGCTCCGTCGCCTACATCGCCACACCCCGCCGTAAGCGACGTCGTGTTACACGGTTCGAGCAATGTTTCCCCTGCTTCGCGTGCCGAGCTACGAGCGCTTTGTCGCATCGGCACAGGGGACTGCGACCGCGCGCGCCATCGTGTCCCGATTTCGCGCGACGCTCCACGGGGCCGACGGAATTCCGGCCGTCGGCGGTGCGTTGCTCGTCGGCAATCACACGCTGTTCGGAATCGACTCGTTCATCCTCGGTGCGCTGATGGCGCTCGAGACGCGGCGGTCGATGTCGTGGCTTGCGGAACGCAATCTGTTCCGCATCCCGACGATTGGCCTTGCGCTGCGCTACGTCGGAGCCGTCCCCGGAACACCCGACGACGCCGTGCGACTGTTGCGCGCCGGGCACCTTGTCGGCGTCTACCCGGGTGGCGTCGACGATTCGTTCAAGCTCGCGAGCGAGCGTTACGTTCTCAAATGGGGCGAGCGCGCAGGCTTCGCGCGGGTGGCAATCGCAGCGGGAGTCCCGATCGTTCCGATCGCCGCCACAGGGGTCGACGATCTGTTCGAAGTGCGGTCGCGCGAGACGTGGCTCGGACGGCGGCTCATGGGCAGCGCGCGATACGACTTTCCGTTGCCCGCGAACCTGATCCCGCGCAACGTGCCACTCGACTATCACGTGCTGCCGTCGATCGAGACATCGGGCAGCGTGGACCACGCCGCACACGTCGAGACGGTGCGCACCCGAACGGTCGAAGCGCTGGAGTCCGTGCTACGTCCGTTCCGCGAGCGACGCGCGTGAGTGTGCGCGCGTTTATCGCGCGCCGAGCATGTTGCGCGCGATGATCATGCGCTGGATCTGCGACGTTCCCTCGTAGATCTGCAGGAGCTTTGCGTCGCGCATCAGTTTCTCGACCGGATACTCTTTCGTGTACCCGTAGCCGCCGAACACCTGCACGGCGTCCGTCGTCACGGCCATCGCCGAGTCGGCAGCGAATGCCTTCGCGTAGGAACTCACGACCGAGTCGAGCGATCCCTGGTCGACGAGCCACGCGGCTTTGTGAGTCAACAGTTTGGACGCTTCGTACTTGATCGCCATCTCGGCGAGAATGAACTGGATCGCCTGATGCTGCGCGATCGGAACACCAAACGTCTTTCGCTCGAGCGAATAGTTTCGGCTCTCGTCCATCGCGCGCCGCATGACGCCGCACGCGCCCGCACCGATCCATGGGCGCGACCGGTCGAACGTTCGCATCGCGACCTTGAAACCCTCGCCCTCGACGCCCAGCAACGCGGACTTGGGCACTCGGACTTCCTCGAAGATTACGTCGCTCGTGTTCGAGCAGCGCTGCCCCATCTTGTCTTCCTTGCGCCCGCGTTTCACGCCCGGCGCATCGGCATCGACGACAAACATCGAGATGCCTTTGTGCTTCTCCTTTTTGTCGCGTGTTGCCAGAACCGAATACCAGTTCGCAACGCCGCCGTTCGTGATCCAGCGCTTCTGCCCCGTGATCACATAGTCGTCGCCGTGACGTTCGTACTTCGTCGAAATCCCCGCGACGTCCGAGCCTGCGTCGGGCTCCGAGCAGCAATACGCCGCGTACATCGGCGACGCCGTCAGGGAACCGAGGTACTTCTTCTTCTGCTCGTCGGTGCCCGCGATGATCACCGGCATCGCTCCGAGCATGTTGGCCGCGAGGGTCGTGTTCACGCCGACGCAGCCGTACGAAATTTCTTCCAACACGAGGCAGTGTTCCAGGCACGACAACCCGATTCCGCCGTACTCAGGGCCGATCTCGCAGTTGGTCAACCCGAGTTCCCACGCGGCTTCGAAGATCGCCTTGGGGAATGTCTCGGTACGATCGAGCTCGCCGGCGACCGGCGTGATCTTGTCCCGAGTGAAGTCCCGCGCAGTTTTCACGAGGGATTTTTGCTCTTCGGTCGTGTCGAATCCGTACATGGCGCGCGGTCTACCATGGGTGTCCGCGGCGTGAAAGTGATCGGACGCTCGGCGTGTACTTGCCGACGCCGTGGCGCTACCTTCGCTCCGTGCGTCGAGCATCGCAGCCCTTCCTCTCGCGCGGACTCCCGATCCCGCTCGCCGTTGCGCTCTTCGTCGGCTGCATCCAGCCGGCGACGCAGATGCTCGTCATCGTCAGCACCGACGTTCCGACCGAAGTCCCGCTGTCCATCCGCGTCACAATCCGCGCCGGAAGCGTGACCATCTCCGACGCGGCCGCGGACGTTCGATGGATGCGCGGCGCCGGAGACGGAAGCGTCCAACTGCCGGCGACGTTTGGCGTCGTGCCGGGCCCGGGTGCGCGCGATGCCCAGGCGACGTTGCTCGTCGAAGGTGTCGGTCCGGACTTTGTCCTACGGCGCATTGTGCGCTTTCGCTTTCGACCGCACATGCGTGATGTCATCCACGTCTTGCTCACGCAGCGATGCCAGCGCGCGGCGTCCGGTTGTGCCGCGTCGATCCTTCCGTGCACGCAACAACGACTGTGCGAGGAACGCGACGAGACCTGCGGCGACGACGGCAGTTGCATTTCGACGACGTACGTCCCGGTCAGCGACGCAGGATCGCTCGACACGGGCCCGATGGATGCCCGCGCAGACGCCGCGGTTCCGGACATCGCGGGGGACCGAGCGCCCATCGACTCGACCGTATCGGATGATGGCGTTTCCGACGTCACGAACGATGGCAACGCGGACGTGCCGTGCGGCAATTCGGGGCAGATGTGCTGTTCCGGCTCACGCTGCGCCGCGTCCCTCGTCTGTTCGGGCAGCGTCTGCATGGCTTGCGGCGGACGAGACCAACCGTGTTGTCCTGGAAATTCCTGTTCCACTGGACTGTCGTGCGGAACGACCGGTCGGTGCGAATGCGGCGGGCAAGACCAACCGTGCTGCCCGATGAGCACGTGCACGGGCTCGTTTCTGTGCACGGCCGGGATCTGTCGCGTGTGCGGCGAGAACGGCGCACCGTGCTGCGCTGGCGGACTGTGTCCGGGCTCGGCCGTGCTGTTCTGTGAACTCGCGCGCTGCACGTGTGTGCTCATCGGCGGCGCGTGCTCGATGACTCGCTCGTGCTGCCGGGGCGCGCGTTGTCCTGGGAGCGGCCGGTGCTGCCTATCGGCCACGGACACGTGCACGTCGGCCGGCGAATGCTGCTCGGCGATGTGCGTGATGGGACGGTGCGTCTAGCCGCCCGTCGCGATTCTCGTAGGATCGCGAACGCGTGCGAAGAAGCGTTGACGCGCGATGCGTTTGGCGTTCACATCGCCGCGTCGCCGAGGGGGACTCGGCGTTGGGTCGTGAGTACGAATTGGCCAAACCGAGGGAAATACGATGAAGAAGACCGTGATTGTTTTGACGTTGGGGATGGGGCTCGTGGGCTGCAAGCGCAACGCAGCCCCGGCACAACAGCAAGCACAGGCTACGGCAGCGGCGGCCGTCGCCCAAGCCAACGCTGCGGCGGCGCAGGCGCAGCAACAGGCGGCCGGTGGCATGGCGCAGGCAAACGCCGCGATGCAGAACGCAGGTGCTCAGGCCAACAACGCGTTGGCGCAGGCGAACGCTGCGATGCAAAACGCGGGGGCGCAGGCGAACAACGCGCTGGCCGCCGCGAATCAAGCGATGGCACAGGCGGGCGCACAGGCGAACGCCGCGATGGCCGCGGTCGCAGGCGCGCGTCCAGCAGGCGCTGGCCCGGCGACGCCGCTCGCAGTACCCGGCCAGGCAACCGGTGCGCTGCAGACCGGCGACCAGGCGCTCGCGGATCTCTCGCTCGGCGACGACTACGCACTGATGCTCACCGCCGGGCAGCCGGTGACGATCGTCGTTCGTGGACGGACGGCCATCGGCGAAGCGGGGAACATGGACGCCTACGCCGTGCTGATGTTCGGCGGCGCTGAAGTGACTCACGATGACGACAGCGCAGGCGGTCCGGACGGACACGACTCGCGAATTGTCTACACGCCCACTGCGACCGGGCCGCACACGCTGCGCGTGACGACGTACGGTGGCGGGCTTCACCAGGGGAACTACGAAGTTCAGACCTGGTCGGGCGCAAACGCCGAAGCGCACTGAGTTCATTCCCGACGCGCGCGATTGGCTCACGGCGATCGTCCGTGCCAGTCTGCCGACGCCGATGCAGATCCGCTCCTCCGCCACGTCTTGCCGCCATTCGATCGTTCTCCTCGCCTTGACCACGTTGTGCGCGTGTTCCGGGACTCCCCGACGCGCTCGCACGGCCGTGTCCATTGCGCCGTCACGCGCAGCGGCAGCAACGACGCAGGCGCGGACCGAGATCGTCGCGCCGTGGGGCCCAGTCGAGCGACTCGACACGCACGCATCGGATGCCATCGTGCGATATGCACTCGGCGGCATCCGAGTCGAAATCCAGAACGACCGGGCGCTCGTCGCGGAGCAGCCATTCGCGAGTGTACTCGTCGGCGCGGCGCGAGAGTCCGACGGTCGCTGGTGGTTTGTGACCAACCACGGAACGATCGCGCGCTCGCAGAGTTTTCTCGGCTCACTCACGTTTGTTCGATCGATCCGTCGTCGCGTCGTGCGCGTTGGCTACCACGGGGAAGCGTTCGCTGCGGTGCTGGAGGACGGCTCCGCACAAACGGTGGGCGCACTGGCCGTCGCGCTTCCCGCGCAGGACGTCGCCGCCGCGGCCAGCGGCGCGCAAGGGAGCGACGACTCCGTGATCGCACGCGTCACGACGGCGGTGCTGGCGCGACATCCCCTGATGCGAGTGATCCTGCCGTCGAGCGCCGTGCTGGCCGACGGGACGATTGCGCTCGTGGGAGACGCGAACGTGACGATCGTGTCGATGGAAGCCGACGGCCAACTCGGAACCGTTCGACGCGTCGAGCGTGGGATCACCGCCGGGCGAACGTGTCGCGCGCTTCCGTGGGGTTCGCACGTCGCGCTCGCGTGTGCGTCGAACGCGCCCGGAGCGAATGCGAACGGCACGGACGTGTATCGAGTCGCCGCGACCGAGATGCAACCCGTGAGACTGGGCGCGGCGCGCCCACCGATCGTGAGCCGCGATGGTGAGAGCATGAGCTGGCCGCACGCATGCGACCCAGCGGAGTCGTCGTCCACGCGGCTGCGGGGCTGTTCGTTCGACGCGGAGATTCCGTCGCGCACGTGGGACTTTCCCAGGACCGGCTCGTTGCTCGACGTCTTCGGCGGGCACGCGCTGATTGCGGGTGCGCGGGACGGCTCGGGTGGGCGAGCGCTCGATGACTTCGAAATCAACACGGCCGCGGTGACGCGCGTTCGGTGGGTCGACCCGGTGCCGGACGTCGTGCGCGCGGGATACGCGGCGGATGGACGGTTGGTGCTCCTCGCGCGTTCGGACGGTCGCGGGACGGCGGTGACGCACACAGGCATTGGCGCGCTGGAGCGCACGATCGTGTTCTCGACGCTCGGAGTCGACGCGGTAGACGTAGCGATGGCCGACGAGCAGCACGGGCTGGCAGTGGGCCGGCGCGCGGCCGATGTCGTGGAAACGGTCGATGGGGGTCTGACGTGGTCCCGTGTGCCGGTCGCGTACGACGGCGATGCGGCGACCGTCTCGCTGATTGGCGCAGAGGCCGCGACGGCGGACTTACCTCCGAACACGATCGGGCCGCTGGGATGGCTACTGCAGTGTGGTGCCGACGTGTGCCGCGCGGGTCGACTCGTGCACCGGTTCGTTTCGCGTCGGACGCTGTTTCCGGCGATGGAATGACGGTCTCGATCGCGTCGCACCCGGACTCGCGCGATCCGAAGCGTGGGGGCTGGTCTCGACGGGATGATTCAGGGACAATGAACCGTTGATGGCCGATCTGGACGCGCCACCGAAGACGCGCGAAGGCGAAGTGCTCGCGGGCAAGTACGTGCTCGAAGGACGCCTCGGGGCCGGCGGCATGGGCGAAGTCTATCGCGCACAGAATCGGCTCATCGGCCGCACGGTCGCGATCAAGTTGCTGCTTCCTGAGCACGCGAAAAACGCGGAACTCGTCGAGCGGTTCCTGCGCGAGGCACGCGCGGCAAACCTGGTGCGTCATCCCAACGTCGTCGACGTGCTGGACATCGGCAGCGACGAGCAGGGCGTCCCGTTCATCGTGCAGGAGTTCCTCGAGGGCGAAGACTTCGCGCACCGACTGGAAGAGTTCGGCGGGAGGATCCCGTTCGACATGGCGCTGACGATCATGATTCCGGTCGTCGAAGCCGTCGCAGCAGCGCATCAGGCCAGCGTGGTTCACCGAGACCTGAAGCCCGAGAACGTGTACCTCGCACGCGAGGCGGGCCGGGTCGTGCCCAAGGTACTGGACTTCGGCATCTCGCGGATCGCGGCCAAGCCCGGAGAGCACCGGATGACCGCGACGGGCGTCGCCATGGGCACTCCGGCGTACATGTCTCCCGAGCAGGTACAGGGCGCACGGGACGTGGACGCGCGGTCGGACGTCTGGTCACTCGGAGTGATGCTCTACGAAGTACTCGCCGGAGCACTGCCGTTCGACGGCGAGACGCACGGAGCGCTGTTCATCGCGATCTGCACGAAAGACGCGATTCCGCTCGCCGACGTCGCTCCGAACGTTCCGCGAAATTTCGGCAACGTCGTTGCGCGCTGCCTCCGGCGCAACCGTGCCGAGCGCTATCCCAACGCGAGCGAGCTTCTGAAAGACCTTCACGAGGTTCGCGAAGGCCTGAGCATTCCGCCACCGCGAGCGCTCCCGGAGTCCGCGCTCCTGCTGGGACCGTCATCGCCGCGCGGAGCGGGCGCGGGACGAAGCGACGTCGCAACGGTTGCAGCCGGTGTCCCGCCGCCCGGCGCGAAGGCCTCGGCAACGGCCGCGACGATCGCCGCGGGATCCGCGTCGGCTGTCACTCCGTCGTCGCCGAGCGGGAACGTCACTCCGCCTGCGGATCGGTCGTCCGCGCAGCGCGCCCAACGTGGCGGAATTCGCGAGATCGAAGCGCCACGCTCGGCCCCACCTCCCGCCGGCTTCTCGAAATCGCGTGGTCGCATCGACCTCGCGCGACCGGCGCGTGCGCCGTCGGTCCCGTCCGGCTTTCACGAAGCGCGCGGCTCGATCGACGCGCGGGAAATCGTTCAATATCTGCTCGCTGCTTGTCTGCTCGCGGGCGCGGTCGCGCTGTTCGTACGCAATCTCGACGCGCAGGGGATCGAGGTGTGGAGTCGTATCTCGTCGGTGTTCGCACACTCGCCTGCGGGCGTTCTCGCACTCGTCGCTGGTGGGCTGGGCGTCGCAGGCGTTGCGATGGGCGCGCGGGCGTTTACGTCGTACCCGATGTCGTGGGGACTGGTGATCGCGGCACTCGGTCTGCTCTCGCTTGCGTACGTGTTCGCCACGTCCGCTGTGCTTGGCGCGTGGCCACTCGTGGGCGGCGGCGCGCAGCTGCAGGCCTCGGCACCGAAGATCGCCACGACCGGGGCCGTGCTCGTCGCGGCGGGACTCGCGTTGTTTGCGCTGGGTCGCGCGTACGATGGCTGGCGCAGCGGGTCGGGCTCGTCGCGCCTGCTCGCGGCGGGTGCAGCCAGTCTTGCGCTCGGGCTGGCGTTCGTCGCGATGCAAATCGCGCGGACGATCGGTCGACCGCAAGCGCTCGTCGGGCCGTCGGTGCACGAAGGCGCGTACGAGTCGACGGACTTGAACGACGACGGGCCGGGTAGACGACGCCGAAGGTAGAGGCGTCGGCCGAGTCCGTGACGATCGACGCTTGCGCCGCCGCCTCGTCTCCGGCGATCGTTGCGACCTGGAGTACCCGATGAACCGGACCCTTCTTCGCTTCTCGATTTGCGTCGCGGTCACGACTGGCGCGCTCGCCGGTTGCGGCGCTCGTACGGAGATCATCGAGTTCCACGACGGCGGAACGAGCATCGTGAGTTGCGATGGCGGCGCGCGCTCGTACGCTCTGGAGGCCGTCTCGCTTCCGTTCATCAACGCCTGCGACCTTCCCGGTGCGCAGCAGTTCATGCCGAACATGGACGACCCATCCACGCGCATGACGATGCCGTTTTCCTTCACGCTCTTCGCCGTCCGGAGTTCGATGTTGAACGTGAGCAACAATGGCGTCGTCTCGCTCGCGGACCGTGGCGTGTCGTTCTCCAACTCGTGCTTGTCCGCATCCTCGACGGGCTCGTCCGTCTACGCGTTCTGGGACGACCTCTACAGCCGCGGCCGGGGCGTGTGTTCGGCAGTGACCGGAAGCGCTGGGAGCCGATCGTTCGTCGTGACGTGGGACAACATGTATTTCTGTTGCGGGAACAACGACCCGAGCATCAGCGTCAACGTTTCTTTGGTGCTGCACGAGTGCAGCAACGTGATCGAGATCCTCTACGGCCGCCTCGACGGTGGGGCGCGCGCGCTGGGTGGCGAGGCGACCGTCGGATTGACGGGTGCAGCCGCGGCCGACGTCGTCCAATCCTCGTGCAACGCCCCGGTACTCCGCGCCAACTCCGCGATCCGATTCGTCCCACGGACATGACGATCCCACCGCGGCCGCCGCCGCGGTTCGCTTTCGTGTTTGCCCGTGATCCGCTACGCTGCATGCCCTGTGGCGAACGTCCCCTGCCCACACTGCGACGACGCGCACCCCGCGGGTACCTACGCGTGCCCTCGAACGCAGCGCCGCATCTCGGGCCTGCTCGCAAACGGGACGCTGATCGACAGCAAGTTCCGAATCCTCGGAGTCATCGGCTCCGGCGGGATGGGCGTCGTGTACCGCGCGGAAAACGTGAAGATCTCGCGGCAGGTCGCCGTGAAGATGCTGCTGCCCGAATACACTGCGTATCCGGAACTCGTGGCGCGCGTCGAGCGCGAAGCGAAAACCGCCGGCGGCATCGATCACCCGAACGTCGTGACCATCGTCGACCTCGGCACAACGCCCGTTCACGGTCCGTACATCGCGATGGAGTTGCTCCGCGGCGAAGAGCTGGCGACCCGCATCGAGAAGTCCGGCGGAAAACTCGGCGTTCAAGAATCCGTTGAAATCGCGCGGCAGGTGCTCGCCGCGCTGCAGTGTGCGCATGAACACGGCGTGGTTCACCGCGATCTCAAGCCCGAGAACGTGTTTCTCACGCTGGGCGAGGGCGGACGGTCGCTCGTCAAGGTGCTGGATTTCGGCATCTCGAAGGTTGCGGCAGACAAGCCGGGGCTCTCGTCGCTCACCCGCACGGGGATGGTCGTGGGCACGCCACAGTTCATGGCGCCCGAACAAGCCGCGGGGACCAAGCAGCAGGACGCGCGGGTCGATGTGTACGCCGCGGGCGTGCTTCTGTACGCGATGCTCACGGGGCAGCTGCCGTACGAGGCCGAGAACTACAATCTGCTCATCAACGACATCTTGAACAAACCGCCCGTGCACATTCTCGCGCGGGATCCGGCGATCGATCCCGACCTCGCCGAGATCGTCATGCGAACGCTCGCGCGCGATCCCAACGAGCGACCCCCGACGGCGAGCTTGCTGGCGGAGATGCTCGCGAGCTGGACCGTCGCGAGAACGACTCCCGGGATTGCCGCACCGTCGGCCGGGACGAGTGCGGTCGCGACTGCCCCATACGGTCCCGTGCGCTCCGCGACGGGCGCGTCGCGACAAGCTCCTCCGCCCGCGCCTCTCGGGCGGAAGCAGGGCGCAGATTCGACCCAGCCGATCGAGCTTTCCCGAAACGCACCCGACGCAATTGCAAACGTCGCGGTGCCGCGACCGAACGTAGCGGCAGATCCAGCGCCCGCAACCGCTGGCGGCGACACAGAACACGAGATCGACGTCGACGACGATCCGACCGAAGCGGTGTTCACCGTCCCGGAACAGCACTCCGAAGCCACGCCGACGGTAGACGTCGAGTCGCCGCCGCGGACGAGCGCACCGGACACGGATCCGGGATCGCCGTCGGCCACGACGTCGCGGCTTGCACCTGTCGTCGCCGCTGCGCCTCCCGCCGTCGCATCGCTAGCGGGCGCGACACCGCCGCCCGCGGCCGACACGTCGCGTTCGATCAAGCTACCGACGCCGCTCGAGTGGGAGCACACGCCGCACGGGACACGCAACCCCGGCGCTCGACGCCGGCGGCGGCTGCTCGGCTGGACGGCGGCAACCCTCGGTACACTCGCCGTCGTCACAATCGTGATCCGCGTCGCGGCGCCCGACACATGGCATCGACTGCTCGGCGGCGCTGATTCCACTTCCCGCTCGGCGTCGGCGCCCGCGGCTCCAGCGGCACCCGACCCGCCCGGTCATCGCCGCTCGACGCCGGCACGCGAGTCCACCCCGACGACTCCCTCGACTGCACCCAGCACAGCCGGTGGCCAGCCGCCGGCAACTCCGCACGTCCTGCGCTCGACCCCGCAGCGACGTCGACCGCCTTCCCGACGCCCCCCCCCCGCGCGCACGACCCATGCACCCGGCACTGCGACCCATCCGATCGGGCCAGCGCGTCCGGGAACCGCCGCTCATCCGATTCGGACGGCACCGACGGCCGTCCGCCGTCCGCCGCCCGCGCGGCGGTGAGTGCTATCGCTTTTGCGCCTCGCGTTTGCGGCGAATCTCTTCTCGCACGGCGCGCGCGCCCATCATGTACCCGACGGCGACACCGGCCAACAACACGCCGGGGATGAAGATCACATGTTCGATCGTCATGTGGGGTCCTCTGGGTCGCTCGTGGTCTTGGGCTTGGCGCCGCGGCGCGCAAGTTCGGTCTCGAGCTCGTCGATGCGCCGACCGATCGATGCGCTCTTCGATGCGACGAGCCCGACGTAGAGTCCGAGAAACACCACGGCGAGTGCGTAGGCGATCGCCAGCATTCGACCGCCAGGAACTGTCTCACGACACTCGGCGCCGCCGGCCGAGAACGCCATGCTTCGCCCACGCTCGGGGGGCGCGGCAGCCGGCGAGTCGCTCGGGACCGGCACGCCCTGCGCAATCGCGTGCGACGGATTGGGTGTCGCCGGCACGGTTGGGCCGTTCGAGTTGTCGTCCGCCAACCGTCCACCCGGTGCTTCGCCCAGTCCGCGCGCAGCGCCGGGGTCGAGCTGTGCCAGCGCGATTCGTGGCACGACCGTGAGTGACCAGAGCGCCAGACACGCGATCGACGACGCCCGATAGACCGTCGCATTCGTTCGCGAGCGTGCAATCACGAGTGGTCCTCCAGTAGTCCGGCCGATGTGGCATCGACGCGCAGTTCATCAATGCGCGATTCCATCAGTGCCAGGCGTGCGCGCAGCGCAATGAGGGCCGCGGCCAGAATCGTAAACGCGACGAAGCCGAGCGCGAGCGTACGGCCCATCGCCGGGTCGACGCCGCCACCGCGCTGCGTGATCACCGTCGGATGTTGCCCACGCCAGAGTTGCACACTGAAATGAATCACGGGCATCACGGCCGCGCCCATGATTGCGAGCGCCGACGAGAATTTCTTCTCGGCCTCACCACCCCCGGCGCGCAACACGAGATACGACACGAAAATGAGCGCACCGAGCAGCGTCGTCGTGAGTCTTGGCTCCCACTCCCAGTAGTGCCCCCAGGCTTTGCGCGCCCAGATCGGGCCGGTCGTCAGCACGATCGTCGCGAACAGCACGTGAACCTCGGCGCCCGCGTGGGCGAGTGCGTCCCAGCCGCGCGAACGGGTGACGAGGTAACCCACCGAGCCGATGACGCATGCGCCGACGCCGATGTACATCGCGTACGCGCTTGGGACATGCAGGTAGAATATCTTCTGTGAGAGACAGCCGGCGGAACACTGCGCGACCGGAGCGTAGAAGAACGCCATTCCGATGACCGCGGAGACGGCGAGGAACCCGAGCACGGCGAGTGGAGCAATCCAGCGCGGCATGACGCCGCGGACCCTAGCATGGTCGCGGCGGCGCCCGCATCGGGGGGTGTGGTACGTGTCGAATCCATGGCGTTGTACGTGCCGGAGCCGATCGAGGACGCGTGGCGAGGCGTGCTGGAGTCCGCGGTGCAACGACGCATCGACGGCGGCGCGGTTGGCGCGATCGTGGAGCGAATGTCACGGTCGTATCGGGGCGAGGATGTTTCGCTGCCGCCGGCTGACGCGATCGCTGCGCGGGCGCTGTTCTGGTTTCCGCGTGACGTCGTGAAGATCGCGCTGCCAATTGCAGAACTCGTGGCAAGCGGAACGTTTGGCGACCGCGCGCTGCGTGTGTTGGATCTCGGGGCTGGATTGGGCGCAACGAGCCTCGGCGTCGCTCGCGTGCTCGACGCGATTCGTGCGCGCGGCGGGAGCTGCCCGACGATCGAGTCCATCGACGCCGTCGATGCCGACGCGCGTGCGCTCGATGCAATGCGGGCCATCGCGGATGGAGCGTTCGCACTGAGTCTGTTGCGGGGCGCGATGCCGTCGATTCGAGCGCACACGCTGGATCTCGCGCGACCGCTTCCGCGCTCCGTGGCGATGCGCGGACCGTTCGACCTGATCGTCAGCGGCTTGACGCTCGTGGAGTTGACGCGCGCCGCGTCCGACGACCTCTCGCGGGCGAGCCAGATCGCATCGACCGTGCGACGGTGGGTTGAGAGCGCGCGACTGCGTCCCGACGGTGCCATCGTCCTGCTCGAGCCCGGTACACACGACGACGCACGGGCGCTCCACGGTGCGCGTGAAGCGTTGTCCAAGGACGGCTGGCACATCTTGGCGCCGTGCCCACACGCGCTCGCGTGTCCGATGCTCGTGCGCGAGCGGGACTGGTGCCACGAGGACCTACCGGTCGATCTTCCACCGTGGCTCGTGCCCGTCGCTCGCGAGGCCGGCTTGCGATGGCAGGGCGCGACGTTCAGCTATCTCACGCTGACGCGAACGGCGAGACGGTCCACTGCGGTCGGATCGCGTGTGCGCGCGCGTGTCGTGTCGAGTCCGCGGATTTCGAAGGGCAAGTGCGAAGCGTTTGCGTGCGGCGCGTTCGGCGGCGACGCCACGGGGCTGCGACTGATGCAGCTCTCCCGTGACGCGCGCGGAACGAGCGTCGACGAGCACGTGGCGCCGACGGTGACGCTGAACGCGCTCGCCCGCGGTGACGAGATCGACGTGGACGTCCGTGGCGCGCAGCCGCCGGCGACGACTGGAGCCACGTTTCGCGTCGGAGTGGAGGCACTCGCTCGGGCGCTGCCACCGTAAGTGGCGGGCGAACGATTGGGTTGTCGGCGTTCGCCGGCGCACTCGCCCCCCGATCCGCTTGCAAGGCAGTCGCGCTACGGCACCGGCTCACAGCTCGTCGCGACGATCGAGAAGTCCGCGGCCATTCCCGGCACGCCGTCGCTGTTGCGCACGGTGCGGGTTCGCGGTGGCATCGAGTCGTCCGTGATCGGGGTGCATCGAATCGTGCCCACGATGGTCTGCACCTCGGGAACCAACTGCGTGATGGTCACGGTGCACTCCGCGCCGCAACGACCGACGGCGACATGCCCGCCCTCGTTGAGCCGCACTTCGCACATGTCCACGGGCCGTCCCACCGTGGTCGGCGACGCGGTGGTGGCTCCGCCCAGTCCGGCGATCGTGATCGATCCGGGCCACGTCGCGGGATCGTGCGTCTCGCTCGCCATGAAGCCGATGGTCACGGTCTGACCGGCGACGTCTGCGCGTGCGGTACATCGCAGACGCGTCGGATCCGGCGAAGCGCTGATGCCGGTGTTCGAGCTGTGTTGCGACGGGCGCGTGCAGCCCGTCATTCCCGCTTCGGCGCCGCCGTCGCCAGCCCCCGGCGGACACGAGACGGATCCCCAACGGATCAAGCCGCGCGCGCCGCTGAGACTTGCGTCCATGCCGCCGTCGTTGCCCGAGTTGTTGGGGCAACCGATCAAGGCCGCCGACAGAATGCCAAGGAGACTCGCCAAGCAAAGCGTCTTGCACATGGCGCGAGGATAGACGACGGCGACTTCGTGGCAAGCGCCGATCGCGGGAAGGTTCGACGCCGACCCGCGGGTCACCCGCGGAACGCAGCGACCCAACGGTCGAGAAATTCGCGCATCGTCGGCCGTGCGGTCGGATCGATCTTGCAAGACTCGGCGAGCAAGTGGAGCAGCGCCGGTTTGTGCGCGGCGTCCGGCAGGTCTTCGAGTGGCAGGGTCATCGTGCCGTGGCGCACGAGCAGCGCGGGCATTTCGGGCTCGCCTTCGAGGTACGGGTTGACTCCGGTGAGCGCCTCGAACACCACAACGGCGAGCGCGTACACGTCGATCGCGGGGGTGATCGTGCCGAGGCCGCGCGCGACTTCCGGCGCGAGATAGCCGGGCGTGCCGACGATTCCGGATTCGTCGCTTCCGTCGCCGGTGCCTTCGGGATCCGTCGCAATTCCGAGGTCGATGACCACGGCCCGAATGAAGTGACCGCGCTCCCACTCTTCGGTCGTGAGCGCGCCGGCGCGGTCGTCTCGATCAATCTGCACGAGGATGTTCCCGGGCTTGATGTCCCGATGCACGATGCCGCGCGCGTGCAAGTGTGCAAGACCGCGAGCAACGTCGCGCACGATGGGTCCGAGCCGAGGGAGGGACACCTTGCCAAATTTCGACAGCAGCGTCTCCATCGACGCGCCCGGGATCAGCTCGATCGCAATGTATGCGCCCTCGTCGACGAAACCGGCATCGATGATGCTGCAGATGTTCGGGTGAACGATCGGCGCGAGCCGTTGCATCTCCCGCTCGAACAGTGCGCGGGCCTGTGCCGCGCTCGACCCGACAAAACGCTCCCACGGAAGCAACTTCACCACGACACGTTTGCCGGGCGCGGGACCCTCGGCCATGTACGTGTTGGTCATGCCGCCCTCGTGGGCGCTCGACAGTGCGCCCGTCACCCGCAGCCGGCCAATGTACCGAACATTGTCGCTGCGCTCGCGCACGACGTTTCCGGCCATCGTTCGCACGGCCACGAGCGCCTTCGCGAGCACGGCGCGCACGGGCGTCCCGGCGAGCGGCCCGCACGCGGTCGCGATGGCCTCGCACAGGCCGTTCAGTTCGGTGACGTAGTGATCGACGACTTCGGCGCGGCGACCGGCGTCGAGAAACTTCAGCGACGTGCTCGTGAGCGTCCGGTTCAGCTTCGCCGCGCGCTCGACGAGAGACTCGCCCGACGGAGGCGCGCCTTGGGCTTCGTGCAGCGTGAGCGCGTACGAGGGATCGTCCCGCACGTGGAGCATTTCGTCCGCGATGCGGGGCAGCTCGGCCAATTCGAGCCGCGGCAGTCCAGACCAGTGCATCTCGGGTCCACGTGCCGCCATCGACAGGACCTCGCCGTGCAACTTCGCGAGTGAACGGCCGAGGCGACATCCATCGCCGACGCGCTTGGCGAGCAGCAGCAATTGTTCGTCGGCGTTTCGGCCCGTGCGAAGTCCGTCGAACAACGCGAAAAGCGACTCGGTCCCTTCGGCAGAGATTTCTTCCGAGAATGCCCGACGCTGGCGCGGTCGAGCGGGCGTTGCGTTTCCGCGCACGGCCACCCACGCGAGCAGCGCGACCATGACGTTGGCGATCATCGGCGAACGAACTACTTCGCCCAGCTCCCCGAGCGCCGTTGCGGTGAGCCGCTGGAGGGCCTGTTGCTGAATCGTGACGTCGTCTGCGACCCGAGCAAGCGCATCGAACACTTGCTCACGCACGATGCGTTCGCGCTCGCTGCCCTCGACGCCTGCTGGCTCGATCCGAGGCAGCACGGCCGCCGTGCGCAGAAGCCAGCGCCGCCACGCGAGGGTCGTCGGCGCCGCGCGGCGCAGCCCCGTGAGCATCGCCCGCAGCAATCGCCCGCGCAGCGATTCCGCGTACGCAATCATCGACGCCCGCGTCGCACCGTCGACAATTCTCTCGCCGAGCACTGCGACATCTCCGTGAACGACGAGGTCGACCACCTCTTCGAGAAGAATCGATCCTCGCGCGGACACCCGGGGTTGATCCTGCGAGACCGCGCGCAGTGCACTGGCGATGGCGTTGTCCGTGTGTGCGATGAACTCCTCCGCGGCACCGACGAGCGCGGCGTCCGACGGATTCGCTGCGATGCGCGCGGCAAGCTCGGCCGCGTGCGTCCACGGCGTCGCCGATTCGAATTCTTCGCCGATGATTCGACCGGTGACCAGGAGCGTTCGCTCCATCAACTCGGCGTCGCCCGCGCTGGCCGTGGCCTCCGCCGTCGATCGAAGTTCGCGCGCGAGGCTGCGCGTGATGGTCGCGTGCTCCGGTGAGCGAGTTGCGATTTCTCGAAGCGCGAGCGCGAGCGTGGCCCACGTCTCGGGCCCGCCGCGTGCCGCGAACGAGCGAACGGTATCGGGCCACGACTCGTCGGCGTCCGTGATCCGATCGGTGAGACCGAGCGCGAGCGACGCGACGATCCCGCCGTCGGTCGCATTCGCGAGCAGCTTGCGTCGCAAGTCGGCGAGCTTGTCCCCCGCACCGGGTGCGAGATTTCCCAGAGCGACCAGCGCGCGCCGGCGGAGCGTCGCAGGCGTTGGTGGATCGAGAAGTTTCTCGAGTTCGGCCGGTAGATCCGGAAGCGCGCCGGCGAGACGGCCCATCGCGCGGGCGGCTCGCGACCAGACGAGCATGCGCGGATGCGCGATCGCGCGGACCAGGTGCTCCGTGATCTGGTGCGAAGCGTCTGCAGACAGACCACGTGCGACCTCGCGATGTGCCGCGAGGGAGAGCAGCATCCGCGCGGCTCGGACCGCACCGCGCCCCGCGGCTGCGAGGCCGAGTCGTATCGTATTGGACCACGCGGGCAAGGTCGCCAGCGTCGCGAGTTCGCGCGGGTAGCCCGAGCGCATCTCGCCGTCGAGAAGGAGAAAATCCAACACGCTCTCGGCGAACGGCGCGAACACCGTCGCCTGGGCGTCGAGGCGCATCAGGACTTCGAGCAACGTCGCGGACTGCGCGCTCGGGGCGCGATCGAGGTTGCGGCGAAGCGTGTTCACCAGCGCTGCACGCTCGTTGCCGATCGCGGGCGTGATCGACCCGAGAGACTCCGCGCGCAGCACCGCGCGAACACCGCCGAGAACGGCCGCGGGTTCTTTCTCGTGGGCACGAACCCACGCACGCATCGCGCGTGTGACGGCGCGCCGATCGTATTCATCGTACGCAGAAACGTGGTCGGGCTCGCGAGCGATCGCGTCGAGCTCCGAGACCAGTTCGCGCGTCGCGGCTGCGAGGTGCTCCAGCGTCACGCCCGGTGGTGGCGTCACGCCCGCCCAATCGATCCAGCGCGCGAGCGACGCCGCAGCAACTTCCGGGTCCGCGGCGGCGATCTGGCCAACCCAGAGCGACAGCGCACGTTCGTCGTCGAGGGCGTCGGTCCAGCGCAGCAACACGTGCGCGGGATCGATCGCGACCGGCGGTGCCGTGAGCGCGAGCGACGACGTGTCGATCTCGAGGAGTGTGACGCGCGCAAGCGCCGGTCGCGCGCCGGGCGGAATGCTCCAGCGTTGCAGCCGAGCGGAATCGCCGACGATCGACGTCCCCCCGGGAGCACCCCCTCGTTGCATCTCGCGGATCGAGTCCAAGCGGCCTGCGAGTATGCCATAGTGTCGGGCGAACATTGCGGGGACCGACTCGGAGCCGATACGCTGCGCGGGATGGACGTCGCGATCTTGCGAGCGATCAACGGACTGCACCGCCCGTGGCTCGATGCGGTGGCGCGGTTGCTCGGCGAGTGGGGCTTCGTCTTGTACGCGGGCACGATGCTGGCGATTCTCTGGTTCCAGAAGCGCCGCGCCGCGCCGAGCGTGCGCGACGGTGTGCTCGCGCTGTTCGCGACGGAGTTTCTCACCGAGCGCGTGCTCAAGCAGATCGTCGCGCGGCCGCGACCGGTGCACGTCCCGTCGCTGCGGCGCGTGTTGCACGTGCTCGGGCGCGTGCCGTCGGCGTCGTCGTATTCGTTCCCATCGGGCGCGTCGGCCGTCGCGTTCGCGGGTGCGACGTGGCTCTGGCTGCGCTGGGGTCCGCGGGCGGGAATCCCGGGGCTCGTGGTGGCCACCGCGACGATGTGGGCAAGAATGTACGCGGGCGTTCACTACCCCACGGACGTCGTCGCGGGCGCGGTGTGCGGTGTCGTCTTCGCGTTCGGAGTGCACCGGCTGACCGCATGGATCGAAGCGAACGCGAAGCGCGCGGCCTGAAGCGAGCGGCCTGAATCGTGCGGTCTCACGCGCGGAAGGACGCGAGCGCCATCGCGGTGCCGTCGCGTTCGAATCCCGCGGCGCGAAAGAGCGACTCGAACGGGCACGACGCCGCGGGAACACCGTCGACGTCTTCGATGCGCAGCGCGCGGAACGGACGAAGCAGCGCGGGCAATCGCGCGAGGGAACGCACGGCGTCGAGTGAACGCGCGAATTCGTCGGCGTCGAGGGGGCGCAGCAAGTGCAGCGTCGCGCCGTCGCGTTCGCAGCGCACGAGGGCTTCGCCGTTTTCCACGACGTAGCGTGTGCCGATCGCGCGCGGCTCGGCGTCGTCGAGTGCGACCAGGGCCGGATCGCGCGCATGAAGCAGAACGGCCGGGTGCCGCCACTCGGCGCGCGCGGCACGCAGCGCATCGATGTCGGCCGTCCGCGCGAACTGCACCGGCCCGAAGCCATCGACGATCGTGCCGCGACGAATCTCTCCGCGCATCTCCCACCCGTCGAGCAACCCACGCATCGCGCCCCACGCGGGTGCGAGTTCTTCGGTCTCGGCGTGGCGCTTCGCGAGGACACCGTATCGACGGACGATCCGCTCGGCGAGCCGCCGAGGCTCCACGAGATCCGCGGACGGCGACCGCAGCGCGTACCGCCCACCGGTGCCGGGTTTGCTCGCGGTGCCCGTCGCGAGCGCTCGCACCGGCGTGAACGCATCGTTGGTCACTTCGCCCGCGCGCAACATCGACGCCAGCGTTTCGCTCACCCCCGCGATCGATGGACCGGTCTCCAGTACGATGTCCGCGAGAAACAACGCACCACGTGCCGTCAGGGTCGCGCGGATTCGTTCGGCGATCTCGCCGGGCACGCGAGTTGACGCATGGGGCAGGTCCTCGGCATCCGACGGCGTCGCGATCGCGAGGCGCGCCGGATCCGCGGACAGGGCGAACCGCACTTCGCCGCGCGCGCACGCGAGATCGAGCATCGCGGGTTCGTAGCGTCCCACCCGCACGCGGAGCAGATCGCGTTCGAGCGACTCCGGCGGCACGGGCAACAGCGACAGCGACTCGATCGCGTGCGCAAACGCCGATTCGCCCTCGCGCACGTACGGACCGATCCCGTGCCGTTCGAGCAGCCAACGCTGGTACGCCCGCCGCGGCACGGGCTCGATCGCGCGGCGCGCCCGCGCGAGCGCACGGCGACGCAGCGATTGCAGCTGCTCGTGATCGATGGCCGCGAGCGGCGTCGGTTCTCCGGTCGCGTCCGCACCCAGCCGCACGATCGACACGCGGCCGTCGGCCGTGAGTCGTCGCAGTTCGTCGTGCAGCGCGTCGGCACTCATCCCAAACGCCTTCGCGAGCGCATCGAGCTGCACCGGCGCCCCGGCACGCGCGAGGACGCTCTCGAGATCATCCGTGTCGCCCCGCGCGACGTCGCGCACCACGCGATCGACGGAAATCACCGACGCGATGTCGAGCGGCGCGTCCATCGTCCCGAGTTCGCGCGGGTCCGTCGATGCCAACGCGTTCTGCGCAGCGCGTTCGCCCGCGGGCGTGTCGTCTTCGTACAGATTGTCCGCCTCGAGCATCCGCTCCAGCGACCGCGCAAACGGTGATCCGGCGCGCCGCGCCCGCACGTCGACGACGACCGCACCCGACGCGATGCCGTCGAGCAACGCAACGAGCGCGGGGAGATTCCACCGATCGGACACGACGTCGCGCATCGCCTCGTCGCGAATCGGATGCGACCGTCCCACCGCGCGCAGCAAGTCCCGCGCGCGCATGCGGTTCATCCACAGGGGAGTGCGTTTCTTGAACGGCAGCCGCGGCAGCAGCATCGCGCGCTCGGCGGCCTCACGAAACGCGGCACCGAAAATCGCCGCACGTGGCAGCCGTTCCAGCACGCGATCGACCACCTCGCCGCCGCGCACCAACGTCGCGAGCGACGACGGATCGAACGACGACGTCTTCGACGGCACCAGGAGAATGCCGTTGTCGGTCGCAACCGTGTCGATCTTGCCGCCGCCCGCGCGTTCGAGCGCAAACTCCAGCAGCATCGCCCAGGGTTCGAGCACCGAACGGCCGAGCCAACAGTGAATGGCCGTGCGCGGCTCGCCGAGCATGTCCTGAAACGACTCGATGACGATCCGTCGATCGGTCGCGAGCCCCGCGGCACTGTGTTGTCCGCGGAGGACGTCCGCGAGGCTGCGCGACGTGTCGTCGTCGAGCGCGAATTCGCGGGAGAGGAGTTGGTCCACCCCCATCCCGTCCGCTGTTGGGTCGCTGGCATCGATCGCGTCGGCCACTGCACGGGCGTGGCGCGCCATTTCTTCGCCCAGGGCCACGGGGCGCATCGGTCGGTCGCCGCGCCAGAACGGCATTCGCGCGCGTCCGGCGGGCGCACGACGCACGGTCACCGCGTCGGGACGAATCTGCGTGATGCGGTACACCCCCAGCCCGAAGTTGAACCGATCGCCGACGCTGCTCTCGTTGACGAACTCTTCGTCGAGTTCGCCGATCGTCTGCCGCGAGTCGGCGTCGAGCATGCGATACAGCCCGCGCGACGTGATCGTTCCCGACGCCATGCGCACCAGGCGCGCACCCTGGGGCGTCGCGCGCACCGACCGCGCCGCGTCGTTCCAGACGAGCAACGGCGCGCGGCCCGGCGGGTTCGCGAGCGCACGCGCGAGCGAATCGATCCCCGCGACGGTCACACCGCGATACGGGCGCGAGCGTCGCGCCATCGCGGCGAACGCTTCCACGGTCACTTCGCCCGTCGGCGACGACGCCGCGGCGGCCACCAGTTGTTGCGCGAGTACATCCAGCGGACCCACCGGAACGCGCATCGGTTCGAGCCGCCCCTCGCGCGCGCGCCGTGCCGTGACCGCGCACTCGAACAGGTCCACGCCCCCGCGCGACACGACCACTCCGCGCGACACGGCGTCGGGGCGATGACCCGCGCGCCCCAGTCGCTGCAACAACCGCGTCGCCCCCGCGGGAGCGCCCACCTGCACGACCTGATCGATCGCCCCGATGTCGATCCCGAGTTCCAGCGAACTGGTGGCCACGACCGCGCGCAGCGATCCGTCGCGCAGCCCACTCTCCACTTCGACGCGCACGTCCTTCGCGAGCGCGCCGTGATGAATCCCGATCGCAATCGCGCCGGGCGCGCGGGCCTCGAGTTCGCGTTCGAGCGCCGGCCGCATGCGTTCGGCGAGCATGCGCGACCCAACGAACACCAGCGATCGCTCGGCGCCGACGATCAGCTCCGCCGTGCGTCGCGCGCGAGGGTCGCCGCCCTCGGTCGCTGGCGGCACGCACTCGACGGTCAGTTCGATCCGCCGCGCGCGTCGCGCATCGAGCACGCGAACCGGTCGCGCCGCGACGTCGCCGACGAGCAGCGCAGCCAGTTCGTCGAGGGGCTCCGCGGTCGCGGTGAGACCCACGCGTTGGAACGGACGCGCGGTGAGTTCCTCCAGTCGTTCGAGCGAGAGCGCGAGGTGCGTGCCCCGCTTGCCCTCGGCGATCGCGTGCAGTTCATCCACGATCACCAGCTCGACGTTCGCGAGCGGCGCGCGCATGGGCTCACTTCCGAGCAGCAGGAACAACGACTCGGGTGTCGTGATCAGCACGTGCGGTGGATGCTTCTGCATCGATTTGCGTTCGCGCTGCGGCGTGTCGCCCGTGCGAACGGCGTGCGTGACGGCAATCCCGCGACCGCGCGCGAGCGCGAGCGACGCAATCCCGTGCAGCGGCGCACGCAGGTTGTGATGAATGTCCGCGTCGAGCGCGCGCAGCGGCGAGACATACAGCACGCGCACGCCCGGCCCCGGAACGCGCAACCCACCCTCGACGTTCTCCGACTCCATCGCCTCGTGCGCGAGCCGACCGAGCGGGTGCAGAAACGCCGCGAGCGTCTTGCCACTCCCCGTGGGCGCAACGAGCAGCGCGTGCTCGCGCGCCGCAATGGCAGGCCACGCGAGACACTGCGCATCGGTCGGCGCACCGAACGTCGCAGCGAACCACTCGCGCGCGAGGGGGGGCAGCGCGGTGAGCGCGGTGGGCGCGGTCGGCGCAGTGGGCGCGGTGGGCGCGGTGGGCGCGGTGGAGACGCGCGAGGCGGGTGGGGTGCGTGCGGACACGGGAGGGCATTGTGCCGCAATTGCGGGAGGGGGCGAGGGGGCACCGGCACCCTGCGCACGTCGGATGCGTGGCCACGCGCGGCTCTGGTTTGCGTCGCGTGTTGGTGAGGGTGCATAGGTAGGCGTATGCCGAGGATGCAGGTGTATCTCCCCGAGGATCTGTACGAGGCCGTCAAGGGCCGCGCGTTGCGGGCCTCGGAGCTGCTGCAACGCGCGGTGCAGGCGGAGGTCCGTCGGCTCGATCTGCTTGCCGAGACGAACCGCTATCTGGCCGAACTCAGCGCCGAGGTTGGCGAGCCGAGCGCGAAGGATCGAGCACGCGCGAGCCGTCTCGTGCGGAAGTTGGCGCGGCGACCGACACGCAAGGCTCGGGCGGTGTGACGCACATGGGCTGCGTGTGACCGAATGCTCGAAACGCTCATCGACGTACTCGGGTGGATGGGTCGATCTCCGCGCGTGCGGAGGAACCCCCGTCGAGGGAAGCTACTTCGCCGCACGAGCGGGTCGATCTCCGCGCGTGCGGAGGAACCATGGTAGAAAGAAAAACGGGTCTTCATCAAACTGAGTGGGTGAAATATCGCCCGCAGAGTGGTTTTTGATCTGGAAACGTCGGCGTATTTTGACGTTAGCGGCTTCAGATTTCCTGTCACGTCTCGGGCATGCGCCGCCGCCCCCGTCGCCACCACCTCACCGACAACTACGCGCTGCCCGGCTTCATCGCTCGCCGATCGGTGCGAGGGCTCTTCGGCGACCGGCTCGCACGCGTCGTGACACTCGACCGCAGAACGCGTCGAACAGTTTGCGGTACCTGCTCGACGGTGCACTTCGGCTGGTACGATCGACGTCGGCGCTTGGCGCGCGACCTCGCGAGTGGCAACACGCGCGTGTACGTCGAGATCGAGAATCGACGCGTCCGGTGCAGACGGTGCGGTGCGGTGCGCAAGGAAGTGCTCGACGAAGTCCTGAACAGTCCGTTCGTAACGCGGCGCTTCGCATACGCGGTCGGACGCCGCTGCCGCGACGCGACTGTGCAGGCGATCGCCAAGGAACTGCGTCTGAGCTGGCAGACCGTGAAGGACTTGGACATCGAGTACATGTCCGCTCAGCTCGATCGCCATCCGATCGCAACGCCGGCCGTGATCGGCATCGACGAGATCTCGGTTCGCAAGGGCCACGACTATCGGATCGTCGTGAGCGACCTGATTCGTCGGCGCCCGATCTGGTTCGGCGGCAACGATCGATCCGAGGCGAGCATGGACGTTTTCTACGAATCGCTCGGCGAAAAGCGCCTTCGACGCATTCGCCTCGTCGTCTTGGACATGTGGCGTCCGTTCGAAAACTCAGCGCGACACCATGTGCCCCACGCCGGGCTGCTGTACGACAAGTTCCACGCGCTTCGGCACCTAGGCGACGCGATGGACGCGGTTCGGCGCAGCGAGTACGCGCGCCTGACTGCCGACGATCGTCGCTTCGTGAAGGGGCAGCGATACGCCCTGCTCGCTCATGCGAGGAATCTCACGACCGACGGGCGCCGGACACTCAAGACTCTCCTGGCGGCCAACCAGAGGCTCCACGTCGCGTACGTCCTCAAGGAGTCCTTCGGACAACTGTGGGACTACCAGCGCGAAGGCTGGGCTCGACGGTTCTTCGAGAACTGGCGCAACTCGCTCGTCGGTCAAGACCTGCCACAGTTCGAGAAGTTTGCCGCGATGATCGACCGGCACTGGGACGGCATCGCGGCGCACTGCCGACCCGAAAACAAAGTCTCGCTCGGCTACGTCGAGGGACTGAACAACAAGATCCGCGTCCTACAGCGTCGCTCCTACGGCCTCACCGACGAGAACTATCTCGCGCTCAAGGTCCTCACATGCAGCCTCAAACCCATCTGACGACCAAAAGTACCCACTCAAATCGATGAAGACCCAGAAAAACTAGGTCTTTCGAGGGGGGTCGATCTCCGCGCGTGCGGAGGAACCATCGTCGGAGTCAAACTCACTGCGCCGCCACAGGGTCGATCTCCGCGCGTGCGGAGGAACCGCACGAGCACGACGAGCCAGAGAAACAGGAACGGGTCGATCTCCGCGCGTGCGGAGGAACCCGACCCGCGCGTGACGGGAGTGGATCCAAGGTTGGTCGATCTCCGCGCGTGCGGAGGAACCTCAGATTCTCGGCAGGCTCATACTCGGTTGAGGGGTCGATCTCCGCGCGTGCGGAGGAACCCGCGATTCGCTCGCGGTCGGCGATCCCGCGCAGGGTCGATCTCCGCGCGTGCGGAGGAACCTTCAGTATGACAGGCTAACTCCGCGTAATCTCGGGTCGATCTCCGCGCGTGCGGAGGAACCGCCGACGTGCTCGGCATCACGCAACAGGCTGCGGGTCGATCTCCGCGCGTGCGGAGGAACCCCGCAGTCGCGACGGCGGCGCTAGCCGGCAGCGGGTCGATCTCCGCGCGTGCGGAGGAACCACTACGCGAGCTGGCCCGCGCCGACCGTCATCGGGTCGATCTCCGCGCGTGCGGAGGAACCACCGCCGCCGTCTGCGAGAGCGCCGTGTCCGCGGGTCGATCTCCGCGCGTGCGGAGGAACCGTGCGCGCTGCGTCGCGCCTGCACTCCTCGGCGGGTCGATCTCCGCGCGTGCGGAGGAACCATGCGGATATACTCCTACACTCAATCTGCAATGGGTCGATCTCCGCGCGTGCGGAGGAACCACCACGCGGCGTTCGAGCCTTCCCCGCCCTCGGGGTCGATCTCCGCGCGTGCGGAGGAACCGCGTCCTGATGTCTTCTGCGATGCTACTCATTGGGTCGATCTCCGCGCGTGCGGAGGAACCGAGACAGTCGCGAGTCCCGGGGGCATGGGCGCGGGTCGATCTCCGCGCGTGCGGAGGAACCACGAGCGCGGCGGATCAGGACGCGTCGATCACGGGTCGATCTCCGCGCGTGCGGAGGAACCTGCTAGCGTCCCGAGCCCACGGCTTCGAGCGCGGGTCGATCTCCGCGCGTGCGGAGGAACCAGCAAAGCGACGACTCGACAGAAAGCGCTGTGGGGTCGATCTCCGCGCGTGCGGAGGAACCCGTGCGTCCTGATGTCCTCTGAGATGCTCATTGGGTCGATCTCCGCGCGTGCGGAGGAACCCGAGTCCCACCGCCGCCGCCGCCGCGTCTCGCGGGTCGATCTCCGCGCGTGCGGAGGAACCCGGGTGATCGCCGCGAGCGTTTCGCCCGTGACGGGTCGATCTCCGCGCGTGCGGAGGAACCTCGCCCGGCGGATGCGCCGACAGAGCCGGGCAGGGTCGATCTCCGCGCGTGCGGAGGAACCCCCTGCACTCAGGTAGTCGTAGCAGGGCGTGAGGGTCGATCTCCGCGCGTGCGGAGGAACCATGACCGTGGCAGAATTCCAGGGACTGAACGGGGGTCGATCTCCGCGCGTGCGGAGGAACCCGGCTTGGGCGGCCCGCCCCGGGACCTGCAACGGGTCGATCTCCGCGCGTGCGGAGGAACCAGGTTGCCGGTGTTGATGTACAGCCCCTCTCGGGGTCGATCTCCGCGCGTGCGGAGGAACCGCGGCGGGAGTCGTGCGCGTGCTGCGGCACGAGGGTCGATCTCCGCGCGTGCGGAGGAACCACGCAGAGCGCAGCGCGCCACACTCGATCCCGGGGTCGATCTCCGCGCGTGCGGAGGAACCCGCGACGTCGAGCTCGTCGGAGTCGGCCCACAGGGTCGATCTCCGCGCGTGCGGAGGAACCTGACGCTCATTCGTCGCCCTCGTCGTCGGAGAGGGTCGATCTCCGCGCGTGCGGAGGAACCGATCACGAAACGCACGCCGCGGCGCTGTACGAGGGTCGATCTCCGCGCGTGCGGAGGAACCCGAGCGCCCGACGCGCTCCGCGTGTCCCGCGAGGGTCGATCTCCGCGCGTGCGGAGGAACCACCGCCGTCGCCGTGTCGACCGTACCATCGTAGGGTCGATCTCCGCGCGTGCGGAGGAACCGGGCCTGGATCGGGGAAGGCCCCTACCTCGAGGGGTCGATCTCCGCGCGTGCGGAGGAACCCCACGCGAACTCCCCGCCATCGATCAGCACTAGGGTCGATCTCCGCGCGTGCGGAGGAACCTCGCCGACGGATCGCTACCCGAGTGGCGACAGGGGTCGATCTCCGCGCGTGCGGAGGAACCATGAACGCCTCGTACGTCACGCCGTCGAGGGAGGGTCGATCTCCGCGCGTGCGGAGGAACCCGCGGCGTGACGGACAAATCACGCGGCGCTACGGGTCGATCTCCGCGCGTGCGGAGGAACCGGTCCTGCAGATGCAGTGCAGCTTCGTGTTCTGGGTCGATCTCCGCGCGTGCGGAGGAACCCCCGCCGATATGGCAGCGCTACCGAACGCAGAGGGTCGATCTCCGCGCGTGCGGAGGAACCTAGAGGCGCGGCGCGCTGCCGGGCTCGTGCGTGGGTCGATCTCCGCGCGTGCGGAGGAACCTGCGTGGCAACGCCCCACTGGCGAAGGATCACGGGTCGATCTCCGCGCGTGCGGAGGAACCTGCACACGGTCGGCGGCCGCGTCGTTCATTTCGGGTCGATCTCCGCGCGTGCGGAGGAACCGCCGATGGCCTCGGTAGAGATGATCCCACCGAGGGTCGATCTCCGCGCGTGCGGAGGAACCCTCGCGTCGAGAGCGGCGAGTGCCTTGCGCAAGGGTCGATCTCCGCGCGTGCGGAGGAACCCGCATCGACGCGGTACCTGCCGCGCCGTCCTTGGGTCGATCTCCGCGCGTGCGGAGGAACCCGCGCGATCAGCGTCGGCGGCGTTTGGTGCCAGGGTCGATCTCCGCGCGTGCGGAGGAACCGCCGCGGTCGATGCGCTCCCCGCGTAGATCGGGGGTCGATCTCCGCGCGTGCGGAGGAACCAGGAGCTGCGTAGCACGCCGCTGCCATCGCGAGGGTCGATCTCCGCGCGTGCGGAGGAACCCGTCGAGTAGTATGTCGGCCATCGTGCGCTCAGGGTCGATCTCCGCGCGTGCGGAGGAACCCGCAAGCAGACCATCGCCGAGTGGTACGTGGAGGGTCGATCTCCGCGCGTGCGGAGGAACCACGCGAATGACGGGCCATGGATTCGGTCGATTGGGTCGATCTCCGCGCGTGCGGAGGAACCTGTACGCGTAGAACTGCGAGAGAGCGACGACAGGGTCGATCTCCGCGCGTGCGGAGGAACCACGTCGAGCCCGCAGACGAAGCGAGCGTGGTAGGGTCGATCTCCGCGCGTGCGGAGGAACCGATGGCAGACTAGATACAGCCGCTCTGAGATCGGGTCGATCTCCGCGCGTGCGGAGGAACCACTACCCGTGCGCCACACTCACGAGCGCCGTGGGGTCGATCTCCGCGCGTGCGGAGGAACCCGCGGCATCGTCCGACGGCTGGACGCTCGGCAGGGTCGATCTCCGCGCGTGCGGAGGAACCTCGTGGGCGATCTTTCTCGGGATCGGGTTCAAGGGTCGATCTCCGCGCGTGCGGAGGAACCGCGCGGTGAATCTCCGTGCACCAACTGAGCACGGGTCGATCTCCGCGCGTGCGGAGGAACCCGGATGGATCGATGGTCGACACATGCCGACGAGGGTCGATCTCCGCGCGTGCGGAGGAACCGCGTGTTGAAGGTATGATTGGTCCAACTGATCGGGTCGATCTCCGCGCGTGCGGAGGAACCCGGGGTCCATCACTCCCTCACCTTCCGCCACAGGGTCGATCTCCGCGCGTGCGGAGGAACCGCAAGGACGGCACCATGACGAACACCGCAAAAGGGTCGATCTCCGCGCGTGCGGAGGAACCGGCGCGTTGGCGGCGTTCATTGCGACGCGTGCGGGTCGATCTCCGCGCGTGCGGAGGAACCCCACCCGCGGCGCGCAGTGTTTCCCACGCGGCGGGTCGATCTCCGCGCGTGCGGAGGAACCACTCCCTCAACCACTCCAGCGACCGTGATCGCGGGTCGATCTCCGCGCGTGCGGAGGAACCGTGCGCGATCAATCGCGCGCGCAGCCACTCGCGGGTCGATCTCCGCGCGTGCGGAGGAACCTCCTGCGTGCAATATGGCACCGTTTTGCCATCGGGTCGATCTCCGCGCGTGCGGAGGAACCATGCTAAAGAACTCCCCTTCGTGCGTTGACTAGGGTCGATCTCCGCGCGTGCGGAGGAACCGAGTCCCCCCTACACGTGTCGCCAGTGCAGAAGGGTCGATCTCCGCGCGTGCGGAGGAACCAACGTGCGTACCCCACTGCATGGCGCGGCCTAGGGTCGATCTCCGCGCGTGCGGAGGAACCGTGGGGCTGTTCAATGACTCGATGACGTGTCGGGGTCGATCTCCGCGCGTGCGGAGGAACCTGCACCGAGTCGGGCACGAGCGACTCGATCAAGGGTCGATCTCCGCGCGTGCGGAGGAACCGGGGGAAGAGTGACTCCCTCCCACGCCGCCGCGGGTCGATCTCCGCGCGTGCGGAGGAACCAGCTCGTCGTTCTCGGTCGCCAGCTCGATCGAGGGTCGATCTCCGCGCGTGCGGAGGAACCGCTGTCCCGACCGGGCGACTGATGGAGTCCGCGGGTCGATCTCCGCGCGTGCGGAGGAACCCCATCGAAGGACGTTTCGACGAAGCCCTGCCAGGGTCGATCTCCGCGCGTGCGGAGGAACCGCTGTGTATAATCGCGCGCTGTCCGACGGCGAGGGTCGATCTCCGCGCGTGCGGAGGAACCGACGTCGACGCCGACTCGGAGATCGCCGGCGAGGGTCGATCTCCGCGCGTGCGGAGGAACCCCGTTCGCATATCCTGCGTTTCGATCGTGCTTGGGTCGATCTCCGCGCGTGCGGAGGAACCGCAGTCGGCGCAGCGGCTGAGACGATCACGTTGGGTCGATCTCCGCGCGTGCGGAGGAACCTCGGTCACGATCTTCGTCTTGCGAACCGAGTAGGGTCGATCTCCGCGCGTGCGGAGGAACCTCCATCGGCAACTGCGCCTGCCGCTCGTTGTAGGGTCGATCTCCGCGCGTGCGGAGGAACCCGGCCTTGGTGTACTTGCGATCGGCCTCGGGCGGGTCGATCTCCGCGCGTGCGGAGGAACCCTCAACGGAACGAAGACGCACCCGCTGTCGAAGGGTCGATCTCCGCGCGTGCGGAGGAACCGCGCTCCACGTCAGGCTCGCCGAGTCGACGAAGGGTCGATCTCCGCGCGTGCGGAGGAACCCCCGCCACGCTATCCACTGTCCCGATTGCCTCGGGTCGATCTCCGCGCGTGCGGAGGAACCAGCGCGGCGCCCATGGCCCCGAGCACATAGTCGGGTCGATCTCCGCGCGTGCGGAGGAACCATACTCCGGCGTGGGTTGCGCACCCGGATCGCGGGTCGATCTCCGCGCGTGCGGAGGAACCTTGCGATTCTCCTCCGCGTACCAACGTGGTGAGGGTCGATCTCCGCGCGTGCGGAGGAACCATCGGCACTGACGAGCACCTTGGTTTCGAGCAGGGTCGATCTCCGCGCGTGCGGAGGAACCCCTGCATCGCGCTGCAGCGCGATGAGTGCATCGGGTCGATCTCCGCGCGTGCGGAGGAACCGGGGGGGGAGCAAATGGCGTTCCTAGGATTTAGGGTCGATCTCCGCGCGTGCGGAGGAACCTTCCCCCCCACACCCCCCTTACCTGTTTACGTGGGTCGATCTCCGCGCGTGCGGAGGAACCCTCGGTGTCACGCCGAAAAGTGTGTACGCCTGGGGTCGATCTCCGCGCGTGCGGAGGAACCGAAGTTCCGCGTGGACGCGATCGCCAAGAATGGGGTCGATCTCCGCGCGTGCGGAGGAACCCCGAGTTCCGCGACGCGAACGACGCTGCACTCGGGTCGATCTCCGCGCGTGCGGAGGAACCGTGTTTGCGGATGGGCGCGTACAGTTCCCGGAGGGTCGATCTCCGCGCGTGCGGAGGAACCGCCGGCGGCCGACGTCGACGGCGCACCTTCGAGGGTCGATCTCCGCGCGTGCGGAGGAACCTGCAACCCGATGGGGTACATTCCGCGCGAGTGGGGTCGATCTCCGCGCGTGCGGAGGAACCACTCGGCGAGAACTTCGTCCACGTGAACCGTTGGGTCGATCTCCGCGCGTGCGGAGGAACCTCTATGAACAGGCGTTAACACGCGCCCGGAGGCGCGTCGAGCGCTCGGCGCCGAAGTGGCGATGTGCCGCGGCACAGTGCGGCTGTGTACGCTACGAGTCGCGTCGCGACGGGTCATGGCCGCGACCTTCGCGGTCGGCGGAGGCTTCGCAACGTTGCGTTGCCCGTCACCACGACCCACCATCACGGCGCGCTGGCTTGCGATCAGGTCTTCGATAGCGGCGGAGAGCGAGGATCCGGCGCCTCAGGCGCCGGATCCTTGCTCTCCGCCGCGGCCGTATGTGCTGCGTGGTCCGCAGCGTGGTTAGCGCCGCTGTCGTCACGACGCATCGCGTCCGCTTCGTGCGCACCGGCGACGTCGGATTCGTGCGCAGCCCCGATGTGTGCCGCGCCGTCCGAATACGGCGCCGCGAGGACCGGACCGCCCGCGGCCGCATCGCGCTCCTCATCGCGCGCAACGCGGCCGCCAAATCGTGTTGTCAAAGACCGGATGTCGTCCTCCGTGAGGTCACGACGCGCGAGGAACACTCCGTTGTGCTCTACCAGTTCGACGGGCGGCGTGCCCAGCGTTCTCACGCCCTGCCCTCCCGGCAGTTTCGGTTCGGGCCACGTCATCACGACCGAGAGGTCGCCGCCGACACCGCACCACACCTGCAGGACGTCCCAGACGCGATCGCGCACTGCCGCATCCATCCTGGGCGCGGTGTACGCGCCCGGACCGAGCTCACACATGCATGATGCGAGAAAGCCCCGCACGCGCTCAGGGACGTTCCGCGTCACCACCACCGTCATCGCCATCGAACAACTCCTTGATGCGGTCGATCATCGACGCCACCACCTTCTCCTTGCGCAGCAGCGCCGACGTGGCCTGCCGGACGAGCCGCTCGAGATTGTCGTTCGGCGTGCACTGCCGAACGGCCGAGAACGCCGCGGGCAGCGTGACGCGGTCGCGAAACATGTCGGCGACGTCGAGCGCAAAACTGATGCCAGAGTCCTCGTGAATGAACCCGAGTTGCGGAATCGTTCCGGTCACCGCCACAGCGACCTGCGCGGCTGCGCGGACCGCGACCGCCGCATGATTGATCGCCTGATTCGCGAGGTCCGCGGTGTCGGGCGCAGCCCGATCGTATCTCCGCCCGCGCCACGTGATCCCGAATGAGCTGCTCAGTTCGCGGTAGATCTCTTTCATGCGCGCGCCCTCGATGCCGCGCAGCACCGCGATCTCGGCATTGGGAAACACTTCGCCGAGCCGCCACGCGTACATCCTGCGCGCAATGTGGACGCGGGACCCCGTCCCGTCGGCCCACAATCGCGCGTGCATGCGTGCGCGCGCCGAGGCATCGGGTCCGAACGGCATGCTCGCGTACATGCGAATGGCACCAGTCCCCACGGCCATCAGTCCGGTGCCGTGGCTCGCGAGCAATCGCAGCGCGTCGTGGGTCACCGTCGTGCCGGGCTCGAGCAGAATGCACGAGAGCATTTGGTATGGAACCGCATAGCTCCCCTTGGGAAGATCCTGACTCCCGGCGGTCGTGAACTGCAGCGTCCCATCCTCTGCGAAGAGGTTGCCGTGGGAGAGCCACAGCAGCCCGTGACGATCGGACTGTGGAACTCGTGCTGTTTCGAGGCCGAGCCTGCCTTTCAGCATGGATCCCTCAGCGACCTGCTGTCGGCGGGAGCAGTCTCATCATCCCGAAGCCGAAGTCGCGGTGCCTCCCCACGCCACGCCGAAGCATCGCCTCGAAACCAGCCGCGTCGCGCACGACGATCGTGCCTGTGAAACGCACGTCGGGTCGGTCGAGCGTGTGCGCCTTGCGCGGACCGGACCGCCGGTCCGTCCGTCGCACGAGGCGCGCCAATCGGAACGTCTCGACGCGCGCGTTCTCCATCGTGACGATGTTCGTGCCCTCGAGTGCGGCGCGGAGCCACTCGACGTAGACCGACTCGCGCGGCGGCGCCGGACCGTTTGGAACCTTCCAACAGGCGTGGAGCCATGCGTCGACCTCGGGTCGGTCGGTCGAACCTCCGGGAGCCCGCTTCGCGAGGCGCTTGATCGGGCACGCACGGAGCGTGAACCCGAGTCGGGAGCCAACTGGCCACGCGATCGGCATTGGCTTGCTCGCGATCGAATCGGCGACGACGACTTCGTGCGCGACGGGTTCGGCAAACTGCGAGGAATGCCGTTTGAGGGCGTCGGCGTCCGCAAGACCGTAGCCGAGCACTTCGATTTCGCGCGCGCCGCGCTCCTCGGCAACGAAACACGATGGACCGCGTTCACCAAACAATGCGCGCAGTAGCCCGTGTGTCACATAGCCAAGATCGTCGTGGTGCGTCGGGAGCCTCTGAGTCTGCTCGAATCGAGCCAGGCGGTCGGCGCGCAAGCGTAGGCGGACGAGATGAAGCCGGGAGTCGCTCATGTCGGCACCGATGGTTCGGCGGTGGATACTCGCGGCGCGAGCACGATCGGACCCTCGCGCACGAACCGGCGACCGGTGTGGACCTGGTTGGCCCAATCGCGCTCGTCGAACACCGGCCAGACTCGAGTCCCAGGTTTCTGCGACGGGTCACTCTCAGGCCAGAACGCGCGAGCCGTATTCGCGGCCGGGAGCTGCAGTCGTTCTCGCGAATTGGGGAGCCGCGGAGCGCGCGCGAGTGCCTCCAGGAGCGACTCCGCACGCGTTCGGCCGATCATCAACCGCGACGACGGGAGGCATGCCTTGCGCCCAAGGAAGAGCGGTCGCGCTGGGCTGTCCAGAGCGCGCGCGAGGTCTTCGAGCGTAGGGGATTCGTCCAGCGGCGCGAGCGTGACGGCAAGCGTATACACGGCGTCGGCGTGGTAGTCGCGGAACCGAAGGTGCGTCCCGCCGCTGTTTCCGCCCGCACGTCGCGAACGCACGCCGCGCGTGGTCCAGCCGCCCTCACTCATGTGGTCCTGGCCGAGATCGACAGACTGATAGTCCTGGAGCAGTTCCCCCTCGCGGTCCTGTCGGACTGCGTACGTGAGTCGCGCCTGCAGAGACTGGTGCAGCTCGAAGTCACCGTGCTGCCAGCCGAGGGCGTTTGCGAGCAGCCCCGTCAGGAGCGCACGACCGGGAAACGGGAGCGTGGGCCCATTTTGGTCGACGAGTACGTCGCCGAAGCTCTGCAATGGTGCGTCGAACCGTAGAAGAAGAGCGTCCATGATTTCTCCTCCGCGATCGCGATCAGACAACCGTCGCCGCGAACTCCTGAAGCGCGGGCACGCTGCCGCGCTGAGTCGCTCCGAGTGTGTCAGTGAGTGCCTTGTTGATCCCCGCACCCGCCCAGCGGCGCTCGAACTCGCCAGGGTACATACCATCCAGTTCGCTCACGTGCGCAGACATTGAGCTGCACGTGTGATCGAGCAGATTCGGGTCCGATCGCCCGGCCTCGACCGGTGCGAGAAATGCGTTTGCGAGTGTGCGTGGCTGCGCGTTGCCGGCCTCGAGGAGAACGAGCTGCGCGCGCGCATGCGGGGCAGTGGCACCGAGTTTCGCGCCGGGTGTCACCGTCGCGATTAGTCCGACGAGGCGGCGCAACACCTCGCGCACGGCGGTGTCCTCCGGATGGCTCCCATCGGGCTTGCGCATGCCGATGACGTTCTCGCGAAGGAGGTTTACATCAACGGCGACGTAGCCGTAGTAGAGCCCACTCGTCAGCTCCGCAGTGTTGATGTGGCCGCTGCCGCGCGCGTCGCCGCCGCTCGATTCAAGCAACTCGTCCACAGCAGAGAAGTAGTCGGGTTCACTCTGCTCGGCGTGAACGGTAAATGCGTGAGCTACGTGCACCGCAGCGTTCATCGTCGCAAGTACGTCACCGGTGATCATCCGGCCGAACAGTGCGGCGTCGAGTCCCGAGCTGATCGCGGCAAGATTCTTGATCCACTCCTTGTGTTCCTTCGCCTTTGTGATCGTTTCGAGGCCCTTGCGGGCTGCGTCCGCCGTCTTGAACTCCGTGGCGAGTCGCACGGCTTCGGCCAGCACGTACTCGATCTCGGCAGGCCCGATGACGGTCACTTGATCAGTCTTTCCCGTACTCGACTTCGCCACGTCGGCGATCGTGTGTGAATTGGACTCCGCGGCCGAGAGATCCGCTTCGTCGTCGCCTCCGCTCTCGGACTTCTTCTTCGCGGCCTTCTTCGCCCCCTTCTTGCCTCCCTTTCCACCGCTCTCGGTGCCGCCATCCGAGTCGTCGGCCTTCTTTTTTCCTCCAAGCACGATCGCCTGCAGTCCGGCCGTGAGCACCCCCGCGAGTTCATCGTCCACGTGGTACTTATCAACGAGAGGCTTGAGCACGCACTCCTGGAACGTGATGCGGGAACGGAGCGATGCGGGAACACCGATCTCGTGGAGCCCGCCAGTACCGGCAAACGTCCGCCAGTGCCGCTTGAGGCATTGTGAGGAAATCCGCGTGCGCGTCACACCACCGAACGGAATGCGCTTTGCGAAGCCTGCATCGTCGCGATTGAGAAGCGACGCCGGGTACGAGGTCAGAGTATGAATCTGGAGAAACTTCTTCATGGTGTCTTCCTGTCGTTCGAATGAGTCGCGGTGGCGTTGAACGTTTTCGTGGCGGTCGCGTCAGTCTTCATCGGCCGCCCTCTCGGTCTTCGTGTGCTTGTGCAGCTCTCCGAAGAAAGCTCGTGCAAGGTCGCGCCGTACGTCGTCTTCGTGGTCTTGTCCTTCGCTGAGGACGAGACGCGCGAGCGCGGTCCAGTCGAGAGGCTCGCCAGCTGACGCGAGCTGTCGCGCCGTGGTCCGCACGATTCCTCGAAGTGAAGCCCCGCGTGCTTGCGCCAATCTCACGAATCGTGCTTCGGAAATGCATCGTCCAAGCGCTGCGCCGGCTGGAATGCCGTCGCGGTGGAGCCCCGCCGTGATCGCCATACCATTGAAAATCACCGCCCATCGGCGTTCGTCCTCGTCACGCCGCGCGCTATCGGCGGCGAGCAGGACACCGCACGTCGCCTCGAGCCAGACGATGCGCCGATAGAAATGCGTGCTCCATGGTGCGTCAGGATCGAGACGCCGCAGTGCAGCGAGCTCACCGGCGCTCATGCTTCCACCCCCGGCGTCAGCGGCGTTCATCGCCCGTCCCAGGGCATGGATGGCGCTCGCGAGTCGCTGGCTCGCTGTTCTTGGCGGCGCATCGGGCGTGGTGGTCGCATCGGATTCGATCGTGGTCATCGTGATTGTTCCTCGGATTGTGCTGCGTCGCGCACGACCTGTGTGAACGCGGAGGGGAAGTTGCGACGTGCGGCGGCGTGAAACAGCGACTCCGCCGCCGCGATCGCCTTGAGTCGGCGTGCCGAGGGCATGGCCGCAGCGTGAAGAGCTTTCTCTAACTCCTGCTCCGCTTCCTTCAAGAGCCAGTGTGTCCATGCCGTACGTTGACGGTCGCGTTCGCCGTCGTCCGTCCCGTCGTCGATTGCGTCGATCGCACTCCAGAGGTGCGCAAAGAACTCCGCGTCAATCCGGCTGTCGAGCGCATCGAGCCAACGATTCGCGCTGGGGTCGTCGTTCTTTCGCTTCTCAGGTGCACCTTGAAGAGCGGTGAGGATGGCTGGACGAAGCACCTTGCGCTTGACGATGTCCGCCGTTTCGACGCGGGCTGATGCCTCCTCGCCGAGCGACTGGGTTCCCTGCGCCGCGAGCAGACGCCGCCGAACGGCCGGCGGTAGGGGAAGCCAGCGCTCGCGGTAGCCATCAGTGACGCAGTTCCCGCCGACGAGCACCTGGCCGACAAACCACGGCGCGGCGCCGTCGCGCGCCGTTACGCTCTGTGCAACGGGTTGGCGAAACTCGCTCGAGAACAGCAGTTCTTGGAGTTTGGCATAGTGGAACGTGCGCGCACTCGCCGTCAGTGCCTTGCCCTCGGGCAATTTCACCGGTGTCCACGAATCGCCGGTGTTGCCCTTGATGTCTTTTGCGGCGACCCGTGCGCCCTCCGTGCCAATAGCTCGAAGACCGAGGTGTTCGCCGCGCCGGTGCAGTCTGAGTCGACGGCAAACCTCGATGAAGAACGGATCGAGTGCACCTAGCCCAAGCGACTTCTTGCCATCCCAAGGAACGATCCACAGCAACGCGAGTCCGCCGTCCGTCGCGAAATACGGGTACCGCACAAGCGTCTCAGCGCGGGTGGCGAGTAGTTGCTCAACATCACGGCGCCAGCGGGTTGCGGCCGTCATTCCGGGTGCAGCGCCGAGCGCCGGTCGACTCGACGAGCCGCCATTCATCCGCGCGATCGAGTACCAGGATCGTCCGCCGAACGCGCCCATGGTTTGCATCGAGACGAGAGCGAAGACCCAGTGCTCAGCGTGCGGACGGAGCATCCGCTGCATCTTGACGTCATGGTTCTTCGCAGCGAACAGAACGTCCTCTTCGTCCGGCGCAACGCGATCTTCGTCGCCGAATCCGTCGAGTGTCCCCTCAGGAACGGGGGGTTGCATGAACGCCGGCTCCTTGAGTGTCTCGTTCACCAACCACCACGCACGTGGATTGCCGTCGGAGAGCGCGACGAGCCACGCCCGCCATCGCTCGGCACTCTGCTTCACGCCCGTCTCGCCAGCGCGATGCAGTGCGATCGCGGCGAGCTGCACGAGAAATGAGTGCCAAGCGTGCTGCTGGTGCGCGCGGAGTCCGGTGCACTCGACTTCCTCGCCTGATCCCATCGCGGCAAGCAATCCCGGAATCGACTCTCCGCGGGTCGCGCCGCCCGCGTCGCGAATGTGAATGAGCTTGTCGCTCAATAGATCCATCCCGCCCGGTGCGATCTCAGTCATCCGCTTGCTCCTCGTCATCGTCGGACTTCCGAAGACCCATCGCGTCGTAGCGCCAATCAATCGCGCCCCATGCGAAGTTCACCCCAGCTATCGCAACGCGCACGCCCTCCGCGTACTCCTCATCCTCAGGGACCTCACGGGCCATCCAACCGGGCACGCTGAACTCCCTCACGGATTTTCCGAACGGACTCACGACTGGTTGGCGCAGCTGCACTCGTCGATCTGATTCTCCGAGTCGTGAGGGAATGCGACGTGCGTCTGAGCCCGACGGGAATCCGAACCAAGTGTTGCCGTCGGTGCTCACGAATTCCTTCCCCCAGGGGATCGCGTTCGAATCCGCGATCGAGCGGTGGCCGTACGTCTTTCCGACTACGTGCTGGCCGTGCTTTTCCCACTTCGCGCCAAGCTCACTCGATAGCGCTTCGAGCGCCTCGGGATGGGTCGCTCGCTCGACCAGCTCCCGGTTCATCGCCGGGATCTCTAGCTGTCGCCCGCCGGGGGCCGCGACCTGGCGACGAGTGGCTTCGAGAACTCGCAGGTCGTCGTAGACCGTGCCGATCCCGTGCGTGCCGCGCAGCACGCCATTCTCTCGAAGCATCGCCCCGAGATCGTGCTCGGCCGGGCAGAGCACGACGACCACGCCCTGCGTCACGCCCGCTGGACGCTCTCGATCCGGATGTCGCCACACGCGTCCGATTCGCTGAAGCAACACGTCCATGGGGCACAGGTCCGTCAGCAGGACGTCAGCGTCGAGATCGAGGCTCTGCTGGACGGTCTGCGTCGCGACCACGATCCGGCCGCCCAGTCCTGCTGGCTTTCCGAACTGCGACTCCAGAGCTTGATCCAGCGCGGTCCGATCGTCGCGGGCGAATCGTGCGTGGTGCGGCGCCGGCACCCCCTCACATCGAAAGACGATCGAGCCTGCGTCGGGCCGCGCCAGGAGCGCTTTCTGCGTCGTGACCGCGTCACGAACGGTGTTGCGGACGATGAGTACCCGTAGTCCCCGCAGGCCCGCGTCGATCGCGACATCGACGATTCGCGCCGGCTCGTCACTCCACGGCTCGATCCGACAGTGGATCTGCTTCGGTCGACCCGCGCTCGCGACTGGGCGTTCGTGAATTGCGCCCCGGCCGCCCCGCTGGACGACGAGCGGATACGGACGGGTGAGCGCGTCGCCGAGCGTCGGGCCGCTGGGTCCCTCGCCCAAGAGCCGTGCCCGCGCGGCGGAACCCAACGTCGCAGACATGAGCAGGACGTGGCCGCCCGATGCGCAATGCTGCGCCAGTACGGTCTGGAGCACAGATGTCATGTACGCGTCGGATGCGTGCACCTCGTCCACTACGAGCAGGCTCCTCAGCAACGCTGTCGATCGAAGGTGCGCGTGGTTCACCATGAGCCCGCCGAGCAAGACCTGATCAATCGTGCCAACAACGATGGCTCCCGCGAGGTAGCGCTTGCAGTGTTCGGCGGCCCACCTACGATGGCGGTCGCGCTCCCGTGGATCGTCGTTCCACAGGACGCGGAAGCCCGGAAGCAACCGTCCCGTCGCAGTCCCGGCGGCAAGGTAGCCGGGCACGGCGAGAATGACCTGCGCGAGATCAGCGCCGACAATGCGTTGCATCATGGACGTCAGTCGTGCGTGGAGCTGGGTTGCGGCGGTGCGCGTCGGCAATGCGAAGTACAAGCTGTCGACGAGACCCTCGTGGAAGAGGGTGAGGAACCGCATCACGGCGGCCTCGGTTTTGCCGGAGCCGGTTTCCGCCTCCAGCACCATGATTCCGCCGCCGCGCTCCCGCTCGAAGTCGCGAACGACGGTCTGCACCTCGTGTGGCGACTTCGACGCGTCGCCGAACAACACATCGTCGCCGGGAGTCTCCGCGCCTAGCGCGGCCCGGATGTCGGATGGGTCGAGTCCGATGGCGCGCACGGCCGCGCGAGCGTTCTCGCGCGCGAAGGCCATTCGCTCGTCGGCGAGCTCACCGTACGGGAAGAACTGCGTGTCGGATCCAACCCAGTCGGCGAGCATCACGAGGCCCGCGAACCCGTGCTGGAACGCCGAGCTCGTCGGCAGCGTGAACGCGTGATCATGCCACGCCTGGGGGAACCAACTCCGGAGCTGCGTCACAAACGCGTGGACCGCGCCGAACGGATCCAGGCCGTGCGCCGGCGCCCACCGCCGCTCGTGGATTCCAACGTCGACGCCGCTCGAGGGCGCGTTCGGTTTGCCGTGATGCCCGATGGAAGCGTCCAGAAGCGCGAGCAGCACCCAGTCGTCGTCGCCGACCCACGGAATGAGGGTCTCGCACTGGATGGCGGTCAAGAGGCGTCGGCCCCACCGCCCGGTGTCCTTGAGCAACTCCAGCGGAGGTAACACGTGGCCCCCGCGCGGTTCGCGATCGGGATAGCCCTTGTTCTGGAATTCGAGGTTGAACTTGCCGACGTCATGCAGCGCCGCGAGGACACCGAGGCGCGCGATCGTAACTTCATCGAGAGTCTCTTGACCGCCGAGTCGCGCAAGACGCGCTCCGAGAAGCGTGTGCTTGAGGAGTGCCTCGGCGACCGCAGCAACGTCTGCACAGTGATGCTCCAGCGGATGCCACGCGAGCACCGGCCCGTCGTCCTCGGCGCGCCGCAACTTACCCCAGAATCCGGTCGGCTCGCCGATCACAGGGCCGACCTCGGCGCTTCACGCCATCGGAATCCGTGGCGACACGCGCGACCATCGTTGTTTGCGTTCGGCGTCATTCTCGTTCGAGCCTCGGCGGACTGTACGCGCGTCCTTGCCCCATGCATCCCCGCTTCACTCACGAGTCCCCCGCGCCGACTACCCTCGCGCAGGGCGACTGCGCACACGTGCAGTGTTCTCACCGCCGCCGTACTTTCCGCCTGTTGGCACGGCAATCGCGCCCGTCGCGAGCTCGTGGACGAACTTCTGCAATTCCGGGGTTACCGCACGCGCCGCCGCACCGAGTCCGACGACGTCGCGGGCAAGCCCTTTCACGCCAGAAGTCGATACGGTGAGCACGAGGGGGTCGCCGTCCCCGGTGACCTTGGGCTGCACCGCGAGATTCTGCGGTACCCAACGCGCCTCCGGAAGCCGCACTTCGAACACGCACTCGCGCGGTGGCTTGCCGTCGTGAAATCCATCGTAGCTCTCCGAGATGAACCGCTGCACGTCGACTTCGTCCTGCGGCTCGAACGCGACACTGTCCACAATTGCGGCAGTCTTGACGTTCGTCAGCCGAAACCAGCGCAGTCGTTCCCCGCCGCGTTCGCTTCCAACAAACCGCGTAACGCGTTCGACGACGATGTTGTGAACGGAGATATCCCGGTCGCGGGTCAGGCCGTCGCGAGTCGAATGGTAGTGGGCACGCAGGACCTTGCGTTGGTCGTACGCGTCGAACAGCAACCGCTGCATCTTCTCGCGGTGCGCGCGTCCTTCGTCCATCGCGTCGGAGGCCGAAGGCCGGCCGATCCGCACGCGCTCCGGATCCAATGCGCGGTGCAGCAGCCACATGACGCTGTCGCGATCGACGGCCTTCGGAAGCCGCGCTATCAGCGAGAGTACCCGCCGGGCCTCGTCGGCCTTGAGGTAGGCGCCGCCGGGAAACGCCGGGTGGGCCAACGACCACTCCGCGTGGCCCTCGTCGTCTCGTCCGCGTTCGAGGGGTAGGCGGTACCGCGACAGGAGCGCGTTCAGGTACTTCGTCACGGTGTCGCGCTCGATCCCGTGCTCGCGCGCGAACTCCGAGGGTACGACGCGATGATCCCGTGCGAGTTGGAAGCACAAGTCGATCGCAATGACGAAAGGACTCTTCGTTGGGCTCGTGCGGTTCGCGCTCATCTTGTTCCCCGCGACACGGGCGCGAACCGCGCCGCGTGCCGATGAACGCACGCGGTGGGCGCGTTCGCAAGCGTCCGCAAGCGTCCGCAAGCATCCATGCCGAAGGTTGACACGCAGACTTTCAGTGGTGGTCACTCGGCTTTGCCGCGCGTGACGAGGCGATCTCGGATGAGCGCAGGAGCCGCGACGACTAGTCGATGACCAGCGAACCGAAGGCTATGTCGTAGTTCGATTGGTCGAGCACGACCTCCACAGACGGATTTGCCGTGAGGCCAAAGCTCGGGTGCGGAGGGTACTGGGGAGCGAGTGTGGGGCCGCTGGGCGAGAACCGAATTCGCCCGCCCCGCACCCTCGCGGCGACCGTGAATCCCTCGCCACCGCCCGCGTTCGTGACGAAGAAACGAAACGGTCGACTCGCGGTTACAGCAAACTCGATGACGTCACCAGTAGTCTTCGCCCAATACGTGACGTCCGCGTGATCGAACGATGCGTCGCCTCCGACCGGAAGCGCCCGCGCGAAGATCGCGATGTTGCCCGTATGCCGAAAGATCAAGGCTGAGCCCGCCCGAACGATATGCGTGCCCTGTTGAATTTCTATGTCCGCGTGGCCCCTATTGTAGATCACGGTGAGTTGTCCGACGACGCCAGCCGGAATGATCTCGCACCAGTTCACGTCAACGTCCATACCGCGACTCCTCTCTGTTACAGCCAAAGTGTTCGAGAATACCAGCCGCGGGCGCGACACTGCGACCATCGGCCGCGACGCCCGGCCGCCTGCTGCCTTCACGAGGCGACTCGCGCGGCTCGCGATGCTCATGGTGGCAGCGACGACGAGCACTGGGTATCACGGAAATCCGTGAGGCCACCCCGCCGTCATCAAGTCACCGTGGCCCTCCCTCTCCCCTCCCTCTCCCCCCTTCCCGCCGCCGCGCTACCCTCTCGCCCATGCGCCGCGACCCTCGCCCGCCGTCCCGCCCGCCGTCCCACCCGCCGTCGGATCCGCCGTCCGGCGGCGTCACGGAGATTCACTCCAACGCGGTCGCGCTCACGGCGAGCTACAAACGCACCGCCACGCTCGTGTGGACCGACGACACCGGCCCGCACGAAGTGACGGTCGACAGCGCCGCGACCCTCGGTTCCGCTCCCTCCAACGCCGCCTGGGTCGCGCACGGGAGCGTCTCGCGCGTTCATGCCCAGGTCGAACCACGCGACGGCGGCATCGCGATTCGCGATCTCGGGAGCACGAACGGAACCTTCATCGGCACGTTGTCGGTGTTTGATGTCCTCGTGCGGCAGGCGACGCGAATCCGCCTCGGCGCGGTCGAGGTGGAAGTTCGACTCACCGCCGCCCCCGACGACGCACGTCGCTGGCGCGGCGATTCGTTCGGTCCGGTCCTGGGGCGCAGTCCGGCGATGCGACGGCTGTTCGAGAAGCTCGCGCAGATCGCGCCGACCGAGGGCACCGTGCTCTTGCACGGCGAGACGGGGACGGGCAAAGACCTCGTCGCCCGCGCGATCCACGAGCACTCTGCGCGACGCGACGGTCCGTTCGTCGTGATCGATTGCGGCGCGCTGCATGCGCAGTTGCTCGAGTCCGAATTGTTCGGTCACGCGCGCGGGGCGTTCAGCGGCGCGACGACGGCGCACGTCGGCGCGTTCGAGCGCGCGACGGGCGGAACCGTGTTCCTCGACGAGATCGGGGATTCGCCGATCGACCTGCAACTCAAACTGCTTCGCGCGATCGAGTCGCAGACCATCCGCCGCGTGGGCGAGACCGACTATCGTCCGGTCGACGTTCGCATCGTGTGCGCGTCGCACCGCGATCTGCCGGCGATGGTCAATCGCGGCGACTTCCGCGAAGACCTGTATTTCCGCATCGCCGTGTTTCCCGTTCGTGTCCCCGCGCTGCGCGAGCGCAAGGGCGACCTCCCGTTGTTGGTCGAGCACATCGTCAAGCAGATCAAGGGCGCGAAGATGCCGGGAATGGACACGATGGCGAAGTTGGAAGCGCGATCGTGGAGGGGGAATGTGAGAGAGCTGCGGAATCTCGTGGTTCGCGCGGGAGGGATCGGGTGGGACAGCGCGATGGGAAGCGAGGTGGACGGAGATATGGTTCGAATCGCGTTCGGAGGGGGAGAGGAAGTGTCAACGGGGACGTCGAAGTCGACGGCAACGGCAACGGCAACGGGCACGGCGACGGCGACGGCGACGGCAACGGGGGAGACGGAAGACGGGAACGGGAGCGGGAAGGAGCGGACGTACGCGGACGCGAAGAGGGGGTGGGAAGAGGAGATGCGGAAGATGGAGCGTGCGTATGTCACGGCGCTGCTGCAGCGGCACAACATGAAGACGAAACCGGCGGCGGAGGAGGCGGGGATTGATCCGCGGTATCTGCGGAAGATCCGGGCGGAGTTGGGGGTGTGAGGGTATGGCGATCGTGCATCGCCACGTCCACCGTTCGCCGCTCGCTACGGCACGCTTCGGAACGCCGTGAGCTGTTCGGAGCCGGTCCGCGACTCCGTGAGGCACCGATCGACGCATGGATACTCGCTGCTGATGCCTGCGCGCCGATCCCGACTGGAACGGAGGCTACAAACCTCGCAGAACAAACGAAACCGCTCGGACGGTCGATCGGCACGCTCTGCTACTCGAAAGGCCTCGGAGAATTGACCCCGGCACGCCAAGTCCATGATGTCCGGGGCGGGGTGTGGGAACGAGCGAATGAATCGGCACACAGCACCGAGCTGTTCGTCGTTCGCGCGAGCAGGGACGGCGGATCGCGCTCGCACGCCACCAGGGACGCTTGCGCGTCCAGACCAGCACGCCAGACAGGCGATGAGGGGGATCCCGGCGAGACGAGTCCATCGGGATCGCGGGACTCGAGGCACGGGCACCGCACCGGCACGTCGCGTCTTCGCCTGCGCGGACGAGTTCATCGACCGGCCAGCGAACGTCATCGCGCAAAGGTCGGTCCGGAAGCTGCGCATGCTGTTCGCGATCGTATCAAACGCCACAACTCGTAGCCATCGGGAGGCGGTGGGAAGAAGCGATGCGGCAGATGGAGCGGGCGTATGTGACGGCGCTGCTGCAGTGGCACAACATGAAGACGAAGCCGGCGGCGGAGCGGCGCGGCACCAGCGCGTCGCGGCTGCGCCCGCCGTTCGACCGGACGTCGGTCCACGAGGTGGCGCGCGCCGACGGCAGTGGGCCCAATGACGACGCTCGCGATCGCGTGGTGATCCTGGGCGCCGTTCCGGAGGACGCCTCGCGCTCGCCTCTTGTTGCGTAGCGCCGCGGCGTGGTGTCGGAACGCGCGCGTCAGCCGCCAGCGTCCGTCCCGGGCGCGTCGCCGCCCGCACGCTTGCGGAATTCGTCGTAGTAGAAGCGCGCTTCCTTCTCGTCCCCGAGCGCGATGTCCATGAGGAGTCGCATGGCCACGATCGGCCCGGGCATGATTCCGTCCACGTCGATCGACTCGCTGCCGTCGTAGCCGGGGCTGGTGGGGATCTCGACGTTGACGATCCACCAAACTTCTACCTTGCGCAGCAAAGCCACCATGTCCGCGAAGCACTGCGCGTAGTCCTCGGGAAGCCCGGTCGTCCAGACGACCGACAGCAGCTCATGGGCGAGCGTGTTGCGGCAGCGTTTGACGCGCTCGAAGGACGCGATGTCGGGATCGTCGATCGCGCCTTGCTCCTTCAACCAATCGAGGCTCGCGTAGACCGGGCTCTTGCTCCGCGCGAGCACGTCGGATTTGTACTTCGGGTCGATCTTGTCGCCGGTCTCGCGGTCGAAGCCGGTCCAGAAGAACATGCGGATGCGGTCAACGATCGAGTCCTTGAGCGAATCGAACCCGGCGACGTAGATGGACGCGGCGATGAGCCGAGGTCGCATGACCTCGGGGTTCAGGGACTCCTCCCACGACTGCTTGATCTTCGGATCCATCGGCGACCTCCTCGTCACCGTAGCTCAACTTCGGCGCGGGACGAGTCGGGCGCCGAAGTGGCGGGTCGGTGCTACCGTCCCCGAAGTGGCGGCGATGTTCACAGTCATGGGAGTTCCCGCGGCCGCAGCGATCACGCTGTTCGCGTCACTCGCACTCGCGCAGCCCGCGTCGCGCGCACCACGCGACTCGTCCGACGCGCTCGCCTCCGCGGCGTGGAGCGCGCTGAACCACTGCGACAACCCGACCTCCCGCGCGATCGCGGAGCGCTGCCTCGCGGCGCGGCCGACGGATCAAGCGTGCCTCGAAGTCGCGATCGCCGCGCGGACACGCATGGGCGACTTCGCGATCGCCGCGCCGTACGTCGACCGCTGCCTCGCAGCGCACCCGACGTCGGTACAGTGCTGGTTCGCGCGCGTGACCCTCGACGTTCACGACCGTCGCGCACCGGACGCCGAGCGCGGGCTCGCGCACCTGCGCCAACTCGCGCCGCGCGGACTGTGGACGACGCTCGCGGCCGCGATGGTGGACGAACTCGCGGGTCGCCTCGCGGACGCGCAGCGCGGGTTCGCACGCGCGTGTCGCGCGGGGCAGCCGTACGCGTGTGCGCGGCGGGTCCGGGTGCGGTAGCGCACCGTGTGCCGCGCGCGACGGGTTCCTGCGCGTGATCGACGAGTCGGGCGAGGACTACCTGTTCCCGAAGTCGCTGTTCGCGGCGGTGCGCGTCCCGCGCGTCGTCGAGCGGAGCTTCCGCGCGGCGGTCTGACTCCGCGCCGCGCACTCACGTGCTCGCAAACGACGATCTTGATACGAAATCGCACTCACGTGCTCCGACGACGACTTTTTCGATTTGAAAACGGCACTCGCGTGCGCGTTTCGCGATTTCAGAATCGAAAAAACGCACTCGTGTGCGGCTTTGGTCTCGAATTCGATCGCGAACGAGCATGCCAGTGCGAGTTCTTATCAAGATGATCGCAAGAGACGCACTCGAGTGCCAGTTTCGCGATTCTAGATTCAAGAAAACGCACTCGATGTGCGATTTCGGAATTCCAGAATCGAGAAAGCGCACTCCGTGTGCAAATTCTGGATTCTCGAATCGAACGAACGCACTCCACGTTTCCGCGCACGATTCTGGAATCGGAAACACGCTCTCCATGTGCCCGCGCGCGATTCTGGAATCGGAACGACGCACTCCAGGTGCTCGTGCGCGATCTCAGAATCGGGGAACGGCACGTCGTGCGCTCGCGCGCGATCTGAGAATCGCGCCGGAGCATGCGTGTGCCCCAGAACATCCGTCGTTGCCGTGACCGTCTTCAAACTCAGACTCTGACTCCGACTCCACCGCGGTGAGGCGGCCCTGGTTGGGCCGAAGCGGTCCGGCTTGGGCCGCAAGCGGCCCTGGGAGGGCCGCCCGCGACCTTCCCGAGCACGCCACCGCGGCGATTTTCGGGACGGACGGGTCGCTCGGGCGCTGGCACGCGACTTGATATGTGTTCGCTCGTCCGCGCTCCTCGGGGAATTCGCTTCGAGCGCACGGACAAATCAACGGCCTCGTCGCGTGCGTCTCGGTGGCGCGCGGCGGGACTACCGCGCCGACGTGTCGTCGGACGCCCAAGTTCCATCGAGACCCAATGGAGAAGTCACATGAACACGAACCTGATTCCACCACAGCCCCCCTCCGCCCTCGAACTCGTCGCTCGCGGCGAGGACGCCCTCGATCGACTGCGCGCTCAAATGAACGCGATCGCCGACGGGGACCTCAGCCCGATGAATTTCGACCCCAACGTCGCAATTGCTCGGGCCCTCGGAGCCGCACCCGCCATCGCCGCTTTGCGAACGCGCATCGCGAGCGACTGTCCGGGTTGCGACCTCCACGCGATCGACGAACTCGAAGACCGCGCGTACGCGACCTCGGCCGCGCACGCCATGTACAGCGCGTCGGTGAAGCCGCCTCGCGAGTTCGAGGAACTCGTCGAGGAGGTTCTCTCCGCACGCGAGGTGCTGCTCAACGCCTCGCGGACCCTGGTGTCCCTCGAGGTCTACTCTCAGGTCCAGCTCGATGGACTGAAAGGAGGCAACGGCTATCGCGACGCGGCGGAAGACGTTCTGACGCTCGTCGCGCTGGCCAAATCGCACTGGGAGCAAGTGAAGGGCTACGTGCCCTTCGTCATCGACCAGCTCCCGCGCGTGCAGGCTGCGGCCGAAGGACTCTTGCGACAGATCGGGCTGCGCGAGCAGAACCCCGAGCGCACGCTCGAGTCCGGACGCATCCGCGCGCGGGCGTTCACGCTGCTCGATCGCGCGTACGACCAGGCGCGGCGAGCAGTGATCTTCCTGCGATGGGAGGAGGACGACGCCGACACGATCGCGCCGCCGCTGCGCACCAAGCCGGGCAACCGGCGAACGGCGGCGGAGAAGGCGACCGACGGCACGACGAAGGTCGGCGGCAACGGCGCGGGCAACGGCACCGGCAACGGTGCGGGCAACGGCGCGAGCAACAGCGGCGGCAACGGAACGGGCACGACGACGACGGGCAACGCAAAGCCGCCGGCGATCGATCCGAAGACGCTCCTGCCGAAGGGGTTCGCGCCGAAGTACCCCAACGGACAGCCGGCGACGATGCCGTTTTCGGAGGAGTGAACTGGAGTCCGTGGGCTGCCGTGGGCCGTGGGCTGAAGCCCACGGCAGCCAGCGGAAAGCCGGGCTTCGCCCGGCTCGCGATCGATCGGGTCGCGACGCGAGACAACGAGGGTCCGAAGGACCTTCCCAATGTTGCCGGGGCATTCATGCCCCGGGAACGGATTGAAGGAGCACGGTCATGAGCACGCGAGAACTGGAACTGGGTTTGACGTTGATTCCGGGCGGGAGCGCCGAGGGCGAGCCGTTCACGATTCCGACGCATCACCTCGTCACGCATTCGGTCGCCGTCGGGATGACCGGGAGCGGCAAGACGGGATTGGCGATGGTCGTCATCGAAGAGACGCTTCGCTCGCGGATTCCCGTGATCGTCGTCGACGTCAAGGGCGACATGGCCAATCTGCTGCTGACGCTGCCGTCGTACGCGCACGAGGACTACGCGTCGTGGATCGACGAAGCGACCGCGGAGCGTCGCGAGAAGTCGGTGTACGAAGTGAGCGCGGAGATCGCGACTGAGCGTGCCGAGTCGCTCAAGGGGTGGCACTTGTCCGACGACGACATCGTGCTGCATCGCGACCAGATCGCTCCGCGCGTGTTCACGCCGGGGACCACGGCGGGCGAAGCGGTGAACGTCCTGTCGGGTCTCGAGACGCCGTCGCCCCTGTGGCAGACGGATCTCGAGGGCGCGCGGCTGACGCTCAACGCGACGATCTCGCTCGTGCTGCGGCTCGTCGGCCGCGATGCGGACCCGACGCGCAGTCGGGACCACGTCGTACTGTCGCACTTCGCGGAGCGACGACTCCGCGCGGGACGTCCCGCGGATCTCGGTGCGCTGCTGCACGACCTGGCCGAACCGCCCGTCGAGCAGATCGGCGAGATGGCGATCGACGACTACCTCACGGTGCGCGATCGCAAGAACCTCGCCGCCGCGCTGAACTCGCTCGTGGCGTCGACCACGTTCGACAGCTGGCGTCGTGGCACTCCCCTCGACATCGGCGCGTGGATGGCGCCGCGCGACGACGAGCGCACGCCGCTCGTGATCGTGAGCGTCGCTCACCTCGACGACGAGGAGCGCGGCGTGTTCCTCGGCCTGCTCTTCGACGAGCTACTCGCGTGGGTGCGTACGTTGCCGGGGACCAGCGACCTGCGGGCGCTGATCGCGTTCGACGAAGTGTACGGGTTTCTCCCGCCGCACCCATCGAACCCACCGGCGAAGCGACCGCTGCTCACACTCATGAAGCAAGCGCGTGGCTTCGGCGTGGGCATCCTGCTCGCGACACAGAATCCGATGGACGTCGATTACCGCGCGCTCTCGAACGCGGGAGTGTGGTTCGTCGGGCGACTGCAAACCGACGCCGATCGCGAACGCGTCGTCGAAGGGATGACCGGCGCGACCGAGGACGCCGGCACCGTGGATCGCGACGTGCTCACGCAGAAGCTGAAGCGGCTCTGTCCGCGGTGGTTCATGGTGCGCGACGTCCATGCGCGACCGAACATGCGCATCCTGAACACGCGATCGACGCTCGCGTGGATGCGCGGGCCGATGACGAGGAGTGAACTGAAGAGGTTGGGGACGCAGCCCCCATCCGCCGCGCTCCGCGCGGCACCTTCCCCCGAAACGAGACTGTCGCTAAACAGCAAGGCGTTCGCCGGATCGGCTTGCGGTAGGCGTGGTGGCTGCTGGGAGCGGCGTGCCAAGGCGGGGGTGATGATCGGCGGTGGCGCTTCAGGCGAGCCGGAT
>Ga0080064_1000267_pt1 | contig 149617 bp, 150 predicted proteins | sample Subgrocontami54m_FD_69260 | JGI IMG/M metagenome (GOLD analysis project Ga0080064, IMG submission 69260) | Subsurface groundwater microbial communities from S. Glens Falls, New York, USA - GMW46 contaminated, 5.4 m (SPADES assembly) (version 2) ...
TTCCTTCGCCCGAAGCGCCCAGCAGCGCGTTCGCCTGCGCTTCGGCCAACTGGCGCATGTGCCGCCGCGCGCGCACCACGCCGATGTCGTGCTGGTACAGGTTCTCCGGCGCCGGCCATGGCGGCATGGCGCCCAGCGCGTCACGATCCTGGTTGAGCACCCCGGCCATCGCCACGCCGACGCGGGTGCGATACAGGAAATGCCACAGGTCCTCGTGCCAGCCGCTCACCTTGCGCAGGCGCCAGACCACAACCTTGGTGGTGTTTCCATCGATCGGCGTCACGAAAAAAATCACCTGCAGATTGCCGCCGGGGCCTGCGCTTTGCGGGAACGGGATCTTGACGCGCATGTACTTGCAGGCACCGGCGTCGATGAATTCCATCCAGTCGAAGGCCACCCCTTGCTGGCCTTCGCGGAACACTTCAAAGCCGTGTCCCGTATCCTTGACCCGGATGGTGTCGGTCCCCGCGCCGTAGGCATGAGTGTAGGTGCTGCGGTGCAGATACGAGCCGTGCATCGGATCGCAGACATTGTCGTACACGTACTGGTAATGCGCCGGCCAGACGTCCACGTAGGGCAGGCCGCTCCACTCCGGCTCGGTGAGTTCGGGCGGCAGCTCGAGCGGCGGCGGATCGGCGTTGCGCTCATCGCCGAAATAGACCCATATCCCCTCGTAATGCTCCAGCACCGGATAGTCGCGCAGCATTTTCTTGCCGGAGTATGGGCAGTCCGGAAAGGCCGGCACCTGAATCACCGCGCCATTGCCATCGACTTCGATGCCGTGATAGGCGCAGCGCAGGCGCCCTTGGTGCAGCGAGCCCGCCGACAGCGCCATGCCGCGGTGGGGGCAGCGGTCTTCGAGCGCGCGCACCCTGCCCTGGTCGTCACGCCAGAGCACCAGTTTCTCGCCCAGCGCCCTCAATGCCAGCGGCTTGTCCTTGACTTCGCCGGATGCCGCGACGCAATACCAGTTGTTCCGGACTCCCAGGTAAAGCAGGCGCTCGACGCTGCGCTGAACGTCCGACTCGCGGTCTTTTGCCCCGTCAGTCGGGCGCGCGGGCCCGGCATACGGTTGCGGCGCAGCATCTCTTGTGAAAACCAGGGGGAAGGCGCGTTTGGCCTTCGGCGGCGGATTGCCGATGCGATGAAGCTCCCGGTGCAACAACTGTGCATCCCAGCGGTCCGCCTGCGGCGGCGGCACCTCGGTCTGGTTCAGGGCTGCCGCCAGGCCGTCCAGCTCCACGATTCCCCTGCCCATCGCCGCCATCAAGGCGTCGCACAGGAGAAATTCATACTTTTCGTTTTCCATCTGACCGTTTCCTCCGAGAAACACGCCGGCCATCGATGCCGCCCGGCTTGTTAAAATGCCCTGATCAACCCAAGGGGAACGACCAGATGAGCATCGAGGGCGTGGATCGCATTGTATACGGCGTCGAAGACCTTGCGAACTGCCGGAAATACTTCCTGGACTGGGGTCTCACGCTGGTTCGGGAGGACGCGGCGTCGCTGGATTTCGAATCGCTCAATGGCTGCGAAATCCACGTCCGGAGCAAGGACGATCCTGCGCTGCCGCCGGCTTTCGAAACCGGTTCGACCTTGCGCGAACTGGTCTGGGGCGTGGGCGCCGAATCCGACATGGCGCGGCTGCGCACAGCGCTGTCCGGCGCACCCGGGTTCAACGCCGGCAGTGAGAGCCTGTCCTGCACCGATCCCAACGGCCTGACGGTGGGCTTTCGCGTAACCCGCAAGCGCAGCGTCGCGACGCCCGGGGTGCCATCGAACACCTGGGGCCATGCACCATCGAGAATCGACACGCCCGGCCGCGTCTATGAGCGGGCCCAGCCTGTCGAAGTCGGCCATATCGTGTTCTTCACGCCGGACCTGGCTGCCGTCGAGGCCTTTTACACCGGCGCGCTGGGTTTCGTTGTCTCCGACCGCTATCCGGGCCGGGCGCTGTTCATGCGGTGCGCCGCATACGGCGGTCACCACGATGCCTTTTTTCTGCAACTTCCCACCGGCAAAAGAGGACTGAACCACGTGGCCTTCACGGTGCGCGATATCCACGAAGTCTTCGGCGGCGGACTGCATTTCAGCCGCTGCGATTGGGAGACTGACCTGGGTCCGGGGCGCCATCCGGTATCGTCAGCCTACTTCTGGTACTTCAAGTGCCCGGCCGGCGGGATGACCGAGTACTACGCCGACGAAGACCAGCTCACCCCTGCGTGGCAAGCGCGCGACATGGAATTCAAACCCGAAAACTTCGCCGAATGGGCGATCGCGGGCGGACTGGACGGCAACACCCGCCGGCAGAAGAGCGGGCCCGGACCGGATTTGCACCAGATGTCGGGACAGGCGGTGAAGAAGTAGCAGCGCCCGCGCCGGACACAACTCAGAGAATCAGCCTTTCACCACCGGAAAATCGTCCAGCCGCGTGCCCTTGCCCAGCTCGCGCGCGCGCTCGTAGATTTTCGCGGCCAGGGCGATATCCTGGATGCCGGTGCCCACCGACTTGAACAAGGTGATTTGATCGTCGCGTGTCCGCAGCGGCGCCTTGCCCGCGACCAGCTCACACAGTTCGTACGCCTGTTCCGGGGCCACGACGTCCCTGGCGGCGAACGCATCGCCCGCCTCTTCAAAAACGCCCTGACGCGTATCGACGACGATGATGTCGCTTCTTTGAAACGTGGCCGGATCGATTTCCCGCTGTTCGCGCCTCGCCGTCCCGACCGAACAGACGTGCATGCCAGGTGTCAGCCACTCGCCGTGGAACACGGTCTCGGCGGACTTGACCGCGGCCAGCACGATATCGGCGCCGTGGACCGCCGCTTGCGCGCTCTGGACCGCGCGGATGTCCATGCCGTGCGTCCGTCTGAAATGTTCCGCGAGGCGTTCGCGATTGCCTTCGGTGGGGCTGAACACCCGCGCCGACTTGACTATGCCCAGTGCCTGCATCGCCTCCAGCTGCGCGCGGGCTTCGACGCCTGAACCGAGCAGCGCCACCACCGCGGGACCTTTACGTGCCAGGCGCCGCACCGCGACCGCGCTGCAGGCCCCGGTGCGCAGGGTGGTGAGGTGTTGCGCATCCATGATGGCCGCCAGTTCGCCGGTGGCGATGCGGTAAAGATGAACCTGGTAGCGGACGCCATGACCGGGGGCCAGGTTCATGGCCTTGAAACCAGCCCATCCGGCGCGCTCCATCGACACCGGCCCCACCCGCAGCCATCCTTTTCCCGCTTTCATGTTGGTCCGCGGCGGCAGCACGACCTGGCCTGCGGCCTCTTCCAGGCAGGCAGCTTCCATGGCTTCAATGGCGTCGCTCATGCCGGCGCTTTCGCAGACGTCCTGGTGCTTCAGCAGCAATGTCATATGCCGGACGCCATCGAGGTCAGGCGGGATTGCGGCCGAGGAAGAACGCCCCGGGCGATTCTTCTTCCAGCTTGAAACCGGACCGGAGCAGCGGATCGCGCACCGCGCGCATCTGAGCGTCGCTCAGTTTCATCACCGGCTGGCGCATCGGGCCGCCGTTGTAGCCCTGCAGCCAGGCCTGGTATTTCCACAAATACCGGTGGATGAAGTTCGCCCCGCCGAAGGTGGCCTGAATGGCGACCCGCGCATTGCGCGCCGGGTTGATGCGCCAGTAGATTTCCATCGCCTTGTCGAATTCGCCCTTGCGCAGCAGGGCGAAATATTCGGGGACCGCACCACCCCAGTATTCAAAGTTGCTGGTGCCCATCCACTGCATGCCGAACATCTCCACCGTCAGGGGAGAGTGCGCCTCGAGCGGATCGGAGAACAGGACCCGCCTGCCCTTGATCATTTTCCAGAATTCGTAATCTCCGCCGATCCCCGGACGCCCCACCTCATATTTGACCGCCACCACGTTTTCCAGCGCCGACGCCCGCAGCAGCACCTTGGGCGGATAGCCGCTCGGATGAAGGCGCTGGAAGTTCCAGTGGGCGGCGGCAAACAGGCATACCGCAAGGTCGGTTCGGTCGCAGACATAAGCCAGGTAGTCGTAAAGCTGGTCATCGCTGGTCGGATAAAACGAGTTCGGATGACCCAGAAGGATGCCCTCCATCCCGATCGATTCGGCAACCTTGGCCATCGCGACGATATCGTCGGGCGTGTCGAAGGTGCCGTGCATCAGGAACCTGTGACGGCCTTTCGCCTCATCGGCGGCGATTTCCATGAAACGCCGGTACTCATCGGCGCTCGTGCCGCATTCGGATACGAGCAGGGTTCCCCAGTATCCGAGCGCCATGTTCCGGCGCACATCGTGGCGTATGCCTTTCTCGTTCAGGCCCTTGAGATCGGCGGTGAAGCTGGGCAGGATGACGTTGCACACGCCGTGCCAATTTTCCAGCGCATGATCTTTTGCCTGGGCTCTGCTGTAATTCAAGACTTTCTCCTCTCGCACAAAACCGCGTTGTACTTGCACGGGCCGCGCCTGGCACGATACTTCAGTACTTGATCGCCATCTTTTCCGAATCGCGCACCTCGAACGTGCGGGCGCCGGAGGAGATCACCGGGTCCTTCTGGAACCAGCCTGCCACCTCCTCCTTGGATCTGGCTTCGCAGATCACCACCGCCTGTACCGAGCCGACGCCGTAATCGGGAAACTTGTAGCCGTCGACGATCTTGCCCTCGCGCAGCATGCCGCGCAGGAATTCCACGTGCGCCGGGCGGTTGGAGGCATTCTTTTCCATGTCGGCGATTTTGTATATCAATGCGTACTGGGTCATTGCCTGCTCCTTTGGTCGTCGAATCGTCCGCCTCGCGCGGCGCCCGTGTCACGCCCGGTTGACTGCATCGCCTGCCGCGTCGTTGGTCGGGACCTGATGCTTCAGAAAAATCTCGCGCCGCTCGCGCGCCGACTGCAGCACGGCGAGGGCGACCTCCATCGTCGCCTTGCCCCAGCGTCCATTGTGCAGCGGCGCGCGGCCACTGGCAAAGGCATCGTGGAGTTCGTCGATGACGCGGCACTTGTCGGGGTAGGCGCGCCCGCGAGGCACCTCGACCTCGCGGCGTCCGTCGCGCCCGTAAATCAGCACGCCGTCGGCCGAGGGCCGCAGGTCGCCGCCGGCGCAGGTGACGATGGTGACGCCGCAATGCGGGTGGTGCCACGGCCCCGCGGGCGCGGCGAAGGGGTTCTTCTTCTCGCCGGCGCGGCCGTAGGCCGAGGACGTCTTCAGCGCCGCTTCGGCAACCGGATCGCCGATTTTCGACAACGCCGCCCGGGCCGAACCATGACCGCCCTCTGGCCTGTCGTCCCCCATTTCGCCCACCCAGAAGTGGAATTCGTCGCTGTCGAAATGATCGTAGCCGCTGAACACCAGCGACGCGGCGGCGCCGTCCTCGAACTGCAGGAAGGTGACGTGGCTGCCTTCGGTGGGACGCGCCGGGTCGAGCACCCACGCCATGGAGCGCACGCTCCTGACCAGCCCGCCGCCGATCAGGCGCACCAGATCGACCTGGTGCGGCACCTGGTTGTAGATGATGCCGCCGCCCTGCGCCGTGTCCAGTTCCTCGGGCCGGCGCGGGCGATACAGAAAATTGCCGTAGCTGAAGGTGTTGATCATGGCCAGGGGGCCGAGTTCGCCCGAGCGCACGATCTCCCGGATTTTCAGGATGGGCGCATCGAAGCTGTGCGTATGGCCTACCACCAGATGGACGCCATTCGATTCCGCGGCGGCTGTCATCGCGTCGCAGTCCTCCAGCGTCAGCGCCATCGGCTTCTCGACGATGATGTGCTTGCCGCCCGCCGCGGCCGCCAGGGCGTTCTGCCTGTGGTACTGGTGCGGCGTGGCGATATAGACGGCATCGACCATCCTGCTTTCGCACAGCGCCTCGGCGGATTCGAACGGCAACGCGCCGTACTCGGCGGCGAAGCGCTCGCGCGCTTCAGGCCGCGGATCGGCCCCGGCCGCGATGCGTACCTGCGGATGGCTGGAAAGGCTGGGCATGATCTGCCGGGTCGCCCCGCCCAGGCCAATCACGCCAAGGCGCAACAGCGGCCTTGATTGATCGGTCGTTGCGTTCATGTCACGAATGACAGGCAACGCTCACAGCCGCAGCTCCGACAGCCCGCGGATGGTGGGAGCGAACAACTCATCCACCTGCGCCCGTTGCGGCACCAGTCCCTGCTCGAATGTGTAATCGCAGAGGGCGTCGATGACCTTGCGGTTCGGTTCGATGCCATACGGCCAGTAGTCGCGCCCCATGAGCGCGCGGATGGCCTGGCTGAACTCGAAAATCCCCGGCAGCGACACGGTCGGCGGCTCCTCCATTTCCAGCCGGCGCAGGGCGTTGTCCTTCGCCTCGCAGAACGCCTGGTACAGATTCACCGCCGTCCACGGGTGCTGCTCGTACACGTCGCGGCGCAGCACCACCACGTGCATGATGGGGAAAAGACCGGTCTTGGCGTAGTACTCGCGCGCCGCGGCGGCCGGATCGGGAAACAGGTAGCCGACCTCGGGACGTCCGTCGCGGACCCCCGGATGCAGTTGCGGCGCGATCATCGCATCGATGCCGCCGCTCGTGAGCATGTCGTTGAGTGATTTTTTTTCTTCGTGGCTGATGTCGATGCCGGGGAGATTCACGTCCATCATCGGTTTGCGGCCCGCGTCCTGCACGCCTCCGGTCACCCATTTGAGGTCAGAGGGCTTCACCCCATATTCGTGCTGCAGCATGCCGCGCGCCCATACCGCGGCGGTCATGTGGTATTCGGGCACGCCGACACGCCGTCCTTTGAGGTCCTCGGGCCGCGCGATGCCGGCCCTGCGGTTCACGTAGATCGCGTTATGGCGGAAGGTGCGCGAGGGAAAGGCCGGGACGGCGACGAACGGCAACGGCTGTCCGCCCGCCTTCGCGCGCGCGGTGCGGATGACCCAGGTCGAAAACGACATCTCGCCACAGTGAAATTCGCCGGCGAGCAAACGCCTGAAGGCCTGGAATGGCTGCAACGGCAGGAATTGCAGGTCGATCGCCTCCGGGCGGACGGTGCCGTAGTAGAGGTCCTGTACCCGGTCGGAAAGATGGCCGGCGTAGCTCAATTGCAGTCTGCTCAAGAAATGTGCTCCTTTGACGGGTTCATCGTGCGCAACGCGCGCGGCTCGGCTGCGCCGCCGGCGCCGCGCTGCAGCCGGCAACGGTTGCGAGCCAGTTTGAACGATACGAGGGGCCACAGCCCCTCGTGCTCCCCAAATCGTGCTCCCCAAATCATGAAACGCTTCGCGTTTTCCTTCTTGTCCGAACGATACGAGGGGCCACAGCCCCTCGTGCTCCCCAATCATGAAACGCTTCGCGTTTTCCTTCTAGTCCGAACGATACGAGGGGCCACAGCCCCTCGTGCTCCCCAAATCATGAAACGCTTCGCGTTTTCTTTCTACTCCGAACGATACGAGGGGCCACAGCCCCTCGTGCTCCCCAATCATGGAACGCTTCGCGTTTTCCTTCTAGTTGGCCGGAACTTTCGCGATCCTGACCGCGTTTCCGTACATCGTGTAATTCCGCGCCAGCAACTTTGTATAGTCGTCCGGTGTGGTGAACTTCGGTGTCATGCCGGATTCCTTGAATTTGGACAGCAGTTCGGGATTCTGCATGGCCATTCTGACCGTGTCGGACAGCTTCTTGATGATGGCGGACGGGGTCCCGGCCGGCGCCAGCAAGCCGACTTCGGCGGCAAAGTCGAATCCCTTGACCACTTCGCCGATGGCAGGCACATCGGGGGCGAACTCCGAGCGTGTGCCCGTGGTCACGCCCAGCAAATAGGCCTTGCCGGCGCGCGCGTGCGGTCCGACCACCGGGATGCCGGTGACCAGCAACGGCACCTCGCCCGATAACAGGGCGGGGACCGACTGTCCGCTGCCCTTATAAGGCACATGGGTCATGTCGAGCCCGAGTTCGGCCTTGAGTATCTCCATGGCAAGGTGATGCAGGGTGCCGATGCCGGAGGAGCCGTAGCTGAGTTTTCCCGGGTTCGCCCTGGCTTCCGCAATCATCTGATGCAGCGACTTGATCCCCGACCGGGTGCTGGACGCGATGAGCAGCGGCTGGATGCCGAGCAGCGCGACCGGGGCGAAGTCCTTGACCGGATCGAACGGCAGATTCTTCATCAAGTGCGGAACAATGCCCAGTTGGCCGGTCTCGCCGATGAGCAGCGTATAGCCGTCCGGCGCAGCCTTGGCGACCGCCTGGGAGGCCACGACGCCGCCGGCGCCCAGGCGGTTTTCGACGATCACCGACTGCCCCAGCAAGTGCGACATCTGATGTCCGGTGACGCGGGCGGTGACGTCGGGGCCGCCGCCCGCCGCGTACCCCAGAATCAGCCGGATCGGCCGATCCGGATACTCCTGGGCATGCAACGCGGGTGCGATACCGGCCATCGCCACAAGAACCCACAGTGCTCGCCTGATCGATAACTTCATGTGCTTTTCTCCTGAATGGTTTTTGCGCGAAATCGTTGAATCGGCAGGAGGCCGCGCCCGCCTCGACCGGGTCGGCTTTAGAGAAATATCGAGAGTGCGTCCATGCCCAGCACCGTGGTGTCCAGCAGCACCAGGCGCTGCTGAAGTTTCCAGGTCCCGTCCGATTTATCGAGCACGTCCCGGCGTTCGCCGGTGAGCACCACCGGATGCGGCTCGTCGCCGCGGTGGCAATAAACGGCGATGTTGCTCGACACGTTCCAGCACCCGGCGGCGTCGCCCGAGGTTGCACCGTCACCCGCCGCATGCGGCGTGACCCGGATGTTCGCCACCATGCGGCGCGTCCGGGTGCGCGGATTCTCCGACCAGGCATAGTCCGAATCCAGCCGCTTGACCCGCAACTTCAGCGAACCGTAGTCCTCTTCCAGAAGGTAGGCCCGTCTGCTGAAGCCGTCGCCGTCCTTTTTCATGCGTGTAGTGCGCACCGGCACACGGTAATCGATGTCCGGCGTGAGCAACGCCAGCCATTCTCCGAGTTTCCAGGCGTCAAGCAATTCGGCCTCCCGATACAGGAAGGCTGCGCATTCCCTTTCCACGCGCTCTGCGGATGCCTGCTTCATGGCCGCTTCATCCAGGCGTACCACGAGTCGTGGAACGTTCTCGGCCCGCATTCCCCGACCGCGGTGGGCATGGCGACACCGGGACCGGGAAAGTCCGTCAGATGCGGCACGCTGCCCATGTCGCCCAGACCCATCTGGAAGTTGTATTTCATACCCACTTTCTCAGCGAACACCGTGGACGCGGTCCGGGCAATCATCGGCCAGAGCACCACGTCGTCCTGCTCAAAGCTTCCCGACGGGCTGAAGCTGCTCATGCCCACCTGGTAGGCGCGCCGTTTGTAAGCCTCCGGCGCCTCCCTGGGCGCAAGGATCCAGCTCCAGATTTCCATCTTGCCCGGGCCCTTGGGCTGCCAGACGCGAATCGACAAAAATCCCGCCGGCGCTTTTTCCTCGCTGTCGGACAGCCCCAGCTGGATGAAGGAGAAGTTCGGGAATACGGTGCCATCATGAACCAGTCCGCGGCTCGCCAGGTCCACCTGCGCCTGGCTCAGGTGATGGGTGCCGAAATGCCGCGTCACCTCCTCGGGATAGTCCCAGAATATGCGCTGGCCGGGCTCCAGTTGCCGGATGCTGATGGCATGGCCGTCGCAGTCATGGACATGCAGGCCGTGCTTCTTGTTGGGCGAGTTCGCCACCGCCGGATTGACGATCTTCAGGCTGAGGATCGAACGGTGTGTCATCGGTGTGTGCGAGCTGTCGCCGGTGAAGTTTTCCGCGCCCGACTTCCAGTTGGCGTTGACCACCCAGCGGTGCGGTTCCCCGAGCACCTCCATGCCGCCTTTGGTGAGCAGCAGCTGCATGTCAAGGTACCAGCGGAACTTGCCCAGGTATTCCTCGAGCGGCACCGCCTGCGGATCGAGACTGGCGAACACCAGGCCGTGGTAGTTCGCCACGTGCGGCGCCGGGATTAGGCCCCATTGGGCCATGTCCAGCTTGCGGTAGCCCTCGTTTTTCGCCGGCACGCCATCCAGCTTGCCATTGATGCGGTAGCTCCAGCCGTGCAGCGGGCACACGAACGAGCTGGCGTTGCCCATTTCGTCCTGGCACACACGGCCGCCGCGATGGCGGCAACTGTTGAACAGCACGTGGACAGCGCCTGCGTCATCGCGAGTCAGAATGAAAGGGTCTTCGCCGATGGTGCGCGCCGCGTAATCGCCCGGGTTGGGAATTTCCGTTTCATGCCCGATGAACACCCAGCAGCGGGCGAAAATGCGCCGCATCTCCAGTTCATACACCCGCTGGTTGTTATAAATCTGCGCGGGCAGCAGGCCCAGTCGCAGATCCTCTTCAATGTCGGCGAGGAATTCCGGCAAAGCCTCGTCATGCGCTACTGCGGACTTCATTACATCTCTCCTTTGCCGCTACCTGGCAGGCGCGCCGTTCAGTTTCTTGCGCAGTTCCACCCAGCGCCGCCCGCACTCGCGCGATGCAGCTTCATACTCTGCGGGAAAAACGTCGTAGGGCGGGCGTATCGGACCGGGCTTGCAGTAGCCGGCCGCCGCAATGCGTACCTTCTCGACCTGGATGTTGTACGAGGCGAACAACTCGGGATTGGCGAGCATCCCCAGGATGGGTTCGTTCGCCCAGGCGATTTCGTCGTTCCACTGCTTGATGCGCGCCTTGTCGTTGGCGAGCACCGCATTCATGACGGCAAGAGAAGGCTCCGGACCCATCGCGGCAGCGGTGGCCCAGCAGGCGGTGGTGGTTTCCGGGGAAATCTCGTGGAACTCGGCGACCGACATGTCGATGGGCAGAAAGTTGATGTTGCACCCGGTGGCGGCGATCAGTTGCTTCAGGCCCTGCGCGCGCGAGTACTTCGCCGACATGACCGTGGGAGCTTGTTTGACGAGCGCGGACCAGAATTCCAGGGGAAAGCCGAAACGGAAGGCGCGCATGTTGGCATAGACCATGAGGGCGAGCCTGGGGAACAGCTTCGACACTTCGGCGTAATACTTGACCGCCATATCGGTGGTCACCGGCTGCCACATCGGCAGGCCGAGCAAGGTGCCGTCGGCGCCGCGCTCCTGGACGAATTTGAGGCGCCGGCAGACTTCGTGCCCGCCGAGCGCCGTGGCGCCCACGAAAGTCGGCACGCGCCTGGCCACGGTGCTGCAGACACAGTCGACGAAGGCCTCGAAATCGGCCTGCGACACCGTGGCGCACTCGCCGGTGGTGCCGAGCACGATCAGGCCGCTTGCGCCGTCGCGGATCAGCGCGTTGACCAGCTTCTCGGTTTCGGCGAGATCGATGGTATCGGTCGCATCCAGCGCCTGCGCGCCGGGACGCGCCGGAGTCGGAATGATGGCGTAAAGGCCTCGAAGGTCGGTGGCGCTCAGCATGGGATTGGGCTCACTTGTTCAGGTTCAGGGGTGGATCGGGTAAAACGCAAGGAGAAACACGCAGGATGGGAAGCACGCTCAAACAACGCCGGGGCGGCCCCAGAGCCGCGCCCCGATCGCCGCCGCGGCCGTGCGCACCGCCTCCAGCCAGACGGGCAGCAGATCGGGCGTGACGCGGAATACCGGCGCGCTGATGCTGATGGCGGCGCGACCGACGCCGCGGCGGTCCAGCACCGCGATCGCGAGCGATGCGACCCCTTCGTCGCTCTCTCCGCGGCTCTTGGCATAGCCAAGACGCCGTACCCTTTCGAGCTGCCGCTCCAGCTCGTCGCGGGACCTGAGCGACCGATCGGTGAGGAAACGCAGCTCCTTGACCGGGTAAAGATTGTGCAACTCCTCCTTCGACAGGGTGGCAAGCAGCGCCTTACCGAGGCCGACGCAATGCGCGGGCAGGAAGGCGCCGACTCGCGAGGCGATGCGCAGCTGGCGGCGGCTTTCCACGCACTCGACGTACAGCACCTCCTGACCGTAGGGAATGCCGAGATGAACGGTCTCGTTCACCTTGTCTCGCACTTGCTCCAGGATCGGACGCGCGTGCTGGCGCACCTCCATGTCACGGATCGCGGCGAAGCCCATCTCCAGCAGCATCGGGCCGGTGCGGTACTCGCGCCCGCGGCCGTCTTGGACGGCGAAACCATGGTGCACCAGCATCGACAGCAACCGGTGCGCGGTGGACTGCGCCACGCCGAGCCGCTCGGCGACCTCGGACACGCGCAGGTCCTTGACATCGCACAGCATGCGCAGAATCTTCAACGCGCTGTCGACGGACTCCACTGCGTACGCCGGTGCGCGTGTTGTGATCATGGTCATGCTGATTGACGCTTTTCAGACGCCGCCGTTGGAATGACTGCTTCATCCCCGGCCAGAGACGATTCGGGAGTTTGACAAAACCAGTTCTGTCACGCAGAATTTAATTCTACCTAATTCCGCTGTCAAGGGCACGCGGTGAAATTTGCCGATGGCACGCGGTGAAATTTGCCGATGTCCCTTTTGGCGGCTAGCGTGCGGCGCTGAAACGTCCCGTGCCGGGTGCGAAGCGCGGTCAGGCGGCCGGCTCACAGCTTGCACGTCAAACCATAACGGAGGATTCAAACATGGGTGCGATGGCCGTTCAGGAAAATAGCCGCGATTCAACGCAGGCGTGGGCCAGGGCGCGCGCGAACGCGCCAGCCAACCGGTTCAAACTTACCGGCGTGGATCATGTCGGCCTGCCGTGCCGGGATCCGGTGCGCGCCGGCAGGTTTGTTGAAAAAATACTCGGCGGCGTGGAAATTTACCGGGCGGGTTTCGCAGAAGAAGATCGCAAACTCGGGCGGCTGCGCCACATTTTTTTCCATGTGGGGGCACAACTGGTTGAAGTCGTTGAACAGGAGGACCTGCGCAGCTACCCGGCCCACACCAATCCGGATTCCATCAACACCAACCCCCACTGGGCTTTTGGCGCAACACCTGAGGACCTGGCGAAATTCGTCGAGCACCTCAAGCGGGAGAATATTCCGTTTGACGGGCCACGCAGCCACCATGGAGTCAGCGTGGTATCGGTATACTTCCGCGACGTCGATGGCAACAATCTCGAGGTGACAACGTGGGAGCCGATTCCTCCCGGCCTGCTCAGAACCACTCCAATGGGCGGGGAAAACGGTTTCATCCCGTGGAAAGGTCTTTCCCACGACTGGAACGACAAACCGGCATAGCGGGTGGGGCGCATAGCCGGCGATTGCGTGGAAAGCGGAACAACGACGTGGAACCAAGGAGAATGATTCATGTTAAAGCTGAATGACGGTCCGATCGAGGTCAAAATATTGGCCGCCGGCAGCAACTGGCTCAAGGTGGGCGGCATGCTCGGACTCGGACTGACCGGTTACTACAGTCCGCTCGCCGAAGGATCGACGGTTTCGGTCCATACAGGAAACACCGGTGTGATGTGCCTCACCGGGCCCGGGCTGGTGGACGCCGGGGTGTACCACTTCGGCATCACCACGCCCCCCTGGCTTGCGCGCACCGCGGCCGAAGGCCGGGGCGGCTTCGGTTTCGCCGAAAAGCCGTTGCGCCTGCGCTCCGTCGGCGTGCTGCCCCATTTCGACCAGCTCGCCCTGGCCGTGCGGCGCGACCTGGGCATTACCTCGATCCGGCAGCTCAAGGAACAGAAAGTGCCGCTGCGCATCTCCACCGCGCCCACGCACCTGAGACACCCGGTCGGCTGGGTGCTGGACGCCGTATTTGCCGAGTACGGCATGAAGATCGAGGATTTCGAGACCTGGGGCGGTTCCGTGACGTACGCCGATCGCCAGCCGAACTTCTTGGAAAAAGTGCCCGAGGGCCGGCAGGACCGGGTCTCGGCCATGAAATCCGGCATGCTGAACGCGGTGTTCGACGAGGCGCTCATGACCGTCCCCTGGAAGCAGGTTGCCGATGCCGTCGATCTCACTTTTCTTCCCATCGACCGGGATGTGTTGCAGTCGCTCGAGCGCAAGTACGGCATGCGCTCCGCGGTGATTCCGAAAAACCGGCTGCGCGGGGTCAACGATGATGTGCCGACCGTCGATTTCGCGGGGTGGGCCATGTACTGCCACCAGAATCTTCCCGATCGACTTGTTTACCTGTTGCTGGCGGGACTGGAACAGCAGCGCGTCCAGATCGAGTCGATGTTCCAGCCCGCTCAGGGGCTGACCGACTCGATCGATATGTCCTCGTTGTGGCGTGGAGCTGATCTCCAACTGCACCCTGGGGCGGAACAGTACTACAGGGAAAAAGGTTCACTTGCCTGAGTGGAGCAGTGCTGCTCCACGGCCGGCCGGCCGTGGAGCGAGATTGCCTGCCCGCGACTTGATCGCGATGGCATGCGCCGGTTTAATGCTGCACGCCCCGTGGTACGAATGCGTTGCGGCCCTGCGCTATTTTCAGCCCCGTCGGCCATGACACCGGAAAGGATGAACAAAATGATAAAACGCAACGCAGTATTGTTGGCAGCCGCGCTTGGCGCGGGTCTCGGCGCAACCGCGCCCGCGATGGCGCAGTCCACCGACTGGCCTTCGCGCCTGGTCAAAATCGTCGTGCCGGCGCCCCCCGGCAGCGTCACCGACTTGCTCGCGCGCGTCCTCAGCGATCGTCTGGCGACAGTCTTCGGTCAATCCTTCATCACCGACAATCGCCCGGGTGCAGGAACCAATATCGGTACGGATTACGTCGCGAAACAGCGCCCCGACGGCTACACGATCCTGCTCACCCAGAACACCATCGTGACCAATCCGAGCTTCTTCAAGAAGCTGCCGTTCGATCCGATCGCCGACTTCGATCCGGTCTCCCTCATTGTGACGACGCCGTTGCTGCTGGCTGTCAACACCGGCACGCCGGTCAAGAATCTCAGGGAATTGATCGAATTTGCACGGACCAGGGAGATCACCTACGGGAGCGCCGGGATCGGATCGCCGCATCATCTTGCCGCCGTCCTCTTCAGCGTGGCGACGGGACTCAAGATGACCCATGTCCCGTACAAGGGATCGGCGCCGGCGACCATGGCGCTGGTCACCAACGAAGTAACCATGTCGTTGACGACGGTCAGCGCCGTGCAGCCCTTCATCCAGTCGGGGAAGCTTCGCGCGCTCGCGGTGAGCGGCGAGAAGCGCACCACGCTGATGCCGGACCTGCCCGCGATTGCCGAAGTCGTGCCTGGGGTCGTGCTCGATGCCTGGTTCGGCGTTTTCGTTCCCGCGGGCACGCCGCGAGCGATCATCGACCGCCTGAACACCGAGATCAACCGGGCCATTCGAGACCCGCAGATCGTGAAAACCCGTTTCACGCCCAATGGGATCGAACCGGTAGGCACGACGCCGGAATACCTCAAGGAACTCATGAAAACCGAATTGCTCAAGTACCAGAAGCTGGCCAGGGACGCAAATATAACGCCGGAGTAAATGCTCCACGCCTCATTCGAGGTTTTGCGGCGCAGGTAGCTGTTTTCTGGCGCCGGAGCTGCTTTCTCACCCTTTCAACTGTGTTGCAGACAGGAAACGCCTTTCCATGCCAGGACGTCTTGAAGGCAGGGTTGCCGTGGTGATCGGCGCAGGGTCCTCGGGAGCGGGCCTCAGCAACGGGCGCGCCGCGGCCGCGCTGTTTGCGCGCGAGGGCGCGCGCGTGTTTGCGGTTGATGCCAGGGCGGAGGCGCTCGAGCCGACCCGCGACATGATCAAAAAGGAAGGCGGCGCCGTTGAGTGCCATACCGCCGACATCACCGACAGACAGGGGATGGTGGCGGCGATGAATAAATGCGTCGCCGTGTTCGGGACCATCGACATCCTGCACAACAACGTCGGGATCGCCAGCACCGGCGGCGCCACCGCGATCAGCGACGAGGAATGGGACCGGGTGATAGCCACCAATCTGACCGGGGCGCTGAACACCTGTCGCGCTGCCCTGCCCATCATGGAGGCCGCCGGGAAAGGCGCGATTGTCAACGTGTCCTCCCTGCTTTCCCAGCTCACGCTCAGAAGGATACATAACATCGCGTACTCGGCCAGCAAAGCCGGGCTTGAGCAGCTGACGCGGGACATCGCCATGGAATATGCCCCAAAGGGGATCCGGGCGAATAACCTGGTGCTGGGACTGATCGATACGCCGCAGATTCGCGCGGCCTATGAGCGCCGGCGGAAATTGCCGGGTAACGAGGCCGAGGCGGACCGGATCTGGATGACGCGAGGCAAACTCCCGCCGATGGGGCGGCAGGGCACACCCTGGGAAGTAGCCCAGGCCGCCCTGTTTCTCGCGTCCGACGAATCTTCCTACATTACCGGCGCAGACTTGAAAATTGACGGTGGTTTGTGGATGGCACTAGACTGATTTCGTCATAGTTACCGCAGGAAGACAGGCGTTCGGCCTGAACACACAAGGACACAAGGGGGTTTGTAATGAGCGCGATGGTGAATGTGAAACGCGACTGGTCTCCCCGGGATTACGAGGATTTTGAACACACCGGCCCGGATACGCTGATGGGTCAGTGGCTTCGGCTGTTCTGGCATCCGGTATACCGTTCGGAGGACTTGCCAGTCGGCTGGGTCAAGCCCGTCCGCCTCATGAACGAGAACTTCGCTTTATTCCGGGGCGAGAGCGGCGCCGTCTATATGACCGAGCCCAAGTGCGCGCACCGCCTTACCCAGCTTTCGATAGGCTGGGTCACGGGTGAAGCGATCAACTGCCGCTTCCACGGCTGGCGGTATGACGGCAACACCGGCCGGTGCATAGCACAGCCGCTGGAGCAGCGTCCCTTCAGTGAAAGCGTAACACTGCGCACCTATCCGCTTCGGGAGTATCTCGGGATGATCTTCGCCTACATCGGCGAAGGCGAGGCGCCGCCGTTTCCCCGCTATCCCTGGCTCGAAACGCCCGATGTCGTTTTCAGCGTGACGGTGAACTATCACGACTACAATTATTTCAACAACCGGGAAAACGATCCGCTGCACACGCCTTTTACGCACCGCACCGTGCGCGGCGGCGCATTTGTGCTCCCGGAGGACATGGGCACCATCCAGTCGAGGGAAACCGCCTGGGGATACAGCGGGGAAATCCAGATGGCAAACGGCATGAGGCAAACACTGCAATTCGGCATGCCTCTGATCAACAACGTCCCCGGCGGCGCCGGCGTTGGAGCAGATGCCAAAATGCGCGTGTGGACCGAGCATATCGGCTGGAAACTGCCCGTCGATGATGAGCACGGCGTGCAATTCATCGTGTTTGCCGCGCATGTGCCTCTGGAAAACATGCAGGCCTACAAGGAACGGCAGGCGGAACTGGCCGCCAAGCGCGCGCTCGCCATCGGCGACAAGAAGCGCCCTTCGATCCGCGAAGTTGCCGAAGCGGTGTTGGCGGGTCACATGAGAATCGAGGACGTGGGTCCCGATGATGTCGATCCGCCGGGGCTGGGCGCTGTGATGGTGCAGGACTGGATCACGCAGGCGGGCCAGGGCGTCATCCACACCGATCGCAAGAAAGAACTTCTCGCATCCAGCGATGCGACGGTCATCATGAACCGCAGGATACTCCGGCGCGAACTGCAGGCGCTGGCCGAAGGCCGGCCCCTCAAGCAGTGGGTATGCGATCCGGCGCAGTTGTCCATCTATCCGCGCAGCGAAGAAATCACGCCGGAACTTCAAAGGGCGGAAACAACGTAACCCGCCGGGCGGCGCCGGAACATCGGCGCGGGTTGCGCGGGCGCGATTCACAGCGAAGCGTGTGGGCTTGCGGTGGCGGGCGGGCGCAACCAGCCGCCGACCGCTACGGCCTCACGAACCGGTGGTCCCGCCGGAAGGTTCGTGGTGCAAGCCTGTGCGCAGCACCAGGACGATGGCCAGGAGCGGCACCAGAGACGCCAGCCCGAACATCGCCGCCATTCCCGTACGGCTCGCGACCACGCCGAGAACCAGGGGTCCAAGCGCAAAGCCCAGGTCGTAAAGCACCATGCTCGTGGCATTGGCCGCACCCCACCGGTGACGCGGGGTGCGGTCAAGAACCATCGCCCGCAGCACCGGTTGTGCCGTGCCGAATCCCGCTCCCCAGAAGAACGCTGCCAGCCACAGGGTCCAGGGATGTTCCGTGAAAGCCAGGGTCAATGCGGAAAGCACCGTCAGGACCAGGCCGGGAATGATAAGCACGCCGCGGCTGTGCAGCCGGTCGCTCAGGCGGCCGGAGAGCGGTCGCATGATCATCAGCACCAGGGTGAAAACGAGAAAGAACGCGGCAGCCGAGCCGATGTCCCGGGCCTGTGCATCCAGGGGAACGAAAGTCATCATGCCGCCCATGACAAATGTCATCGCGGCGCTGACGACCGACGGATTGATTGCGCCGGGCTCGACCAATCCGCGGACGGACCAGCTGAGCGCACCCGGGGGGCGATCCGGTGTCCAGCGCAAGCGCCAGGCGATTATCCAGGCGCCGAATGTGACCAGCGCGGCGGCGGCAAACGCCAGATCGAAATGGCCGCGCTCGACGAGAAACAACCCGGCGACGGACCCTATCGCCACACCGATATTGCGGACCATGCTCACATAGCCGATACCTTCGCCACGGCGCGACGCAGGGATCAATTCGGACATCAGCGTGGTCGAGGCCGGGAAATAGCAGGCCCAGCCGAAGCCCTGGATGAGGCGCACCGCAATCAGGCCGGGCAGGGCAAGTTCGATCGGCAGCACCGCGCCGGCCAGCGCGATGACGCCGATCGACAGCACCAAAACGCGTTTCCCCCCCGCGACGTCCACGGCAAGGCCGGCCGCGGGGCGCAGTACGATCGAGGCAAACATGAAGAGGCTCGCGACCATGCCCACCAGGCTTTCGCTCCCGCCACGAGCCGAAACGTAGAGGGCGATGACGGGAATCAGGATGTGCCCGCTGCCGATCAGCATGAAATCGATGGCCATGACGTGCACCAGCGCCGGTCTCCACAGCGCTTCAACGGGACGCGTCGATAACCTGGACATGAACCTGGCCCCGCTCGTAAAACCGCCTGTTGGAAAAACCGTTGCCGGGGTGAATACGACGCCGTTCACGAACGGAAAATTCGACCCCTCGCGGCCCGGCAATGCCTGCCTTTCATCTTTCAGCAGCGGCGTCGATGTGCCGTGCCTTGCATCTGGGGCGCGCGACGCGGCAGACAATGTATCCGAGACGGCGCCGCTTGTGGCCCTGCTGAAAGAAACAGCGCGCCGATCGCGGCGCCCGAGAGCAACGCTTACATCACTTATCGGTATGCGTGGCCGAACGCATTGCAAACCCGGTAAAGTGGAGGGAAAACGCCCCGGCGTTTTCCCCGATTTCGGGGTGTGCGAGGGGGCTTGCCCCGTCGCGTCGTGGACGACTAGAGAAAACGCCCCGGCGTTTTCCCCGATATCGGGGTGTGCGAGGGGGCTTGCCCCCTCGCGTCGTGGATAGCCAGCCCGGGCCTGATTTGTTCAAGTCTGATCAATCCAAAGAGGAGCATCCCATGCCAGTCGTAAAAGTGACCGACATCGCCTATGGCCGGCTGCAATCGCCGAGTCTGGATGAGGCCGAGGAATTCCTGACCCATTTCGGCATGAAGCGCGCCGAGCGCACCAGGGACGCGCTGTACATGCGCGGCACCGACCCCGCGCATCACCTCCACGTCACCCACCTCGGGCCGCCCAGGTTCATCGGTCTTGCGTTCTATGTCGAAGACGAGGACGACCTCAAGCAGGCCGCCCGGGCGCCGGGCGCCTCGGGCATCGAGAACCTCGACGAGCCCGGCGGCGGCAAGCGCGTGCGCCTCACCGAACCGCACGGCTACCAGATCGAAGTGCTGTGCGGCATGCAGCAACTGCCGGCACTCCCGACCCGCGAAAACGTGCTCAACTGGGGCGAGGACAAGCTGCGCCGCGCCGGCAAGCTGCTGCGCGTCGCTGCCGGCCCCTCGGAAGTGAAGCGCCTCGGCCATGGCGTGATCATGACCGACAAGGTGGTGGAAGCGACCCGCTGGTACCGCGAAACGCTGGGATTCGTCGCCTCCGATGAAGTCTATGCCGGAGCCAGGGACAATATCATCGCCACCTTCAATCGCTGCGACCGCGGCCAGACCTACGTCGATCATCACGTGTTCCTGTGCCTCGCCGGGCCGCAGGTCGGCCTCAATCACCTGTCCTACGAAGTGCAGAGCATCGATGACGTGATGCTCGGCCACGAACATCTGAAGAAGATGAACAAATATCAGCAGGTATGGGGCATCGGCCGTCACGTCCTCGGCAGCCAGGTGTTCGACTACTGGCAGGATCCCTGGGGCCGGGTGCATGAGCACTGGACCGATACCGACATGCTCAATCGCGACAATCAGCCGATGTCACACCCGGCCGGCAGCGGCCGGCCTTCGCAGTGGGGCGAGGCGGCGCCGCCGCACTTCCTCCAGCATTCCTCACCTTGACCCGCCAGCCCACCGGGAACGAGATTGATCTTGTTGTGAAGCCGCGTCCGCAATCCATGAGACGAACAAAATGAAAATCGTCGTATTCGGCCCCGATCGGCGCGTCGGCGCCTTGCGTGAAGACAAGGTCATTGACCTGAACCGCGCCGATTCAAGCCTTCCCGCGAAGCTGGATGCCTTCATCGAAGCTGGCCAGGCAGCGCTGGATCGCGCCCGGCGCGCGCTTGAGACGGCGCGGAGCGACGCAGTCGTGGCGGCGAGCAGCGTCAAGCTGCATGCGCCATGGCCCGGTCGTCGCCTTGCCATGGTGGGCGGAAACTACGCCGATCACCTGGCGGGGATGCTGTCGAACATGACCGGCAAGCCCATGTCCGTGGCAGAGGCCGCGGATGAAGCGAGGAAAAGGGGTCATTGGGGATTCTGGAAATCGCTCGCCGAAGTGACGGCCAGCGGCGACGAGGTGCCGTACCCCGGGCGCACCCGCTACCTTGACTACGAGGGAGAGATGGCCATCGTGATCGGCAGGCGCGGCAAGGATATTCGCGCCTCCGACATCGGTGACTACGTCTGGGGCGTGACCCTGGCGAACGACTGGAGCATACGCGACAACATGGGGACCCCATTCGCTGTGAGCTACAACCTGTCGAAGAATTTCGACGGTTCCTTGTCGCTGGGTCCGTGCATCGTGGCAGGCGGGGTTGATTGCAACAACGTCGATGTCGAGACCAGGGTGAACGGCGAGCTGCGCCAGCGCTTCAATACCAGGGACATGGTGTTTTCCTTCGCCGAAGTGCTCGAGCATCTGTCCCGGGACTTGAGCTTTGTTCCGGGTGACATCATCAGCGGCGGCACCGCCGCGGGCACCGCCGCGGATACCACCAGGCCGGATCCGGACGGCACGCGGCCGATTGCGCGCTTTCTCAAGGTTGGCGACGTGGTTGAAATTTCATCGCCCGCGATAGGCGTGATACGCAACCGCGTGGCCTGAGTCGCCGGACGGATACGCCGCGCTCGCGTTTCCTTCGAGGTCGGCTGGAAGCGCGCCACGGGAAAAACGAAGAAACGAGGAGGAAGCATGACAGGACTGCGCGTCTGCACGTTCGAGCATCGCGGCGTGCTCATGCCCGGGCTGATGCTGGGAGCCCGGGTGGTTTCGCTGGCGAAAGCCTACGCAGCCGGGCGCGCCGCGCCGCCGGCGAGCCTGCTGGAGCTGGTCGGCACGCTCGATGAGCACCTGCCGGCGCTGACGAGGGTCGCGTCAAAATTCGAACAAGCCGACAGGGAACTGCTTGCGGCAAGCCTGCCCTTGAGCGAGGTACGGTTGCAAGCGCCGCTGCTGTATCCAGGGAAAATCTTTTGCGCGGGCGCGAACTACTACGACCACGTGGCCGGGATGGTCGGGGCGGAGAAGGCGCGCGTGTTGTTCAGCCCCGATCTTGACCCGTATTTCTTCATGAAGGGCGAGAACACCGTGTGCGGAACCGGACACCCGGTTGCCATTCCGCAGGGATGCGTGAAACTCGACTGGGAAGTCGAGCTGGCGCTGGTGATCGGCAGGAGATGCCGTAACGTGGCGGTTCAGGACGCAGCGGCTTGCGTGGCGGGCTACATGGTGCTGATAGACCTGTCCGCGCGCGATCTGTCGAGGCGGCCCGCGGGTTATATCTTCCCCAATGATTTTGTCGCCGGCAAGTCTTTCGACCATGCCGCGCCTATGGGTCCGTGCATCTTGCTGAAGCGGCCGGAGCAGGCATTCCCCGAGTTTGCGTTGCGCCTGTTTGTCAATGACCAACTGAAACAGGACAGTTCCACCGCGCAGATGATCATCAAGCCCGACAGGCAGGTGAGCTGGCTGTCGCAGCGGATCACGCTCAATCCGGGTGACGTCATCGCCACCGGAACGCCCGCGGGCGCGGGTTTCGAGACGGGACATTTCCTCAGGGCGGGCGATGTGATCCGCGCGGAAATCGAAGGGATCGGGACTTTAGTCACACCGATAGTCGCGCACTAAGAACCCTCGGGAGCGCGTACCTTTCATTTGAATTTTTCGGCCAGTTCGGAATCGAATTTTGCGTCGATCAGGATGAAGGCGATGCGGCACGGCTGTCCCGAGCGGTTGCTCCAGGCATGGTTGGTGCCTCGCTGGATGATCACGTCGCCGGCTTTCATGAGCGTCTCGGAATCCTCCAGGACCGCGTAGATCTCGCCGGAGAGCACGATGCCGTAGTCGATGGTCTCGGTGCGATGCATCATCGGATGCGGGGCATCGGCTTTGAAGGTGGAGGCCGTTTTCGTGCCCATCGCGGCGAACATGCCGGCCGGATCCGCGGCGTTGCGCGCCCGGCTCTCCGGCGTTTCGGGCGGGATCTCCAGGATGCGGAATACCGATCCGCCTTCCGGCGGCTCCAGTTGTATCGGTCCCCGGGTAACGTCCCGGTCGTTGCCCAGCTCAGCCGGCGTCGCCGTGGTCTTCCACAGTTCGGTCAACGCCCACCCGGGCCGCACGGCCAGGGTATGAACGGCAGGCGCAAACCCGTCTTCCACCAGGATGGCCTTGCCCTGGGCGTCATGGCCGGTCACGAGTCTTCTGACTTTTCCCAACATGGTCGTCTCCATTGGTTGCGGTATCGAACAACGGTACCCGTGCCGAAGCGAGCCGGGGCCGCAGGCGCATATCGCGCTACTGGGGCTACAGTCCCGCGGCGCGAGCCGCGTTGCGCCACGTCTCGAAGCCGGTCCGGACGCGGGCCGTAAATTTCCCCGGCGTTTCCTGCGGCAGCTCGGCGCCGGATACCTGCAAAGGTACCTATAGGTTAGATATGTTCCGGATGCCCGTGCTAAAATTTTTGAACGACAACCAAAGAAAAAAGACCTGCGCCACGGTCAAGAAATCCGTGCTTTATGGATCCCAAGGAATCAGCTCATGAGTCGCCCGCTGCACGCCGCCGCTCCCCCGAGCGCCTCCGCACTCCTGAAAAATGCCCGCGCGCTCCAGCCGGTATTCAAGGCGCAATCGGCCGCCAGCGAGGCGCAGGGGAAATTGACCGACGAAGCTTTCGGCGCGATGCGCGATGCCGGTTTGCTGGGTCTGCAGCTCCCCGCGTGCTTCGGCGGCACGGAGGCCAGCACCATCGAAGCGCTGGAGGTCCTCGAGGCGGTGAGCTACGCCGACGGCTCCGCCGGTTGGGTGCTGATGGCCTCGCAGGTGGCTACCTGCCTTTCAGCCGTCTGTCTGCCGGATGCTGCCGCGAAGGAAATATTCGGCGCCGCCACGCCGGAGGCGCCGGTGGTGATGGCGGGACAGGGCGCGCCCAATGGCCGCGCCGTGGTGGACGGCAACGGATATCGCCTCACCGGCCAGTGGAACTATGCCAGCGGCATTCTGCATTCGCAGTACACCCACGGGGGCGCTTTCGTGGTCGAGAAGAACGGCGCAATGCGCATGCATGCCGATGGGCGGCCGCAGATTCTTTCTTTCGTCGTGCCCACCTCGAAGGCGAAGGTGGGAGGCAACTGGGAGGTGATGGGCCTGCGCGCCACCGGCAGCGTGGACTACTCGATCAGCGACACCTTCGTGCCGGAGGAATACACTCATGCGCCTGAAGCGGTGCATCGTTACCGGGGCGGTAATTTCTACGCCATGGGCATCTTCGGCATGACCACACTGGGGCACACCGGTTTCATCATTGGCATCGGGCGGCGCATCCTGGATGAACTCGTGGAAGTCCTCGGCGACCGGCCGGCAAGACGAGGCGGCATGCCGCCCCTGTCGGCCACGCCGGGCTATCACGAGGGCTATGGCCACGCCGAAGCGCGCTACCGGTCCTCGCGCGCTTTCATTTTCGATGTATGGGGCGAGCTGCAGAAAAGTCTCGATCGCGGTGACGCGCCCGGCATCCGCCAGTTCACGCTGATACGGCTCGCGCTCAATCATGCCACGTCCGAAATCGCCGAGGTCGCTACCTGGGCCTACAAAATGGGGGGCGGGGTGGCGCTGCGCGAGAGCGTGCTGCAACGCTGTTTTCGCGATACCTATGCCGCGACACAGCACTTCTTCGTATCGCCGACAATGCTGCAGGAATGCGGGCGGGAACTGGCGGGAATGGCCAAGGGCGAGCAATGGACGGTGCTGGGTCTGCGCAAGCCGGGTTAGGATCGGACTTGCCGGATGACGGCAAACTGAATTGTCTTCTCCGGACAGCGAAATTGAACACACGTCGTCACAGCTGCCGCCGGGGCGTCCGGATGACCAATAATCCGGTCCGGCGCAGCGCCCTCGAATCCATGTGAAGAGCGTTTCAACCAGGAGCGGAGAAATCATGCTTGCATCGAGGAAGCTGTTCGTTCCGGCGGCGGCGGGCGCGCCGGCTGCCCCGGCGGCGACGGGCGCAGCGCTATCCGGACAAGGCGGGAGAAGGAATCCGATGAGATCGGCCGCTACGTCCCTGTTCGTCTGGGCCGCCGCGACCTTGGCGCTCGCCCTGAGTTCGCCGGCCACCGCCCAGACCAGGCTGCTGTTCAGCAGCTTCACGCCGCTCACCCAGGTGATAAACCAGCGGGTGTTCCCGGCCTGGATCAAGGAGATCGAAACAGCGACGCAGGGGCGGGTGAAGATCGAGATGTCGCCCGGCAGTCTGGCGCCCCCTCCCGGGCAGCTCGATCTGGTGCAAAGCGGCGGGGCGGACATCGCCTGGCAGTTTGGCGGGCTGGTGCCGCACCGCCTGGCGATGAACCAGATGCTCCAGATTCCCTCGCCGACCGCGTCCGCCGAGACCATGACGCGTGCCCTGTGGCGCACCCACGAGAAGTTTTTCGGGCCGGCCAACGAGTACAAGGGGCTCAAGCTGATGGCCCTGTTCACGTTCGGGGCCAACTACTTCTTCACGGTCAGGGAACCGCTCAATTCGGTGGCACAGATCAGGCAGATGAAGGTCCTGACCGTGCCGGGCAGCGATGCCAAGGCCTGGGGCAGTCTCACCACCGGGGTGGTCACTTCTCCGGTGGCCCGCTATTTCGAGCTGGTGTCCAAGGGCACGGTGGATGCGTATACCTCGACCCCGATCGAGCCCATCGTTTCGTTCCACCTGTGGAAGAACACGAAATACATCGTCGATCTCAGGGACGCGAAGAACGCCTCCGGATTTGCCGTTGTCATGAACGAAGCCAGGTGGAATTCGATTCCCAGGGCCGACCAGGCGGCCCTCGACAAGGTCTCCGGGGAAGCATTCGCGAAGTACATGAAAGGCGTGGACGAGGTCGCCGAGGAAGCGAGCAAGAAGCTCGCCGCCGAGGGTGTGCAGCGCGTTGCCGCCCCCGATGCGGTGGTCAATGGGGTGAGGCAGGCATACACGTTCGCCGAGAGCGACTGGCTCGCCGAGGCGGCAAAACGCGGCGTGGACGGCCGCGCGGCGCTGGCCTTTTACCGGGCGCAGATTCGCGAGGCGGCGAAGTGACGGCCAGCGCCGGCTTCGGGAAAGAGAAGACGGCGTTCGTGAACGGGCGCAAGCCCTATTCAGGGGCGCACAGGTCATTTGTTTGATCGGCCATCGGCGCAAGCTTCGGCTATACGGCCGCTAACCCACATCAGGAGAGCACATTGAAGATCATGTATTTCGATGATTTCAGGCTTGGCATCGTCAAGGGCGACGCGGTGGTCGATGTGTCGGCGCTGGTGCAGGATATTCCCCACAGCGGCCCGCACGATCTGATCAGCGGGCTGATCGAACGTTTTTCCGAGTACCGGGCGCGCATTGAAGCGGCGGTTGCAGGCGGAACGGGAATACCGCTTGCCCAGGTCAGGATCCGGCCGCCGCTCCCCCGGCCGCGCCATATCGCCTGCATGGCGGTGAACTACATGGAAGACGGAACGCTGCCGGCGGCGCCGCCGATCAACGCCTTTCACAAATCACCGAATGCGGTGATCGGTGACGGGGACACGATGGTGCTGCCCGATGTCCCCGCCACGGTGTTCGAAGGCGAAGCGGAACTGGCGCTGGTCATCGGCAAGCGCGCTGCCAATGTCAAGGCCGCGGATGCGATGAGTCACGTCTTCGGCTACACCGCTTTCATCGACGGTTCGGCGCGCGGCCTGCCGCCGGCGGGCAATGTCTTCTTCCAGATGAAATCGCGCGACACTTTTGCGCCCCTCGGGCCCTGGATCGTGACGGCCGACGAAATTGCCGATCCGCACGCTCTGCAGATACGCCTGTGGAACAACGGCGTCCTCAGGCAGGATTTCAACACCAGCGACATGGCGCACCGGATTCCGCGCTGCGTCGAGTTCATCAGCTCGGTGCACACGCTGGAGCCCGGTGATGTGCTGCCCACCGGGACCAATCACCGCGGCCTGAATCCATTCATGGACGGCGACCGGATCGAGCTCGAGGTCGAATCGGTGGGCCGGCTGCGCATCAACGTGCGCGACCCGCTGCAGCGCACCTGGGCGCGGGAAACCCGGCTCGAGCGCCAGCAAAAGGGGCAGGAACCGATCACCCCGCAGCTGAGCGGCAAGCACGCGAAAACCTGAGGCAGGCCCGGCCCCTCCTTTGAGCGAAGGTGGGAGTGCGTCGGACGCCCGCGAACGCGAGCGGCTGGAGCGGGCGCAGGCATGGCCGTCAGGCGCTTGCAGGCATCACCACGCCCGTTTCCTTTGCGTAGGCTTCCCAGGCCGACACCAGCTCGCGCAATTTGCCGGGTTCCTTTGCGGCCAGGTCGGTGGTCTCGCCCGGATCCGCGGCGAGGTTGAACAGCAGCCATCGATTCACCGGCAGCTCGGGTGCTATCGACTGGGCAACGGGCGGCAGGAACACGGCTTTCCAGTCGCCCTTGCGCAGCGCCCGTGCGTACGACAGCTCCCATCCCACCGCTTCGTCGGGGGCATGGACTTCGACTGCACTTGCGGAAAAAATGCCTGCTGCCGAGACGCCGCGCATGGCCAGTTTTCCCGGCGCCGCAGCCGCATCGACGCGGGCAAGCTGGAGCAGGGTAGGCGCCACATCCGTTACATGGATGAAGGCGTTGGATTCCCGGCCGCCTGCAACACCGGGCCCGGCCGCGAAAGCGCAGGTGCGCACCCCACCCTCGGTGGTATAGCGCTTGAACAGCCAGAAGGGCGCCGCCTGGGCTTCCGCCCAGCGCGGCCCGATCGACGCATAGCTGTTGGCCCGCCCGATATTGTCGAGCGAATTGTCGCAATGCGCGGCGATCCAGCCGCGCCAGTTCGGCGCCGTTTCCCGCATGGTGCCCGAGGGGCCATTATCGGAAAGAAACACGATGACGGTGTTGTCCAGCCGCCGCAGTCGCTGCAGTGTCGCGACGACGCGGCCGACCGCAACATCCATGGCTTCCATCATGGCGGCGTACACTTCCATCTTTCGCGCTTCCAGCGCGCGCACCTCCGGCGGCAGTTGGTCCCAGGGCTTGCTGCCGTAAAAATCCGCGGGGCGCGCCTCGCCCACCGACAGTCCCAGGCGCCGCATCTTCGCCAGCCGCCGCTCGCGCAATGCCTCCGGGCCCGCGTCGTACCTGCCGCGATATTTGGCGATCAACTCGGGCGGCGCCTGCAACGGAGAGTGCGGCGCGGTGAAAGCGAGATAGCCGAAGAACGGCCTGTCGTCGCCCGCATGCTCGAGAAATTCGATCATCCGCTCGGCGAAGTAGTCGGTCGAATAGGCGCCTTCGGGCAGACGCGCCTGCTTGCCATCCAGCGCGTAGGCCGCCTGACCGGCAATGCTGGCCGTTTCCTTGGTCTGGTCGGCGCCGTAATGATTGTGCTCGCCCTGAAACAGGGCGAAAGACCGCTCGAAGCCCTTTGCCGAAGGCGGCGATTGGCCATGGATGCCGAGATGCCACTTGCCCGACATCAAGGTCGTATACCCGCTTTGTCGCAGGCGCTCGGCGATGGTGTCGGCGCGATCGTTCAGATAGCCTTCGTATCCCGGCTGGCCGCGTTGCTCCGGCGTCATTATTTCCGCCATGGTTCCCAGCCCGACCTGGTGATGATCGCAGCCGGTCATCAGCATGGCGCGCGTGGTCGAGCACAACGGCGAGGTATGAAAGTTGGTCAGCTTGACCCCGCGCGCCGCGAGCGCATCGAGGTGGGGCGTGTCGATCTCGCCGCCAAAGGCGCCCAGGTCCGACCAACCCATGTCGTCAACGACGATCAGCAGGAGGTGGGGACGCTCCGCAGCCCGCTTGGTATTCATCAATCCTCCTTGTTGTTTTGTCGCCCTGGCCACAGCCGCGCAGCACGCGAACTCGCCGCGCAGCAGCCTGACGGCGGCGGAGGGGCATATTGCCCCGGCAGCAACAGGCCGATCCAGATGAGGAGCGCCATGTCGGAAGTGGCTGCTACGCCGTGAGCCGGCAACTACGGCCATGACGCATGGCATGGCTCGGACGTTTCCCCGAGGAACGAAACTTCTGTTCCGATCCGGGCGGAGCGCTCATGCCAAAATAGCATACCACCACTGCGGGTGGGCTAATGCTTCCTCCGCGCCCAACCACTTTCAAGGAGAAATCGATGTCCGGGACGAATCTGACGAATTTGACCAAAGGCCGCGCAATGCGCCGCGAGCTGCTGGGTGACGCCTACATCGAAAGCGCTGCGGCGACGACCTACAAAGACCCGCTGATGCAGAAGTTCATCGATCTGGCAAGCGAGACGGTCTTCGGAACGCTGTGGACCCGGCCGGGGCTCGATCTCAAGACGCGCACCCTGATCACCGTGATCTCCGACGCCTCGACCGGTCGCGAATCGGAGCTGGCGATCCATCTGCGCATGGCACGCCGCCAGGGCTGGACCGAGGACGAATTGACCGAGGCAATGCTCCACTTGCTCGGCTACGCGGGCGCGCCGCTGGTTCGCGACGCGATGCTGGTCGCGACGAAAGTATTCGCGGATTTGCGCGCGGAGGGCTTGAAGGCCTGACCTGCATAACCCGCCGGCTCAAGTGGCGCCAGCTTGCATGGTACCGTGACCATGCCCGACCGGAACCACCGCTCGCGCTTCGAATCCGTTAAAGATTCCCTATAATGCGCCATGGGACTGGCGCCTGGATATCGTCCCGATGCGGTATTAAAGTCAGCGTAAGAATGATTCACTGAGTAGCATCGGTGAGTAGCCATCGGTGTTTTGTCCGGCGGGCGGCTTGATGGACAGCGATCTGTCAGCTTGTCGCCCTGGCCCGTCAAATAGGAGGAGGAATTCGATGAGATCAGCCGCTGCGTCCCTCGTTGTCTGTGCCGCCGCAACCGTGGCAGCCGCCATGAGCTCGCCGGCCGCCGCCCAGACCAGGCTGCTGTTCAGCAGCTTCACGCCGCCCACCCACCTGATGAGCCAGCGGGTGTTCCCGCCCTGGATCAAGGAGCTCGAGGCGGCGACGCAGGGCCGGGTGAAGATCGAAATGTCGCCCAGCAGTCTGGCGCCGCCTCCCGGGCAGCTCGATCTGGTGCTGAAGGGCGGCGCGGACATGGCCTGGCAGTTTGGCGGGCTGGTGCCGCATCGCCTGGCGATGAACCAGATCACCCAGATTCCCTCGCCTACGGCCTCCGTCGAGGCCATGTCGCGTGCCCTGTGGCGCACCCACGAAAAGTTTTTCGGGCCGGCCGGCGAGTACAAGGGGCTCAAGCTGATGGCGCTGTTCACCTTTGGCGCCAACTCCTTTTTCACCGTCAGGGAACCGCTCAATTCGCTGGACCAGATCAAGCAGATGAAGGTCCTGACCGTGCCGGGCAGCGATGCCAAGGCATGGGGCAATCTGACCACCGGGGTGGTCACCTCCCCGGTGGTGCGCTATTTCGAGCTGGTGTCCAAAGGCACGGTGGATGCGTATACCTCGATGGCGGCGTTCGACATCTACGGGCAGAATTTATCGAGAAACACGAAATACATCGTCGATCTCAAAGATGCGAAGAATGCCAACGCGTTTGCCGTGGTCATGAACGAAGCCAAGTGGAATGCGATTCCCAGGGCCGACCAGGCGGCCCTCGAGAAGGTTATGGGAGAAAGCTTCGCAAAGCACATGAAAGCCGTGGACGAGGTCACCGACGAGGTCGTCAGGAAGGTCACCGCCGAGGGCGTGCAGCGCGTCAGCGCTCCGGATGCGGTGGTCAATGGCGTGAAGCAGGCGTATGCGTTCGTGGAGAGCGACTGGCTCGCCGAGGCGACAAAACGGGGGGTGGACGGCCGCGCGGCGCTCGACTTCTACCGGGCGCAGATTCGCGCGGCAGCGAAGTGACGGCCGGCGCCCGAGTGGGTGATCCTGAGCGCGCTCCCGCCCCGGGGAGCCGATGAGAATAGCCGCTGTCGGCCTGCTGCTCGCGGCGGACCCGTCCAAGGCGTATCCGGGCTACACGCTGCTGGCGCCGTTGCGGGGGCGCGCCTGCTATCTACTGGGTATGCGTGGTGAAGTGGTGCACGAATGGCGGTTGCCGGACCGCATTGGCACGCTTGCCTACATGCTCCCCGGCGGGCACCTGCTCACCACCGGCATCACCGCCGAAGGCCCGCCCATCAACGAAGGCAAGGGCGGCCACTTCCGCGAGTACGACTGGGAGGGCAATCTGGTCTGGGAATACGTCGATCACGGCCAGCACCACGATTTTCGCCGCCTTGCGAACGGCAATACGCTTTATCTGGGCTGGGAGGAGATGCCCGAGGAGCGCGCGCGGCGGGTGCGGGGCGGCGTGCCGGGCTCGGAAAAGCACAAGGGCGGAAAGATCTACAGCGACTATCTGCGCGAGGTGACGCCAGAAGGCAAGTCTGAGTGGGAGTGGCACGCCTGCGATCTGGATCTCGAGCGCTATCCACTCGCCGACGATTGCTGGCGCTGGGAGTTCGCCCATGCCAACTCCTGCTGCCCGCTGCCCGATGGCCGCGTGCTGCTCAGCTTCCGCCATCTGGACACCCTGATGATGGTCGATCGCGCGGGCAAGCTGGTGTGGGAGAAGCGCGAACCGCTGTGGGGCCATCAACACCATGCCCAGATGCTGCCCAACGGCAACATCACCCTGTTTGCCAACGGCATGACCAACATGACCCAGCCGCTGTGTTCGCGGGTGCTGGAGATCGACCCGGCGAGCGGCGAGACGGTGTGGCAGTACCGCGCCCCGCAGAGCTGGACCTTCTTCAGCCCGATCATAAGCAGCGCCCAGCGGCTGGCGAACGGCAACACGCTGATCTGCGAGGGCATCAACGGGCGGGTGTTTGAAGTCACCCGCGCGGGAGAGATGGTCTGGGAATATGTGTGTCCCTTTTTCAGCGAGGTGTTTCCGGACGACGGGCCGTGCAACAGCGTGTTCAGGGCCTACCGTTATGCCGCGGATTCGGCTGAGATCGGTGGCCGCTTGCCGCAGCCGTGGTGAAACGTCGCTGCGGAAAATCTTGAATCGAAAATTCTGAAGCGAGGCAGGCATGGCGGGAATCATCGACAGGATCAGCGTCGCGGGCCGGGTGGTGATGATCACCGGCGCGGGGCAGGGCATCGGCCGCGCCTATGCGCTCGAGTTCGCGCGCGCCGGCGCGCTGGTGGGGATCGCCGAGATCAATGCGGTCAAGGGGCAGGCGGTGGCAGCCGAGATTGCCGCCGAAGGCGGTCGCGCAATCGCCGTGCAGACCGATGTCGGCTCGCCCGACTCGGTGCGCGCCGCGGTGGCAAAGATCGAGGCGGCACTGGGGCGCATCGACGTCCTGATCAACAACGCGGCGATTTTTACGCCGCTGGGGCGCTGCGCGTTTGACGAAATTCCGGTCGATGAATGGGAGCGCGTGATGCGCGTCAATATCACCGGAAGCTGGTTATGCGCCAGCGCGGTCGCCGCAGGCATGCGCCGTGCCGGGTGGGGTCGCATCATCAACATCTCCTCCTCGACTGTGCCGCTCGGCCTGCCGATGTTCATGCACTACGTGACCTCCAAGGCGGCGGTGATCGGGCTGACTCGTACCATGGCGACCGAACTCGGCCCGCACGGCGTGACGGTCAACTGCATCCTGCCCGGCCTGACCGAGACCGAGGTGGACAATCCGGGGCGCAGCGACACAATCCGCAACAAGGTGCTCGACCTGCAGTGCGTCAAGCGCCTGGAGGTGCCCGAGGATCTGGTCGGCGCACTGCTGTTCCTTGCCTCGCCGGCAAGCGATTTCATCACCGGCCAGTCGCTGGCGGTCGATGGCGGGTCGGCCTTTCTTTAGGAGGCACGCCGTGTTTCTCCGCAACGACTGGTATGTCGCCGCGCTGAGCGGCGAACTCGGTGACCGGCCCCTGCAGCGCTGGATACTCGGCGAGCCCCTGGTCTTGTTTCGCACCGCCTCCGGCCGGGCGGTGATACTCGAAGACCGCTGCCCGCACCGCGGCGCGCCGCTTTCCGCGGGTGAGATCGCGGGCGAGACACTCGCCTGCGGCTACCATGGATTCACCTTCGATTCCTCGGGCAAGTGCGTGCATATCCCCGGCATGGCGAGCGTGCCGCCGCAGGCCTGCGTGCGAAGCTACACCGCGCTCGAGCGCTGGGGCTGGGTGTTCGTCTGGATGGGTGATGCAGCGAGCGCCGACCAGACGCTGCTGCCCGACTATCACTGGATGTCCGATCCCGGCTGGACGGGCAGGAACGAGTATCTTTCGGTCAAGGCCAATTACTGTCTGGTGCGCGACAACCTGCTCGATCTGACGCACGCGCGCTTCGTCCACAAAAAAACCCTGGGCACGGCGGTGGTCACCGATCATCCGATCCGCACCGAGGTGACCGGGCGCAGGGTGCGGGTGACGCGCGACATGCCCGGCATCGAGCCGTCCCCGTTTTTCAAGCGCATGGGAGGCTTTGCCGGCCGGGTGGACCATCGCCAGCAGGTCGATTTCACGCCTCCCTGCCACGTAGTCATCAACACCCGCGTGCGCTCGGCCGAGGGCAGCGGCGAGAACCGTTCGACGGAGTTCTATGTGCTGAACGCACTGACGCCGGAGAACGAAAATTCAACCCACTACTTCTGGGGGCTGGTGCGCAATTTCGCGACCGGCGACCCGAGCGTGACGGATGTGCAGCAGCAGCTCAATCGCGACACCTTTCTCGAGGATCTCGCGATTCTCGAACAGCAGCAGGTGCTGCTCGACTGCAAGCCCGAGGGCTGGCGCGCGGTGGCAATTCCGAACGATGGCGGCTGCATCCAGGCCGAACGTATGCTGAACAAGCTGCTGGTCGCCGAGAGCGCGGCAAGCGGGACGAGACGGGCGGTCTGAGCCGCGGGCAATCCAGCGCCCGCCGGCGCGCCGCCGCGGTACTTGCCTACATCGTCACCCGCGGCGCGCTCGCGCCGAGCTTGCCCTTCAATGCGTCAGCGAGGGCCTGCGCTTCGGCACGGGAGGGCAGGTTGGTGAGGCGGATGTTGTAGATTTTCTTGTTGTCGGCCTCCGCCGGCTGGATCGATGCGGCGTAGCCCGCGGCGCGAAAGTCATCGTACAGCTTGAGCGCGCCGGCCTGCGAATCGGCGCTCGCCAGCACCACTTTCCATTTCCCGCCGACCCTGGCGGCGCCGCGGCCAGCAGCGATTTCCGTTTCGGTCGCCCATTGCCTGAGCTGAGCGGGATCCACCGGCGCCACCGGCAGCGGCGGCCCCACCCGCGGCGCAATGTAGAACGACAACGGCTGGTCCATGGCGATCGGCTGATCCTGGCCGCGCTGCACCTCGATCCTGCCCTCGATCAGGCAGACGATGTCGCGGTCACCGGCGGCCTTGCCCCACACGTCGGTGCCGCGAATGCCGGCGGTGACCGTGGCGATGGTGACGTTGATGTCGCGCCGCATGTTGCGATTTCTCGCAATTTGCTGGGTGGTGAAACGAAATGCCCCTTCGGCGACGTTCATCGCGGCGGCGAACAGTCCGCGCGACTGGCGCATGTTGTCCAGCCTGAGCCAGCCGTTCTCGCCCAGTTTGACCAGGCTGCCATCCGCGGTGCGCAGCAGCAGGCGCGAGTTTGCACCGGTCTTCAGGTCGTCGCGGTCACGCAACGCCATCCCCGGCGCGATCGGAATGCGCTCGCCGTTGCGTTCCACCCAGGCCGGCATCTGCACCGCCTCCACGGTGGCGTTCGGCGCCGCCCCTGCCGGCGCAGCGCCGGCCCCTGCGAGTGCCGCCGCCAGCGCCAGGCGGGCGAGCTTGATCAGGATCGATTGCATGCTTCCTCCACTTTCTTCGTTGTCATGCAGCTTCGGCTCATCCGGCGCGCCGGAGCGCCGTTCTGCGGCCGGGCATTTCACTGCGGTTATAATTCACGCCTCTGCGCATGACGCCCCGTGCACCCTTCGCACCCCAGCGCATGGGCCGCGCCCACCCCAGCAATGTGCCAGGACCATATGCAGCCTTTGTACCATCCCGAACAGATCGAACGCGAGGCGCGCGAGTACTGGGATCGCACTCGCGCCTTTCACGCCGTTGAACCCGCTCCCGGGGAAAACGCCCGCCCGAAATTCTATTGCCTGTCGATGTTTCCCTACCCCTCGGGCAAGCTGCACATGGGGCATGTCAGAAACTATACCATCGGCGATGTCATGACCCGCTTCCATCGCATGCGCGGCTACAACGTGCTGCAGCCGATGGGCTGGGATGCGTTTGGCCTCCCGGCGGAAAACGCGGCCATGGCCAACGGCGTGCCGCCGGCGAAGTGGACCTATGACAACATCGCCTACATGAAGCAGCAGCTCCAGTCGCTCGGCTTCGCCATCGACTGGGAGCGCGAACTGGCCACCTGCCGGCCCGACTACTACCGCTGGAACCAGTGGCTGTTTTTGCGGCTGCTGGAAAAGGGACTGGTCTACAAGAAAACCGGCGTAGTCAACTGGGATCCGGTCGATCACACCGTTCTTGCCAACGAGCAGGTCATCGACGGGCGCGGCTGGCGCACCGGCGCGCTGGTGGAGAAGCGCGAGATTCCGATGTACTACATGCGCATCACCGCCTACGCCGAGGAGTTGCTTGCGGCGCTGGACACCCTGCCCGGCTGGCCGGAGCGGGTCAAGGTGATGCAGGCCAACTGGATCGGCAAGAGCAGCGGCGTCAACATCAGCTTTCCCTGCGAACTCGCCGCAGGCGACACCCCGCCCCCCCGGTCCGACGACGCAATCGCCGCAGGTGGCACGACGCTCCCTTCTCCCCCCGGGGGAGGGGAAGAAGCCGGTAGAAGAGCGGAAACGGCCGGAGGGAGAGGGGAAAACATCGGAGAAAAGGGCGTGCTGCGCGTATTCACCACCCGCGCCGACACCTTGATGGGTGTGACCTTCTGCGCGGTGGCGGTGGAACATCCGCTCGCCGCGCTCGCGGCGAAGGGCAACGCCCCGCTGGCCGCGTTCATCGAGGAATGCAAGCGCGGTGGGGTGCAGGAAGCGGAACTCGCCACCCAGGAAAAAAAGGGCATGCCAACGGGCCTGTTCGTCACCCACCCGCTGAGCGGCGAACAGCTGCCGGTGTGGGTCGGCAATTACGTGCTGATGAGTTACGGCGAAGGCGCGGTGATGGGCGTGCCGGGACACGACGAGCGCGATTTCGAATTCGCCAAGAAATACGGCTTGCCGATCCGGCAGGTGATCGACTGGGCTGATCGCAAGCCGGCAGGAAATTTCACCGACGCCTGGCAGCCCTGGTATGCCGATCCGGGCATCTGCGTTCATTCGGGCCGCTACGACGGACTCGACTTCGACCAGGCGAGCGCTGCGATCGCCGCGGACCTGGAGGCGACGGGACTGGGCGAAAAGCAGGTGACGTGGCGGCTGCGCGACTGGGGCATCTCGCGGCAACGCTACTGGGGCACGCCCATCCCGCTGATTCATTGCCGCGGCGAAGCCGGCCACGAGGGCGAAGCCGGCCGGGAGGGCGAAGCCGGCCGGGCGGGCTGCGGCGAGGTACCGGTGCCCGATGACCAGCTGCCGGTGCTGCTGCCCGAGGATCTGGTTCCCGACGGCGCCGGCAACCCGCTCGCCAGGTCGCAGGCATTCCTCGCGTGCGTCTGCCCGAAATGCGGCGCCCCGGCGCGCCGCGAAACCGACACCATGGATACCTTCGTCGATTCGTCCTGGTATTACATCCGCTACGCCTGCCCCGACCAGCGACATGCCATGGTGGATGCGCGCGCCGGTTACTGGCTGCCGGTCGATCAATACATCGGCGGCATCGAGCACGCCATCCTGCACCTGCTCTACTCGCGCTTCTGGAGCAAGGCGATGCGCGACCTCGGCCTCGCCGGATTCGACGAGCCGTTCGCCCGGCTGCTGACCCAGGGCATGGTGCTGAACGAGATTTTTTTCCGCAAGGGCAGTGACGGACGCATCACCTACTACAACCCCGCCGACGTCGACCTGAAGACCGACGAGCACGGCAAGCGCACCGGTGCGGTGCTGCGCGCGGACGGCCAGGCGGTGGTGTCCGACGGCATCGGCACCATGTCCAAGTCGAAGAACAACGGCGTCGATCCGCAGTCGCTGGTGGAGGAGTACGGCGCGGACACGGCGCGTTTTTTCATGATGTTCGCGAGCCCGCCGGAACAATCGCTGGAGTGGTCCGATTCCGGCGTCGAAGGCTCGTTCCGCTTTCTCAAGCGGGTCTGGAATTTTTGCTATCGACTCTCTGAGGAATTTGATTCAGACGGGGGAATCAAATCGATTCCAGAAGTTGAGCCGCATGCTTTAGATCCAGCTCAATCGGAAACGCGGCGGCAAATTCATACGCATCTAAAGCAGGCAAATTACGACATGTCCCGCCACCAATACAATACCGTGGCGTCGGCATCGATGAAAATACTTAACGCGCTCGATGACCCCGTTTTCGCTGCATTCGCCTACAGCTTGGATATTTCGGGAAGTAGGGAAAAGGCGCGGAATGCGCGCAATACGGTATACAAAGAAGGCCTGGCCATCCTGTTGCGGGTGCTCTCGCCGATCACCCCGCATCTGTGCCACCATCTGTGGCGCGAACTCGGTTTCGGCGAGGATATCCTCGCGGCGGGCTGGCCCGAGCCGGTCGAGGCAGCGTTGCTGCGGGACGAACTCGAGCTGGTGTTGCAGATCAGCGGCAAGATGCGCGGCAAGCTCAAAGTGCCGGCCGGCGCCAGCACCCAGGAACTGGAACGGTTCGCGCTCAGCCACGAGGCGGTGCTGCGCCATGCCGGCGGGCGCGCCGTGAAGCGCGTGGTGGTGGTGCCGGGCAGGCTGGTGAATGTGGTGGTGTGAAGGTGAAGGGGAAAAGGTGAAGCGCAGCCGCATCATTACGGGGGTGCTATCGACAGCGCTGGCGTTCGCCCTGAGCGGCTGCGGATTTCACCTGCGCGGTGTCATGGCGCTGCCCTTCGACACCTTGCAGATCGCCACCGCCAGCCCGATTTCCATCGACCTGAAGCGCAACATCGCCTCAGGCACCCGGACCAAGCTGGTGGATTCACAGCAGGGCGCGCAAGCCGTCCTCAGCATCGCCTCGGAGGTCCGCGACAAGGTCATTCTCTCTTTCAATACCGCCGGGCGGGTGCAGGAGTATCAGTTGCGCTACAAGGTCGCGTTCCGCGTGGTCGATCCGAAGGGACGCGATTACCTCCCCTTGAGTGAAATCCAGCTCACCCGCGACATCACCTCGAACGATTCGCAGGTCCTCGCCAAGGAAAGCGAAGAGGCGCTGATGTACCGCGACATGCAGAACGACATGGTGCAGCAGATCCTGCGGCGCCTGGCCGCCTCCAAACCGCCCGTGACCGAGTGAACGTTGGCGGCAGCTCAGCTCCGCGCCGACCAGCTCGACAGCCACCTCGCGCGGCAGCTCGCCGGCCTGTACGTCCTCCACGGCGACGAGCCGCTGCTGTCCCTCGAAGCCGCGGATGCGATTCGCGCCAAAGCGCGCGCAGCCGGCTTCACCGAGCGCTCGGTGCTGATCGCCGAGCGCGGCTTCAAATGGGGCGAGCTGCGCGCCAGCGGCGCCAGCCTTTCGCTGTTCGGCGACAAGCAACTGGTGGAGTTGCGCCTGCCCACCGGCAAGCCCGGTGAAGAAGGCGGACAGGCGATCGAGGCCTATTGCAGGCAACTGCCGCAGGACACGCTCACCCTGGTGAGTCTGCCGCGGCTCGCCAGGCGCGATCAGTCCGCGGCGTGGTTCAACGCGCTGTCGCGCTCGGGCGTGATGATCGACATCCATCCGGTGGAGCGCGCCCGTTTGCCGGAGTGGATCGGCAGCCGCCTCGCGCGCCACCGGCAGCGCGCCGGGCGCGAGACCCTGCAGTTCCTCGCCGACTGCGTTGAAGGCAATCTGCTGGCCGCGCACCAGGAGATCCAGAAACTCAGCCTGTTGCTGCCGCCGGGTGAGCTCGATTTCGAGCAGGTGCGCCAGGCGGTGTTGAACGTCGCCCGCTACGATGCGGCCAGGCTCACCGAGGCCATGCTGGCCGGCGAGCCGGCGCGGCTGGCGCGCATGCTGGAGGGCTTGCGTGCCGAGGGCGAGGCGGCGCCGCGCATCCTGTGGCTCATCGCCGAAGAACTGCGCGCCATCACGCGCGTGCAGCAGGGTTTGTCGCAGGGGCGCGGCCTGTCGGATGTATGCCGCGAGAACCGTGTGTGGGGCGAGCCGCGCCAGACCCTGGTCGGCCGCGCCGCCAGGCGGTTCGACCGGGCCTTTCTGCTGGACACCCTCACCCACGCGGCGAAAATCGACCGCATCGTCAAGGGCGTCGCCAAGGGCGATGCCTGGGATGAACTGCTGCAACTGGGGCTGCGGCTGGCCTGAACGACGGCGCCATGAAATATATCTTTGCTAGTAAGACAAAATGCTGTTCACGCCTGTCCGTTGGGCATGTTACCGTACCAATCTCGCGAATTTACGGACTGGATGCGGTGCGCGGGACGGCCGGCCGCGGTCATCCCGGAGCCGGGTGTAACATGAGTTCTTTGAACACCTGATCTGACCATCGTGGCTGCAAACCTGTCATTGCCCGCCGCCGACGTGACCTCCTACATGCGCTCCGTGGGACAACGTGCCCGCGCCGCGGCGCGCCTGCTGGCCCGCGCCGGCACCGCGGCGAAGAACCGCGCGCTCGCCGCCATGGCCGCGGCGGTGCGTCGCGATGCAGCCATGCTGGTTGCCGCCAACGCCGGAGATATCGAATCGGCGCGCGCCGCGGGCAGGGACGCGGCCTTTATCGACCGTCTCACCCTGGGCGCAAAATCGGTGGAGGCGATGGCGCTCGGACTGGAGCAGGTTGCAACCCTGCCCGATCCGATCGGTACGATCAGCGACCTGCGTACCCAGCCCACGGGCATCAAGGTAGGCCGGATGCGGGTGCCGCTCGGCGTCATCGGCATCATTTATGAATCTCGGCCGAATGTCACCGCGGACGCTGCGGCGCTGTGTCTGAAGTCCGGCAACGCCTGCATCCTGCGCGGCGGCTCCGAATCGGTGCAATCCAACCTGGCCATCGCGGCCTGCGTCCGGGAAGGGCTGCGGCTGGCCGGGCTGCCGGAGGACGCGGTGCAGGTGGTGGAGACCGCCGACCGGGCCGCGGTCGGCGAGCTGCTGCGCATGAACGAATACGTCGACATCATCGTGCCGCGCGGCGGCAAGGGCCTGATCGAGCGGGTGATGAACGAATCGCGCATCCCGATGATCAAGCACCTCGATGGCGTCTGCCATGTTTATATCGACGACCGCGCCGACCTGGACAAAGCCATTCGCGTCGCCGACAACGCCAAGACGCAGCGCTATGCGACCTGCAACACCATGGAAACCCTGCTGGTGAACGAGGCGATCGCCGCCAGGGTGCTGCCGCCGCTGGCGCGGATTTATCGCGACAAGGGCGTGGAACTGCGCGGCGACGACGCGGCGATGAGCATCGTTCCCGGGATGAGGTCCGCCACCGAGGAGGATTGGTATGCCGAGTATCTGGCGCCCATTCTCGCGGTGCGGGTGGTGCGCGACCTCGACGCGGCCATGGAACATATCGAGCGCTACGGTTCGCAGCACACCGACGCCATCATCACCGAGGATACGGCGCGCGCCGAGCGGTTCCTGCGCGAAGTGGATTCCAGTTCGGTGCTGGTGAACGCCTCGACCCGGTTCGCCGACGGTTTCGAATACGGCCTGGGTGCGGAGATCGGCATTTCCACCGACAAGCTGCACGCACGCGGGCCGGTCGGCCTCGAAGGCCTGACATCGCAGAAATTCGTCGTGTTCGGCAACGGCGAGATCCGCGCCTGATCACGCCCGGAACCGTGGGAGCCGATGCGGCGCCAGCCGCCATCCGGGGCGCCATACAGGGTGTGCTGGGCGGCACCTTCGATCCGGTGCACCACGGCCATCTGCGACTCGGTGAAGAAGCGCTTGAAGCGCTCGGACTGGAGTCGCTGCGCTGGGTGCCCTGCGGTCAGCCCGGGCATCGCGGCGCATCGCTTGCCAGCGCGCAAGCGCGCCTTGACATGCTGCGCCTGGCGCTCGCCGGTCAACCGCGGTGCTTCATCGACGATGCCGAGATGCGCACCGCCGGGCCGGCGTTCACCATCCACACCCTGGAGCGGTTGCGCCGCGACCTGGGGGCGCAGCGTCCGCTGGCGCTTGTCATCGGCGCCGATCAACTGCTGGCATTGCCGACCTGGCGCGCCTGGCGCCGGCTGTTCGACCACGCGCACATCGCGGTGGCGACGCGCCCGGGGCACGCGCTGTCGGCGCTCGGGCCGGAATTGACCGAAGTGTTGCGCCAGCGTCGCGCCGAGCCTGCCGAGCTCGCCTGGCGGCCCGCCGGGGGCATCGCGCTGTTCAGCATCCCGCTGCTCGATATTTCGGCAACCTCGATACGGCAGCGGATTATTCACGGGTTGAGCGCGCGGCATTTGCTGCCGGCGCAAGTTCTCGACTATATTGAGTCGCGCCGCTTATACACGCCGGAGACCACATCGCGCTGATGGATATACGCAAACTGCAGAAAGCCGTCATTGCGGCGCTGGAGGACATCAAGGCGCACGACATCGAAGTTTTCGACGTCACTCACCTCAGCCCGTTGTTCGATCGGGTCATCGTCGCCAGCGCCGATTCCACACGACAGGTCAGGGCGCTGGCGCAGCACGTCGAAGACAAGGCGAGGGCACTGGGCGGCCGGGTCCGGGGCATCGAAGGCACCGACGGCGGCGAATGGGTGCTGATCGACCTTGGCGACGTGGTGGTGCACCTGATGCAGCCGGCGGTACGCGCACACTACAACCTCGAAGAACTGTGGAACGTTCCCAAGCCGCGCAAGCCACGAGCCTCCCCGGATGCCGGGAAAGCGGAGAAAACTGCCGCCAGGAAAGCACCGCCGGGGAAAGGCGCGGTCAAAGTACCCGGGGTGAAACGACCACCGGCAAAAAGAGCTGCGGTAAAAAAAGCCCCTGCAAAAAAGGCGGCCGCCAGAAAAGCGGACGCATGAGGCAGCCAGTTGAGGCGGGCGATGCGCAACAGCCCGGCCCGCGATGAGGCTGCTCATAGTCGCGGTAGGCAACCGCATGCCCGGCTGGGTGAACGAATCGTTTGCCGACTATGCCAGGCGCTTTGGCCGCGGCGCTCGTCTCGAGCTTGCCGAAGTGCGCGCCGAGCCGCGCGCCTCAGGGGGCAACTCGGGGGGCAACTCAGGGGGCAAATCGGCCAGCAGATCGGTGAGCAGCGCCGGCGGCAAATCGGGGCGCGCCACGGACGGCGGCGCGGCGCGGCTGCTGGCGGCGGAACAGGCGCGTATCGAGGCGAAGCTGCCCCGGACGTGCACGCGCGTGGCGCTCGATGAGCGTGGCCGCGACTTCACCAGCGCGCAGTTGTCGCGGTGGCTGGCAAGAGCGCTCGGCGAGGGACGCGATGTGGCATTCATCGTCGGCGGTCCGGACGGACTGGCCGCGCCGCTGAAAAGCGGCGCAGACCTGCTGCTGCGGCTCTCCAGCCTGACCCTGCCGCACGGCCTCGCCCGGGTGCTGCTTGCCGAGCAACTCTATCGGGCATTATCGATACTCAACAACCATCCTTACCATCGCGAGTGATCCCTGCCGGCTGCAAAATTTATCTCGCTTCGCGCAGCCCGCGCCGGCGTGAACTGCTGCGCCAGATCGGCGTTGCCTTCGAGATGCTGCTGCTGCGCGAGCGTCCCGGCCGCGCGCCCGATGTCGATGAGGCGGTGCAATCCGGCGAGACGCCCGACGACTACGTGCGGCGCGTCTGCCGCGCCAAGGCGCAAACCGGCTGGTCGCGGGTGCTGGAACGGCAGTTGCGCCGCTATCCGGTACTTGCCGCCGATACCACCGTCTGCCTCGATGGCGTGATCCTCGGCAAGCCGGACGATGCCGCGGCTGCGGTGCGCATGCTGTCCGCGCTGTCCGGACGGGAACACCGCGTACTCACCGCGGTCGCGCTGCAACTGGAGCAGCGTGCCGAGATGGTGGTGAGCGAATCGCGGGTGCGGTTGCAGACGCTGTCCGAGGCGCAGATCGCCGCCTACGTCGGATCGGGCGAACCGATGGACAAAGCGGGCGCCTATGCGATCCAGGGCCGCGCCGCCGCCTTCATCCCGGAGTTGCATGGCAGCTACACCGGTGTGATGGGGCTGCCGCTGCATGAAACCGCCCGGCTGATCGAGCGCTTCGCCCCGGCAACGCCGGCTTAGCGGCATCCTCAACCGCATTACATCCCCGTACTGCAACCCCCGTACTGCAACCCCCGCATTGCAACCCCCGCATTGCAACCCCCGCATTACAACCCCATATGACCGAAGACATTCTCATCAACTGCACGCCGCAGGAAACGCGCGTGGCGGTGATGCTCTCGGGCGTGGTGCAGGAACTGCACATCGAGCGCTCCCACAACCGCGGTCTGGTGGGCAACATCTACGTCGGGAAAGTGGTCCGGGTGCTGCCCGGCATGCAATCGGCGTTCATCGAGATCGGTCTGGAGCGGGCGGCGTTCCTGCATGTCGCCGACATCTGGGAGCAACGCAACCACGGCGAGGCGGCCAAGCCGATCGAGCGCATCCTCGCCGAGGGCCAGTCGCTGCTGGTGCAGGTGGCGAAAGATCCCATCGGCACCAAGGGCGCGCGCCTGTCGACCCAGGTCTCCATCGCCGGCCGGATGCTGGTGTACCTGCCGCAGGACCCGCACATCGGCATCTCGCAGCGCATCGAGGATGAGGCCGAGCGCGAGATATTGCGCGACCGGATCCAGCAGTTGTTGCCGCCCGGGGAAACCGGCGGTTTCATCATCCGCACCGTTGCCGAGACCGCGAGCGAAGCGGAGCTGCTGAACGACATCCAGTACCTGAGAAAACTGTGGCATGACATCCGCGGCCGCGCCTTCACCGCGCCGCCCCCCACTCTGCTGCACCAGGACCTGTCGCTGGCGCAGCGGGTGCTGCGCGATTTTGTCACCGCGGAGACCGGCCGGGTCATCATCGATTCGCGCGAGAATTTCCATAAACTGCAGGCGTTCGCGGCCGAGTACACGCAAATCGTGCTGCCGCGCCTGGAGCACTACACGGGTGAGCGGCCGCTGTTCGACCTGCACAACGTCGAAGAAGAAATCCAGCGGGCGCTCGAGCGCCGCGTCGAGCTGAAGTCGGGCGGCTACCTGGTCATGGACCAGACCGAGGCCATGACGACCATCGACGTGAACACCGGCGGATTCGTCGGCGTGCGCAACTTCGACGACACCATTTTCAAGACGAACCTGGAAGCGGCGCAGGCCATCGCGCGGCAACTGCGGCTCCGGAACCTCGGCGGCATCATCATCATCGACTTCATCGACATGGACAGCGAGGAGCACCGCGCCGCGGTGCTGGCGGAATTCAACAAGGCCATCGCCCGCGACCGCACCCGCATGACGGTGAACGGCTTCACCGCGCTCGGCCTGGTGGAAATGACCCGCAAACGCACCCGCGAATCACTGGAGCATGTGCTGTGCGAGCCGTGCCGCACCTGCGGCGGGCGCAGCGTGCTGAAAACGCCGCGCACCATCTGCTACGAAATCCTGCGCGAGATCCTGCGCGAGGCGCGCCAGTTCAATGCCCGCGAATTCCGCATCCTCGCGGCGCAGCCGGTGATCGACCTGTTCCTGGAAGAGGAATCACAGTCGCTCGCCATGCTGGGGGATTTCATCGGCAAGCCGGTGTCGATGCAGGTCGAGTCCAGCTACAACCAGGAGCAGTTCGACGTTATTCTGATGTGACCAGAGACCTCCTAGCGTTTGCCCGGCATCAGCAGCCAGCTCAGCAGCGATGAAATCACGCTGTAGGCAAGGGCACCCCAGAACGCAGGCCAGAAGCCGGCCACCTCGAAGCCGTGCACGAACGACGCTGCGATCCAGAACAGCAGCGCGTTCAGCACCAGCGTAAACAGTCCCAAAGTCACGATGCTGATGGGCAGGGTCAGCAGGAACAGCAGCGGGCGGATGAGCGTGTTGATCAGCCCCAGCACCGCGGCGGTCACGAGGGCAATGGCGAGGCCGGACACCTGCACGCCGGGAACGAGGTAGGGAATGGCGACCAGGGTGGCCGCGTTGATGATCCAGACCAGCAGCAGTTTCATCGGACGCCTTTCAAACCTGGCAGTGCCGCCAATATGAAGGATATCGAGGCGCCCTGCCCGGTATTTTCAACAGCCTGCTACGAGGCCACGAAGCGTTCGGCATGGATGTCGTGTGCACCGAGTCCGGCGTCCAGCAACCAGGTTTGCGCCGCTGCTGTCATTGCCGGCGGGCCGCACAGGTAGGCGTCGCAGTTGCCGCCGTGGACCAGTTCGGCGCGCAGCCGGCCGGTGACATGGCCGCTCGCGCCCCGCCATGCGGCGTCCGGATACAGCGCGACAAGCTCATGAGTGAAGCGCAGGCCGCGCCGGGAATACCCTTGCAGCTGCGCCTGGGCGAAGAATTCCCCGGGCGTATTGGCGCCGTACAGCAGGTGGATCGGCTGCCCGGTGCCGCTGCCGGTACCACACCGGGCCGCGAGTTCGTCGAGCATCGACAGCATCGGCGCGAGCCCGGTGCCGCCCGCCACCATCAGGATGGGCCGGCGCGGAGCGCGCAGGTAAAAATGGCCGTAGGGCCCCTCCAGGACAATGGCCTCGCCGGCCTTCGCCCGGCCGCTGACGTATTCGCTCATCACCCCGTGCTGCAGCAGCTTGATGTAAAAACGCAGCAACTTCGCCTGCGCCGGCGGATTGGCAAATGAATAGCTGCGCCGGGCGCTCGTGCCCGGAATCCGGATGTGAACGTACTGGCCGGGCAGAAAGGGGAAGGCGGGGTCTGCTCCCGCAGCATCGACACCGACTTCGATGTCAAGCCGCACCACCGCCGGGGAGAGGCGCTCCACGGCGGCAACGATGCCGCTGCGTCCGGCCGGTTCCTCATCCAGCAGCGCCCGGCCGGAGCCGTAGGGCAGCTCCACCACGCACTCGCCGCGCGGCAGCATCTGGCAGGTGAGTGTATAGCCCTGTTTCGCCTCGTCGGCAGAGAGCGCGTCCTCGCTGTGATCGCGCAGCACAAAATTGCCCCGGGTACAGCGCGCCTTGCAGGTGGCGCAGGCACCCTCGAGACAATCGGTCACCAGTCGAATGCGATGCCGCAACGCGGCCGCATGGACAGTCTCCGTCTCGCCGGCCCGGATGCGCAGGCTGCGTCCGTCTTCAAAGACCAGGGTGATCGGATGCGTCATCGTTCCGCGTTCTCGTTGCGTTGTGAAGCGTGGCTGCCAGCCGCTATCTTACAATCCGCGGCAATACACAGCCCGGGCGACGAACACTCATGGGTGACAAGCAAGGCGGCAAGCGAAGTAGCGATCGAGCTTCAAGGGAAGCTGCTCTGATTGCCGCTGCGCGCCGGGAACTCGCCGTGCGCCAGCAGGTGACGCCCGCGCGCGATCTCAACGCGGCTCAACCTGCGACGGCGGCCGCTTCGCTGCTTTCCCCGGCAGACCCGGATGCCGTTGCACAGCCCGGCGAGGCAGTTTTGGAACCGCGGCCGGCGCTCAATCCTGACCAGGTGGCGCGCCGCGTCGAATTGCTGATGCTGGCCGAAGCCCAGGCCAGGCGCCAGATGAAGCGCCGCCGGCAGATCTGGTGCATTTATGTCCCGGCCGCTGTGATCACCGCGCTCGGACTGTGGGGAATCGTCGCGATGTGGCGGGTGATCTAGGCCGCGCTACGGCTTCCCGGCGTCCGGTTTCGCGGCGCTGCGCGCTTCCCGGCCCATGCCGTAGAACTCGTCGTTCGGCCGCATGCTGATGATGTTCGCCATGCGGTTCGACAAAGCGAAGAATGCGGCAATGGCGCCGATGTCCCAGATGTCCGCGTCGCTGAAGCCGTGCTCGCGCAGCAATGCCAGATCCGTGTCGCCGACCAGGTGCGACTTGAGCGCGACCTTGAGCGCGAAATCGAGCATGGCGCGCTGCCGCGGCGTGATGTCGGCCTTGCGGTGATTCACCGCGACCTGGTCCGCGACCAGCGGATTTTTCGCGCGGATACGCAGAATCGCGCCGTGCGCGATGACGCAGTAGTGGCAGTGGTTGGCGCCGCTGGTGACGACCACGATCATCTCCCGCTCGGCTTTGGACAGGCCGCCTTCTTTTTCCATCAGCGCATCGTGATAGGCGAAAAATGCGCGGAACTCCTCGGGGCGGTGCGCCAGGGTGAGGAACACGTTCGGCACGAAGCCGGCCTTTTCCTGGACCGCGACGATGCGCTCGCGAATGTCCTGCGGCAGGTCCTGCAACTCGGGGACGGGATAGCGGCTGATCGGCTGGGCGGAAGCGGCGCTATTCATGGACTTTTCTCCAAATTCAGACATCCTGACATTGAAGCAATGGAACCGAGTGCACCACACTTACTCAGGAGTCGGCAAGTAAGACGACGAAAATGCCTCGGAAACCCGCATGGAATAAGGGCCTGGTGTTTTCTAACTTACCGATTTCCGAGTAAGGACCGGCAGGCGCTCGCGGTGAGGCCCGTGAACGCCGACACGGTGAAATCGTTCTGCACGGCCTTGAAGAAAGCGCGTTGCCGATCCCACCTCGGGGCCTCGGCAAAGCCTGCCTTCGACCGCTGGTCGATGAAATCAGACCCGACGGAAACGAACTGGTCGTTAGCGACAGCCGCCGGCGTCTCTCGGACACCACTGGCTTCATGGGGAAAAGAAAGCTGGGGGAAGGGCCCAGCTTCGTAAATAACTGGCAATGACTGGCGCGCCCGAGACGATTCGAACGTCCGACCCCTGCCTTCGGAGGGCAGTACTCTATCCAGCTGAGCTACGGGCGCCTGAGTTGCAAACCATGCGCTCGTAACTATACGTTTTTCCGGGGAAACCGTCCATGCCGCCTTCCTCGGAACGGGCCTTTCGTTCTATAATGCGCGGCTTCGAAAAAAATCAAAGGCGCATCCCATGAGCGCGAACGATCCTCACGCGCACGAGTCCGCGATCAAGACACCGCAGCAGCTGGTGATGGTGATCGTGCTGGCGTTTGTCGTGCCGATAATCGGCATCAGCATGCTCGCCCAACTGGTGCTGAGCAGCGCCACGCCCGGTGCGCCGAGTTCCTCGCTCACGGCCGAAGCCATCACCCAGCGTATCAAGCCGGTGGCCAGCGTTGCCTTCGGCGAAGGGGGTGCTGCGGGCGGCAGCCGCGGCCAGCGGACTGGCGAGCAGGTGGTTCAGGCCGTGTGTGCTGCCTGCCACCAGACCGGCGCCGCCAAAGCGCCCAAAATCGGCGATGCGAAGGCCTGGCGTCCGCTTATCAAGGAAGGCATGAAAGATTTGCTTGCCACCGCGATCAAGGGCAAGGGCGCGATGCCGCCGCGCGGCGGCAATCCGGAACTGAGCGACCAGGAGATTGAACGGGCGATCGTTTACATGGCCAACAAGTCGGGCGGCAAATTCAAGGAGCCCGCCGCTCCCGCGGCATCGGCGGCGCCCGCGGCGGCGGTTGCCGCACCCGTTGCCGCTGCACCTGCCGGCGCTGCTCCCGCCGCTGCATCCGCCGCCACCGGCAGAGCGGACGGCAAGAAGGTCTATGACAGCGCCTGCTTTGCCTGCCATGCGCAAGCCGTGGCCGGTTCCCCCAAATTCGGCGACAAGGCTGCCTGGGCGCCGCGCATCAGGACCGGCATGGCGGCGCTGTATGCAAGCGTGACCAAAGGCAAGGGGGCGATGCCGCCGAAGGGCGGCAACCCGGCCCTGAGCGACGCCGAAATCCAGGCCGCGGTCGATTTCATGGTCAATGCCGCCAGGTAGCAGCGACCGATAGCGAAAGTCGGGCGGAATTCTCCCGCCTCGCCAGCCCTTTTCGAACGAGGAACAGATGCCAGCGCGCTCTCATCCTCCCGGTTCGCATCCGCTCGGATCGCCTTTCCCCGGTTCGCTTCTCCCCTGGGCATGGCAACGTCCCCGTGCCGGGCACTGAGAACGACTCCGAGCCGCTTCTTACATAACCACCGCGTCCATGAAAATCGCCTTCGTCGTCGATCCGCTCGAGTCCTTCAAGATCTACAAGGACAGCACCTACGCCATGATGGCAGAGGCGGCCAAGCGCGGCCACATGCTGCACGTGATGACGCAGGAGGGCCTGATGTGGAAGGCCGGGCGTATCCTGGGCGAGCACCGCGCGCTCGGGCTGACCGGGGCAAAAGACGCCGCGTGGTACCGCCTCGGCGCCGCGGAGGAAACGCCGCTCGCCGACTTTGATGCGGTGCTGATGCGCAAGGATCCGCCGTTCGACGCCGAGTACGTCGCCAGCACCTGGCTGCTGGAGCAGGCACAGCGTGAAGGGGCCAGAATTTTCAACGATCCGCGCGCGGTACGCGATCACAGCGAGAAATTCGCCATCGCCCAGTTCCCGCAATTCACGGCGCCGACCCTGGTGTCGCGCCTGCCGCATCAGGTGCAGGCGTTCATCGACGCCCACGCCGACGTGGTGCTGAAGCCGCTCGATGCCATGGGCGGGCACTCGATATTCCGCGTCACCGATCGCGATCCCAACCGCAACGTGATCATCGAGACCTTGTCGCAGGAGGGCTCGCGCACCATCATGGCGCAGCGCTACATCCCAGAGATCCGCGAAGGCGACAAGCGCGTGCTCCTGATCGACGGCAAACCCGTGCCGCATTCGCTGGCGCGGATTCCCAAGGCGGGCGAATCGCGCGGCAATCTCGCCGCCGGCGGCACCGGCGTGGCGCGGCCCCTTTCGGCCCGCGACCTGGAAATCGCCGCGGCGCTCGGACCGGAACTGGCGCGCCGCGGCCTGCTGCTGGTCGGCCTCGACGTGATTGGCGACTATCTCACCGAAGTCAACGTCACCAGCCCCACCTGCTTCCAGGAAATCACCCGGCAAACCGGCTTCAACGTGGCCGCCATGTTCATCGACGCGCTCGAGCGCGCGGTGTGAGGTGCGGTCGCATGCGCCGCTGCGCCCCCGGCATGCTGCAATCCGGCCCGCAGCACGCGGCATTGCAACCGGCGCCCTGGCTTCGGACACTGTGCCTGCTGCTGTTCGCCGCCGTCGCGACCCTTGCAACAGGAACGGCAGCGCGCGCGCAGGCGACTACGTCCGGAGTCCAGACCGACACGGCACTCGATCTGTACCGGTTTCGGTTACTGCAGACCGGCCGGCGGGTTGGCCGGTTCCCCGTCGATGCGATCGAGCAGCGTCTTGAAGGCACGGCGGTGATGGACCTGCATGTCGGCATGGACGGCACGTTCAAGACCGGCCGGGTGGTGCAATCGAGCGGCCACCCGCTGCTCGATCAAGCCGCGCTTGACATGCTCAGCCGCGCCGTGCCGGCAACCGAGATCCCCGCGGCGCTTGCCAACAAGGCGTTCATCGTCAGGGTAGCGGTGGCGTTCGTCCTGCCTGAATGAGACGATGGTAGGCATTCTGATCGTCTGCCACGGCAGCTTCGGCGAAGCGCTGATCCACTGCGCCAGCCACGTGCTGGGCAAGCGTCCGGTGCGGGTGCGCCAGTGTGGCATCACCGTCAACGACGATCCGGACGCGATCCTGCCGCAGGCGCAGGATCTGGTCGGCCAGCTCGACAATGGCGGCGGCGTGCTGGTCTTCACCGACATGCTCGGCGCCACCCCTTCGAACGTCGCCACCAGACTGATCCGTCCGGGACGGGTCGAGGTCGTCTCCGGCGTCAATCTGCCGATGCTGATCCGGGCGCTCACTTATCGCAACGAACCGCTCGCGCTGGTGGTGGAGAAAGCCGTGAGCGGCGGCTGCGAGGGTGTGGTGCATATCGTTGCACCCGGACCCTGACGCATGCCCGCGGCCGAAGTCGAGATTGTCAACAAGCTGGGGCTGCACGCGCGCGCATCGGCCAAGCTGACGCAGACGGCCGGCCGTTATACGGCTGACGTCTGGCTGACTCGCAATGATCGCCGCGTCAATGCAAAAAGCATCATGGGCGTAATGATGCTTGCCGCAGGTAAGGGAAGTCGTATCATTATCGAAACCGACGGCGCCGACGCTGATGCCGCGCTGGCAGCGCTCATCAAGCTGATTTCGGACAAGTTCGACGAAGGAGAGTGAGTCGTGGGGTACAGGGGAAGGCTCGCATGAGTCGCGCCGGCGCGCCGGCGGGGAGTGCGCTCGCGCCGCCCGGCGGCGGCGTCCCGGTAAACCACACCGGCACGCCACTCGCGCGCGCCGGCGCTTCCCTTGACCGCGCCAGCGCTCCTCTTGACCGCGCCAGCGCCCCTCTTGACCGCGCCAGCGCTCCTCTTGACCGCGCCAGCGCCCCTCTTGACCGCGCCAGCGCCCCTCTTGACCGCGCCAGCGCTCTGGCCGCCGCCAGTGCCAGCTTCACCCTGCACGGCGCGGGGGTTGCGGGCGGCATCGCCATCGGCTACGCACATCTGACCTCCACGGCGCGCCTCGAAGTGGCGCATTACGAAATCGACCCGGAGGAGATCGACGCGGAGATCGAGCGATTCGACAGCGCCATCGTGCAGGTGCACGGCGAGTTGATCGGATTGCAGGTCAGCGTCCCGTCAAACGCGCCGCAGGAAATGGGCGCGTTTCTCCAGCTCCACCAGATGATCCTCAACGACGCGACGCTGTCGAGGACGCCGCGCGACATCATCCGCGGCCGCCGCTGCAACGCCGAATGGGCGCTGGTGCAGCAGATGGACGTCCTGGTGGCGCAGTTCGACGAGATCGAAGACACCTATCTGCGCGAACGCAAGCACGACATCATGCAGGTCGTGGAACGGGTGCTGAAGGCCATGCTCGGCACCGGCCACGCGCCCGCCGAGCCCACCCACGAGAACAACGTCATCGTGGTCGCGCACGATCTGTCGCCCGCGGACATGATCCTGTTCAAGCGCCACCAGTTCGCCGGCTTCGTCACCGATCTGGGCGGGGTCACCTCGCACACCGCCATCGTGGCGCGCAGCCTCGATATCCCCGCGATCGTCGGACTGCATACCGCGCGCCAGATGATCCGCGAAAACGAATTGCTCATCATCGACGGCCACCAAGGCGTGCTGATCGTCAATCCGGACAAGCAGGTCCTGGCCGAATACCAGTTGCGCCAGCGCCAGTTCGGCATCGAGCGGCAGAAGCTGAAGCGGCTGCGCACCGCGCGCGCAACCACGCTGGAGGGCGTGGAAGTGGCGCTGCACGCCAATATCGAGCTGCCTCAGGATGTGACCGACGTGCATGAGTCCGGCGCCTCCGGCATCGGACTTTTCCGCAGCGAATTCCTGTTTCTCAACCGCACCGACCTGCCGGGAGAAGAGGAGCAATTCCAGGCCTACCGGCAGGTGGCGGCCGCGATGAACGGCAAGCCGGTCACCATCCGCACCCTCGACCTGGGCGCCGACAAGGTCGTTCACGGCGCCGGGCGGTCCGGTCCGAATCCGGCGCTGGGATTGCGTGCCATCCGCTACTGCCTGGCCGAACCGCAGATATTCCTCACCCAACTGCGGGCCATCCTGCGGGCGTCGCAGTACGGAAAAATCCGGTTGCTCATTCCGATGCTTGCGCACGCCCACGAAATCGAGCAGACGTTCGCCGCGATCGCCCATGCACGGGAAACACTGGACCGGCAGAACGTGCCCTACGACATGGCCATCGAAGTGGGCGGCATGATCGAAGTGCCCGCAGCGGCGCTGTCGGTGGGCCTGTTCATCAAGCGTCTGGATTTTCTCTCCATCGGCACCAACGATCTGATCCAGTACACCCTTGCCATCGATCGCACCGACGACGCCGTGGCGCACCTCTACGATCCGCTGCATCCGGCGGTGCTGCAACTGGTGGCCGGGACCATACGCGCCGGCATACGCGCCGGAACCCGCGTCGCGGTCTGCGGCGAGATGGCGGGCGATGTGACCCTGACGCGCCTGCTGCTCGGCTTCGGGCTGCGCGAGTTTTCGATGCATCCCGCCCAGTTGCCCAGCATCAAGCAACAGGTGCTGCGCACCAGCCTTGCGCAGGCGCAGCCGCTGTCGCGGCGCATCCTGGGCGCCCCGCATCCCGACAAGGCCCGCCAGTTGCTCGCGCGGCTGAATGGCTGACCGGCAGGGAAACACACTCATGCGCAAACGCGGCTTTACCACGGCCATTCTTCATTCCGACCGGTCCAGGCCGATCGAGCACGGGGCGCTGCACAAGCCGATCCATGCCTCGGTTGCATTCGGCTATGCCGACGCCCGTGATCTGGCCAGGGTTTTTCAGGGCGAGCTCAGCGGCTATGCCTACGGGCGCCAGGGCACGCCGACAACGGCCGCACTGGAGGAAAAAATCACCGGCATGGAACAGGGTATCGCGACGGTGTCGTTCAGCAGCGGCATGGGGGCAATCGGCTCCACCATTCTGGCGTTGCTGCGCGCCGGCGACCATCTGGTTTCCAGCAGCTATCTGTTCGGCAATACCAACAGCCTGTTCAACACGTTCGGCGAACTCGGTGTTGGCGTCAGCTTTGTGGATGCGACCGCGGCTGCCAACGTGCAGGCGGCGCTGAAACCCGAAACGCGCATGGTTTTTGTCGAAACCATCGCCAATCCGCGCACGCAAGTGGCGGATCTCGAAGCCATCGGCGCCCTGTGCAGGGCGCGCGGCCTCATTTATGTCGTGGACAACACCCTGACCACGCCGTATCTGTTCCTGCCGGGGCGCGCCGGCGCCAGTCTGGTCATCAATGCGCTGACAAAATACATCGGGGGCCACGGCAATGCGCTGGGCGGAACCGTCACCGATACCGGCCTGTACGACTGGTCGCAGTACCCGCATATCTACGACAGCTACAGGAAAGGTCCGGCGGACAAATGGGGCATATTGCAGATTCGCAAGAAAGGACTGCGCGACATCGGCGCGTCCCTGTCTTCCGAAGCGGCGCATCATCTTGCCGTCGGCGCGGAAACCCTGGCGCTGCGCATGCAGCGAACCTGTGCCAACGCACTGGAACTGGCGCAATTTCTGGAAGCGCACCCGAAGGTGCGGCATGTTTATTATCCCGGGCTGCAAAGCCATCCCCAGCATCAGCGTGCGAAAACGCTGTTCCGCGGCGCCAGCGGCTTGTTCTCGTTCGAACTCGCGGACGGGATTGACTGCTTTGATTTTCTCAACAGGCTGGAGATCGTTGTGTCTTCCAGCAATCTCGGTGATAACCGCACGCTGGCGATCCCGGTTGCGCATACCATCTACCACGAGATGGGTGCGGCGCTGCGTGCCGGCATGGGGATCGCCGATTCCCTGATCCGCATTTCCACCGGCATCGAAGACGCCGAGGATCTGATCGCCGATTTCCGTCAGGCGCTGGCTTGATGCGGCGATGGACTAAAAAAGAAAACACCCCGGCGTTTTCCCCGACTTTGGGGTGTGCGAGGGGGCTTGCCCCCTCGCCTCGCGGATGATCAGAAAGAAAACGCCCCCGGCGTATTGCCCGATCAAACAGATCAGGAGGGCGGCATGACCGCAAATTGACGGCTATCCGGCCCTGGGGTAACGTTCGCGCTGCGCCGATTTGACGATCAGCTTGCGGGCGCTGGAGGCGAGGCTTCCTAAATCCGGCTAAAGCGTGGGAAACCCGTTTAGCGCGCGAGCTGAACGGGTTTTTGTTTTGCGGGATGAAAATGAGCGAAGGCCGGTCCATCGGCGCCGTCAAGCCGGCGACCATGCATTTCGATACGCCGCTGCGATGTGCCAGCGGCGCGTCTATCGATTCCTACGACCTGATGTACGAGACCTACGGCGTGCTGAATGCGGCGCGCTCCAACGCCGTTCTGGTCTGTCACGCACTCAACGCTTCGCACCATGTCGCCGGCTACTATGACGACCTGGCCGGAACAGGCAGCCGCAAGGGCGCCGACAATATCGGCTGGTGGGACAACATGATCGGACCCGGCAAGCCGCTGGACACCGACAGGTTCTTCGTGCTGGGCGTCAACAACCTCGGCGGCTGCTTCGGCTCCACCGGCCCGGCCAGCATCAACCCGGCTACCGGCCAGGCGTACGGCTCGTCCTTTCCGGTGGTGACCGTGGAGGACTGGGTCGAGGCCCAGGCGCGCCTTGCGGACCGGCTGGGCATCGCGCGCTTCGCCGCGGTGATGGGCGGCAGCCTGGGCGCGATGCAGTCGCTGCAGTGGACCATCGGCTATCCGGAGCGGGTCGCCAACGCGCTCGCCGTGGCAGCCGCGCCCAAGCTGTCCGCGCAGAACATCGCCTTCAACGAAGTGGCGCGACAGGCGATCACCACCGATCCGGATTTCCACGGCGGCAACTTCTACGCGCACGGTGTGATCCCGCGGCGCGGCCTGCGCCTGGCGCGCATGATAGGCCACATCACCTATCTCTCCAACGATGCGATGATGGAAAAATTCGGACGCTCGCTGCGCTCCGGGTCGGTCAATTTCCATTTCGACGTCGACTTCGAAGTCGAGTCGTATCTGCGCCATCAGGGAGACAAGTTCGCCGATTACTTCGACGCGAATACGTACTTGCTGATCACCCGGGCACTGGACTATTTCGATCCGGGCGCGGCCCACGGCGGCAGCCTGTCGCAGGCATTCGCCCGCGCGCAGGCGCGCTACCTGGTGATTTCGTTCACTTCCGATTGGCGCTTCTCGCCGCTGCAATCGCGGGAACTGGTCAAGTCGCTGCTCGACAACCGGCTTGACGTTTCCTATGCCGAAATCGATGCGCCGCACGGCCACGACGCCTTTTTGCTCGAGGACCCGCGCTACCATGCGCTGGTCCGGGTGTACTTCGACAATATCTTCGCGGGCCTGTGAGGCGCGCCATGAACCAGCCCGCGGATCACCTCATGACGGGTCAGAGCGCAGAGGCGCAGGCGCTGGCGGGGGACCGCCCCGACATCGAAGCCATCGCAGCCTGGGTCAAACCCGATTCAACGGTGCTCGACCTGGGCTGCGGCGACGGGCTGCTGCTGCGCTACCTGAAGCAGACCCGCAATGTGCGCGGCTACGGGGTGGAGATCAGTGACGAGCGCATCATCGCCTGCGTGCGCAACGGGGTGAACGTGATCCAGATGAACCTCGAGGACGGTCTGCAGGGTTTCGATGCCGCTTCGTTCGATTGCGTGATCCTCTCACAGACTCTGCAGGCGATGCGTCATACCGGCGAGATCGTGCTCGACATGCTGCGCGTGGGTCACGAGGCCATCGTCAGCTTTCCGAATTTCGGCCGCTGGGACCGGCGCGCCCAGGTACTGTTCCGCGGCAGGATGCCGGTATCGGAAGATCTGCCCTACCAGTGGTACGACACGCCCAACCTGCACCTGTGCACCATCGACGATTTCGAGTCCTACTGCGCCGAGAAAGGCATTGAGGTCCTGGAGCGCCTGGTGTTGCATCGCGGCCGCCCCGTGACCATCTGGCCCAACCTGTTCGGCAGCCTGGCCGCATATCGCATCCGCAAACAGCGCTGAGCGCCGCAGCGCCCGGGCACGGTGCACAACCGCCACCCCGCCTCAGCGCCGTACCCCGCCCTCCGGCGCGAGCAGCGCGGCTATTTCAGGACGCGGAACAGATTGTTGAAATCGTCGGTCCAGACCGGCAGGCCGGGCGGCGTCTCGATGGCGGTGAGCACGCTCTTCAGATGGGGGTCCTCGAACAGGGCCTTGTTCTTTGTCACCAGCACCCAGTCGGAACTGGAACCCAGTTTCTCGCCATCGTCCTCCACCACCCGGGCTTCCCAGCCTTCCGCGTCCGCCAGCAGCTTGACCACCGGTGCAAGACGCAGGTAGCGATTGGTGACATGGAACGCCACCACGCCGCCGGGCTTGATGTGCCGCAGGTACACCTGCAGGGCTTCGCGGGTGATCAGATGCACCGGAATGGCATCGCTGGAAAAGGCGTCCACCGCGAGCACATCGAGCGCCTGCGGGGCATCGCGCTCCAGCGACAGCCTGGCATCGCCCAGTGCGAATTCGATCCTGGCGGCGCTATCCCGGATGTAAGTGAACTCCCGCTGCGCGATGTCGATGACGTGCGGATCGATTTCGTAGAAACGCACCACGTCACCCTCGCGGCCGTAGGCAGCGAGCGTGCCGGCACCGAGGCCGATCACGCCGATGCGGCGAGGTGCCCCTTCGAAGGCCGCCAGCGCGCGCGCGATACCGGATGTCCTGGCGTAGTAGCTGGTGGGTTCCGCCAGCAATGCCGGATCGAGGTATTGCTCGCCATGCATGATCACGCCGTGGATCAGCCGCCGCACCCGCGAGTCGACGTCGCCGGCATCCTTTTCCGTGACGCGCAACGCGCCGAAGAAGCTGCGCGCCATGATGCGTGTGTTTTCGTTCAGCATCTCAAGATACGCGTGGCCGTAGTAGGCCGACGCGCCGATAGAAACGAACGCCGCCAGCAGCACCGGCTTTGGCAGGCGGCGGACGAGGTACGCCGCCACCAGCCCGGCCACCACGATCGCCAGCGGGAACTCGTAGTACGTGGGGAAAATGCGTGGCGCAAGCAGCCCGACGAACAAGCCGCCGATGGCCCCACCCAGCGAAATCATGAAGTAAAAACGCGTCAACCGGGCGGCGGCCGGTTTGAGACCGGCCAGTTCGCCGTGGAAGAACATGCATGCGACGAACAAGGTCGCGGCGTACAGTGGCACCGCCTGGGTCACCGGCAGCAGCGCGCCGTGCGTTTGCAGAGCCCAGGCCATGGCCGGCATTGCAACCAGGAACGGCAGGACGAAAACCTTGCGCCGGTACCAGCCGCGCCCCTCGAAACTCAGGATGAACGTAAGCAGGTAAAGCGTGAGGGGCAGCAGCCACAGGAACGGTATCGAGGCAATGTTCTGCGTCATGTGGTTGGTCACCGCCAGCAGCATCACCGTACCGAGCGCGGAAAGGCCGAGCCACAGCGCGTACTGCTCCCCGGCCGGCTGCCCGGATTGCCAGCCCTCGTGCAACCCTCCGGGGTGTGGCCCGTCCACGGATAGCGGCGAGGCAGGCGTGGCCATGCGGGCCGCCGCGATGCAGAACAAGGCGAAAAACGCGTAGCCCGTGCTCCAGGCGAGCGACTGTACCCGCGAGCTCACCCAGGGCTCGATGACGAACGGGTAGCTCACCAGGGCAAGCAGCGACGCAGTATTCGAAAGCGCGAACAGGCGATACACCTGCGCCTGGGGAAAGCGCCTGGCGAACCATACCTGCGCGAGCGGGCTGGTGGCCGACAGCAGAAAATAGGGCAGGCCGATCGACACCAGCAGCAGCAGCACGATGGCTGCACCCGGATCGTCGGCGCCGGCGGGTTTGAATGCGGGGTTCGGCGCGAGCGGCAGGAAGGCGAGACTCAACAGCAGCAAGGCGCCGTGGATGAGCGCCTGTTTGCGCGGCGCAACCCGCCGCGCCATCCAGTCGGCATAGGCATACCCGCCGAGCAGGCCGAACTGGAAAAACACCATGCAGATCGCCCAGACGGCGGCGGTGCCGCCGAACCACGGCAGGATCTGCCGGGCGATGATCGGTTGCACCTGGAACAGCAGGAAGGCGGACAGAAAAACCGCGGCGGCGTAGACGGGCATGGGACGTCGTCAGACGTTAACGCCGGGCGGCGCGGGAAATACCTGCTTGCAACTCATGCCGTTTTACTTTCTTTGTGATCCGGCACGAGCCAGACGATTGCAGAAGGTAGAATCGTATTTTTACCCCTCAAGTATAGCCGTAGCGCGAGTGCCCAACCCAACGCCGCATCCGAGTTCCGCAACCAAGGCACGGCAATCCAGCCTGTTGCGCTCCAAGCTGTTTTGGGTCGGCGTGCTGTATTTCTCCGAAGGATTTCCCCTGGGGATTTTCTTCGAGATTTTTCCCGTCTATTTCCGCCAGCAGGGGGTTGACCTGCGCAGCATCGGCATGCTGTCCCTGCTCGGCCTCGCATGGACCCTCAAATTTCTCTGGGCGCCGGCCATTGACCATTACCGGCATCACCGGATATGGATGGCGAGCGTTGACCTGGCGATGGGCACGGTGATGCTGTTCTTTGCCGTCACCGCCGGTTTCGGTCCCTGGGTATGGGCGGCCATTGGCACGTTCACCGTCCTTTCGGCGACCAACGACATCGCCATCGACGGCTACACCATCGAATTGCTCAACAAGGACGAACTCGGGCTCGCCAACGGCGTGCGCATCGGTTTTTATCGGGTCGGCATGCTGGCCTCGGGCGTGGTGCTGATTCTGTCCGACTGGATCACCTGGACCGGCGCTTTCATCTGCAGCGCGGCGATCCTCGCCTGCATCGCCTTCGCCTGCCGGGCCGCGCCGCCCGAACAGTCGCTGCAACGCCTCGATGCCGAATCGCTCAGGAGGGAACTGGGCAAGATCATCCGCCAGCCGCGGCCGTTCGCCATGGTGCTCGCTTTCGGGCTGGGCGCGCTGTGGCTGGTTGACACCGCGGTCCACTGGTCGGGACACGTTACGGGCTTGTGGACCGGCGCCATTGCCATCGCCGCCCTCCTGTTCGCCGGGACCGTGCTGCGACAGCGGCGTGACGCACCGGTGACGGCCTCGTCCGACGAGACGGCGTTCCATCCACCCGCGTTCGATCAACCCCGGGGACCCATGTTCGGCGCACTGCTCGAATTGCTGGAACGGCCCCACATCGTGCCGGTGCTCGTGTTCATCCTCATCTTCAAACTCGGCGACGCGTCCATGGGATTCATGGTCAAGCCCTTCTGGGTGGACAGCGGTTTTTCGGCGACGGAAATCGGCCTCGTTTCGGTGAACATCGGCCTGGGACTGTCGATCGCCGGCGGTCTGGTTGGCGGCTGGTACACCGATCGTGCCGGGATTTTCCGCGCGCTGTGGGTGCTGGGGTTGTTCCAGGCACTGTCCAATCTCGTTTATGCGCTCGCCGCCGGCATGATCCCTGCGGCGACAGCCGGCGCCGACATTGCGCCGGAGCATCGTGCGCTGGTGTACGCGGCGAGCGCGGCCGAATCGTTTACCGGCGGCCTCGGCACCGCCGCGTTCCTCGCGTTTCTCATGGCCATCGTCGACAGGCGCCGCTCGGCTGCCGAGTACGCGTTGCTGTCCTCGGTATTCGCATTGTCCCGTTCCGTCGCCGGCTGGGCGGGTGGCTTCGGCGCGCAGGAAATGGGCTACGCGCCGTATTTCCTGTTGACCTTCCTGCTGTCTTTTCCAGCCTATGCGCTGCTGCCCTGGGCAAGGCGCATGCTGGAAGCGAGTGACGCACCCGCAGGAGCCGCCGTGCGGTCGCGCTGAGCGCTCACGAAGCTCCCCACTGTGTCTCGATGGGGCGCGAGCGACGCCCCGGATCAACCTGCTTGGCGGCCACCATCGCCCACTCGGGTGCATCGGCAGACAGGATCACCATGCGGCTGCCGCGCTGCACCGGCGCCGGCCCGCAGCCCAGATCCGGCGCGAGGCCCGCGATGAATCCCACGTGTATCGACAAATCCGTCATGAAAATCAGCTCGTTCGATTGCATGGTCGTCTCCTGGTCGGTGGTAGGAGGCGCGACGCGCATATTGCCGTGCCCGGGTCTCGCCTGGCCGCATCCTGTCGGCCGGCGCCGGCGCGGGAAAGCGCCTTGAGGAAGGTCGCGGCCGCTTGGACCGGCAGTATCTCCGGGCGATACTTTTTGCCAAGCCGTGCAACAGCCGGCTGTCAGGAAAAGCTGCAAAGCCGGGAAGTGCCCTCCGGCAACGGATTCCCCATCGCCTGCTCTCCCGCAAAATCCGCAACGCCCTCGGCCGGCGGATGCTCGGGGCTGGCGGATGCCCGGCGGCGATTTCCGATCGATTGTCGATAGACCGAACGTCCGAGGCCTGTATCGCCGCCACGGTTGATCGGCAGTGCAAAACCCTATACATTGAATCGTATCCGGTGATGCGGGAGGTCGAGCACACCGTTTCTTACGCCCCTTTCGCTCAGCTCCGACGAGGTCATATGGAAAACACCAGCACCAACACTGAAGTCACGAAGGACAAACTTGCCGCCGATCTGAGGGTCGTTGTCGCGGACGCTGAAGAGCTGTTGCGAGCCACCGCCAGCCAGGCCGGTGAGAAGGCGGCCGCAGCGCGAGTCAAGATCCAGGAAAGCCTGGACGTGGCCAAGCTGAAGCTGGCGCAATTGAGCGAAGTCGGCATCGACCAGGCAAAAGCCGCGGCCCGGGCTACCGACGATTACGTTCACGAGCATCCCTGGAATGCGGTGGGCATCGCCGCGCTCGCCGGGCTGGTTCTGGGTATCCTGATCAGCCGCCGCTAGCGGATACACAATGGCCGAACAGGTTGTCCGCGCCGGTTTGCTGACGTCACTGAAGTCGCTGTCGAAGACGCTGCTCGACACGACCCAGACCCGGCTCAAGCTGCTGTCGAGCGAGCTCGAAGAGCAGGGCGCGCGGCTGCTCAAGATCGTCGCGCTGGCCGCGATCGGCGGATTTCTGCTGGCGCTCGCCATCATCCTGGCGGTGTTTTTCATCATCGTGCTGTTCTGGGACAGCCACCCTCTGCTCGCCATCGGGCTGCTCGCAGGCGGCTTCCTCGTCGGCGCCATAGTCGCTTTCATGATGGTCAAATCGGAGATCGATCATCGTTCTCCGCTGTTGCAGGGGACGATCAAGGAATTCCAGAAGGACAAGATGCGCCTGCAATGAAGTCCGTCGAAGCCATTGTCCTCGAGCGCGCCGAACTGATCTCGCGTGCCGCCGTGCAGCGTGAGCGGCTGGCTGAACAGCTGCAGGGCCTGGAACGACCGGCCGCCCTGGTGGACTGTGCCATGGCCGGCGTGCAGTGGTTACGCGCCCATCCGCATCTGGTATTGCTCGCCGCCGGCGCGGTGGTGGCCCTTACTCCGGGCAAGACCTTCCGCGTGGCGCGCCGCGGTTTTGTGTTGTGGCGCAGCTGGCACTGGGCATTCTCGCTGATACGTGAGAAACTGCTGCCCTGACGAGGGACAGCAAACACCCATGAAGGTAGCCGACCAGCGGGCGCTAAGGCGCTTTTTTGACGTTATGGACCGGGAACGGCGCCATATGCTGGGCGAGCTCGGGCAGGTCAAGGGGCTGATGCCGCTGTTGATGAAGCCGCGCAACAAGCAGCCCTGGTCGCAGCAGGACAGGCGGGAGTTGCAGCGCCACCTGAAGCAATTGTCGAAGATGAGTCCCTACATCGCGGTAATCGTATTGCCCGGTGGATTTGCCATGCTTCCGGTGCTGGCGTGGTGGCTGGACCGCCGTCGCGGCCGACGCCCCGCGGGCGTGGCGGCAAAGATCTGACCAGGATGGCGTAGCAGCCGCTTTTCAGCCGGACACGCTTCCCGTGAGCTCGAACCGGTTGTCGATCGTCAGCGGCGCGTGGTCGGAAAACCGTTTGCTCTTGTTTTGCTCTTGTATCGCGACCTTTTCGCAGTCGCCGCCAGCCCCGGCGTCGCGATCTGATAGTCGATCCGCCATCCCACGTTTTTCGCCCACGCCTGCCCGCGGTTTGACCACCGGGTGTATTGCCCGGTGCGTGTATCCACGCGCCGAATCCTTTGTTGAAAGCGGAACGAATGCCGTTGAGGTTGAGGGTGATTATGCGTAACATTTCCGCACTGTTTCGAGGGCGCGCCGCGAATGCCGGATTTTCACAAGGAATTCATATCATTCTGCATTGAGCAGGGCGTCCTCACGTTCGGCAGCTTCGTCACCAAGTCGGGCCGCGTCTCGCCCTATTTTTTCAATGCGGGATTGTTCAGCACCGGCGCAGCACTGGACCGGCTCAGCCAATTTTACGCAAAGACCATACTCGCTTCGGACGTGTCCTTCGACATGTTGTTCGGTCCGGCCTACAAGGGCATCGCACTGGTTGCCGGGGTGTCCATAGCCCTCGCCCGCGGCGTGGCGGACAAGCCCCGGCGCAATCTGCCTTACGCATTCAACCGCAAAGAGATCAAAGACCACGGCGAGGGCGGCAGCCTCATTGGCGCGCCGATCGCCGGACGCGTGCTGATCGTCGATGACGTGATAACGGCAGGCACCGCCGTGCGGGAATCGATCGAACTGATACGACGAGCCGGCGGCGAAGTGGCAGGCGTGGTGATCTCGATGGACCGGATGGAGCGCGGACAGGGCGATTTTTCGGCAGTCCAGGAAGTGGAGCGCAGCTTTGCCGTGCCGGTAGTCGCGATTGCCAGCCTGGACGACCTGATGAGGTTTCTGCAGGATTCGCCGGAATTCCGGCAAAATATGACCGCCATTATTGATTACCGGCAACGATACGGAGCGGCCAGATGATTACCAGGGCGTTGCAAGCAGGATTATTGGCTGGCATGGCGGCGCTGGCCCTGGTGGCGCTGACGCCAGGGTCCGCTCTCGCCCAGACTTTGATCAAGTGTGTCGACGACAAGGGCAAGGTTCACTATGGCCAGACCATGCCCAAAGAGTGCCTGGGCAAGTCCACTCAGGAATTGAACAAGGCGGGAACCGTGGTGAAGCGCCACGAAACCCTGACTGCCGAGCAGCAGGCGGCCATCGAAGAGCAAAAGAAGAAAAAGGCCGAGGAAGAGATCGTTGCGCGGGAGGAGCGCCGCAGGAACCAGGCGCTGCTCAATACTTATTCCAGCGAAAAAGACATCGAAGAGGCCCGCGCCCGCGCGCTGAAAGAGAACGAGCTGTCGATCCAGGAGATCGAAAAACGAATGGCGGCCGGACGCAAACGGCAGAAGGAACTGGAGAACGAGAAAGAATTTTACGTGAAGAAGACGCTGCCGCCCAAGCTGGCGCAGGACCTGAAGAACAACGAAATCGAGATGGGTTCGCAGCGCGAACTGCTCGACGCGAAGAAAAAGCAGGTCGAAACCATCAACGCCAAGTACGATCTGGACAAGCGGCGTTATCTCGAGTTGACCAAGGGAAAGCCCCCGGGCTCACCCCAGACGGCCACCCGCAGATGAAGCGGCTCAGGTAGCGAGCTTTTTCCGCAGAATCTCGTTCAACCGGGCAGGATTGCCTTTGCCCCGGGTCGCCTTCATCGCCTGGCCTACCAGATAGTTGAAGGCTTTTTCCCTGCCGCCGCGGAATTCGGCGACCTGCGGCTGGTTCGCGGCGAGAACGGCATCGATGATTTCCTCCAGTTCCCCGGTATCGGAAATCTGTTTCAGGCCGAGGCCGGCGATGACGGCGTCGGCCGCGTCCTCGGCGCCGGCTTTGCGTTGCCATAGTTCCGCGAATACCTCCCGCGCCATCCTGCCGGACAGCGTGCCGTCGCCTATGCGCCTTAGCAACCCAGCCAGCGCCGCACTCGCCACGGGTGTTTCGGTGATCGAAAGACCGCTGTCATTCAGCGCCCCGGCCAATTCGACGCCCACCCAGTTGGCGCACAGTTTTGCCAACTCACCCGCATCCTGCGAGGCGTGCGCGCGCAGCCGCCGCAACACGTCATCGAAGTACGCCGCCGTTTCGCGCGACTGGGTCAAGGTCGCGGCGTCGTAGGCCGACAAGCCCAGTTCGCGCGCATAGCGGTCGCGTTTCACGCCCGGCAATTCCGGCAACTCGCTGCGGACCTGTTCAAGCCACGCCTCTGTGACCATCACCGGCAAAAGATCCGGATCGGGGAAATAGCGGTAGTCATGGGCATCCTCTTTCGAGCGCATCGACCGGGTTTCGTCGCGTTCCGGATCGTACAGCCGCGTCTCCTGAACGATGCGGCCGCCCTCCTCGATAATCTCGATCTGCCGCCCGGTTTCGAATTCGATCGCCCGCTCGAGAAAACGAAACGAGTTGAGGTTCTTGATTTCGCAGCGTGTGCCCAGGGCCTCGCCCGGCCGCCGCACCGAGACGTTGGCGTCGCAGCGAAACGAACCCTCCTGCATGTTGCCGTCGCAGATGCCGATCCAGCGCACCAACGCGTGCAGGGTGCGCGCATAGGCCACGGCCTCGGCCGCCGAGCGCATCTCCGGTTCGGTCACGATCTCCAGCAGTGGTGTCCCGGCACGGTTCAGGTCGATGCCGGTCATGTCATGGTGCGCCTGATGCAGCGACTTGCCGGCATCCTCCTCAAGATGGGCCCGGGTGAGCCGGATCGTCTTCTGCTCATTTTCGACAACGATGTCGAGCGCGCCTCCCTGAACGATGGGCAGTTCGTATTGACTGATCTGGTATCCCTTCGGCAGGTCCGGATAAAAATAGTTCTTGCGGGCGAAAACCGATCGCAGGTTGATGGTGGCGCCAACCGCGAGTCCGAAGCGGATGGCCCGCTCCACCGCTCCCTTGTTGGCAACCGGCAACACCCCCGGCAGTGCAATGTCCACGGCGCTTGCCTGAACGTTCGGCGGCGCGCCGAATTGCGTTGACGCGCCGGAGAAGATTTTCGAGACAGTGGACAGTTGCGCGTGGGTTTCCAGACCGATGACCACTTCCCAGTTCATCGCTGCCCTCTGCCTCACGTCCTGTCCTTGGGCGCTCGCGCATGCCAATCGGTAGCACGCTGAAAATGATGCGCGGCACGCAGCATGCCGGCCTCGGTGAAATAATTTCCGACTATATGCAGGCCGACTGGCAATCCGCCGTCGCCGAATCCGCAAGGTACGGACATGCCGGGCAACCCCGCCAGATTGGCGGGCACCGTGTAGATGTCGTTGAGGTACATCTGCACCGGATCGGCCAGCTTCGCGCCGATGCGAAACGCCACCGTGGGCGAGGTGGGACCGAGGATAAGGTCGCACCGGGTGAAAGCTTCGGCAAAATCCCGGGCGATCAGCCTGCGCAACCGCTGCGCCTTCAGGTAATAGGCATCGTAGTAGCCGTGGGACAGCACATAGGTGCCGATCAGGATGCGCCGTTTCACCTCGGCGCCGAAACCCTCGGCGCGCGTTTTTTGATACATGTCCTGCAGATCGCGGTATTCGGGCGTGCGATAGCCGTAACGCACCCCGTCGAATCGCGAAAGGTTGGATGAAGCCTCGGCCGGCGCGATCACGTAGTACGCCGGCACCGACAAGGCACTGTTCGGCAGAGTCACGGCAACGCGCGTCGCGCCCAGCTTCTCGAACTGAGCGAGCGCCGCCTCCACGGCGACGGCCACATCGGGCGACAGTCCCTCAGCGAAGTGATCTTCGGGAACTCCGATTCGCAGTCCCCTAAGCGGCTTGGCCGCTGCGCCGGCGGACGGCTTGGCCGCTGCGCCGGCGGACGGCTCGGCTGCTGCGCCAGCGGGCGGCGATGTCCCGTCCGAAACATCCCACGAGCGATCGAGGTCGCGCGCGTAGTCCTGCGGTCCCCGGTCAAGGCTGGTTGAATCGCGCGGGTCGGGGCCGGCCATGACCGTCAGCAGCAGCGCCAGGTCGGCAGCGCTCTTTGCCATGGGGCCGCCCTGGTCGAGGCTGGAGGCGTAGGCCACCATGCCATAGCGCGACACCAGGCCATAGGTCGGCTTCAGGCCCGACACACCGGACAATGAAGCCGGCTGCCGTATTGATCCGCCCGTGTCAGTCGCAGTGGCGGCCGGCGCCATGCGCGCCGCCACCGCCGCCGCCGATCCGCCCGATGACCCGCCGGGAACATATTCTTCGTCCCAGGCGTTTTTCACCGGGCCGTAAAACGACGTCTCGCTCGATGAACCCATGGCGAATTCGTCCATGTTGGTCTTGCCGAGAATCACCGAGCCGGCGTCATTGAATCGCTCGATCACATGGGCGTCGTAGGGACTGACGAAGGTGGACAACATTTTCGAGCCGCAGGTGGTAAGCCAGCCTTTGGCGACGAATATGTCCTTGTGCGCAATCGGGATGCCGGTCAGCGGCCCGGCCTCGCCGCGTGCGATTCGCGCGTCCGCCGCGCGCGCCTGTTCCACCGATTTTGCGGGATCAACGGTGATGAATGCGTTCAGCCTGCCGTTCCGTTCGGCAATGCGCCCGAGAAACAGTTGCGTCAGCTCCACGCTTGAAATCTGTTTCGAACGCAACGCGGCGGCGAGTTCCGACAAGGAGGCGTTGATCATCGACTGGACAGTAGGAACGGGAACCGGGGACGCGGCGCCATGGCGGGGGCGCGCTCGCCAGCCTTACTCAAGCACCTTGGGCACCAGATACAGGCCATCTTCGACGTGAGGCGCTACGGACTGGAACAGGACATGCTGGTCAGTTTCGGTGACGCGGTCTTCACGCAAGCGCGGTACCAGATCCTGCGCGTGAGACATCGGCTCGACGCCGCTGGTATCGATTGCGTTCATTTGCCCCACCAGGGCCAGGATATCGTTCAGCCGGCGCTGCGTCCCGGCGGCCTCCGCGTCGCTGATTTCAATGCGGGCAAGGAAGGCAATCCGCTTGACTTCGTCAAGGGTCAAAGACACAAAAAAATCCTTCAAAACCGTAGGTTAATTAAGTTATTATAACGTATTCGTTAAATCGGTTTAGCGTCAGAACGGACCTTGGGGATGTTTCCCCGGAACATGCCATGAAGGGTCGGGCTCGGGTTTAACGACGCCGGCCATGATGAGGAACACGACCTGATGTTCGGTTTTTTGCGCGGTTATTTTTCCGACGATCTTGCCATCGATCTCGGCACCGCCAACACGCTGATTTATGTGCGCGGCAAGGGAATTGTGCTGGACGAGCCGTCGGTGGTTGCGATTCGCCAGGAAGGCGGTCCGAACGGCAAGAAAACGATCCAGGCGGTGGGCAAGGAAGCCAAACAGATGCTCGGCAAGACGCCGGGCAACATCACCGCGATCCGCCCCATGAAGGACGGCGTCATTGCCGACTTCACCGTCACCGAACAGATGCTCAAGCAGTTCATCAAGAAGGTGCACGTGTCGCGGCTGCTGTCGCCTTCACCGCGCATCATCATCTGTGTGCCCTGCGGCTCCACCCAGGTAGAGCGCCGCGCCATTCGCGAATCGGCGCTGGGCGCCGGCGCATCGCAGGTGTATCTCATCGAAGAGCCCATGGCCGCGGCCATCGGCGCCGACCTGCCGGTCGCCGAGGCGACCGGTTCGATGGTGGTCGATATCGGCGGCGGCACCACCGAGGTGGGGGTCATCTCCCTCGGCGGCATGGTCTATGCCGGCTCGGTCCGGGTGGGGGGCGACAAGTTCGACGAAGCCATCATCAATTACATCCGCCGCAACTACGGCATGTTGATCGGCGAGACCACGGCCGAGACCATCAAGAAGGAAATCGGTTCCGCATTCCCCGGCTCGGAGGTCCGGGAGATGGAGGTGAAAGGACGGAACCTCGCAGAAGGCATTCCCCGCAGCTTTACCATTTCATCCAACGAAATCCTCGAAGCGCTGACCGAGCCGCTGAATCAGATCGTGTCGGCCGTCAAATCGGCACTGGAGCAGACCCCCCCCGAACTGGGCGCCGACATTGCCGAAAAGGGCATGGTGCTCACCGGAGGCGGCGCGCTGCTGCGCGACCTGGACCGGCTGCTCATGGAAGAAACCGGGCTCCCGGTCATCGTCGCCGACGATCCGCTGACCTGCGTGGTGCGCGGGTCGGGCAAGGCGTTGGAAAAAATGGACAAGCTCGGCAGCATATTCACCAACGACTGACCCGCGGGAGAACCGACCGGTGGAGGATTGCAACGATCCTTTGCCCGCACCACGCGGCCTCGATCGCGCCGGTTCCTTCCCGGGATCTGGAAAGAAAACGCCCCCGCGTTTTCCCCGATTTCGGGGTGTGCGAGGGGGCTTGCCCCTTGCGTCGTGGATGACTGGCTGATTAATGAACCTGCAGCCGCCACCTTTCTTCAACCGTGGTCCCGCCCCGCTGGTTCGTCTCACTTTTTTTTCCGTGTTCGCGCTCTTTTTCATGGTCCTGGACGCACGCTTCGGTTACGCCGAAACGGTGCGCCACGTCGTGGCGATAATCGCGTATCCGCTGCAGCGGGCGGCGCTGGCGCCGGTGGCGATCCTGTCCGGGGCAGCGGAGTACTTCACCACCCAGACGTCGCTGCGCCGCGACAACGCCGAGCTGCGCGCCCGGCAACTGCAGGCCGCCAAGGACTTGTTGACGCTGGAAGCACTCTCGGCCGAGAACGCGCAGCTGCGGCGCGCGCTCGACGCCCGCGAGCGATTGCCGCGCGAAGCGCTGTTCGCGGAGATCCTTTACGCCGGCCGGGACCCCTTTTCACGCAAGGTGGTGCTCGATCGCGGCGACCAGCACGGCATCGTGGCGGGGCAGGCGGTCGTCGATGATGTGGGGGTGATCGGCCAGGTCACCCGCGTGCATCCCCTGCTGGCCGAAGTGACTCTGATCACGGACAAGGATCACGCAATCCCGGTTCAGGTGGTGCGAAACGGTTTGCGCGCCATTGCCTATGGCTCCGGCGACGGCGCCACGCTGGATCTGCGTTTTCTGGCGGCGAACGTGGACGTCCAGAACGGCGATGACCTGGTGACTTCCGGCATCGACGGCACCTATCCGCCCGGGCTGCCGGTGGCAAAGGTGGCCAGGGTCGAACGTGATGCTGCCTATGCCTTTGCCAGGATCTCGTGCACGCCGGCTGCGGGTGCCGATCGCGGTCGCCAGGTCCTGGTGCTGTCACAGGAAACGCGCGACCCGCCCCCGCCTGCCGAGGTGGAAGTATCAGCCCAGCCCAGGGCCGCGAAACCGAAGCGCATCCGAAAACGCGAATGAGCCGCTGGCCGATGCACTACGAGCAGCAATCCCAGCGCATCCTGCTCCAGGTGAGGGTTGGCTTCATCATCCTCACGCTGGTCGCGGCGCTGATCTTCAATCTGTTGCCCTGGCGCAACCTCAACGGCCTGCCCGACCTGCTGGCGCTGGTGCTGACTTTCTGGTGCATCCATCAGCCGCGCAGAGTGGGCATCGGCACCGCCTGGTTCCTCGGCATCCTGATGGACGTCAGCAATGGCGCGCTGCTGGGGCAGCACGCGTTCGCCTATTCGATGCTGGCCTTCGCGGCGCTGAGCCTGCATCGTCGCATTCTCTGGTTCTCCCTTTGGCTGCAGGGACTTCACGTGCTGCTGCTGCTGCTGGGCTGCCAGGTGCTGATGCTGGGGATACGACTTGCCGCAGGCCATCCGTTTCCGGGATTCATGTACTTTTTCGGCCCACTGGTCGCCGCCGCGCTGTGGCCGCTGGCCAACCTCATCCTGCTCGCCCCGCAGCGCAAACCGGAATCGGTGGATGAAAACCGTCCGATTTAGGCCGATTGCGGCAATACACCCGGTCATGGCGGTAAAAGCCGGAACAATTGCATTATTCTTCAAGCCTCACTTCACTCCGGTGCCGGCCTGCGCATGCGCGTCGCCGAACTGAGAAACACCCAGCAGGAACTGTATGCCTTTCAGGTCCGTATCGGGATCGCGGGCGCGGTAGTGCTGGGCGCCTTCTTGCTGCTGTTTGCCCGGTTTTTCTACCTGCAGGTGGTGCAGCATGAGTACCTGCATACCAAAGGCGAAGACAATCGCATCTCGATCGTGCCGATCACGCCAAATCGCGGCAACATCCTGGACCGCAACGGGGTGGTGCTGGCGCGCAACTACTCGGCGTACACGCTGGAAATCAATCCGGGCAAGATCGCCAGCCTGGAAGCGACCATCAACGAGCTGGCCCAGATCATCGACATCCAGCAGAAAGACCGCAAGCGTTTCAGGCGCCTGATGGAAGAATCCAAGGCAGCCGACAGCCTCCCCATCCGTACCCGCCTGACGGACGAAGAAGTCGCCCGCTTTGCCGCAAATCGCTATCGCTTTCAGGGCGTGGACATCAAGGCACGGTTGTTCCGCCAGTATCCGTACGGCGAGATGGCATCCCACCTGCTGGGCTACATCGGGCGTATCAACGATCGCGATGTCGAACGGATCGAACGCGAGGGCCTGACCACCAACTACAAAGGCACCGACCACATCGGGAAAACGGGCCTGGAGCAAAGTTATGAAGGGGAGCTCCATGGGACCACCGGCTATGAACAAGTGGAAGTCGATGCCGCCGGACGCGGCGTCAGGACGCTGTCGCGCACCGCGCCGATTTCCGGCAACAACCTCTCGCTGACGCTCGACATCAGGGTACAGGAGGTGGCCGAGCAGGCTTTTGGCGAGCGGCGCGGCGCCCTGGTTGCCATTGAACCGGGCACGGGCGCCGTACTGGCTTTCGTGTCCAAGCCCGGCTTCGATCCGAACCTGTTCGTCGAGGGCATCGACCCGCAAAGCTGGGACGCCCTCAACACCTCGCCTGATCGGCCGCTCAACAACCGCGCCCTCACCGGCGTTTATGCGCCCGGTTCCACCTTCAAGCCGTATATGGCGCTCGCCGCGCTGGAACTGGCCAAGCGCACCCCGTCGCAGGCCATTTTCGATCCGGGCTACTACATGTTCGGCGGCCATCGCTTTCGCGATGACAAGGTCGGTGGCCACGGCATGGTGGACATGTACAAATCGATCGTCGTGTCCTGCGACACCTACTACTACACACTGGCCAATGACCTTGGCATCGACAACATTTCGAGCTTCATGGGGCAACTTGGCTTCGGCAGCCGGACCGGGATCGATCTCGAGGGCGAATCCGAAGGGGTGCTGCCGTCCCAGGCGTGGAAGAAAAAGCGGTTCCGCCGGCCGGAGCAGCAGAAATGGTACGCCGGCGAAACCATCAGCATCGGCATTGGCCAGGGGTACAACGCCTACACGCCGCTGCAGATGGCGCAGGTGATGGCCACCCTGGTGAACAATGGCGTGGTGTACCGCCCACACCTGGTGAACTACATCGAGAGCAACAAGACCGCCGAGCGCAAATATATCGAGCCGCAGCCGCTCAAGACTCTGCCGCTGAAGCCGCAGCACCTCGAGACCATTCGCCTGGCGATGGTAGGCGTCAACAAGGAGGGGACGGGCGCCAGAGCGTTTGCCGGCGCCGGCTACACCAGCGGCGGGAAAACCGGCACGGCGCAGGTCATCGCCATGAAGCAGAACGAAAAGTACGTGGAATCCAAAGTGCTCGAGCGCTTTCGCGACCATGCGCTGTTCATTGCCTACGCGCCCGCGGATAACCCGCGCATCGCGCTCGCCGTTATCGTGGAAAATGCCGGCTTCGGGGCGCGGGCCGCTGCCCCGATCGCTCGTCAGGTCATCGATTATTTCCTGCTCGGCAAGCGTCCTCCCGCCATGGAAAAACCCGCTCCGACGAAGGACGGAGAAGAGGATGATTGAGCGCCTCTGGAAACGCATCTCGGGCCCCGTGGACGGCTCACTGCTGTCAATCGTAATGGGGCTGATTGCGCTTGGCATGCTGACGCTCTATAGCGCCTCCTATGAAAATCCCAGCCGGGTCAGCGCCCAGGGGCTCAACATTCTGATTGCGCTCGCGGTGATGTGGATTGCCGCCCAGGTGCCGCCGCAAACCCTGATGCGCTTAGCCCCCCCGGTGTACATCACCGGATTGCTGCTGCTGCTGGCAGTGGCGGTGTTCGGCGACGTGCGCAATGGCGCGCGGCGCTGGCTCAACGTGGGCGTGACCAGCATTCAGCCCTCTGAGATCATGAAGATCGCCATGCCCCTGATGCTCGCCTGGTATTTCCACAAGCGCGAATCGCTGTTGCGCCTTCACGATTATGTGGTCGCGGCGCTGCTGCTTGCCGTCCCCGGCTTGCTGATCGCCCGGCAGCCGGACCTGGGGACCGCGCTGCTGGTCCTGTCAGGCGGCTTTTACGTCATTTTTCTGGCCGGACTGCCGTGGAAAATTCTTGCCGGGGTGACGATCGCCGGTCTTGCCAGTCTGCCGGTGATGTGGACCATGCTGCACGATTACCAGCGGCGTCGCATCCTGACTCTGATCGATCCGGGCGAGGACCCGCTGGGCGCCGGCTATCACATCATTCAGGCCACGATTGCGGTGGGCTCGGGGGGGCTCACCGGCAAAGGGTGGCTGAAAGGCACTCAGACCCATCTCGAATTCATTCCGGAGCGCTCGACCGATTTCATTTTCGCGGTGTTCTCCGAGGAATTCGGCCTGATCGGCAACGGCTTGCTGCTGCTGCTCTATCTTGCGCTCATCACACGGGGCATGGTCATCGCCACCAACGCCCCCACGTTTTTTTCCCGGCTGCTGGCCGGGGCGATTATCCTGACGTTTTTCACCTATGCATTCGTCAATATGGGCATGGTGAGCGGCATGCTGCCGGTGGTCGGCATACCGTTGCCGCTGGTGTCGTACGGGGGCACCGCCCTGGTGACGCTGTTCCTGGGTATAGGCATCCTGATGAGCATTCACAAGCACCGCAAGCTGGTACAGACATGAACAGACTGGCGCCGCTTTGAACCGCCTGTCCGGGTTCCCTGCAGTGCTTCGCCGCGCCGGGCTCTGCGCTGCGCTCATCCCGCCAGCGGCCTGGCTCGGTTGCGCGACCGCGCTCGCGCTGCTGAACGGTTGTGCCACTGTGCCGCGCGAGGTCCCGGCAGCTGCGCCACCCGCGGTGCAGGCGCCATCGGCCAAACAGCCGGCCCCGCTGGCGCAGGCGCCGCGCCGCGGCGGCTACTATCAGGATGATGGTCCGGACGACAATCCGCCGCCGGACCTGGACACAATTGCCGATGCGGAACCTCGTCTCGAGCCACCCCATCGCTTTGCCAACAACCCCTACAACGTGTTCGGACAAAGCTACGTGCCGCTGCGCACCCGGTCGGCGTTTCGCCAACGCGGCGTCGGAAGCTGGTATGGCCGCAAATTTCACGGCCAGCGGACGTCGAGCGGCGAGATCTACGACATGTACGCGATGACCGCTGCGCATCCCACGCTGCCGATTCCAAGCTATGCGCGCGTCACCCACCTGGCAAGCGGCCGCTCGGTGGTGGTGCGGATCAATGACCGCGGCCCTTTTCATGCGGGTCGAATCATCGATTTGTCCTACACGGCAGCCTGGAAACTGGGGTACGTCGCATCGGGCAGCGCCCTGGTGGAAGTCGTAGCGATCACGCCCGCCGAGATGGCCCCGCTCGGAAGTGAAACTGTCGCGCGCGCCACCCCGGCGGCGGGTGCCGCGGCGCCTGTGGCCGAAGCGAAGCCGATCGCGCAGACGCCCGCCGCCGAACAAACGCCGCTGCCGCCGTTACCGGAAACGATTGCCGGCCCCGGCGGCGTGCAGTCATCTTCGCAGCCTGCCGGCTGGAGTCAGCCCTCCGGCAACATATATGTGCAACTCGCCGCGTTCTCGGTGCGCGAATCCGCTGAACGAGTCCGCATGCGGCTCAATCGCGATCTGGCGTGGCTCGGCGGCACGATCGAGATTTTTTCCAAAGACGGCCTGTTCCGTCTTCACCTCGGCCCCTACCGCGACCGGGGCGAAGCCAGCGGCGCTGCCGAGCGCATTCAGGATGTCTTGCAGACGACCAAACCCCTGCTGGTGGTTCGATGAAGCGCTCGTTCACGGACGCCGCCGGCCGCTTCGCGAGGCGGCTTGGCGGCGTCCTCGTCGCCGCCATGTTGAGCGGCTGCGCCGGCGGCCTCTCGGGCGGGCGGACCGATGCCCGAATCGCCACGCCTGATGCGCCAATGGCGCCCGCGACGGCGACGTCCCGGCCGGCCGCTTCGATTCCGACGGCGCTGTTGCTGCGCCGTCCCGGCGGTTTCTATACCGACGACGGACCGGACGGCAGGCCGCCAGTCGATCTGGACCGCCTGGCGGACGCCGAGCCGAAATTGGAACCGCTCAACGCGCGCGCCAACGATCCCTATACCGTGTTCGGCCGCGACTATCTCCCCGCACGCGCCATCGTGCCCTACAAGCGCCAGGGCACCGCCTCGTGGTATGGCCGCAAGTTTCACGGACAGCGGACTTCGAGCGGCGAAATTTACGACATGTATGCAATGAGCGCCGCGCACCCGACCCTGCCCATCCCGAGTTATGCAAAGGTCACGAATCTGGAGAACAACCGCACCGTGATTCTGCGCATCAATGACCGCGGTCCGTTTTCCTCGGGCAGGATCATGGATCTGTCGTATGCCGCCGCCTACCGTCTCGGATTCGCCGAGTCCGCACTCACCAACATCGAAGTTGAGACCATCGTGCCGGCGCAGCCCGCGGTGGCGCCGGCCCCGGCAAAGCCGGAAACCATCGCGGCGGATCTGCCCAAGGAAGAACCCTCCGTGCCGCAAACCACCGAGGCCAGCGGCATTTACCTGCAACTGGGCGCGTTTTCGGTGCGTGCCAACGCAGACAATTTTCGCGCCAAGCTCGAGCCGCAACTCAATGAGCTGAAGCAGACCCTGCACACCCATGCCAGCGGCAACCTGTTCCGCGTGCGGCTCGGACCGTATCGCAACCGTGCTGAGGCGAATGAAGTGGCAGGACGAATCCGGGACGTACTCGAATTCAAGCCCATGCTCGTGGTGCGCTGAGGGTGCGCTGAGGGTGCGCTGAGTAGTTCGGCCGGGAATCTTGCCTGCACGCCTCGTTGCGAGTCGCGGCGAGGGCGGTTCGGTTCATCGCGTCCGTTATAATTCGGGCTTTTCAGCGTGCCGCCCATGATTGTTCGTCTGCTGATCTGCTTTTCGTTGTTATGCGGTTTCGCCCCGCATGCTGCGGCCCAGCAACCGCCTCCCGTCGCCTCGCGCGCCTGGCTGCTGCTGGACGTGTCCAGCGGACAGTTCATCGCCAGCCACAATGCGCAGGAACGCGTCGAGCCCGCGTCGCTGACCAAATTGATGACGGCTTACCTCGCGTTCGCGGCCATCGCCAGCAAGACCATCGCTCTTGACCAGGTGGCGCCGGTATCCGAGCGTGCCTGGCGGGCCGGCGGATCGCGCATGTTCATCGAGCCCGGCAAGCCCGTCAAAGTGGAGGAGCTGCTGCATGGCATGATCGTGCAATCGGGCAATGACGCCTGCATCGCGCTGGCCGAACTGATCGCGGGCTCGGAGGAGGTGTTCGCGCAGATGATGAACCGGGAGGCGGAGCGCCTCGGCATGAAAAACACCAGCTTCGTGAACTCCAGCGGATTGCCGGATGCCAAACATTATTCCAGCGCCCAGGACCTGGCGTTGCTGGCGACGGCGCTGATCCGGGACTTTCCGGACCTGTATCGGTTCTACTCCATCAAGGAGTACCGTTATAACAACATCACCCAGCAAAATCGCAACCGGTTGCTGTGGCTGGATCCCAATGTGGACGGCGTTAAGACGGGCCATACCGAGAACGCGGGCTACTGCCTGATTGCCTCCGCCAGGCGCGGTCCGCGGCGGTTGCTGTCGGTGGTGCTCGGTGCCGGCTCCGACAGCACGCGGACGCAGGAGAGCCAGAAGCTGCTCAATTTCGGCTTCCAGTTCTACGATAGCGCCCGGTTGTACGAGAAGGGTCAGTCCATTACTGAACTCGCCGTATGGAAGGGCAGTGAATCGCGCCTCAGGGCGGGTATGGCTTCGGACCTGTACGTTACGGTGCCCAAGGGCCAGTCGGACAAGGTGAAAGCCGATCTGGTCAGCCAGCAGCCCCTGGTCGCGCCCATCTCGCCGGGACAACGCGTTGCCACGGTGCGGGTGACCCTCGACAGCCGCCCCGTAGGCGAATACCCCGTCGTGGCGCTCGAAGCGGTGCCGGTTGCCGGGTTTTTCGGTCGCACCTGGGATACGGTTCGACTATGGTTCAAATGACACGGTCGCAGCTGCATGACACGCCGTTGCGCCTGAAGGTGCGGATTGGCAGGCCGCTGCCTCGCTTGTTCCCGGGAAGGCGTGATGGTTTATCTTAACGGCGATTTCATGCCGCTGGAACAGGCCAGAATCCCGGTGCTTGACCGGGGTTTCATGTTTGGCGACGGCGTGTACGAAGTCATTCCGGCGTACTCGCGCCGGCCGTTCCGCTTGAGCGAGCACCTGGACAGATTGCGGGCCAGCCTGAACGCGACCGGCATTGCGAATCCGCATGCCGATGCGCACTGGTCGGCGCTGTTTCAGCGCGTCATCGACGAGAACGCCTGGGAAGATCAAAGCCTTTACCTGCAGGTGACGCGCGGCGTGGCGCCCCGCGACCATCGCTTTCCGGCGAACACGGCGCCGACCGTGTTCATCATGTCGTCCGAGCTGAACGGGCCGCCTGCGGCGGTGCGCGAACGCGGCGCCGCAGCCATCACTCAGGCGGACTTCCGCTGGATGCGCTGCGACATCAAATCGGTTTCGTTGCTCGGCAATTGCCTGTTGCGCCAGGCGGCCGCGGATGCCGACTGCATGGAAACCATTCTGCACCGCGACGGTTTCCTGACCGAGGCCTCGGCCAGCAACGTGTTCGTGGTCAGCGACGGCGTGGTGGCATCGCCACCCAAATCAAATCTCATGCTGCCGGGCATCACCTACGACGTGGTGCTCGAGATTCTGCAGGCTAACGGCATCCGCCACCAGGTTCGCGCGGTGGCGGAAGCCGAACTTCGAACGGCCGACGAAATCTGGCTCACCTCCTCGACCAAGGAAGTGCTCGCGGTGACCCTGCTGGATGGCAGGCCGGTGGGAGCGGGCCGGCCGGGACCGGTATACGCGAGGGTGTATGCGCTCTATCAGGCATTCAAGGAAAACGTGATGCGGGCGCCTGCGCATGCCTGATGAGGTCGAATCGATACTGGCATTTCCTACCGACTTTCCCATCAAGATCATGGGAAAAACGCAGGCGGGATTTGCCCAGGCCGTCATCGAAATCGTGCAGCGGCATGCCCCGCAATTCGACGCTTCCACCGTGGAGATGCGCTCCAGCCGGGAAGGTCGCTACCTGTCGCTGACCTGCACCATCCTTGCCACCTCGCGGGAGCAGCTCGATGGTTTATATCGCGAGTTGTGCGACCATCCGATGGTTGCGATGGTGCTGTGAGAATCCGGTGAAAACGCGGCTATCGGTCGCCGCGGGCGTTCACGGCGCGCCGCATGCGCCGCTCGCCGGTCATCCCGCCCCCCGGGTGCGCCGTCTCGGCCCCTCGGATTTTGAAGCAACCTATGCCGCGATGCGGCACTTCACTGCCTCGCGGGACGCACACACACCAGACGAACTATGGATACTGGAACATCCGCCGGTTTACACAACCGGCGCCGCCGGCCGCAGCGGACACATCCCCACCCGAGGCGACATTCCCCTCATTAAGGTCGATCGCGGCGGCCAGATCACCTATCACGGCCCGGGCCAGGCGGTGGTCTATGTGCTTATCGACCTGCGCCGGCGAGGCCTCACGGTACGCGCCCTGGTTCATCTGCTGGAACGCACAGCCATCGCAGTGCTGGCGAGCTACGGCGTGCGCGGCGAAACCCGGCCGGGCGCCCCCGGTGTCTATGTGAATGATGCGAAAATAGCCTCGCTGGGCTTGCGGGTACGCAACGGCGCTTCCTATCACGGCGTCAGCCTGAACGTGGATGTGGACCTGCGGCCGTTTCTCGCCATCGACCCATGCGGCTACCCCGGCATGACGGTGACGAGACTGGCTGATTTTGGCGTCCCTGCGAGTTGCAGCGAGGTGGGGGAGCGTCTCGCCGCGCTTTTTGCGGAACACTTGGGATCACATGGAACAAACCACTGAAAAACTGAAGGGACGCGCCAAGACGGCACGCATCCCGATCAAGGTGGTGGCGCTGCCAAAATTAGCCAAACCCGCCTGGATTCGTGTGCGCGCCGCCACCGCGGGGTCACGGTTTCACGAGATCAAGCAGCTGCTGCGGGAGCGGCAGCTGCATACCGTCTGCGAAGAAGCATCCTGCCCCAACATCGGCGAGTGTTTTGGCAAGGGCACGGCCACCTTCATGATCCTGGGCGATTTGTGCACCCGCCGCTGCCCGTTTTGCGATGTCGCCCACGGCCGGCCGCTCCCTCCCGATCGGGAGGAACCTTTGCATCTGGCCGGGACAATTGCGGCGCTCAAGCTGTCGTACGTGGTGATCACCAGCGTGGACCGGGACGATCTGCGCGACGGCGGCGCGGGCCATTTCACCGAGTGCATCCGCGCCGTGCGGCAGCTTTCCCCCGGCACCCGGATCGAAGCGCTGGTGCCCGATTTTCGGGGGCGTCTGGACAAGGCGCTGGAGATCCTCGCCGCCGATCCGCCCGAGGTGATGAACCACAATCTGGAGACCGTGCCGCGGCTGTACCGGCAGGCGCGCCCCGGCGCCGATTACGCGCATTCGCTCAGGTTGCTGGCCGAATTCAAGGCGCGCCGGCCCGGCGTTCCCACCAAGTCAGGATTGATGATAGGGCTGGGCGAAACCGACGATGAAATACTCGAGGTGATGCGCGACCTGCGCCGCCACGGCGTCGATATGCTCACCGTGGGACAGTATCTGCAGCCATCAGCGGATCACCTGCCGGTGCTGCGCTACCTCGATCCGGAGGGGTTCGAGCGGCTCGGCAGGCAAGCCAAGCGACTGGGGTTTGCGCACGCCGCGGTCGGACCGATGGTGCGCTCCAGCTACCACGCGGATGAGCAGGCGCACGCCGTGTTTCCTCAAGCTGCAGTTGCACCGGCGGGCGCCAACCAGGCGGTGTAGTGCCGGCCCGGCCGTCCGAGCGCGTCAGGACTCTTCTTTTAACTTGGCTTCGAGCAGCGCGTGCAATTGCGCGAAATCGGGCTCGCCCAGATACTGTTTCACCACTTTGCCGCGCTTGTCTATGATGAATGTGGTCGGCGTCACCCGGATATCGCCGAAGCGCTTCGCCAGTTCGCCCGTCGGGTCCAGCGCCACCCTGAACGGCAGCGCGTTCTTTTCGGCGTAGTTGAGGACGTAGTTGGGCGGATCGTAGCTCATCGCCACCGCTATCGTTTCGAAGCCGCTGGCGCGATACTTGTTGTACGTCTCGACGATCCGCGGCATCTCGCGCACGCAGGTCACGCACGAAGTCGCCCAGAAATTCACCAGCACCACCTTGCCACGCAACCCGGCGGTGGTGACGCTGTCGCCCTTGAGATCGACAAAGCGAACGTCGGGCGCGCCGGGCGGGCTGAACAAGGCGAAATAGGCGCCGATCGCGATTGCGATCACGGCGGCGAAAGCGCTAATCTTGGCGACTGGCTTTTTCATGGAGGTTTCGTGCGCATTCTGGGTCATTTCGCCGCCGCTGTCACTTTGCTTTGCGTTGCTTGTTCCGGGTTTGCGGCCGGTGTGGGCGACCTGAGCAACCGCGAGGCAGTCAGCGGTTTGAAAGCCGCGCTGAAGCAAGGTTCCGAGGTGGCGGTACGGCAACTGGCTCTGGAGAACGGTTTTTTCGGCAACGACAGGCTCAGGATTCCGTTGCCCGAGTCACTGAGGAGAGTGGAAGGCGTGATGCGGTCAGTCGGCATGGGGCGGGAGGCGGACGAGCTGGTGCTGCGCATGAACCGCGCCGCCGAAGCCGCGATGCCGGAGGCGAAATCGCTGCTGGTCGATGCCATCAACAAGATGAGCCTGCAGGACGCCAAAGGCATCCTCACCGGCGGCGATGATTCGGCGACGCAATATTTCAAGCGCACCGCCTCCGTACCGCTGGCCAATCGATTTTTGCCCATCGTCGCGAAGGCGATGGAGCACGTCAGGCTTGCCGAGCAGTACAACCAGTTCGCAAAGCGGGGCGTCAGACTGGGGCTGATCAAAGAAGCGGACGCCAACCTGGAGAATTACATCACCGGCAAAGCGCTCGACGGTCTGTTCCTCGCGATCGCCGAGGAAGAACGGAAGATTCGCCAGGATCCGGCCGGCGCCGCCAGCGCCATCGTCAGCAAGGTGTTCGGCGCACTCCTCAGATAACGGCGGCGCGGCCGCAATCGACATGGCCCGGGCCCGGCGGCCGCCCGCAATTCAGTGCGCCTCCTCCCAGTTCATCCCGGCGCCGACATCCACGACCAATGGCGCTTTCAGCCGCGCGACGCCGGTCATCAGCGCGGGCAGCTCGCTCCCGATCCGGTCGAGCTCGCCCTCGGGCACCTCCAGCACCAGCTCGTCATGCACCTGCATCACCAGCCTCGATGCCAGCCGCGACTCGTCCAGCCATTTTTGCACCGCGAGCATGGAAAGCTTGATGAGATCGGCTGCGGTACCCTGCATGGGGGCATTGATTGCCGCGCGCTCCGCACCGGCCCTGCGCGCCTGGTTCGATGAGCGGATTTCAGCGAGCCACAGCCGCCGCCCGAACACCGTTTCGACATAGCCCTTTTCCCTGGCCGCGTCACGGGTTTCCTGCATGTAGCGCGCGACCCCGGGATAGCGGGTGAAGTAGCTCGAAATATAGGCTTGCGCGGTGGCCCGCTCAAGGCCCAGCTGCTGCGCCAGGCCGAACGCCGACATGCCGTAAATCAGGCCGAAGTTGATCACCTTGGCGTAGCGGCGCTCCTCGGCTGTAACCTCGTGCAGCGTGCGGCCGAATACTTCGGCGGCGGTGGCGCGGTGAATGTCTTCGCCCGCCTCGAACGCGGCGAGCAGGCGTTCATCCCCGGAAATATGGGCCATGATGCGCAATTCGATCTGCGAATAATCCGCCGATACGATGCGCGCGCCCGGCGGCGCGATGAATGCCTCGCGGATACGCCTTCCTTCGACGGTGCGCACCGGAATATTCTGCAGGTTGGGATCGGTCGAGGCCAGCCGCCCGGTCACCGCGGTGGCCTGGCTGTAGTTGGTATGCACCCGGCCGGTTTTCGCGTTCACCATGCGCGGCAGCTTGTCCGTATACGTCGATTTCAGCTTGGACAGCGCGCGGTATTCGAGCAGGGTCTTCGGCAGCGGGTAGTCCAGAGCGAGTTTCTCCAGGACTTCTTCATCGGTCGAAGGCGAGCCGCCCGGCGTTTTCTTCAGCACCGGCAACTTCAGGCGCTCGAAGAATATTTCGCAGATCTGTTTGGGCGAGTTGAGGTTGAATGGCTGCCCGGCCTCGCGGTAAGCGCGCTCCTCCAGCTCCATCATCGCCTGGCCCAGGGTGCGGCTTTGCGCGTCGAGTTGCGCCGCGTCAATCAGCACCCCGTTTCGCTCGACGCGAAACAGCACCTCGCGCACCGGCATTTCAATGTCTTCATAGACATGGCGCAGGTTGTCGTCGCCCGCGAATTTTGCGTAGAGCGTCTGGTGCAGCTGCAGGGTCACATCCGCGTCCTCGGCCGCGTACTCCGTGGCGCGTCCGATATCGACCTGGCTGAACGGTATGCGCTGCGCGCCCTTGCCGGTCACCTCGTCGTAGGTGATCGTCCGCACGCCCAGGTGACGTGCCGCCATGCTGTCCATGTCGTGGCGCAGGTGCGATTCGATCACATAGGATTGCAGCAGCGTGTCATGCACGATGCCAGCGAGCGCCACGCCGTGATTGGCGAGCACATGCTGGTCGTACTTGAGGTTCTGGCCGACCTTCCTGTGGGCCGGACTTTCGAGCCAGCCGCGTAATTGAGCGAGTGCTGCCTCCACGCCGATCTGTCCTGGCGCCCCGGCGTAATCGTGCGCCAGCGGCAGATAAGCGGCTTCGCCGGCTACGGTCGCAAAGGACATGCCGACCAGTTTTGCCGTCATCGGATCGAGACTATCGGTTTCGGTATCGAACGCCACAAGTTCCGCGGACTCCAGATTCTCCAGCCAGCGGCGCAGATCGGACGCCGTGAACAGCGTCTCGTAGCGGCGTTGCGAGCGGTCTTGCGGGACGGCCGCGACCGCGGCTTGTTCTTCAATGGCGACTCCGCGGGAAGGCGCTCTGGCCTTGGCGTTGACCTCCCCGGCCGCGCTTGCCCCCTTGACCTCCTTCACCCAGCTTCTGAAACCGAATCGCAAAAACAGCTCGGCCACTTTATCGTCGTCCGGTTTCGCCAGCCCGAGCTCATCGGGTTTTACCGGCAACTCGACGTCGCATTTCACCGTTACGAGTTGCCTTGCCTGGGGCAGCCAGTCAAGGGCTTTACGCAGGTTGTCGCCGGCCATGCCGCCGATCTCTCCCGCGTGCGCGATCACACCGTCCAGCGTTCCATACTGCATGAGCCATTTCGCGGCAGTCTTGGGGCCCACCTTGTCCACGCCGGGAACGTTGTCGATCGCATCGCCGACCAGGGAAAGGTAATCGACGATGCCCTGCGGCGGCACGCCGAACTTGGCCCTGACCGCCGCTTCGTCGAGCGTTTCATTGCTCATGGTGTTGATCAGCTTGACGTTCGGCGTCACCAGTTGCGCCAGATCCTTGTCGCCGGTCGAGATGACGCAGCACATGCCCTGCGCCTCGGCCTGTCGGGCCAATGTTCCGATGACGTCGTCCGCCTCGACACCGTCGATCTGCAACAGCGGCCAGCCCAACGCGCGGATTGCTTCGAACAACGGTTCGACCTGCCGCGCGAGATCGTCGGGCATCGCCGGCCGGTGCGCCTTGTAGTCCGCGTACCAGGCGTCGCGAAAGGTCTTGCCTTTGGCGTCGAATACGCACGCCAGGTGCTCCGCCTTATAGTCGGTTACCAGGCGCCGCAGCATGTTGAGCACGCCGTAGATCGCGCCGGTGGGCTCGCCCGCGGGGCTGCGCAGATCAGGCAACGCATGAAATGCGCGGTACAGATACGACGAGCCATCGACTAGCAGCAGCGTTTTATTCAAAGGGAACGCAAATCAATGATTGCGAGGATTCCGAAGCCGCCCGGCGCCAGCGGTGCTGCGCGGCAGATCGTCGTGATCGAGGCATGGCACCTGTCTGGCATTATGTCAGAATTCATCGAGGCGACCGGACGTATGAATGAAATTGACGCTGCGGCAAGGATGTTCGGCAGTGTCCGATGATCCCGCGGCGGCGGCAAGGCAGGGCAGGCAGCGTCGCCGGTTGCGGCGAATCTGCTAGACTTTGCCATTCACACCAAGTCCACACATGCGACGCCTTCTCTGTCTTCTCGTTTTTTCCGCCTGGCTGCTGGCCGCTGTCGCGCAGCAACCTCCCAGGCTCGAACCGCTGCCGGCGCCCCCGCCTGCGCCGCCGGGGGCGGATCAGGACAGTTCCAGCGAACGTCCGGTGCAAATTACCCCCGGACCCGATGACAAGGTTGAAGAAACCGTGGTCAATGGCCGCCGCACCATTCGCGTCACCACCCCCCAGGGTAAGGTGTATTACCTTGTCGAGGAAGCGGGCGATGGCGGTACCGGCCGCCGGGAGGGACTGGATCAGCGTATTCGCGTCCCAATGTGGGTAATCAAGGAGTTCTGAGCGGACGGTGGCACAGCGCGATCGGGCGGAAAATCATCCCCGTGACCCGAAAATTCTTTCGCGCAGGCGGATTCCCACCCGTATAGCGCTGCCATGTCCGTCTTCACCAAAGTCACACCCCAGGAATTGAGCGCGTGGCTCAAAGGTTATGCCGTTGGCGCGCTCACCGATCTCAAAGGCATCACGGCAGGCATCGAGAACACCAATTATTTCGTCACCACGACGCGCGGACGCTTCGTGCTCACACTGTTCGAAAAGCTGACCGCAGCGGAGCTGCCTTTTTATGTCAATTTGATGGCGCACCTCGCCAGTCACGGCATCCCGTGCCCGGCCCCGATTGCCGATCTGAACAATTCGCTGATCGGCGCCTTGAACGGCAAACCGGCCACCCTGGTCACATGCCTGTCGGGCGTGCCGGTGGTCGCGCCCAAGCCTGCCCACTGCGTACTGGTTGGATCCGCGCTTGCAGAGATGCACCTCGCCGGGCAAAGCTACCGCGGTGACCTGGAGAATCCGCGCGGGCCGAAATGGTGGCGAGAAACGGCGCCGCGCGTGATGCCGTTCCTGGACAAGATGCGGCAGGATCTGCTGCAAAGCGAACTGGAGCACCAGTCGCGGTTTCACTTTCACGATTTGCCACGTGGCCCGGTGCATGCGGATTTGTTCCGGGACAATGTTCTTTTCAGGAAAGACGCGCGCCGGCTGCGGCTTGGCGGCGTGATCGACTTTTACTTTGCCGGTATCGACAGCCTGCTTTTCGATGTCGCGATCACACTCAACGACTGGTGCATCGAACCCGGTGGCACGATTGAGCCGGAACGGGCGAGGGCGCTGCTCGAAGCCTACCGCGCCATTCGGGACTTCACCCCCGGCGAACGAGAGGCATGGCCGGTGATGCTGCGCGCCGCCGCGTTGCGCTTCTGGCTGTCCCGCTTGTTCGATTTTTATGTGCCGCGGCCCGGTGAACTGACTCACGCACATGACCCGGAACATTTCCGGCGAATACTCGAATCGCGCCGCGCCGGCCCGGAGGCGCTGTGAAGCCCGATATCAGGGCCCGCGCATGATCACCAGCCGCGTCGTGCCGGCGCGCAACGGCTGGGGCTGGATCACCCATGGCTTCGCCATATTCCGCAGCGCCGCCCCGCTATGGATCGCCGTCGTATTTCTGTACTGGCTGCTGGTGGCGCTGGTCAATCAGTTGCAGGCGGTCGGCATGGTGCTCGCCACGGTCTCGCTGCCCGCATTCTCGGTCAGCTTCATGGTGATATGCAGCGAACTGGAACGCGGCGGCCGGGTCCGGCCATCACTGCTGTTTGCCGGTTTCCGGCGCGCGTTGCCGGCAATGATCATGCTTGGCGGTCTGTACCTGATATCGACCCTGATCATTCTGGGCATTTCCTCGTTTGCCGACGATGGTGCACTGATGAAGTGGGTGCTTTCGGGAAAACCGCCCGGCAACGAGCAGTTGCGCGATGGCAGCATCACCCGCGCCATGCTGCTGGCGGGCGCAGTGGGGACGCCGGTGCTGGCCGCCTTCTGGTTTGCGCCGGTGCTGGTGTCGTGGGACGGCTTGCCGCCGGGCAAGGCCCTGTTTTTCAGTTTTTTTGCCACCTTGCGAAACTGGCGAGCCTTCACTCTCTACGGGGCCATGCTGGGCTTGTTCGCCGTATTGCTGACGGTGCTGCTGGCCGTATTTGCCGTCATCAGCGGCGGCAACATCGAAGCGGTGCGGCTTGCAGGGTTGTTGCTGACGGTGCTGGGCATGCCGACCTTGTTCGCCAGTTTCTATGTTTGCTACCGGGATATTTTCCCGGTGACGCCGGCCCGCGAGCCCGATGGCGAAGCGCAAGCCGCGGGGTAAGCCGGCGTATCCCTGAGTACGCTTTTGCCGCGCAGCGGCTGCACGGCAACCCGACAGGAACTCCGCCTTTTTTGACTCGCGCATGCGACGTTTCCCCGGGAAAGCGGGATTCACCTGGTGCTAAAACCACACTGTGCGCGTTTCCTGGAAAGATGCAGTGCGCGCCGAGCTCCAGCGGATTTTCGACGGCATCGCGTTTCGCCGGGTGCTCGAGCAATTCAGGGGCGCCTGTTCCCGCGCCGGCGGACGCGGCGTATCCACCGCGTGAAAAATGCGGTCCTTAACGTCAATACTGCACGTGCGCGTGCTTGAGGAGCGGTCATCGTGACAAATTTAACAGTGGCTCCCTGCGACTTATGCAATGGTGCGGGGGGAATCGTGCTGTGGCAGGACGGTTTCTGCAGAGTGGTTGAAGTTGCGGAGCCCGACTATCCGGGATTTTGCCGGGTGATACTGGAGCGCCATGTGAAAGAAATGAGCGATCTTGCGCCCGGGGAGCGGGCCAGACTGCTGGACGTGGTAAATGAGACCGAAGCTGCTTTGCGCAGCACAATGCGCCCCGACAAGATCAATCTTGCGAGCCTCGGCAATGCCACGCCGCATCTTCACTGGCATGTCATTCCGCGCTTCCGGGACGATCGCCATTATCCCAAGCCGGTCTGGGCTGCAGCGGAACGTCCGCAGGGGGAACCGAGGCATGCCGACATTGCCGCGCTGCGGGCGGACCTGGCTGCTGAACTGATGCGGCGCCTGAGGAGCCTGAAATGAACTTCGATTTACCCATCATCGCCGCGGATGCGAAGCCCGAATTCACCGACGGCGCAAGTTGCGAGGCGTGGCTGCGAAACCTGCCGCTGATCAATGTCGGCCCCTCCCACGGCAGGCTGCTCGGCGAACTCGAGGAACTCAATTGCTTCAATGCACCGCCGGCCGAACGCTTGCGGATACTGGAACTGTTGCGCGAACCGGTGCTGTTCGTGCAAACGGAGCACGCCAAGAAATTTTCCAGCCGGCCGGTGCCGCTCGCTAAAACCGAGCGCGAGATATTCAACAATGTGCTGGCATTGTGGGATGCCCTGGGCTGCGGCTATCAGCACTGCATGCAGGCGATGGAGAAGAACACACCCGGTTCCGGGTCTCAGCAGGAAGCGCTCGCGTGCCAGCGGGCGCTTTGGTGCGTGGCCCAGAAAATCATCGAGCATTACCGCGCGTATCAGGAATTGAGCGAGGAGGACTGGCGCCTTGCCCATCGCATCTACGGGTTCGCCGAAGAGCGCAATCTGGAAAGCGAGCAGGTCCTCCACCCCGTGTACAAGGGCGAATTCAAGACCAGTTGCGCGGAGACTTACCTGCACGCGCTGTTGCTCAACCAGGCGGATCCGGGAGAATACAGCCCACGCCAGCTGGCATTGCTGTCGCGCTGGCTCGATCGCTGGGCCTACAAAGCCGTCCTGACCACCCGGCCGCCGGTGATGGCAGCCGGCCTCGCGCCGCTCGCCGTGGATCTGGCCGGCGACAAAGGCCCGTTGCGAAGCGCCGTGGGCGGCAAGTCGGTGCGATTCATCGATATCGAAGAGATCGACAGGGACCTTCGCTCACGCGTGGCGCTGCTGCGCAAGGGCGATACGCCGGCGTCGCTGCAGCTCGGCGAAGAGGTATCGTCCCCAATGGCGGAGAACCTGCTTGTCTCTTTGCTTTGGCAGTGGTGCGGCGAAAAGCAGTCGCGGGCGCATCCTCGCCGGCCCCGTTCGGGCACCGCGCACGTCTGCGCCGGCATCAACGCGATGCATTATTACGTGTCCGGCCAGCCGTTCCGGCAGCCTGTCGAAGCAAAGGAGTTGAGCAAGTCGCAGCGCGATCAAATTGCGACCTTCGGCCGACTGAGCACTCGCGATGAGGACGAATACAGCCGCTTGCAGGGCTTCACGGTGGAAAAATGGGAGCTGCGGGAAGAGAGCCTGACGGACCTGCGCATCGAACGCGCGGAATCGGCCGGGAGCGCGCGCTATCTCCATTCCCAGTTGATCGCCGTGCATCCTGCGGATGCGAAGACTTTTCTGGTCGGGGCAATCCGCTCGCTGAGCGTATCGGCCGGCCACCACGTCATCGCCGAAGTCCGGAGCATCCCCGGCGTGCCGCGGGCGGTGGCGATCCGCGCCACAGGGCTGAACGCCATGTCCGACAAATTCATCCCGGCCCTGCTGTTGCCGGAAATCGCGGCGCTGCAGTCACCCCCGAGTCTCATCCTGCCGGCGGGCTGGTTCCGCCCGAAACGCGTCATCGAAGTGTTCCAGGATCACGCTCATCAAGTCACGCTCACTGCCGTACTGGACCGCGGCAGCGATTTTGAGCGCGTGGCGTTCACGCCCGCCTGACTCTCCAAGAGGCAGCAGATGCGCCGGCGTCGCCGCAGAATTATGCCGTTGTCATAAAACTGATCGTCAATCGGAGGAACGGGCATGAACCATAGCGACTTTCTTCCCGCGGCCAATCCGCCGTTGTCAGACTTGAAAAGCTGCGATGCCTGGCTCTCGCAGGCCACTCTCGCCGACGGGCGGCAAGCGTGCCGGGCACTGCTGTCGCTGCTCGACGAGCTTGACGATGCGCCGCCGCCCCATGCCGCCTATCTTGGGATTCTCGAGCGGCTGCGCCCGGCCGTGTTCGCCTCCGTCGAACAGCAGGAGAAGAAATTCCTGGGTAAATCGCTGCCGCTGGGCGAGGCGGAGGAATCGGCATTCAACCAGGTGTGCGACCTGTGGATGGCGCTGCAGCGCGCCTACCGGCGCCTGCTCAACGCCGCTTTCAAGGACCCCCGCGCCGGACTCGACGCGGCGCAGGCGCTGCTCGCCCTGCGGCCGCTTGAATGCATCGCCGAACTCATCGGCGCGCACCTGCTTGCGCGCCGCGAGATCGACGACGATGTCTGGCACTGGCTGCACGATGCCTGGGCGCAGGCGGAGACGCGCGGACTGGAAGATGCCCCCGTCAACACGCGTTGGGCGCATGCCCATGACGGCACACCCTGCCCTGCAACCTGCACCGATGCCTACGTCTGGCCGTTGTTGCTGCACCTTGCCAATCCGTACGGCCTGCCGCCGCGCGAACTGGTGTGGGCGCGGCGCTGGGCGCAACGCTGGGCGCACAAGGCACAGCTGTCGCGCTACGCGAAACATGGTGGGTTCGCGGTCGATCTGTCCGCCGGCTGCGGTCTCACCTGGATGGACGCAGCCAGGGCCGGGGGGCCGGTGCGCTTTGTCCAGGCGGGACGCATCGCGCGCTCGCTGAGAAAGCGCGCGGAACTGCTGCAGGACGGCGCTTTGCCGGCTGAGCTTGGCCTGGGGCGCGATTGCACCTTCCCCGCAGCGGTTGAATTGCTCATGTCGCTCGCGTCCTGCTGGAGCGAAAATCCGGCGCCACGGCAGTTTCCGCGCCGCGCGACCACCACCACCACCCGCGTCCTGAGTGGCATGGCGGGCATTCACTTCGCACTCGGCGGACGCCTCGCTTCCCCGGCCGCCCAGCCATGGGACTACTCGCGCCACGACGTCGATCAGATACACGTCTTTCAGCGCGCCGTCGATGCGGCGGCAAGACATGCGCAGCAATCGGCGCATTCCGCACCGTCGGCCGCCGAATCGTGGCAGGCGCTCGACGAATCGGCCAACGGCTTCCGGCTGCGCCGCAGCGGCCAGGGCAGCCGCATGGCGCACCGCCAACTTATCGCGCTGCTGCCGCAGGGCGCGCGCCAACTGATTCTTTGCCAGGTGCGCTGGCTGAGACAGGGACCGGATCGGGCGCTCACGATAGGCACGCGCGCTCTCCCGGGTCTGCCACAGTGCTGCGTGGTGCGGGTACCATCGCCCGACAAGATCCGGCGCGAGCCCGCTTTTCCGGCATTTCTGCTGCCCATCGCCACCGGGTTGCCGCCCAGTCTGGTGCTGCCCGCGGGCTGGTACCAGAACGAGCGCATCCTGCAGCTCGAATTCGAACACAAGACGATGTCGATCCGGCTGTCTGCGCTGCTTGGCAGAGGTTACGATTTCGAGCGGGTGAATTTCGCTGTCACGGGCTGATCGTCGAGGTTTCGCCGGCGAGGGGCGAACGCGGCGGGTTTGAGGCGATTGCACGCGCCTTCGGGGTGGCGCCCCAGCGCACCCGCCGCGCCGGAAATACCGCCGAGAACCGGCTGCCCCGGCCCACTTCGCTCTCGATGTCCAGGCTGCCCTGATGGCGCGTCAGCACATGCTTGACGATCGCGAGCCCAAGGCCGGTGCCGCCGGTTTCACGCGAACGGCTGCTGTCCACCCGGTAAAAGCGCTCCGTCAGCCGCGGAATGTGGCGCGCTTCAAAACCGATGCCACTGTCCGAGACGGAGAAAACTCCCCCGCCATCGTCTTTCGCATGGAAGGTCAGACGTATTTCGCCGCCGGCAGGCGTGTAGCGGACCGCGTTGCTGACAAGATTGCCGAACGCGGAGTGCAATTCCTTCTCGCTGCCGAGGAGCGTTGCCGGCGCGCCGGGGTGAGCCGTGACGCGGTGCCGGCCGCCGGACAAGGCTTCTCCTTCGGCGCGCAGCGCGGCAAACAGTGCGGCCACGTCAACTTCGGCCTCGTCGGCGGGCGATGCACTGCTCTCCAGTGCAGATAACGTGAGCAGGTCTTCCACGAGCCGGCGCATGCGGCCGGTCTGCTCCTGCATCATCGCCAGGATTTCCCTGGCACGCGGTTCATCCATGCTGAGCGCGCCGTCTGCAAACGTTTCCAGGAAGCCATTGACCACGGTGAGCGGGGTGCGCAATTCATGGGATACGTTCGCCACGAAATCGCGCCGCATCGTCTCGATGCGCTCGGCATGGGTAACGTCGCGCCACAGCAGCAGCTTGTGATCCTGTCCGTAGGGAACGATGCGCAGCGACAGCACCAGCCCCTGCCCGCGCGACATCCGCAGCATCAGCGGTTCATGGTATTTTCCGGACTCGAGATAGGCCACGAAATCCGGCTGGCGCACCAGATTGAAAATGGCCTGACCGGTGTCGCGGTTGGTGTCCAGGCCAAGATAGTGCTCGGCAGTCGGATTGCACCATTCGATGCGGTGGTGCGAGTCGAGCACCACGATGCCATCCGGCATGGCGCGCCCGGCGCGGTTATATCGCGCCAGCATCGCCGACAGCCGGTATTGCTGCCGTCCGTTGGCACGCACCAGACGATAAAGCCCGGCGAAGGTATTCTCCCAGGCGCCGCGGCCGAGGGGCACCTGATCCGATGGCGAGCGCAGCCACCGGGTCAACGCCGCGGCATGCGCCACGTGATGCAACAGCAAACCGAGCAACCCCGCGCTGATCACGCCCCAGCCCCAGCCGGCCCCGGCGATCAGGCCCATCATCAATCCTGCCGCCGCGAGGGTGCCGAGCACAGCTGCCGTGCGTGTCCAGAGGAGATTCATTTCCAGGGAGTTCTGATTAACTCAATCCACGATCAGCATTGCGAGCATCGGGCGCCGCCCGTTCCCGTCATCATCCTCGACCATCCGGCGTCGCGGCCTCGCGGCATAACGTACGGTTTTTCGGCGTCTCTCCGGCGCTTGTGCGTACTCAGGAAGACGATTCCAGCAGTTTACACCCGAGTTCATCCCCGCCCCGCCGGCGCGCTACGACGCGTCGTGCCAGGGGATCAGCGCGGGGCGCGGGCGAATCGATAGCCGGTACCGCGCACTGTCTGTACCAGCCGGTCGTAGCGAGTGGCTGTCAGGGCCTTGCGCAGGCGGCGGATATGCACATCGACCGTGCGCTCTTCGACGAACACATGATCGCCCCATACGTGATCCAGCAACTGGGTGCGGGTGTGCACACGCTCCGGATGGGTCATGAAGAAATGCAGCAGGCGAAATTCGGTCGGGCCCAGCTCCAGCAACACCTCGCCGGCATGAATGCGACGCGTGGCCGGGTCAAGGCGCAAGCCGGCGATCTCGACTGTGTCCTCGGTCAGTTGCGGCGCGCGGCGGCGCAGCACGGCGCGGATTCGCGCCACCAGTTCACGCGGCGAAAAGGGCTTGGTGACGTAGTCATCAGCGCCGCTTTCCAGGCCCTGCACCTTATCCTGCTCCTCGCCTCGCGCCGTCAGAAGGATGATCGGCACGCCGCTGGTCCTCTCGTCGCCGCGCAGGCGTCGCGCCAAGCCCAGTCCCGACTCGCCGGGCAGCATCCAGTCAAGCAGCACCACATCAGGCAGGATGTCGCGCACCATGCCCATGGCCTGCTCCGCGTTGAGCGCCCGCATGACTGAATAGCCCGCATGTTCCAGGTTGATGGCAACCAGCTCCTGGATGGCGGGTTCGTCCTCTACGACCAGAACAGTGGGCAGCATGGGCTGCGCTCCAGTTGGCAGTGCACCAGGAAGAAAACGCCCGGCGTTTTCCCCGATATCGGGGTGTGCGAGGGGGCTTGCCCCCTTGCGTCGTGTACGACTACGAAGAAAACGCCCCGGCGTTTTCCCCGATATCGGGGTGTGCGAGGGGGCTTGCCCCCTCGCGTCGTGAAATGACCAGGGAGTGACTGCGGGCACCGGCAGACTGTACGAATGTTGCATGACAGTATTGTGACAGTACCGCATTCCCCGATCCCTGTTCAAGGCGGAGTAGAATCGGTTCATGCCTCCTCCGGTTAAGACCTCGCCCATTCCGACGGAAATCCGCCTGCACAGTAAGTCGCGGATGATGGAAATCACCTTCTCGGACGGGTCGCATTTCGAACTGAGCTGCGAGTTTCTGCGGGTCCATTCTCCCTCCGCCGAGGTACGCGGACACGGTCCGGGCCAGGAAGTGCTGCAAACCGGCAAAAAGGACGTCGATATCCTCGCCATAGAACCAGTCGGGAGCTATGCCATCCAGCCGAATTTCTCCGATGGCCACAATACCGGCATTTTTTCCTGGGATTACCTCTACGAACTCGGTCGCAACCAGGCGGCGATGTGGGAGAAATACCTGAGGCGAATGGAACAGGCCGGCGCATCACGCGTCGCCCCGGCCAAAGCCTCCTGAGCGGCTCTTTCCCGCCATGACGCAAACTCACTTCGGCTTCGAAAACGTCGGCGAGCGGGAGAAGGCGCGCCGCGTGGCCGGCGTATTCTCATCCGTTGCCGGCAAGTACGACCTGATGAACGACCTGATGTCCGCCGGCCTGCACCGTCTGTGGAAGGCGTTTGCCATTGCCCGCAGCGGGGTACGTGCCGGCCAGCGCGTCCTTGACGTGGCTGGCGGAAGCGGCGATCTCGCCCGTGAGCTGGCGCGGCGGGCGGGCCCCTCGGGCGAGGTCTGGCTGACTGATATCAATGGCGAAATGCTGTCCGCCGGCCGCGACCGGCTGCTGGACAAAGGCCTGATTCTGCCCGTCGCGCGCTGCAACGCCGAGCAGCTGCCCTTCCCCGGCGGCTACTTCGACTGCGTCAGTGTCGCTTTTGGCCTGCGCAACATGACCCGCAAGGAAGCGGCCCTGGCGGAGATGCGGCGCGTGCTCCGTCCCGGCGGGCGGTTGCTGGTGCTGGAGTTCTCCCACGTCTGGAAGCCGCTCGCCAAGCCCTACGACTGGTATTCTTTCAAGGTGCTGCCCTGGCTGGGGCGGCGGGTGGCGGGCGACGAGGCGAGCTACCGCTACCTGGCCGAATCGATCCGGATGCACCCGGATCAGGACGCATTGAAATCCATGATGGAACGGGCGGGGCTGGAAGATGTCGAATACTACAACCTGAGCGCAGGCGTGGTAGCCTTGCACCTGGGGTTCAAGTACTAGTCGTCCACGACGCGAGGGGGCAAGCCCCCTCGCGCACCCCGAAATCGGGGAAAACGCCAGGGCGTTTTCTTCCCAGGGTTCCTTGCCGGATTTCCGTACGGATTCAGTGCTTATTTTTCACCAGGAGGACCAGATGAAACGAACATGGCTGGCAATGATGGCCGCAACACTTGCGATCGGCTTGGCGTCCGGGGAAGCCGATGCGAAACGACTGGGGGGCGGCAGCAACCTGGGTGCACAGCGCGCCGCGCCCATGCAGAAACAGGCGACACCCCCCGCACAACAGAATCCGAGCGCCGCGAAGCCCGCCCCTGCGGCGGGCGCGCCCGCCCCCGCCGCAGCCGGGGCAAGCCGCTGGATGGGTCCGCTGGCCGGACTGGCGGCCGGTCTGGGCCTGGGTTGGCTGCTCAGCCAGGGCGGCATGGGCGGCGCAATCGGCATGCTGCTGATGGGCTTGCTGGCCGCAGCCGTGGTGTTCGCGCTGGTGCGCTTGCTGATGCGTCCGAAAGGAGCCGGACCGGGCATGCCGGCCGGCCGGCCGATGCAGTATGCAGGCATGGGCAACGAAACGGCGGCCGCACCGCAGCCATCGCAAATGCCCACGGGCAGTGCCGCCGCGGCAGCGGCACGGGCACAGATGCCACAGACAATGCAGCAGCATGCCGCGTCCACCATTCCGGCGGGCTTCGACGTCGATGGTTTCCTGCGCCAGGCGAAAATCGGTTTTATCAACCTGCAGGACGCGAATGACCGCGGCGATGTCCAGGCGCTGCGCGATTTCACCACCGAGGAGATGTTCGAATCGCTAAAGAGTGACATCGTTTCCCGCGGCGCGACCGGCCAGCACACGGAGGTTCTCAACCTGGATGCATCCGTGCTCGAAGTGGTGACCGAAGGGGACCGGCACTGGGCCAGTGTCCGCTTCCACGGCAATCTGCGCGAACAGGAAGGCCAGGCGCCCGAGTCGTTCCAGGAAGTATGGCATCTGCAGAAACCGGTCAAGGGGGATTCCGGCTGGCTGCTTGCCGGGATTCAGCAAGTTTCCTGATCGCGGCAAGGCGTAAGCAGGCCGCCGGGGTAACCCGGCGGCCTTTTCTTCTTCCGTTCCTCTGCTCGCGGCGCAACCGTGTCGCGTGGCCGCCCCGGCCCGAGTCTTTTGATCCCGACTGATCCCATGCTCAAGCGCGGCGCGGTTGCTGCAATCAATCACCTGCTGGCGCAACAGCCGGCGCTGCGCGCGCGGCTTGCCCCTTTTGCCGGTCAATGCGTCGAATTCCGGCTCGATCCGCTGCCGAGCTTGCGGCTCACGATCCTGGAGTCGGGAGACGTTGCACGCACCATTCCGGAACCGAGCGCGGAACAAAGCGCGGCACAGCGCGCTGCGCGGCCCGGCGACCTTGTCGTCACCATCCGGCGCGCGGCGTTGCCGTTATTGCTGCGGCGAAACGAGGCGGCGCTGCGCGAAATCGAAGTTGCAGGCGACACCGCACTCGCCGAGGCGGTGCAGTTCCTGCTGCTGCGCCTGGAGTGGGACCCGGAGGAAGATCTGTCGCGACTGGTCGGCGACGTGCTGGCGCACCGCATCGCGGGCGCGGGGCGCGACTTCGTTGCCTGGCAACGGGACGCGGGCTACCGGCTGGCGCAGAATTTCGCCGAATACTGGACTGAAGAACATCCGATCCTGGCTCGCAGCGTGGATCTGGCGGCCTTCTCCGACGAAGTGAACGCCCTCTCCGAAGCGCTGGTCCGAGTCGAGCGCCGGCTGGACGCACTCAGCAATTCGGCGCCCGCTGCCCCCCCGCCGGACCACTAGCGCGTTGCGCCAGGGCGCGCGGACAACTCTGTTAAATTCCGGGCTCCTTCCCCTCCTTCCCCGGTGTGGCTCCCGCCTGCCATGTTGCGCCTGCTTCGATTACTGAAAATTCTCTCGGCCGGCCTGCGATTCGGGCTGGACGAACTGGCGCTTGCGCCGGGGCACCCGTGGCTGCGCCTGGCACGCCATTTCGGCGCGTGGCGCGATTTGTCGGCGCCACGCGCGGTGCGCCTGCGCCTGGCGCTGGAGACGCTGGGACCGATTTTCGTCAAGTTCGGCCAGGTGCTGTCCACCCGCCGCGACCTGATGCCGCCGGACATCGCCGACGAGCTCGCCAAACTGCAGGACCAGGTGCCGCCGTTTCCGGCGGAGCAGGCGCTGGCTGAAGTGCAGCATGCCTTCGGCCGGCCGGCCGGCGAGCTGTTCAGGGCCTTCGATCCGGTGCCGGTGGCCAGCGCCTCGATCGCACAGGTGCATTTCGCCCTGCTTCAGGATGGCACCGAAGCGGCGGTAAAAATCCTCCGCCCCGGCATGCTGCCCGTGATTGCGCGCGATCTGGACCTGCTCGATTCCGCAGGGTGGTTGATCGAGGTGCTGTGGGCCGATGGCAGGCGGCTGCGGCTGCGCGAAGTGGTCGCGGAGTTTGCCAAGCATCTCTATGACGAGCTCGACCTGATGCGCGAAGCGGCCAATGCCAGCCAGTTGCGGCGCAATTTCCTGCATTCGCCGCTGCTCGCCATCCCCGAGATGTACTGGGATTACTGCGCGCCCTCGGTGATGACCATGCAACGCATGCACGGCACCCCCATCAGTCACATCCAGGCGCTGCGCGAGCAGGGGATCGATATCACGCGGCTGGCGCATGCCGGGGTGGAAATTTTTTTCACGCAGGTGTTCCGCGACGGGTTTTTCCACGCCGACATGCATCCGGGCAATATTTTCGTGTCCACCGACACCGAGACGCGCGGCCGGTACATCGCGCTCGACTTTGGCATCATGGGCACGCTTACCGATGCCGACAAGGCGTACCTGGCGCAGAATTTCATCGCCTTCTTCAACCGCGATTACCGGCGCGTGGCACAGGCGCATCTCGAGGCCGGGTGGGTGCCGCCGGACACGCGCATCGACGAGTTCGAGGCGGCGATCCGCGCGGTGTGCGAGCCGATCTTCGACCGGCCGTTGAAGGACATCTCGTTCGGCCGGGTGCTGCTGCAACTGTTCCGCGCATCACGCCGCTTCAATGTCGAAATCCAGCCGCAACTGGTGATGCTGCAAAAGACGCTGCTCAATGTCGAGGGCCTGGGACGGCAACTGGACCCGGATCTGGATTTGTGGAAGACGGCAAAACCGCACCTGGAAACCTGGATGAACGAGCAGATCGGCCTGCGTGCCTTTGCGCAGAACGTCAAAAATGAACTGCCCCGCTGGGCGGCCATCCTGCCGCAACTGCCGCGCCTGACGCATCGCCTGCTGGCCCAGGACCGCCTGGCTGCGCTGGAGAACGCAATGGCCGGGTTGCAGGCGCAGGCGCGGCGCCGCAACCGGCTGCTCGCCTGGATCTCGGTCTGGCTGGCGGCCCTGCTCCTCTGGGAAATCGGCGTGTTTCTTACCCGCTAGGAAAAAAACGCTCCGGCGTTTTCCCCGATTTTGGGGTGCGCGAGGGGGCTTGCCCCCTCGCCTCGTAGATGACTGACGGACGCGATGCCATGGAACAGCCGCGGCATATTCGTATAATGGCCGCTGTGCCCGATCGCATCGCTTTGCCCGCCGGCCAGGATGAAAACGCCGGGGCATCCTGGCCGGGGTGTGCGAGGGGCTTGCCCCCTCGCGTCGTGGATAACTGACATGCTGCTCTGGTTCGTGGTGCTGTACCTGATCGTGTCGATCCTGATCGGCCTGTACGCGGCCACCAAGGTCAAGAACTCGACCGACTTCGTCGTCGCCGGCCGCCACCTGCCGCTGCCCTTCATTGTCGCCACGGTGTTTGCCACCTGGTTCGGCTCGGAAACGGTGCTCGGCATTCCGGCGAAATTCCTCAACGAGGGGCTGAAGGGCGTGGTGGCCGATCCGTTCGGCGCCTCGATGTGTCTGATCCTGGTCGGGCTGTTCTTCGCCCGGCCGCTGTACCGCATGAAACTGCTGACCATCGGCGACTACTACCGGGCGCGCTACAACCGGCCGGTCGAACTGGTCGCGAGCCTGTGCATCGTCGTCTCGTATCTTGGCTGGGTATCGGCGCAGGTCACCGCCCTCGGTCTGGTATTCAACATCCTTACCCAAGGGGCGCTTGTACCGTGGCAGGGCATGGTGCTGGGCGTGGCGATCGTGCTTGTCTACACCCTGGCGGGCGGCATGTTCTCGGTGGCATTCACCGATCTGTTCCAGATGTTCATCATCGGCGTGGGCATGCTGTACATCGCCTTCGTCGTCAGCGGCCTGGCGGGCGGCGCCGGCGCGGTGCTCGACAGCGCCCGGGCAGCGGGCAAGCTGGAATTCTGGCCGGCGTTCGAGGCGCGCGACATCATCCTGTTCGCCACCGCGTGGATGACCATGGCGCTGGGCTCCATTCCGCAACAGGACGTGTTCCAGCGCGTATCGGCGGCCAGGGACGAGAAGACCGCAGGCCGCGGCTCGATCATCGGCGGGGGCATCTATTTCTGTTTCGCCTTCGTGCCGATGTTCCTCGCCTGGTCAGCCACCATCATCGCCCCGGCCATGGTGGACGATCTCATTGTCAAGGATTCGCAACACATCCTGCCGCGCCTGGTTCTCGATCACGCACCGTTCGCGGTGCAGGTGGTGTTCTTCGGCGCGCTGCTCGCCGCCATTTTGTCGTGCTCCTCGGCGACCTTGCTGGCGCCTTCGGTGACGTTCGCCGAGAATGTGCTGCGCGGCTTTCTGCCGAAGCTGAACGACACGCAGTTTTTGCGCCTGCTGCGCGCGGTGGTGCTGCTGTTCGCCGCGGGCGTGCTGGCCTTCGCGCTTGCGTCCAACGCCACCATCTACGGCATGGTGGAGAACGCCTACAAGATCACCCTGGTCGCCGCGTTCACGCCGCTCGCCTTCGGCCTGTACTGGAAGCGCGCCACCACGCAGGGCGCAGCGCTGGCAATCGTGCTGGGGTTGATGGTATGGATCGCCTGCGAGCTCATCGGCCTGGAGTTTCCGCCGCCGCAGTTTGCGGGCCTTCTCGCGGCGATCATCGGCATGCTCGCCGGCTCGCTGCTGCCGCAGCGGTACGGCCGCGCGCCGGGCGCGCACCCACGTTAAAGCCGGTGTCTCGCCAGGTTAGCGGCCGCGGCGCTGCGGCGCGACGCCTCATGACCGGGCAGCCCCGGGGCTTGCCGGGTCCGCGGCGCGCGTCGCTGCCGGCGCCGTCAACCGCGCCGCATCGAAATACGATGTAATACCATTTTTAATAACGAATATCCCGTAGATGCCATTCATACGGGGTCCGGTTCGTATCAATGTTCCGAATTATCGGAAACCAGCGGTCACCGCGCTGCCATGCGAGAATCCGCCTATGCGTGAAACGGAACGCGCGTCCCCGCTGGCCCGTTACCTGTTTGTCGCGTACGGGCTGCTGGTCATTTACGCGAGCCTGCATCCGTTCAGCGGCTGGCGCGACCCCGGGGTGGCGCCTCTTGCCTTTCTCACCGCCCCATTGCCGCGCTACCTCACTGCGTTCGATCTCGCGGCGAACTTCGTTGCCTATGCGCCTCTCGGATTTTTTGCCGCGCTCGCGCTGGTCCCCGTGCTCCGACGCGCACCCGGTATCGCCATTGCCACGTTGCTGGCGGCCTGCCTCAGCCTGGCGCTGGAAGGGCTGCAGAATTTTCTGCCGGTACGCATTCCCTCCAACCTCGACCTGCTGACCAACACCGCGGGCGCGTTCAGCGGCGCCCTGGCCGGCGCCGCGTCCACCCGCCTGCTGTTGCGCGACGGCGGGCTGCAGACCTTGCGCTACCGGGTATTTCTGCCCGGTGGCCGCATCGATCTGGGCGTGGTGCTGCTGGCATTGTGGCTGGTGTCGCAACTCAACCCGGAGACCCTGCTGTTCGGCAATGGCGATCTGCGCGAGCTGTTTCACCATGCCGACGGCATGCTGCGCCCGGCGCAATCGTTCATGCGCACCGAAGCCGCCGTGGCGGGGGCAAACGCCCTGGCACTCGGCATGCTGCTGTCAGGGCTGGTCGGGCGCGCCCAGCCCGGGTGGGCGCTGTTCCTGCTGCTGGTTGCGGCAGCGCTGGCAGTGCGCACCATCGCGTTCGGCGTGCTGATGACGCCTCAGGACATGCTGCTGTGGGTCACGCCCGGCGCGCTCTACGGTCTGGCTGCCGGCACACTGGTCGCCATCGTTGCCATGTTGTTGCCACGCGGCGGCCGCCTCGCGCTGGCGGGTCTGGCGCTGATGGGCGCCACGGTGCTGGTCAACCTCGCGCCCGAGAACCCGTACCTGGCCAGTTCCCTCGCGCAGTGGCGGCAGGGGCATTTTCTGAATTTCAATGGCCTCACCCGGGTACTGTCCGCCGCCTGGCCGTTCGCCGCGCTCGCCTACGTGATGGCGCTGCTGGCGGACCGCAGCCGCGAGCACTGAGGGGCACGCCCGCGACGAGACCCCTGCGAAAGATGCCGACGCGGGCTGCACGCACTACCTGCACTACAATATGCTCCCGTAACGCGCTCGAGTCGCTGGAGCGCCAGCGCGCCATGCGGGCACTCAACGATCGTGCGATGCACCGGGCCCGCGACAACGCCCGCGTGCGCCAGCGTTATTTCAACGGCATCACCCCGCACCACGAAACGGACGACGAGCCATCGACTGAAAGGAAATGGACCCATGACCTTCTATCCCGGACGACTGGCAGTGCTTGCCGGGCTGCTTTTCAGCCTTGGCGTTGCGGCGCAGGAGTACCCCTCGAAGCTGGTGCGGATGATCACGGGTGGCTCGCAGGGCGGACCTGTTGACGTCGCCTCGCGGGTCGTGGCGCAGCGGCTTGCGGAGATCTGGGGACAACCTGTCATTGTCGAAACCCGCACCGGTGCGAGCGAAATGATCGCCGCCGAGGCGGTGGCGAAAGCGAAACCCGATGGCTACACGCTGCTCAGCGCCGGCAACATCATCACCCACAATCCCGCGATCTTTCCCAGGCTGCCCTACGACCCGGCGCGCAGCTTCGCACCGGTGACGCTGATGATGCAAAGTCCGATGGCGCTGGTGACCAACGCCAAGGCGCCGTACAACTCGCTCAAGGACCTGATTGCGGAAGCGAAACAACGCCCGGGGCATCTTCCCTGGGCGTCGGCCGGCATCGGCACCAACAATCACATCACCGGCGAGCATTTCGCCGCCGAGGCCGGCATCAAGGTGATCCACACGCCTTACAAGGGCAGTCCGCCCGCGGCGAACGCAGTCCTCGCCGGCGAGGTGGCGTACGCCATCATTGCCTTGAGCTCTGCGCTCCCGTTCGCCAGGGCGGGAACGCTGAAGGTGTTCGCGGTGACGACTGAAAAACGCACTTCGCTGGCGCCCGATGTGCCGACGTTATCGGAGCTCGGCGTTCCGGGTATCGATGGCGCGGTCCGCAGCGGCCTGTATGTTCCCGCCGGGACGCCGGAGAGCGTGATCACCAAGCTGAGCACCGAGGTCAACCGCATCCTCCAGGAACCGGCTACGCGCGAGCGGTTCATGTCGCTCGGCCTGGAAGCGCTCGGCACCACGCCGGCGGAGTACGAAGCGACCAACAGAAGAATCGCGGCGCAGGTCGCGAAAATCGTCGCGCATGCGAACATCAGGGTCGAATGAATCTTCAATGAAACCGGCAGACACACGTGACGAGCGGCCGAGGACATGGTCATGAACGCACCGGGCGATATCGACATCTATGAAAGACAGAACTTCGGCAACCGCATCGGGTTCGGCGAGCGCGCCGCCCTGGTGATTGTCGATTTCACGATCGGCTGCACCGACCCCTGCATCCTCGGCGGCGGCAACGTCCGTGCGGCGATGGAGCGCAGCATCGGCCTGCTGCAATACTTCCGCCGCTCGATGCGGCCGGTGGCGCACACGCGGGTGGTGTACGCCGCGGACGGATCGGATGCCGGCATCTTCGCGCTCAAGCTGCCGCCGCTGACCACGCTGACCGAGTCGAATCCCGCCGGGCAGATCGTTCCCGAACTGCGGCCGATCGCCGGGGAGCTGCTGGTACGCAAGCAGCAGCCCTCCGCGTTCCACGATACGCCGCTCGCCGCCTGGCTGATTCAGCGCGGCGTCGACACCATCGTGGTGGCCGGCTGCACCACATCAGGCTGCGTGCGCGCCACGGTCGTCGATGCGATCAGCAGAAACTACCGCCCGATCGTCGCGCGCGACTGCGTCGGCGACCGGGCGGCGGGCCCGCACGAGGCCAACCTTTTCGACATGGAACAGAAGTATGCGGACGTGCTCGATCGCGACGAGATCATCGCCCGGTTGTCGGCAATGGCGCAGGCGCGCTAGTTCAGCCCCGGGCTTCAACTCCCCCGGCCAACCCGCCCCGGCGCTTGCTGTCGCAGCACAGCAGCCAGCCGAACTCCCCGGGCGTCCCCGCGCCGGCACCTGCCCGGGCGAGGCGCTTTTTGACCGGATCTTCGCCCGAGCCCCTGTCCCGTGGAGCGCCGCATCGAGGCGGTCTGGCAGCCGCAGCGGGCGCTATGCACTATAATGTGCGCCTGTGACGCACGAACGCGGGCCATTCGATTCGTACCGGAGCCACCCGCATTCAGCGATTTTCGATCCGCCGTTGTCGGTCCGTTTTCCATCCGTTGCGCGCTGGCAGGCCGCGCGTTTCACTTATCGGGACGCATTCAAAATCCATGAGCTATTACGACAAGCACGTGTTTTTCTGCTGCAACCAGCGCGAAGAGGGCCGGGAGTGCTGCAACGACAAGGGCGCGAGCGCCATGCGCGATTACGCCAAGAAAAAAGTGAAAACCCTGGGCCTGTCGGGGGAAGGCAAGGTGCGCATCAACCAGGCCGGCTGCCTGGATCGCTGCGAAGAGGGTCCGTGCATCGTGGTCTATCCGGACGCCGTCTGGTACACCTATGTCGATGAGCAGGACATCGACGAAATCATCGAAGAGCACGTCAAGAACGGGCGGGTGGTCGATCGCCTGAGGATATAAGCCGCGGGAGTGCTGGCGGAACCCCGCGCGATCGCATCCGGCTCATGCCCGGCCCCCCGAGCGAACGCATCCTGATCGCCGGTGCGGCGGGCCACATCGAGACGCTCATCGATTTCCCAGAGGCAGGAGTCCCGGCCGCGGGGCTGGCGCTGGTCGCGCACCCCCATCCGCTGTATGGGGGCACGCTCGACAACAAGGTGGTGCAGACTCTGGCGAAAACGTTCACCGAACTCGGCTGTATTGCGCTGCGTCCCAACTTCCGCGGCGTCGGCGCCTCCGGCGGCGAGCACGATCAGGGCAACGGCGAAACAGACGACATGGAATCGGTCGCGGCCTACGCGCGCGAGCGCTTTGCCGGACAAACGCTGCTCCTGGCCGGCTTTTCGTTCGGCTGCCACGTGCAGATGCGCCTGGCGAAGCGCCTGCGGCCCGGATGCATCCGGCGGCTGGTGCTGGTTGCGCCGGCCACCGGCAAGGTGTCCGGCGACCGGGTTTACGCCGCCGAGGAGGTGCCGCCGGACAGCATCATCATCCACGGCGAGCAGGACCAGACGGTGCCGCTCGCCAATGTTTTCGACTGGGCGCGCCCGCAGAATCTGCCCATCACAGTGATTCCCGGCGCCGATCATTTCTTTCATCGCCGCCTGCATCTCATCAAGGCCATCATCAAGCGCCAGTGGCAGTGAGCGTTGCGCCGAACCGCGGACGTACTCGAATGCCGCAGGGCGCGCCCCGGCAGGACCAAGTGGATTTCGCATGCGAATGGATACGGTTGGATTGAACGCGGGCGCAGGATCGGCCGAACCGGCGACGGCGGCATCGCACCCGGTGGCGCAGCTGAACGCCGCGACGAACCGCGGGGTGGACAGCGCGGTCTTGCGCGTGACGGGTTTGCGCAAGACCTACGGTGCGCACGAGGTGCTGGCGGGCGTGTCGTTCGCCATCGAGCCTGGCGAGTGCTTTGGCCTGCTGGGGCCCAACGGCGCCGGCAAGACGACCACCCTGCGCCTGTGCCTCGGCCTCGCCCATCCCGCCGGGGGCAGCGTTGTGCTCGGCGGCCTGCCGGTGCCGCGAGAGGCGCGCCGGGCGCGGCTGCGGGTGGGGGTGGTGCCGCAAATGGACAACCTCGATCCGGATTTCACCGCCGCGGAAAATCTGCTGGTCTATGGGCGCTATTTCGGCATGGCCGACCCGGCCATCCGCGCCCGCATTGCGCAACTGCTCGAGTTTGCCGGACTGGCACAGCGCGGCGACGCGCGCATCCAGACGCTTTCCGGCGGCATGAAGCGGCGGCTCACCCTGGCGCGCGCGCTGGTGAACGATCCGGACTTCATTTTCATGGATGAGCCGACCACCGGGCTCGATCCGCAGGCGCGGCATCTCATCTGGGATCGCCTGAAGACGCTGCTGGCACAGGGCAAGACCATCCTGCTCACCACGCACTTCATGGACGAAGCGGAGCGCCTGTGCACCCGGCTCGCTATCATGGATCAGGGCCGCATCATTGCCGCTGCGAGTCCGCGTGAATTGATCGCGCGCCACATCGAACCGCACGTGGTGGAAGTGTTCGGCGATGGCGTGATGGCGTGGGCGGACCGGCATGCGACGCGTCTCGCATCGCGGCTGGAAAAGGCCGGCGAGACGGTGTTCTGCTACACGCAGGATCCGCATCCGCTGGCGGAGAGCCTCGATGGCGAGCCGGGGCTGCGCTACCTGCGCCGTCCGGCCAACCTCGAGGACGTATTCCTCAAGCTCACCGGCCGCGATTTGCGGGAGTAAGCGGCGCTTGCAGCACCAGCGCGACCCGCTGATTTGGAACCGCACGAGGGGATCGACGGGGAAGAACAGGGTCTGACCTTCCCGATCCCTCATTTTGCAACGGATGCCAGGCATGAAAGACCAGCAATGAATCCCTACGCATTGCCGCGCCTGTCGCTGCGGTTCCTTCCGGTATGGCGGCGCAACTTCAAGGTCTGGACGAAACTCGCGGTGCCCTCGATTCTCGGCAATCTGGCCGATCCGATGATCTACATGCTCGGTCTGGGCTATGGGCTCGGCGCCCTGGTGCCGGATGTCTCGGGCGTGCCCTACATCGTCTTCCTTGCGGCGGGCACGGTTTGTTTTTCCACCATGAACAGCGCCACCTTCGAATCCCTGTATTCGAGTTTTTCGCGCATGCACGTGCAGCGCACCTGGGACGCCATCATGAACACGCCGATCGATCTCGACGACGTGGTGCTGGCAGAGCTTGCCTGGGCGACGGCCAAGAGTTTTCTGTCGGGGCTGGCCATCCTCGCGGTGGTGTGGGCGCTCGGCCTGTCGCATTCGCCGCTGTCGCTGTGGGTGCTGGCCGTGATTCCGCTGACCGGGCTTGCCTTCGGCGCGCTCGGGCTGATGATCACCGCGATGGCGTCGAGCTATGATTTTTTCATGTACTACTTCACCCTGGTGATCACGCCGATGGCGATGCTGTGCGGCGTGTTCTTCCCGGTTGCGCAATTGCCCCCCGCGTTCCAAGCGGTGGCGCAGCTGCTGCCGCTCACCCACGCCACGGAACTGGCCCGGCCGCTGTTGCTCGGTGAGGTGCCCGGCAACATCTCCCTGCATATCGCGGTGCTGCTTGCCTACGCGGCGGCGGCCTTCTATGCTGCGGTGGTCCTGCTCCGGCGCAGGCTTCTCAAGTAGGCAAACTGATGCCCAGCGAAACGCAGCGCGACCTTCACCGCCCGGCCGCGGCCGGGCGGTCCGCTGCATGGGGCCGCGCCTGCAGCCCGGCCCCGCTCGGGGACGCCTCCTCCCGGAGGGCCGATGCTGTGGGTTAAAGCGCTGCACCTGGTGTTCATGGTCACCTGGTTCGCCGGGCTGTTCTACCTGCCGCGCCTGTTCGTCTATCACGCCATGGCCCAGGCCGAGGGCAACGACCCCCCGGGCATCGCCCGCTTCAAAGTGATGGAGCGAAAACTCTACTGGGGCATCATGACCCCCGGCGCGCTGCTCACAGTCGCCTTTGGCCTGTGGCTGTGGCTCGGCTTGGGCATCTCGGGCGGCTGGCTGCATGCCAAGCTCGTCATGGTTGCGCTGTTGCTTGCCTACCATGGCTGGTGCGGCCGGCTGCTCGCGGACTTCCGGGAAAACCGCAACCGCCACAGCCACGCCTGGTTTCGCTGGTTCAACGAGGTCCCGGTTTTGCTGCTGCTCGCGACGGTGATACTGGCAGTTGTAAAGCCGTTTTGACGCAGCGCAAGCTGTGCTAAGATTTTCACCGCGACGATGACTGCCGACTCCATCACACTCAGACTTGCGCAAAGCGCGGACGCGGAAAAAATCGCGTTCCTGTCCCGCGACCTCATCGAAGCCGGGCTCGGCTGGTCCTGGAACCCGGAGCGCGTCGCCCGCGCCATCCGCAACCGCGACACCGTCACCCTGCTTGCCTGCGACCGGGGCGAGCGCATCATCGGTTTCGCGGTGATGCGCTTCGGCGATGAACATGCGCACCTGTCGCTGCTGGCGGTGCGCCCGTCCTATCAGCGGCGCGGCCTCGGCCGGCGCCTCATCGACTGGCTGCTCGCCTCGGCGCGCGTCGCCGGCATCGCCACCATCGGCCTGGAACTGCGCTCCAGCAACCACGGCGCGCGGCGTTTCTACCGGGCGGTCGGGTTCAACGAAGGCGCCTACATTCCCGGCTACTACCGCGGCCGGGAAATGGCGCTGCGCATGATGCTGGAGCTGCGCAAAGTCGGCATGCCGCTGCCTCCCTGGCCCGTGGCCAGGCTGCCGAAGCGCTGAACCGTCTGCGCCGCTGCTTGGCGCCCGACGCGGCCGCCAAGCAGCGCTATTTCGAGCGCCGCAGCTCGGCGGCCAGTTCGGCGGTCGTGGCGCTGCTGACCTCGACCGGCTTCGCTTTCCTGAACAGCAGCCACAGGATGGCGCCATTCACCAGAACGAATATCACCTCGAGGTACAGGATAGTCGTCACCAATGTGCGCTTGGCGTGATCGCCGAACAGGAAATAGAAGCCGTCGAACGAAGGCAGGGCGGCGCGGGTGACGGTGTAGTGGTTTTCCATCGGCGGGAACAGCATCACCAGCAGCAGGTTCAGGCCGACGCCGAACAGCACGACTTTTTGCCAATCGACGCGCTGCGCTTCCTGTTTCCGGGGGGCGTTGTTCAGCAACAGCCAGGCGATCGCGGCATTGACCAGCACCACGAACAGTTCGATCTGCAGGAAGCTCGCGTTGACGGTCCGGGGCGCGTTATTACTGAAAGCGAAATAGAAACCGTCGAAGATCGGCACGCTGGCGCGCGTCGGGGAGGTGTAATCGAACGGCGGAAAAAGCAGGATCAGCGCCACGTTGATCACAGCGAGGACTACCGTCAGCCATTGATATTTATTCACCCATTCCGCTCCCCGAGGCTGGAATGGCGCTATCGTACTATGCAGCCACGATCCTGACGACAAAATGTCGCAGCCGCCTCGCCCGGCGTCCGCACGCAGGCAAGACCGGCCCGGCTACATGCAGCCGTGGGATTCCGCCGCTATAGCGTCCCGAGTCGATTCCATGCCCGCCCATCCGAATCCTCCTTCAGCGTATTTCGCCACCTGCCCGCGCGGCCTGGAAGCGCTGCTGGCGGATGAACTCGGTGCGCTGGGCGCAAGCGCCCAGCGCAGCGTCGCCGGCGGCGTTTCGTTCGCCGGCGACGCTGCGCTGCTGTACCGCGCCAATCTGGAATCGCGCCTCGCCTCGCGGGTGCTGGTGCAACTGGCGCGCGCCCCTTACCGCAACGAGCAGGAGGTCTATGACGCGGCGCGCGCGGTGGCCTGGCACACCCTGTTCGGCGTGGGCCGGTCGATCCGGGTCGATCTCACCGCGACGCGCTCGCCGCTGAAGAGTCTGGACTTCGCCACCCTGCGCATCAAGGACGCGGTGTGCGACCGGTTTCGCGACGCCACCGGGCGGCGCCCCGACGTCAACACCCGCTCGCCCGACATCCGTATCGCCGCCTTCCTCGACACAACACACCTCACGCTGTATCTGGACAGCTCCGGCGAACCGCTCTACAAACGCGGCTACCGCAGCGAGGCGGGCGAGGCGCCGCTCAAGGAGAATCTCGCGGCGGGCCTGATTCGCCTCTCCGGCTGGCAAACCGGCGAGCCGCTGTTCGACCCGATGTGCGGCAGCGGCACGCTGCTCGGCGAAGCGGCCATGATGGCGCTTGACATCGCACCGGGCAGCCTGCGGCGTTTCGCATTCGAAAACTTTGCCGGGCACGACCCGATGCTGTGGGGCCGCCTCAAAAGCGACGCCGCGGCGCGCCGCGCCATGCCGCGCCGGCTGGCGATTTTCGGCAGCGACGCGTCGCGCCGCGAACTGGGCCGGGCCCGGGAGAATCTTGCCGCCCTCGGCATCGCGGGCAGCGTCGAATTGAAACAGGCGGACGCGCTGGAGGTCATCGCGCCCGCGCCGCAGGGCGTGCTGATCACCAACCCGCCCTACGGTGTGCGCCTGGGCGCCAGGGAAGACATGTCGCTGTTCTATCCGAAATTCGGCGATGCGCTGAAACAGAAATTCGCCGGCTGGCGCTGCTACATTCTGTCCGCAGACCCGGAACTCAGGCGCGGCATTCGCCTGCACGCCAGCAAACGCACGCCCATCTTCAACGGTCCTCTGGAATGCCGGCTGTACGAGTACCGCATCGTCCCGGGCTCGATGCGGCGCGAGCGCGGCGAGTCGGGCTAGTAGGCAACCCGGCGGAGGCAGACCCGGGGTCAATCCCGCGCGGCGGCCGCGACGGCCGGGGCGGGCGCCGGCTGGTTGCGCTCCAGCGCCCATACCGACGCCAGCACCAGGGCGATGCCGGCGAGCTGGGTCAAGGTGATTGCATCCTTCAGGATCAGGTAACTCAACACCACCACCAGCACCGGTTCCACGTTGAGGATTTGCGCGGTGCGCCCGGCGCCTACACGTGCAACCGCGGCGAACATGCCGGTGACGGCAAGGGCGTAGAACAGGCTGACGCCGGCGATGCCAAGCCAGGCGAGGCTCGTATTCGGCCAGGCGAACCCGGCAGACACCGTGGAACCGAGCACGAACAGCACGCTGGCGGCCGCGATCATGTGCAAGGTGCGCGGCCGCGAATCGCCGGACGGAAACAGCCGTCCGCTCAGGACCAGTACCGCGGTAAAACACACCGCGGAGAAAGTCGCCCATGCCGCACCGGCGAGGTTGATGGCGTGCTGGCCGGCGTTGAGCGCGAGCCCCAGGCCGCAAAAGGCGAGCAGCAACGCCACCACGGAAAATGCCGTCATCTTCCTGTGGCCCATGGCCCATTCCACCAGCGCCACCATGATCGGCGCCGTATAGAAAATCAGCACGGCGAGCGGCGCCGGCAGGGTTTCGAGTGCGGCAAACATGCCAAGATTGTTGCCGCAGAAAATGATGCCGAGGATCCACGCGGCATAACGCTGGCGCGGCGGCAATGCCATCGGCACCTTGCGCCACGCGAAGAAAACAATCAGCGCCGCCAGAGTCAACACCGAGCGAATGACAAGCGCGCTGAGCGCGTTGCTGCCGCCCTGAAAGGCAATCTTGGCGCACACCGACACCATTGCAAAGCAGGCGGCGACATACACCACGAAGACGATGGCCGCCCAGTCCTGACCGCGGCCCGGTGTATCGCCGTTCCCGCCGCTTTGCTCCCCCATCGTCGCGGCGTCAGCCGGCCAGCGCCTGCTCGATGTCGGCGGCGAGATCCTCAGGTTCGGTCTGCGGCGCGTAACGCCTGATGATGCGGCCGTCACGCCCGATCAGGAATTTCCCGAAATTCCACTCGATGGCCGGCCCCTTCGCGCCCGGCGCGGATTGCGTCAGCCACTGGTAAAGCGGATGCGCGCCGGCGCCGTTCACCTCGACCTTGTCGAACATCTGGAACGAAACGCCGTAGTTTTTCCGGCAGAACGCGCCGATCTCGGCGGCGCTGCCCGGCTCCTGCGCGCCGAACTGGTTGCACGGAAACCCCAGCACCGCCAGTCCCTTGCCCGAGTAGCTCTGATGCAACTGCTCCAACCCGGCGTACTGCGGGGTGAGGCCGCACTGGCTGGCGGTGTTCACCACCAGCACCGCCTTGCCGCGGTAGTCCTGCAACGCGCGCTGTTCGCCCTCCAGGGTGTCGGCCGAAAAATCGTAGAGATCGCTCATGGTCATTCCTTGTCAAGAACCGAAAGGATCAAAAACCGAAAGGGCGCGACAGCGCCCTTTCGATGAATTCTGAAAATGCGCCCCCCGGTACGCGGGCGGCGTACCGTATCAGACGATATTGAGGTGCTCTATGCCGCTGGTGATGTCGCGGTTTTTCGATTCCTTGGAATTCAGCTTGATCATCAGGCGCAGGTCATTGACGCTGTCGGCGTTGCGCAGCGCGTCCTCGTAGCTCACCTTGCCCGCTTCGTAATGATCGAACAGCGCCTGGTCGAAGGTCTGCATGCCCAGTTCGCGCGATTTTTTCATCACTTCCTTGATCTCGTGCACGTTGCCCTTGAAGATCAGGTCGGCGACCAGCGGCGTGTTCAGCATGATTTCCACCGCCGCGGCGCGGCCCTTGCCTTCCTTCAGCGGAATCAGGCGCTGCGACACCAGCGCCTTCAGGTTGAGCGACAGGTCCATCAGCAACTGCGCGCGGCGTTCTTCCGGGAAAAAGTTGATGATCCGGTCCAGCGCCTGGTTGGCGCTGTTCGCATGCAGGGTGCCGAGGCAAAGATGGCCCGTTTCAGCGAAGGCCACGGCATGCTCCATGGTCTCCTTGGAGCGGATCTCGCCGATCAGGATCACATCGGGCGCCTGGCGCAGCGTGTTGTGCAGCGCGTGCTCCCAGGTGAGGGTATCCACGCCCACCTCGCGCTGCGTGATCATGCAATTGATGTGCGGATGGGTGTACTCGATCGGATCCTCGATGGTGATGATGTGGCCGTAGGAATTTTCGTTGCGATAGCCGATCATCGCCGCCAGCGTCGTCGATTTTCCCGAACCGGTGCCGCCCACCATCAGCACCAGACCGCGCTTGGTCATGATGACGTCCTTGAGCACCGGCGGGATGTTGAGGTCCTCGAATTTCGGAATCGAGGTGGTGATGACCCGCAGCACCATGCCCATGTTGCCCTGCTGCACGAAGGCATTGACGCGGAAACGCCCGATGCCGGCCGGCGCGATGGCGAAGTTGCATTCCTTGGTCGCCTCGTACTCCGCCGCCTGCTTGTCGTTCATGATGGAACGGCACAGATCCGAGGTGTGCTGCGCCGTGAGCGGCGTCTGCGACACCGGCGTCATCTTGCTGTCCACCTTCATCGCCGGCGGAAAGCCGACGCTGATGAACAGGTCCGAGCCTTTCTTCTGCAGCAGCAGCCGCAGCAGGTCGTACATGAATTTGGTTGCCTGTTCTCTTTCCATATCGCTCTCCCGAAATCCGAAGGCGTTAGCCGGGGAATAAATCCTTGTTCATCGCCTTGCCGCGCGCTTCCGAAGCGGCAATCACGTTGCGCTTCACCATCTCCTGCAGGTTCTGGTCGAGGGTCTGCATGCCGAATTGCGCGCCGGTCTGGATCGCCGAATACATCTGCGCGATCTTGTTCTCGCGGATCAGGTTGCGGATGGCCGGGGTGCCGACCATGATTTCGTGCACCGCCGCCCGGCCGCTGCCGTCCTTGGTCTTGCACAGCGCCTGCGAAATCACCGCCTTCAGCGACTCGGAGATCATGGCGCGGATCATGTCTTTTTCAGCCGCGGGGAACACATCGACGATGCGGTCGATGGTCTTCGCCGCCGACGAGGTGTGCAGGGTGCCGAACACCAGGTGGCCGGTCTCGGCCCCCGAGAGCGCGAGGCGTATCGTCTCCAGGTCGCGCATCTCGCCCACCAGTATCACGTCCGGGTCTTCGCGCAGCGCGCTCCTGAGCGCATTCTGGAACGACAGCGTGTGCGGGCCGACTTCGCGCTGGTTAATCAGGCATTTCTTCGAATCGTGGACGAATTCAATCGGGTCCTCAATGGTGAGGATGTGGCCCTCTTCGTTTTCATTCTTGTGATTCACCATCGCCGCCAGGGTGGTGGATTTGCCCGAGCCGGTCGGTCCGGTCACCAGCACCACGCCACGCGGCTGGTCGGCAAGTTCTTCGAAAATCTTCGGGCATTTCAGGTCGGCAAGCGACAGGATCTTCGAGGGAATGGTCCGCATCACCGCTGCGGCGCCGCGGTTCTGCACGAAGGCATTGACGCGAAAGCGTGCCAGACCCGGAATGGCGAAGGAGAAATCGCACTCCAGATTCTCCTCGTAGAACTTGCGCTGGCCGTCGTTCATGATGTCATAGATCATGCCGTGCACGTCCTTGTGTTCCATCGGCGGCAGGTTGATGCGCTTGATGTCGCCGTGGACGCGCAGCATCGGCGGCAGGCCCGCCGACAGATGCAGGTCAGAGGCCTTGTTCTTGACCACGAAAGCCAGGAGTTCGGAGATATCCACTATAATCCTTCAGGAAAGAGACTCGGCGCCGGGCGCTCGCTGCAGCAAGCGCCCGCTGCAGGAAACGAACGAAACCCGGGCATCTTTCCACCGAATTCCACCGGGATCCCCGCCCTTTGTCGGCGCGCTTTTTACCGCGCCGGGCGGATCCCTCCCTGCCGCGGGATTATGGCAACAATCGAGACGAACTTGCAAGCCGTATGGCAGCGCATCGCCCGGGCCTGCGAGCAGGCCGGACGGCCTCCGGCTTCGGTGCGCCTGGTGGCTGTCAGCAAGACCTTCTCCGCAGACGCTGTTTCAGCCGCCGCTGCCGCCGGAATGCGCGATTTCGGCGAGAACTATGTGCAGGAAGGCGTTGAAAAAATCGCCGCTTTGTCGGCGTTGCCTCTGGTCTGGCACTATATCGGGCCGATTCAAGGCAACAAGACCCGCCGGATCGCGGAAAATTTCGACTGGATTCATTCCGTTGACCGTGAAAAAGTCGCCTGTCGGCTGGCCGAACAGCGCCCGCCGTCGCTCGAACCGCTGCAAGTGTGCATTCAGGTGAACATCAGCGGCGAAGCATCGAAAAGCGGGGTGGCGCCCGGCGAAGTGGCGGCGCTGGCGGCGCGGGTCGCCGGCCTGCCGCGGTTGCGGCTGCGCGGACTGATGGCCGTCCCCGAGCCGAGCGCGGACCCGGCGCTGGCGCGGCGCCGCTACGCGCAGCTGCGCGGCATCGGGGAACAACTCGGCCGCGATGGCCTGCAACTGGATACGCTGTCGATGGGCATGTCGGCTGACCTGGAAGCGGCCATCGCCGAAGGCGCCACCATGGTGCGCGTCGGCACCGCAATTTTTGGCGAAAGGCACGATAGATGAAGATCACGTTCATCGGCGGCGGCAACATGGCAAGCGCCATCATCGGCGGTCTGGCGGCGCAGGGCTTCGCGGCGCGCAACATCAAGGTGGTGGAACCGCTTGCCGAAGCCCGGGCGCGCCTCACCCGCGAACTCGGCGTCGCCTGCTTCGAGGCGGCGAAAGACGCGGCGCCGTTCGGCGACCTGGTAGTCATGGCGGTCAAGCCGCAGCAGATGCGCGATGCCGCGCGCGCCGTCTCAGGTTCGCTTTCGGCGGCCGAGCTGGTGCTGTCGATCGCCGCCGGCACGCGGCTGGCCGATCTTGGCCGCTGGCTGGGCGGACATGCGCTGCTCGCGCGCTGCATGCCCAATACGCCGGCCCTGATCGGCGCCGGGGTCACCGCGGCATATGCCGCGCCCGCGGCCGGTGAAACGCACCGCGCAAACATTGCCCGGGTGCTCGAAGCGGTCGGCACGCTCACCTGGGTCGCCGACGAGGCGCTGCTCGATGCGGTGACCGCGGTTTCGGGCAGCGGCCCCGCCTATGTGTTCTATTTCATCGAGGCGCTCGCGCAGGCAGGGCGCGACATGGGCCTGGGCGCCGGCGATGCGCGCACCCTGTCGCTGCAGACCTTTCTCGGCGCGACGCAACTCGCCATCAAGACCGGCGAGGACCTGGCGCTGCTGCGCCAGCGCGTCACCTCCAAGGGCGGCACCACCGAGCGCGCCCTCGCCAGCATGAATGCCGACCGGGTCCAGGAGGCGATCGTGCGCGCGCTCAAGGCCGCCAACGAACGCTCCAGGGAACTGGGCGAGATGCTGGGACGGGACGAGTGAAGCAGACGAGTGAAGCAGGGCTGATTCGCGATTTACCCGGGCAACCAAAGGTCCATTCGGTCCATTCGAAACCATGTTGAACCAGATCGGTCTTCTCCTCGTCGAAACCGCGTTCGGGCTGCTGCTGTTCGTGCTGCTGCTGCGCTTGTTCATGCAGCTCACCCGCGCGCCGTTTCGCAACCCGATCGGCGAATTCGTGCAGACGCTTTCCAACTGGGCGGTGCTGCCCATGCGCCGCGTCGTGCCCGGGCTGTTCGGCATCGACCTGGCGACGCTGCTGCTGGCCTGGGCGGTGGAGGCGGTGAAGCTTTGCATCGTACTGTCGATGCGCGGCTTTGCGCTGGCCGATGCCGGCGCGCCGGGCTTGCTGCTGATCGCCGCGCTGGCGGTGGTGGAACTGCTGCGCTTCTCGCTTTACCTGCTGATCGGGGTGGTGCTGGTGCAGGTGGTGATGACCTGGGTGTCGCCCTACACGCCGCTGACGCCGGTGTTCGATGCGCTCACGCGGCCGTTCTACCGCGTGTTCCGGCGCTACGTTCCGCCGATCGGCAACATCGATCTGTCGCCGCTGTTCGTGGTGCTGCTTGCGCAGATCGCCCAGATCCCGCTGGAGCACCTGGCGCGTTGGATCGCGGCCTGAGCTGGGCTGTCCGCGCGCCGCGGGGCTGGCTGTTGACACTGCACGTCCAGCCGGGCGCCAGGCGCTCGGCCGTTGCCGGACTGCATGACGGCGCGCTGAAGATCCGCATCGCCGCGCCGCCCGCCGAGGGCAAGGCCAACCAAGCGCTGGTCGAGTTCATCGCCGCCGCCCTCGGCGTGCCGAAGCGCTCGGTGAGCGTGGTGCGAGGCGGCAGCTCGCGCCGCAAGACGGTGCTGGTGGCGCATCCGGGGATCGATCCCGGGGTGCTGCTCGGGCCGGTAAAAAACCGATAATTCGAGAAATATATCCGGCTTTATGACCTACTGAAGCCATCCTATGGCAAATTTTTTATCGTAATTGATATAATAACTGGCTGACAACAGAGGCCTGCGCCAACCGGTCGAGAGGGTTCGCGGGCGTTCCTCAGTGCTTGCGGATAGCCACCTTGCCCGCTTCGCAGGCACGCCAGAAATTCGCCCAGTGACGCGTGTATCCGTCGATGCACCAGAACATCTGCTGCTGCAGTTCGGCTCGATGTAAATCAACGACAAAGGAATGCCCGTGAACCCCACCCATTCGATTCCGGATTCCCGCCGCCGCGTCTTTAACCTCGCCTTCGCCCTCTCGGGCGCCGCCCTGATCGCCCCGCGCCCGGCGCTGCTGCTGGCGCAGGAGGCGCAAAGACGCCCGACCCCGGCGATGGCCGAGGGTCCGTTCTATCCTGACACGCTCCCGGCCGAGCGGGACGCCGATCTCAACGATAGCCGGCCGGCCCGGCCGCGCCGGCGACATGGAAGCCGGGGCCCGGGCCGTCACTTGGGACATCGTGCTGAAAGCGTGAAAGACGCGGTGCCTGTCAGGGCCGAAAACGAGGTGCCGCGCACGCGCCCGTGCTTCCGGTTCGGCGGGGCTAAAATCGCATAGTGTTCGCCCATGCCGGGTACCAGCCACACAGCAAACAACCCGCCCCATCGTCAGACCGGAGGAAAAAATGGCCATCCGACTCATCGTAACCATCACCGCCGCGCCCGGGCGTGGCGCGGAACTCGCCGAGGTGTACCAGGCCCGGTTTGCGCAGGTCCTCAAGGAGCCCGGCTGCGAGCAGTTCGAATTTTTCCGGGGCGTGGCCGATCCCGACCGGATCGTCCTGATAGAGCGCTGGACCGATCAGGCATCGCTGGACGCGCATGCGAAGCTTCAGGCGACGCGGCCGGCGCCCCCGGCGGAGTTGCGGGTGGGCGTCAGTGAACGCGAGGATTATGAGTACAATCGTACGCGGTAGTTGTCCCATGCCCCCGACCCCCGCGCCGTTGCGCCATCCGGCGCGCGCAATCGGCCCGCGCCGGGAGCGCAATTCAACGACGCTTGCGCGCGCATCGCATGTATCCTGACCGAGTGACCCCCGCCGCAATCAAAAAGCGCCGCTCTGTCGGCGACGTGGCAGGTTTCATCACCTTGCTGCGCGCCGCCTGCGACGACAGGTCGATGAACGAGGCGCTGGAGAAACTGCTCTCCATGCCGGACGCGCAGCGCAGAGCCTTCGTCCATGGCTGGGTAACCGACCTGCTGGTGAAACAGGCGCCGGCCGATTTCACCGAAGCGATCGCGTGCCTGCTCGATGACGCGGTCGCGGAGCAGGCCTATCAGGTCATTTTCCAGTGCCGCCGTTGAGCCGATGCATCCCGATGCCCGATAATCCCGCCATGATCCGACAACCGCAAAACCTCTACGTGCGCTACCACGCGCATGTGTACTTCGACGAGAAGACGAAGGAAGAGGCAGAGGCGTTGTGCCGCGCCGCTGCCGGGCAGTTCGGCGTGAGGATGGGCCGCGTCCACCAGCGCCCGGTCGGTCCGCACCCCCACTGGAGTTGCCAACTGGCGTTCGATGCGTCGCAGTTCGGTGCGCTGGTTCCCTGGCTGGACACCAATCGCAACGGCCTGACCGTGCTGGTGCACGGCCTGACCGGCAACGATCTGGAAGATCACACCACGCATGCCGCCTGGCTCGGCGAGCCGGCGGAACTGGATCTCGCGGCGTTCGACGACTGAGGTGGGATCGCAGCATTTCCCCCTCTTCCTCTGTCTCTCTTGCGCAGGGAGAGGCAGGCAAACTCCCCGCACATTCACTCAGGACTGACCCGACGTGCCGGCCGCACTACGCGTCGCCCTCGGCGACATCACCACCCTTGAAGTCGATGCCATCGCTGGATTCGCTGCCCGCGATCCGGGAGGTGGTGTTCTGCTGTTTCTCCGCCGGCGATCATGCGCTCTACCAACGGCTCATATCAACGGTACTACCATCAGCAGTACTGCCGGCATTGCGCTGACGCAAGTCCCGCCGTTCAGTCTCAATCGGAGAACACCATGGGTGACCTGTTCTGGAACATAGACTGGCGCGGCATCTTCACGCCGACGACCTCGCTGCTGGAGCTGATGGCGCGCGGCACCCTCATGTACTTCGTCCTGTTCGCGCTGCTGCGGATCGCGCTGAAACGGGAAGCCGGACGAATCGGGACGACCGATGTTCTTTTCATCGTGCTGCTGGCCGATGTGGCCGGAAAGGGAATTTCAGCGGAGTACACGTCGATCACCGAGGGCGCGGTTCTTGTCGCCACCATCCTGTTCTGGAGTTATGTGCTCGAATGGGTGGCGCACCGGTTTCCGGCAGTCCAGAGAATTCTTCAATCCCCGACACTGGTGCTCATCGAGAATGGCAGGATGCTGCACAGGAACATGCGGGCCGAACTCATCACCAGGGAGGAATTGATGGCCCAGTTGCGCGAGAATGGCATCGAGGACTGCGCCCAGGTAAGGCTCGCGTGCATGGAAGCCGATGGCGTGATCAGTGTCATCAAAATGGACAAGTAAGGTGAGGGCGGCGCGGCGCGCGTCCGGCGGACCGGGCGGACCCGGCGCGGGTTGATGCCCAACTGGGACTCCCCGGCGCTGCTCGCACTGGTCGGCCTGACCTTCGTGCTGGCCGGTTTCGTCAAGGGCGTGATCGGTCTCGGCCTGCCGACCATTGCCATGGGATTGCTCAGCCTCGCGCTGCCGCCCGCGCAGGCGGCGGCGCTGCTGGTGGTGCCTTCCCTCGTCACCAACATCTGGCAGCTCGCGGCCGGCCCCAGTTTCGCCGCGCTCGCGCGCCGCCTCTGGACCATGATGGCGGGGGTGTGCGGCGGCGTATGGGCGGGGTCCGGGCTGCTGGCCGGCGAATATGCGCGGGGAGCGACCCTCGGACTGGGCGCGGCGCTCATCGTCTATGCCATCAGCGGCCTGGCATCGATCCGGCCGCGCGCGCGGCGCGCGCATGAAATCTGGCTGTCGCCGCTGGCCGGCGCGATAACCGGGGTGATTACCGCGGCCACCGGCGTCTTCGTCATTCCGGCGGGTCCGTATCTGCAGGCGATCGGACTGGAAAAAGAGGAATTGGTGCAGGCGCTCGGCCTGTCGTTCACCGTCTCGACCCTGGCGCTGGCCGCCAGCCTGGCGGACGCCGGCGTGCTGGAAATGGCCGTGTTCACGGCATCGCTGATGGCCCTGATACCGGCGCTGGCCGGCATGTTGCTGGGCCAGTGGCTGAGGCTGCGCGTGCGTCCCGAGGTGTTCCGCAGGATGTTCTTCAGCGGACTGCTGGCGCTCGGCGCCTATATCGTGACGCGTTCCCTGATCGGGCCATGAATGAATGCGGCAATAATTCTGAACTTTGTTAATCGCAACTGCCGGCGGATTCCGGGGCGACCACCCGCGCTGGAACGATGACTTCCCAGCGATCGCAGCGCAAGCGGTCCTGACGCAGGCTCGGCCGGCATGACAGCGGACCACGTGCCCCCATCGTCGCCGCCACGCACCGGCTCTGCACTGGCGGGGAAAAGGCCCGCGCCCCCGGGCGACAACACGTATTCGTGCCCGGGTCTTGGCGGCCCGCGAGGCGTGCAGGCGCAGGCAGTCAGTCTGGACACGTGATTGCACATATGCAATCATGTCCCGGTGCGGATCGTTGTCGATACCGATGTTTTCGTGAGCGCGCTGCTGGGCGGCGGCGCTGGCAACGCGGTCATCGCCGAATGCCTACGCGGGCGGTTCACGCCGCTGATGGGGCCTGCGCTGATCGCGGAATACGAGGCGCAACTGGGTCGCGCCAGTCTTTTCGCCGCGAGCCGGTTGAGCGAGGGCGAGCGCCAGGAACTGTTCGACATTTTTACCGCGACCTGCCGCTGGACGCGGGTCTATTACAGCTGGCGGCCGAACCTCCGCGATGAGGGCGACAATCATGTGATCGAACTGGCGGTTGCCGGCGACGCGCAGGCGATTGTGACCAGGAACACAGGGGATTTCACGCTGGCGCGCGAGTTGCGGTTCCCTCGATTGCGCATCCTCACGCCGGCACGAGTGTTGAAAGGGGAATCATGAGCGCACTGATCATTCGCATGCCGCAGGAAAAACGCGAGCGGCTCCGACAGGTGGCCAAGGAGCGCAAGCTGAGCGTCAACAAGCTAATCGAGGAGATGGCGACCATAGCCATCGCCGAACACGATGCGGAGGTGCGTTTTCATGTACGCGCTGCGCGCGGCAGAGGAAAAGCGGCACGCGGCCTTGAACTGCTGCGCAAAGCAGCGGGCCGGCGTTCGCCGTGATCGGGATGAGCAAACCGGGAAAGGGATAGGCGAATCAAGCCGGCTGCGAAATCTCAAGGGCTTGCCGGCGCGACGCAATCCGGCGGATGAACCCGCCCCGAACGTGCACCTGTAGCTTATTTTTATTAGCCATCGGGGGACAAGGTGTAGTGTCGGAAAACTTGACACTTTGGCACTGGACTCCTTACGTCTTCGCTCAACTCATTGAAGTTTCGCAAGTTAATATACAGGCATGGATTTCGCTTACGACCTAGGCAGGTACAAGCCTTTACTTTCTCTTTTAATGGGGAACAAACATGAAATCCACACTCAACAAGATCGCCGCCGCATTCGGGTTGGCGATGACGCTGGGGCTGGCGGCTACACAGGCCCAGGCCAATCTTCTCCTGAACGGAAGCTTTGAATCAGGCGTCAAGGATACAGCCACTCCTGGTGTCTGCTCGGACAGCATTACAAGTTGGGTGGTATCGAACGTCGGCACCCCCTGCGGCGGTATCGACTGGATACCTGGCTCGGGGTGGACTGCGCAGGATGGAAACTATAGTATCGACTTGAACTCTTTCGATACGGGAGCCATATCTCAGTCATTTGCGACGGTCGCCGGTGGGGTCTATCAGGTGTCCTTTTACATGGCGGGGAATCCCGGCCAACAAAACGTAAAGAGCATGGATGTCCTGATTGATAACGTGGATCTCATTTCAGGCTCGCCCGACTTCCAGTTCAACAACGCGGGGACCAGCGAATCGAACATGGGGTGGACATTCAATACGTTCAACTTCACCGCAAGTAACGCGACATCCAATCTGCAGTTCAAGAGCTTGATGTCGGGTGCCTGGGGCCCGGCCCTCGACAATGTTTCAGTCGTTCAGGCAGTCCCGGAACCCGCAACCCTCGCCCTGCTGGCCCTTGGTCTGCTCGGAATAGGCCTGAGGCGGCGCCAAGTCGCTTGAGCAGTCGCCGTTAGCGTGAAGCCCCGCCGCTGTGCGGGGTTTTGCTTTGTGCGCCCAGCATGGGCGCGATCTTGGTGCAAGTCCTCCCGTGAACTGGCCAGAGCGTGGGGAAGACTTGCTTGCCGATCCCGGCCTGACGGATCTGGATCTTCATGTTTGATCCCATCGTCTTGGTGAACGTCTGGTCAGCACCTATGAAGCGCTCTCCGTTCAACGCAACGCCCCTCGCTCGATCAAGGCACTGACCCGCTTCGGCTTCATTCCCGCCGAAGCCTGATTCACCCGTTTATCATCTTAATTTCGCATGCCCTTACAGCGGGTTTCCACAGCAATATCATTTTCGTTTTTGACATATTGTTATCGTGGAACGCCGCCGCCATGGCCGCAGCGGCGACGGGCCGCGCCCGCTGCCATTCAGGCGGGCACCAGGAACGCCAGCGCTCTCCCGGACGCTCAGCCCGATGAGACCCGGCTGCTTTGGCGCGTCGCCGGCCTCGCGCCCTTCACCCGGCCCGAGCGGATCGTCGTCCGGGCCGAGCGGGTCTTCACCCGGCCGGAGCCGGTCGTCGATAGGGCAGGTGAAACCGCGCCACTCGATCTGCAGCCGCCGGGCCGGAATCCCCCGGGGACGGAGCGACCCGGCACATCAGGCATAATCGGGGCGTAACCACTGCATCGACTCAGTCTTAACTACCGGAGAACAACGGCAATGGCAAAACCCAACTACGCGTTTGCAAAGCGGCAAAGAGATCTGGCGAAGAAACAGAAAAAAGAAGAGAAGAAGCTGCGCAAGGCCGGCACGCCCGAGACGCCGGACGAGCCCGGCGCAGCCGCTCCGGAAGCACCACCACCGTCAACCGGGGAAGTCAAACCCGCAGGCTGAGGCCTGAACCGGAACGGGCGCCGCAGGCAACCCCCCCTCCCCCCTCGGAGCAAAATATAAATCGTGAATCCCGGCAGCGATTCCGATTCATGCAACGGCTACACCGTGTTCAAGTCGCTGCTGCCGGTGTGGCGCGAGTTGCTGTTGCCTCTGCTTCCTGCCCCATCGCTGACCCTGTAGAAAATCGAGGGGTTATATTGATCCATTCAGGCAGCCCGACAAGCGCCGGGGAAGCGGCCGGGAAAGCGCGGTGAAACCGGTGTTGCGCGCGGTCGCCGCGATCGATGCCTTGAGCGGCGCGGCGGCCTGGTGCGCCGCCTGGTGCGTGCTGTTCGCCGTCTTGGTGAGCGCGGGCAATGCCATGGTGCGCTACGCCTTGAGCATCGGCTCGAACGCCTGGCTGGAGCTGCAGTGGTATCTGTTCGCCGTCATCGTGCTGTTTGGCGCCGCGCAGACGCTGCGGCTGAATGGTCATGTGCGCGTTGACCTGTGCTACAACCGGCTGTCGCAGCGCGGCCAGGTGTGGCTCGATCTGGTGTGCCTGGCGCTGTTCCTGCTGCCCGCCACGGTGCTGCTCAGCGCCATGTCCTGGACGGTGTTCGCCGACTCCTGGCGCATTGACGAGGTTTCCTCGAACGCCGGCGGCCTGCTGCGCTGGCCGGTGAAGCTGGTGCTGCCGCTGGGGTTCGCCCTGCTCTCGCTGCAGGGCCTCGCAGAAATGGCGCGCCGCGCCGCCATGCTGGCGGGCGTGATTCCCCTTTCCTCGCAGTATCAGCGGCCGCTGCAGTAGCCCAAGCTCAGGTCCATCCGGGACATCATGGCGCCGCTCATGTTCGGATCGCTGATCGTGTTTCTGCTGATCGGCTTTCCGGTGGCCTTTTCACTCGCCGCCTTGGGACTGGCCTTTGGCTTCGTCTCGGTGCAGCTCGGGCTGTTCGGCCCCGAATACCTGTCCAACCTGCCGCTGCGCGTGTTCGGCATCGTCTCGAACGACCTGCTGCTGGCGATTCCGTTCTTCACCTTCATGGGGGCGATCCTGGAGCGCACCGGGCTCGCCGAGGACCTGCTCGAGAGCATCGGGCAGGCCTTCGGCGGTGTCCCCGGCGGCCTCGCCTACGCGGTCATCCTGGTCGGCGCCATCTTCGGTGCCATTTCCGGAACCATCGCGGCTTCGGTCATCGCCCTGGGCATGATCGCGCTGCCGGCGATGCTGCGCTACGGCTATCAGGTGAAAACCGCGACCGGCGTGATTGCCGCCACCGGCACCATCACCCAACTGGTGCCCCCTTCCCTGACGCTGGTGGTGCTCGCCGATCAGCTCGGCAAGCCGGTGGGCGACCTGTACGCCGGGGCGATCGGACCGTCGATCGCGCAGACGCTGCTGTTCATGCTCTACATCTTCGTGCTGTCGCGGCTGCGGCCGGACTGGCTGCCGCCGCTGCCGCCCGAAGCGCGCACGCTCGCCGGCCGGGCCTTGTGGCGGCGGGTGCTGTGGGGGGTGGTGCCGGCCATGGCGCTCATTTTCCTGGTGCTCGGCACCATCCTCATGGGCCTGGCGACACCGACCGAAGGCGGCGCCATGGGGGCGGTCGGCGCGATGGTGCTCGCGGCGATGCGCCGGCGGCTGAGCTGGACCCTGGTGCGCCAGGGCATGGATACGACGGCGCGCATCACCTCGATGGTGATTTTCATCCTGGTAGGCGCGACCGTGTTCTCGCTGGTCTTCCAGGGCGTGGACGGCCCGCTGTGGGTGGAGCACCTGCTGGGCGACCTGCCCGGCGGCCGCATCGGCTTTCTCATCGTCGTCAGCCTGTTCATTTTCGTGCTCGCCTTCTTTCTCGACTTTTTCGAGATCGCGTTCATCGTCATCCCGCTGCTCGCGCCGGTGGCGCTGAAGCTGGGCATCGATCTGGTATGGTTCGGGGTGCTGCTGTGCGTGCTGCTGCAGACCTCGTTCATGCACCCGCCGTTCGGCTTCGCGCTGTTTTATCTGCGCGGCATCGCGCCGCCGCAGGTGCGCACCGCCGACATATACTGGGGCGCAATGCCCTGGGTCGGACTGCAACTGCTGATGGTGGCGCTGGTGATCGCGTTTCCGGACGTGGTTTCGGCATTTCTTGACAAGGCGCCGGTGCTGGACATGGAGAAGGCGGGCCAGGACACGCAGGAACAGATCGAGCGGTTGCTGCGGCCCGAATAGCAAACTTTCTTACTTGGGAGGTCGATCATGGAGAGACGTGAATTTCTGAGCCAGACGGGCGCGGGCATTGCCCTGGGCGCCACCTTCGCAACAGCGGCCGGACCGGCGCTGGCGCAGGCGCAGCCGTTGCGCTGGCGGATGGCGACCATGTGGCCGAAAAGCCTGGACGCGATGTACGGCTCGGCGGACGCGCTCGCCAGGCGTGTCACCGCGATCACCGAAGGCCGGTTCACCATCACCGCGGCGGCCGCCGGCGAGATCGTGCCGCCAGTGCAGGTGTTCGACGCGGTGCAGAACGGCACCATCGAGGCGGGCCACGTGCTCAGTTCCTTTTTTTTCGGCAAGAACCCGGCGATCGCCTTCGACGCCGGCGTGCCCTTCGGCCTCAACATGCGCCAGCAGTATGCCTGGATGTTCAACGGCGGCGGTCTGGAACTGATGCGCGAGGTGTTCAAGCCGTTCAACATGGTGCCGATTCCGGTGGGCAATGTCGGGGTGCAGATGGGCGGCTGGTACCGCAAGGAGATCAAGACGGTCGCGGATCTCAAAGGCCTGAAGTTCCGCATCGGCGGCTTCGGCGGCTCGATCCTCTCGAAGCTCGGCGCGGTGCCGCAGCAGATTCCCCCAGGGGAGATCTACACCTCGCTGGACAAGGGTCTGATCGACGGCGCCGAGTGGATCGGCCCGTACGACGACGAGAAGCTCGGCCTGCACAAGGTGGCGAAGTACTACTACACGCCCGGCTGGTGGGAAGGCAGCGCGCAGGTGACGCTGCTCGTAAACCAGAAGGCCTGGGACGCGCTGTCGCAGGCGCACAAGGATGCCCTCGACTGCGCCGCGGCCGAGCAAGGCATGCTGATGATCTCGAAGTACGACGCGAACAATCCCGAGGCGCTCAAGCGCCTGGTGGCCGGCGGGACGCAACTGCGCCAGTTTCCCAAAGCGGTTCTGGACGCGTGCTACAAGGCGACGCTGGAGATCTTCGACGAATTCTCGGCGAAGAGCCCGGAGTTCAAGAAGGTGTACACGGCCTGGTCGAAATTCCGCGACGACCAGAACCTGTGGTTCCGCGTGGCCGAGCACACGCTGGACAGCTACCGCTACAACATCAGTTCGGCGGCGGGCAAGGCGAGGAAATAGCGATGAGCGAGAACGCCGCCGGCAAACCCGGCCAGGGCATCGGCGCGCGCGTTCCGCGCAAGGAGGACGCGCGCCACCTGCACGGGCGCGGCCAGTTCGTCTCCGACATGATCCTGCCCGGGCAGCGCGAGGTGGCCTTCCTGCGCTCCCCGGTGGCGCATGCGCGCATTCGCGGCGTGCGCAAGCCCGCCGGCAGCGTGGACTCGGTGTTCGTGCGCGCCGACCTCGCGTCGGTGGCGGCGATCGTCGCCCCCTCCACGCTGCCGAGCTTCAAGCTCTCGGAGCAGCACCCCCTTGCGCACCAGAAAATCCGTTTCGTCGGCGAGCCGGTGGCGATGTGCGTCGGCCGCACCCGCGCCGAAGCGGAGGACCTCGCCGAGCGCATCGAGCTCGATCTGGAAGAGCTGCCGGCGCTGGTCGATGCGCACGCGGCACGGCGCGACAAGTCGGTGCGGGTGCACGAGCAGTGGGACGACAATCTGTACCTGACGCTGCAACTGGACAACGGCTTCGAGGAGCTGTCGAGGAAGGCCGATGTCGTGGTGAAGCGCGACATCCGGCTGTCGCGCCAGGCGATGGTGCCGCTGGAGGGCAAGGCGGCGCTGGCGGTGTGGGACGAGCGCGCCAACCAGCTCATTCTCCACGCCTCGACCCAGGTGCCGCATATCGTGCGCATCGGCGTCGCCCGGTTCCTCGGCATCGACGAGGAGCAGGTGCGGGTGATTTCGCCGGACGTGGGCGGCGGCTTCGGCTACAAGTGCATCCTCCAGCCCGAGGATCTGTGCGTGTCCTGGCTGGCGCTGAAGTACCGCCGGCCGTTCCGTTATCTGGAGGACCGCCGTGAGCATCTGGTGGCCGGCGCCAACGCGCGCCAGCACCATTACACGCTCACCGCGTACGCGAGCGACAAGGGCCGCCTGCTCGCGCTGGACGCCGAGGTCACCATCGACGCCGGCGCTTATTCCAACTGGCCGTTCACCATCGGCCTGGAGCCCGGACAGGCGACCGGCAACCTGCCCGGGCCGTACGACCTGCGCGGCTATCGCTGCCACACCGATGCGGTCGCGACCAACAAGCCCGGCTTCATGCCTTACCGCGGCGTGGCGCGCACCGGCGTGTGCTTCGCCATGGAACTGATGATGGATGCCATCGCGCGCGCCGTCGGCCGCGATCCCTACGAGGTGCGTCTGGAGAATCTGGTGCGGCCCGGGCAGATGCCCTACGACAACGTGGCGAACAAGCACTATGACAGCGGCGACTATCCGCGCGCGCTGCGCACCGCCAAGGAGAAGCTCGGCTACGACAAGTGGCGCGAGCGGCAGCAGCGCGGCGAACCCGACGGCCGCCTCATCGGCATCGGCTTTGCGAGCTATTGCGAGCAGTCGGCGCACGGCACCAGCGTGTTCGCGTCCTGGGGCCTGCCGATGATTCCGGGCTACGACCAGGCCGCGGTCCGCTGCACCATCGGCGGTGGGCTGGAGGTGCGCGTCGGCGTGCATTCGCACGGCCAGGGCATGGAAACCACACTGGCTCAACTGGCGAACCAAGTGCTCGGCATCGATGTCGCGCGCATCCAGGTGGTGCACGGCGATACCGGCACCACGCCGTTCTCCACCGGCACCTATGCCTCGCGCTCCATCGTGATGTCGGGCGGCGCGGTGGTGAATGCCTGCAAGGCGCTGATCCCGCGCTTCATCAGGATCGGCGCGCACCTGCTGCAATGCCCGGAGTCCGAGGCGCGCTACGAGAACGGCGCGGTTGTCGGACCGGCGGGCAAGGTCGGCCTCTCGGAGATCACCGAGGCCTGGTACCTGCGGCCGGAGCGGCTGCCCGCGGACGCGGATCGCGCCGGGCTGGAGGCGTCGGTGGCATTCAAGCCGAAGGTCGATACCGGCGCCTTCAGCTATGCCTCGCACGCGGTGGCGGTGGCGGTGGACACCGGGACCGGGCATGTCGAGATTCTCGATTACGTCATCGTCGAGGACTGCGGCACACTGGTCAACCCGATGGTGGTCGAGGGCCAGACCCTGGGCGGCGTGGCGCAGGGCATCGGCACCGCGATGTACGAGGAGATGCAGTACGACGCCAACGGGCAGCCCAATGCATCGACCCTGGCCGACTACCTGATCCCGGGCGCGACTGAAATCCCGGCGGTGCGCATATTCCATCTGGAGACACCTTCTCCCTATACGGAGTTCGGCATCAAGGGCATGGGCGAAGGCGGCGCCATCGCGCCGCCCGCGGTCATTTTCAACGCCGTCAACAATGCCCTCACGCCCTACGGCGTGGAGCTGAACGAGACGCCGCTCACGCCGGAGAAGCTGCTGGGGGCGCTGGAGCGCGCCAGGACGCAGGCGCTGCCCAAAAGGGAGGCCGCATGACCGCGTCCGGGGAAGCCGCAAGACCGCGTCCGGGGAGGCCGCATGAGTGCGTTCCGAGAAGCCGCATGAGTGCGTCCGGGAAGGCCGCATGAAGGCGGCGGCGTTCGAATACGCGCGCGCCACCGACGTCGCCGGCGCGCTGAAGTTGCTCGCCTCGCAGCCGGGCGATGCCAAGCCGCTCGCCGGCGGGCAGTCGCTCGGCCCCATGCTCAACCTGCGTCTGGCGCGGCCCAAACTGCTGGTGGACGTGTCCCGCCTCGAGACGCTCCAGGCGATCATTGACGAGGGCGATGCCTGGCGCATCGGCGCCTCGGTCACCCACGCGGCGCTGGAGGACCGGCCGCTTGCCGGCTGCGCGCCGCTGGCGCAGGTGGCGCGCGGCATCGCCTATCGGGCGGTGCGCAATCGCGGCACCATCGGCGGCAGCCTGGCGCATGCCGATCCCGCGGCCGACTGGCCGCTGGCGCTGGCGGCGCTCGGCGCCACGGTGCGCCTCACCGGCACCAAGGGATCGCGCGACATCGGCGCCGCCGAGTTCATGCTGAGCGCCTTCGCCACGGCGCTGGCCGACGAGGAGATCGTCGAGTCGGTGCGCGTGCCGAAGCTCTCCGCCGGCGCTGTCTGGGGCTATTACAAGTTCTGCCGCAAGGCCGGGGAATTTCCCGAAGCGAGCGCCGCGCTGCTGCTCGATGCCGAGCGCCGCATGGCGCGCTTGTTTGCCGGAGCGCTGGATCGTCCGCCGCAGCCGCTGGACACGGTGGCGCGCGCGCTCGCCCAGGGCGGCGCTCAGGCGGCGACAGCGGACATGATCGACGCGGCGCTGGCGCGCGTCGCGCCCGGACTCGGACCGGCGGCGCGCAAACTTCGCGCCACCGCGGTAAAGCGCGCCATCCTGCAGGCGCTGCCCGCATGAATCCCGTCCGCATCCAAATCAACGGCGAGGCGGTGCAGGCGCTGGTCGAGCCGCGCACCCACCTGGCCGATTTCCTGCGCGACCAGCAGCGCCTCACCGGCACCCATCTGGGCTGCGAGCATGGCGTGTGCGGCTCGTGCGCGGTGCTGATCGATGGGCAGCTGTCGCGCGCCTGCATCGTCTATGCGGTGCAGTGCGAAGGTTCAGCGGTGCGCACCATCGAGGGGTTCGAGGACGACCCGCTGATGAGCGAACTGCGCGCGGCATTTACTCGCGAGCATGCGCTGCAATGCGGCTTCTGCACCCCCGGCATGCTGATCGCGGCGCGCGACCTGGTGCTGCGCGTGCCCGGGGCGGATGAGCGCAGGATCCGCGAGGAAATGTCCGGAAACCTGTGCCGCTGCACCGGCTACCTGGGCATCGTGCGCGCCATCGAGTCGGTGCTCAGGGCGCGGCGCGCCTCGAACGAGGGCGAAGCCGCGGCGCCGGAAAATCCGCAGGCGGCCGCCCCGGCCCGCTTCACGCCTGCCGCACCGGCACCGGCACCGGCAGGCAACGCCGAACCGCAGGCCGCGCTGCGTGGCGGCACCCGCATCGAGGACGAATTCAGCGTGGCGCATCCCCTGGCGCTGGTATGGGCGGCATTTGCCGACATGGCGGCGGTCGCGGCCTGTCTCCCCGGCGCCGAAATCAGCGAGCACAGCGCCAGCTCGGCGAAAGGCCGCATCAGCGTCAAGTTCGGGCCGATGCGCGCGGCGTTCACCGGCGCGGCGGCGCTGGAGCGCGATGAAGCGAGCAAGCGCGGCCTCATCAAGGGCGCCGGGCAGGACACGCTGTCCTCATCGAGGGCGCGCGGCGACATCGCCTACCAGCTCATTGATGCGGGCGGCGGCAGGACCCGTATCCTGCTCAGCATCGATTACAGCCTGCAGGGGCCGCTGGCGCAGTTCTCGCGCGGCGGCCTGGTGAAGGAGTTCGTCGGCAGCATGGTGGCGCAGTTCGCCGCCAATCTGGACCGCCATCTTGCCGGCGGCGCAGGCGCCGCGACCGCGCCGGCGGCCGAGCTCGACGCCGGTAACGTGTTCTGGAAATGGCTCCGGTCGCGCCTCAAGTCGCTGTTCAGCTGAGGGCGCCGGGCGCCCTGCTGGTCGCAACCTATCGCCGCTGGAGAGGCCGCCGATCCTCACAAGGCTGCGCCAGCGCTTCAAGATTGTTGAAGATCATATCGGCAAAGTGCCGATTTGACGGGCTAACCTTGGCATTTTATATTCCGTAAAAAGTATAATTATGCGTCAGACTGGTGGACCACCTTGCCGCCCACCAGGGTGTAGCGCACCTTGCCCGGCAGTTCGTAGCCGATGAACGGGGTGTTCTTGCCCTGGCTTTTCAGGGTCTCGGCAGCGATCAGCACCTGCGCGTCCGGATCGAACAGGCAAAGGTCGGCAGCGGCGCCCGGGGCGAGGTGGCCGGCGTCTATGCCCAGCACCCGCGCCGGATTCGAGGTCACGCGCGCCAGCGCATCGGGCAGCGGCAGCGAGGCCTCGGCCGCCCATTTCAGAGTCAGCGGCAGCAGCAGTTCGAGGCCGGTGGCGCCCGCCTCCGATTCGGCGAACGGAATCATTTTTGCATCTTCATCCACCGGCGTGTGATCCGAGCAGATCGCATCGATGGCGCCGTCGGCCAGGCCCTGCCGCAGCGCGTCGCGGTCGCGCAGCGAGCGCAGCGGCGGGACCAGGTGGCAATGCGAATCGAAGTAGCCGATGTCCATGTCCGACAGGTGCACGTGATGCGCGCTGACATCGGCGCTGACCGGCAAGCGCTCGCGCTTCGCCTCGCGCACCATGTGCACGCCCTCGGCGGTGGACAACCGGCAAAAGTGCACGCGCGTTCCGGTGGCGCGCACCAGCTGCAGTATGGCGCCGAGGGCGATCGTCTCGGCAAACGCGGGGATGCCCTGCAGACCGAGGCGCGAGGCGACTTGGCCGTCGTGCGCCACGCCGCCTTTGGCGAGCGGGCCGTCCTGCGGCCGCAGCCATACGCAAAAGCCGTAGGTGGCCGCGTACTGCATGGCGCGCCAGACCAGATGCGTATCGGCGAGCGGCACATCGGCCTGCGAGAAGCCGACGCAGCCGGCATCGCGCAGCACCGCCATTTCGGTGAGGCGCTCCCCGCCGAGCTTCGCGGTGAGCGCACCGAGCGGATAGACATGCGCGAGGTTGAGGCTGCGCGCCCGGTACTTGAGCATTTCCACCAGGCCCGGTTCATCCAGCGGCGGATCGGTGTCCGGCGGACACACGAGGCTCGTCACCCCGCCTGCCACGGCTGCCTGCATTTCCGATTCGAGCGTCGCCTTGTATTCGAAGCCCGGCTCGCGCAGCCGCGCCGAAAGATCGACCAGTCCCGGCATCGCCACCAGCCCGGCGGCCTCGATGGTGCGTTCCGCGGAGAAACCCGCCGGCGCCTTGCCGACCGCGGCGATCACACCCCGGTCGATAAACAGGTCCTGCCTCGCATCGCGCTTATTTTTCGGATCGATTACGCGGGCGCCGCGGATGTGGATGGTCATGAATGCGGCGTGCCGTCTTTTCTGGTGAACACCATCTTCTCGCCCGCCATGCGCCCGGCCATATCGTCATCCGGGTAAGTCGCCGCATCGTTGGGAGTGCGGTCGCCGATTTCCAGATATCTCACCGGCCGGGCGGTTTCGTTGATCAGGCAATGCCCATCGCTCGCGCCCGCGGCAAAGCCTGCGCTCATCCCCGGCCGCAGAATCTGCCGGCCGGCGTTGCTCACCAGGGTGATCTCGCCCTCGAGCACGTAAATGAATTCGTCCTGCGTCAGGTGCCAATGGCGCAATGCCGACTGGCTGCCCGGGTCGAGCGTGGTCAGGTTGACGCCGAAATTCTTCAACCCCGCGGCATCTCCGAGACGCCGCCGGTGGCGTCCGCTGACGCGGTGTTTGTAGGGTTCGGGATAAGCGGTTGCCGTCACTTCCGGCACATCGGCCGGATCGATTGCGGGTCGTATCAGTTTGCTCATCGGCGCCTCTCGATAGTCGGCCGGTTCAGTTGCCGGCAAGAATGGACATCACCGCCATGCGCACCGCGATGCCGAAGGTGACCTGCGGCAGAATCACCGACTGCGCGCCATCGGCCACCGCCGAATCGATTTCCACGCCGCGGTTCATCGGGCCGGGGTGCATGACGATGGCGTCCGGCCTGGCAAGCGCCAGTTTCTCCGCGGTGAGACCCCAGGATTTGAAGAACTCCTGCGCCGAGGGCAGCAGCGCGCCGCGCATGCGCTCGTTCTGCAGCCGCAGCATCACGATCACGTCGCAATCGCGCAGGCCCTCGCGCATGCCATGGAACACCCGCACGCCCATCTTCTCCACCCCGGCGGGCAACAATGTCTGCGGCGCAATGACACGCACATCCGGCGTGCCGAGCGTGGTGAGCGCGTGCACCAGCGAGCGCGCCACCCGCGAATGCAGCACATCGCCTACGATGGCCACCGACAGTTGCGTGAAATCGCGCTTGTAATGACGGATGGTGTAGGCGTCGAGCAACCCCTGCGTGGGGTGCGCGTGGCGGCCGTCGCCGGCGTTGATGACATGCGCATGCGGCCCGACATGGCGCGCGATGAGGTGCGCCGCGCCCGACTGCGCATGGCGCACCACGAACATGTCGGCGTGCATCGCCGACAGGTTGTCGATGGTGTCGAGCAGCGATTCGCCCTTGGCCGTTGACGAGGTCGAGATGTTGAGGTTGATCACGTCGGCCGAAAGGCGCTTGGCGGCGATCTCGAAAGTGGTGCGGGTACGGGTCGAATTCTCGAAGAACAGGTTGAACACCGACTTGCCGCGCAACAGCGGCACCTTCTTCACCTCGCGCTCGGTGACGCCGACGAAGGACTGCGCGGTGTCGAGGACGTGGTTGAGGATTTCGCGCGGCAGGCCTTCGATGGTAAGCAGGTGCTGGAGCTGGCCGCTCTCGTTCAACTGGGGATTGCGATGGTTCATGCTGCGGCCGCCGTCACCGCGGCGCCGTGCGCACGCGGCGCGAGTCGGACAGCTGCAAACTCAGCGTGCCGAGCGCATCGCGCTGCAGCACCAGCGTCTTGCCGAGCGGCACGGCCACCGTGGCGCCCAGGTACTGTGCCGCAATCGGCAGCTCGCGCCCGCCGCGGTCCACCAGCGCCGCCAGCGAAATGCTGGCCGGCCTGCCGTAGTCGAACAGTTCGTTCATGGCGTTGCGCACGGTGCGCCCGGTGTACAGCACGTCATCCACCAGCAGCAGGTGCCGGCCCTGCACCTGGAACGGAATCCGGCTGGGGTGCACCGCGTGCTTCAGCCCGGTCTGGGCGAAGTCATCGCGATAGAAGGACGGATCGAGCGTGCCCAGGGGCGTGGTGCAGCGCAAGGCCGCGTGCAGGCGTTCGGCGAGCCAGGCGCCGCCGGTGACGATGCCCACCACGCCCACATCGGCTGCGATCGCCGGCTTGAGCTGGCCAAGCAGCGCCTCGCAAAGTGCTTCGGCGTCGGGCAGCGCTTCAGTCATCGGCGGCTTTCATCGTGCCGCAGGGTTGTTCGTCCAGCCAGGCCTGCAGGAACACGCAGGCGGCCAGTGCATGCGATTCATGCTTGTGTTTGCGGGCGCCGCGGCCGGCATCGCGCAGCATCGCCTCCGCCGACGCGCTCGACAATCGCTCGTCGGCCAGCGCCACCGGCAGCGCATAGCGCGCCTCGAGCTGCCGCGCAAACCGCCGCGCCCGCCGCGTCAGGTCGTGCTCGCTGCCATCCATCGCCAGCGGCAGCCCGACCACCAGCCGCGCCGGCTGCCACTCAGCCAGCAGCGCCGCGAGGCCGGCGAAGCGCAGCGCATTGGCTTCACCTTCTATCAGTCCGAGGGGATGCGCGATGCGGGTTTCGGTATCGCCCACCGCCACGCCCAGCGTCCTGGTGCCAAAGTCGATCGCGAGCACGGTGCTGCCCGGCGCTGAAGCACCCGAGCGGAACGCGGGCGTAGGCGGGCGGGACGCGGGGAAATCCGGACTGCCGTCCGGCTGCGGGTTGCGACCTGCCGCGCGGTTCACCTGCGCCGCCCGGCGAACTCATACCCGGCAAGACCGCCAGTTCGCTCAGGCATGACCGGCATCCTCCGAAAGGCTGGCATAGTTCACGCCGAGCAATTGCATTGCGGCGGGTAGTTTCTTGTCGACCGGAAGATCGAAGATGATGGCGTCAGTGGCTTCGACGGTGAGCCAGGCATTTTGCTTGAGTTCCTGCTCAAGCTGCCCCGCGGACCAGCCCGAATAGCCCAGTGTCACCAGCATGCGCCCGGGACCTTCGCCGCGTGCCACCGCGTCGAGAATGTCCTTGGAAGTGGTCAGGCCCAGCTTGTTTTCGACTTTCAGGGTGGATTGCCATTGGCCGATCGGCTGATGCAGCACGAAGCCCCGGTCGGTCTGCACCGGACCGCCGAAGAACACCGGCTCCTGCGACACCGTCTCGGAAGCGAGCGACAGGCTGAGCCGCTCGAACAGCGCCCCCAGGGTCATGTCGATGGGCCGGTTGACCACCACCCCGAGCGCGCCGTCGGCGTTGTGTTCGCAGATATAGGTGAGCGTGCGCGAAAAATACGGATCGGCCATGTTGGGCATAGCGATCAGGAAATGATTGGTGAAATTGACTCGATCCATGGCGCGCACTGTCTGATGACGCGGCCCCATTATAGTCCGTCGCGGCGCGAGCGCCGGACAGTGAGGCGCGCGAGCGCCGGACAGTGAGGCGCGCGGGCGCCGGACAGTGAGGCCGCGCGGGCGCCACCCGGCGAGGTGCCCGGGCGCCGTCAGCCGGTCCGGAGCAAGGCGAGCGAGGCGCCGGCCTGCAACAGCAGTTCGATGAGGCTCATGATGTGGCTGCCGGCAGCGGCGGATCTCCCGCGATCGATGCGTCAATGCCGGCCGCCACGATCGCGTTGGCGTCCGGGGTGGTCCGCTGCTCCTGATGCGTCCGGCCCGAGGCGATCAACGCGGCCACCTGTTCGAGCAGCCGCTCTTCCTGATACGGCTTGCCGAGGAAGGCATCGGCGCCGATGTCGCGCGCGTAGTTCCGGTGCTTGTCCGCGGTGCGCGAGCTGATCATGATGATGGGCGTGGCCGCCAGCCGCGCATCGGCGCGTACCGTGCGCGTCAGATCGAAGCCGTCCATGCGCGGCATTTCGATGTCCACCAGCATGATGTCGGGCAGCGTTTCCTGCAGTTTTTCCATGGCATCGACGCCGTCCTTCGCCACCACCACCTGGTAGCCCTCGCGTGTCAGCAGCCGGCCGGTGATCTTGCGCACGGTGAGCGAATCGTCCACCACCATCACGGTGCGCTGCGCCGGCGCCGCGGCCGCGGCCGGAGGCGGGGGCGCGCCCGGTGATGCCGGAGCGCTCGCCGCGGCAACGGCGCGGCGATGCTCCGCCCGCTCCGCCAGCAGCACCGGATTGACGATCAGCACGATGTCGCCGGAGCCGAGCACCGTGGCGCCGCTGATCCCCGGCAGCCGCGCCAGCTGCGGGCCGATCGCCTTCACCACGATTTCCTGATTGCTCCCGACAATCTCGTCCACGTGCAACGCAATCGCATTGGCGCCGGAGCGCAGCAACAGCAACGGGCTGAAACGCCGTTCCTTCGCGACCGCGCCGGGGTCGCCCAGCAGATGCGGCAGATAGTGCAAATCGTAGCGGCGGTTTTGCCACTCGGCGTGGTTCGATGCGTAGGCCCGGGCCAGCTCGGCGGCGCGAACCTGCTGCACCTGCGCCACCATCACCGCCGGGATGGCGACCAGCCGCGTCCCCGCGCGGACCAGCACCGCATGCGTCACCGCCAGCGTGAGCGGCAAATGGATGACGATGCGTAAACCCCTGCCGCGCGAGGAGCGCAGCTCGACACGGCCGCCCAGGCCGGCGATCTCGCTCTTCACCACATCCATGCCGATGCCGCGCCCGGCGAGCTGCGTCACTTCCCCGGCCGTGGAAAAGCCGGGATGAAAAATGAAATCGGCAATAGCGCCTTCGCCCGGCGTCTCGTCTTCGCCCATCAACCCCAGCGCGATCGCCCTGGCGCGGACGCGGCCGATGTCGATGCCGGCGCCGTCATCGGCGAGCGTAAGCTGCACTTCATTGCCCTCCTGTGCCAGGTCCAGCCGAATCTCGCCGAACGGCGGCTTGCCCTGCGCCAGCCGCTGCTCGGGCATTTCCAGGCCGTGGCTGACGGCATTGCGCAGCAGGTGTTCGAGCGGCGCGGTGATGCGCTCCAGCACCGAGCGATCGAGCTCGACCTGGTTGCCGCGGATCTCCAGGTTGACCCGCTTGCCGAGCGCTTTGGCGCTCTGGCGCACAATCCGGTAGAGGCGCTCCGCCAGGCTGCCGAAAGGCACCATGCGCACCTTCATCAGGTCGTGCTGCAGGTCGCGGTTCAGCCGCGCCTGCGCCAGCAGCGCGGCGTCGGTTTCGTTAACCGCGCTCAGCAGGTTCTGCTGCACGGTGTGCACGTCGTTGACGCTTTCGGCCATCAGCCGCGTCACTTCCTGAAAGCGGGTGAAGCGGTCGAATTCCAGCGGATCGAATTGCTCGCGCACGGCCTCGGCCTGGTGCCGGTGCGATTGCATTTGCGACTCGGCCTGAATCTCGATTTCGCGCAGCTGCGCGCGCAGCCGCTGCACGTTGTCGGTCAATTCCTGCATCGCCCCCTTCAGCGAGCGCATTTCGCCCTCGATGCGGCTGCGGGCGATGGCCACTTCGCCGGCCTGGTTGACCAGCTTGTCAATGGCATCGGCTCGCACCCGCAGCATCGGCACGCGCTGCGGTTCCGCTGCGGGTTCAGCGGCGGGCGGTTCGCCGCCGCGCCCGCTCGTGGCAGTTCCCGGGAGGGCCGGCGCTGCGCCTGCCGCGCCGCCCGGATCGGCCGGCTGGGGCGCGGGCGCCGCGGCACGGGCCGCCGCCCGGCGCGCCGCATTGGCCTCGGCGGCACCGGGTCGCGACAGGCGCTCATACAAGGTTCCCATGCGATCGACGGAGGTTTCAAGATCATCGAACAGCGACGCGGGAATGGAACGCAACGCCAGCGCGTGTTCCAGGCGTGCTTCCACATGGTGGGTCAGCTCACCCATCGACATGGCGCCCGCCATGCGCGCGCTGCCTTTCAAGGTGTGCAGCAGCCGCAGCAGCGCCGTCCCGGGGGCGTTGTCGGCGCCATCTATCCCGCCGTCCACCGCCCCGCCGCGCCAGTCGCGCAGGGTCGCGCCGATCAAGGGAATGAGCTCGTGCGCCTCTTCGAGGAACACCGGCAGCACCTGCGCATCCAGATCATCGTCAATGCGGCGGCGGCGGCGTTCTGCGGCATCGGCCGCCGCCAGCATGGCGCGAGCCGGGGCCGCAGCCACGCTCGCGCCGGGTGCGGCGGGCGGCGCTTCGACCCGGGACGGCTCGGGCACATGGTCTTCCTCCGCGGCAATGGCGGCGGCCAATTGCGGTCCGGACGCCTCGCCGGCGCCGCGCTCCAACCCGCCTTCCTCTTCGGGCAGCCACTCGGGTTCAGGCTGCGCCGGCATCGCCGCCTGCTCCAGCCGCGCGGCCAGATCGACGCGCAATTCGGGCATGCGCTGCGCGATGGCCTCATCGACCATGGCTTCGATTGCCTCGAGCGCTTCGCGCACCAGTTCCTGCTCGCTCTCGGACAATTCCGATGTGGACAGCTGCTGCAGCGCGCGCTCGAAGCCGTGGCCGAGCGCGCGCAGCGGTTCGATCTGCACCGTACCGGCAATGCCGCCGAGCGTGTGGGCGGCGCGCATCAAGGCATCGGTGACGATGCCGTGCTGCTGCAGCATCTCGTATTGCTGCTTCATCACCGACAGATGGACGCGCGCTTCGCCGGCGAACAATTCGAACAGGGTCGCCGATATTTCCCGCCCGCCGATCACAATAGCCCCGCTTGCGGCGAGGCGCCGCGGCGCGTCCGGCTCGTCCGGTTCCAGTGCCGCGAAATCGAACCCCTCGTCATCGGTGTCCAGTACGGCGGGCGCGTCTGCGGCCTGCGGCTCGCCGGGGGAGAGGACCGCTGCGGGCCGGTCTGCCTGCGGTTGCGAAGCCGGGATGGGGGGAACGCCGGTCTGCGGCAGCGCGGTGGCAGCGAAAGGCGCAGTCGCATCCGGTATCGTCGCTTTGACCACAGGTGCGGCCCCAGGCCCAGGCGCCCCCACGAGCGCTTCGGCGCCGCTCGGCTGGGCTGCGTCCGGCGCCTCGGACGCCAGCGTGCCGTGGCGCAGGTCCTCGGCAAACTGCACCAGCGCCTGTTCGTCCGGCGACTGCCCCGTCTGGCGCAACTGCGCCACGGCATCGGCGAAATAAGCGTGCGCCATGCTGATCAGGCGAAGCAGTCCGTCGCTTGCCCCGCGCTGCTGTTCCAGCCACATGTTTATCGTCTGCTCCACCGCCCAGGCGGCTTCGCCGAGCCGGGTCAGTCCCACCATCCGGCCACTGCCCTTGAGGGTATGGAAACTGCGGCGCAAAGTGGCGAGCACCTGCGCGTCCTCGGGCCGGGTCCTGGCCAGCGCGACATTTTCGTCGATGCCGGCGAGCACCAACTCGGCTTCCTCCAGGTAAATCGCGATCAGTCCGGCATCGACGGTTTCGTCGTTCGCCTCGAGCATCGCCACCACTTCGGCCGATGGCGGTGGCGCCGCGGCGCCACGCGCAAGACCATCGATGGCTGCAGCGATATTGCGCTCCAACGGCAGCCCCGCCGCCGCCGCGTCCTGCTGCGGCGGGGCGGGTTGATGCGTTCCGGTCTGGTCGAACAGGGCATCCGCGCGCTGCAGCAGATCGAGCGCTTCGGTCGCACGGCTCGCCAGGCCTGCGTCGGCGACCAGCCCGGCGTCGGCCTGGATCGCCTGCAGGTTCTTCTGCAATTCGAAGCGGACGGTGCGATCGTCAGGACGCTGCTTCCATTCCTCGAACAGCCGTTCGGCTTCGCGCTGCTGCGCGGCCAGTTGTGCTTCGACGGTCGGGACGAGCTGTGTTTCCTCGAAGTTTGGCCCGGCGGCGGCTGCGGTGACCGGAGTCATCGCCGCGTCGAAATCGGTGTTGCCTCCTGCCAGTGACTGGATATAGACGCCGAGACCAGACAAGGTCTGGGCGATGACCTCGAAGTGTTCCTGGCGCGGCACGTAGTCAACTGCGGCGAATCGACCGATCGCGCCAGCGGTGGTGGCAAGCGCATGGTGCGCGCGGCGCTCGCCGAGCATGTCCAGCGCGCCGAGCAATTGCTGCATCGGTTGTTCGATGCGCGTCAATTCCGCGCGCTTCGAGGGCTGACGGAAAAAACCGTCGAGCACCTGCTCGACCGTGCGCAGGCTCGCCTGCATGTCGCCGATCACCTGCGACAGCACCAGCCGCTCCTGGGCCTGCCGCGCCATCCGGTCAAGGAGCGGGATATCGGGTGCGGTGCGCAGCAGCCTGCCCTCGATGCAGGCTTCAAGACGGGCGCAGACGAGTTCGGCCTGGCGCGGCAGGTCTTCCGTCGGCCCGGGCAGTGCGCCGAGCGTGCGCTCGAGCAGCAGCAAAGCGGTGGCCACCTCGAGCGCCACCGCTTCGCTCATCTTGTCGCGATGGCTGTGCAGCCACGCGCCGGTGGCGGCCAGTGCGCGCGCCAGCGCGTCCAGCGCTTCGCTGCCCGGCTGGCCGCCCGGTTTGTCCCGCGGTTCGTCCCGCAGTTCGTCCCGCAGTTCGTCCCGCAGTTCGTCCATTTGCGCCCGCAGCGCGGCCACGCCCTCGCGGTAGGCCGAGAGCCCGGCCACGTTGCCCGCGGCGTACAGGTTCCAGTCCTCCTTGAGCCGGGCAACCTTTTCCTGCAGCGGCCGCAGCGCCGGATGGACGCTCGCCACGACCGCTGCCCCGGATTGATCCGGGGGAATCGTCCCGGCCAGCCGGTATGCCGCTTTCACCTGGCCGATGAGCTCGCTCGCCGGCGCGGCGCGCGCAACGGCATAGAGTGCCTCGCGCATCAGGCGCTCGGCGACGTTCTGCGAGCCCTCCACCAGGCGCTTCAATTGCTGCTCGATGCGGTTGCTCAGCCGGCGCGCGTCAATGTCCGGGGGCAACGCGCCTGCCGCCAGCGCCTCGAAAAATGCCTCCGCCACCCACCAGAAGGGACGCTGCGGACCCGCCCCGGGGAACGCGCGCAGCCCCGCCACCACGGCGCGCATGTCGTCGATGCCGGCGGAGTCTTTTTTCAGCCACTTCAACAAGGCGCGTTGATAGCGCCCGCGCTGCTCGCGGTAATACAGCGCATCGGGTTGTCGCGTCGCCGCAGCAGTCTGTTCCGCCACAGGGGCGGCGGCTTGATCCGGCGCGGCAGCGGCGGCGCGCCCGTCCGCCGGGTTTTGCAGCAGGGGCAGCGACAGCGGCGTCAGGTCGGGGAAATACAGGTCGGCGGGCTCGGCCTGCTGTGAGCGTCCGCGTGCTGCGAGTACGGCACGGTACGGCTCGAACAGCCGCAGCGGCTGATGCGCGTCGCCTGCCATGAGGCGGTCAAGGTACGCCAGGATCGCGCGGAATGCCTGTTCCGCGGCGGCAAAGTTGTCCGGGGAGCGCGGCGCCGTCTGTTTTTCCAGGTCGGCGAGCAGCCCTTCCAGCTCCTCGGACAGCCGTGTCACCCCGTCCAGGCCCACCATCTGCAGCGCGCCATGCGCCTGGTGCAACTGCTTCTGCGCCGCCTTGATGGACTCGTCGGCCGGCGCGGCGGCGAACTGCGCCAGCGCAGCGACCGCGCCCTGCATGGCGTTCTCGATCTCGCCCTTGACCCAGCCGAGCGGACCCACATCGAACGCATCGCCCCCGCCTTTGGCCTCATGGTCGTTCCGGCGCATCCCGCCGCTGTGTCCGGGGACGCCTGGCGCGTCGGGGAAGGACACGCTCATCGGACCAGGCCTCTCAGGCAATCCTGAATCCGGACACCGATTCCCGCAGTTCGCGGGCCAGCGCGGCAAGCTGTTCAATGGAGACTGCGGTGCGCTGGGTGCCTTCGGTGGTCTGCCCGGTCACACCGAGAATTTCCTGCATGTTTCCGGCCACCTTTCCGGCCGCCTGCGCCTGCTCGCGCGCGCTGGCGGTGAACTGCTCGATCAATCGGGCGAGTTGATTCGACACTTCGCCGATCTCGCCCAGCGCCTGGCCTGCGGCATCGGAAAGCCTCGCCCCCTGCACCACGCCATGCGTGCTTTTTTCCATCGCCGAGACGGCATCCAAGGTGTCCGTCTGTATGCCTTTGACGATGGCGCCGATCTGCCGCGTCGCCTCGGCGCTGCGCTCGGCCAGCCGCTGCACTTCCTCCGCAACGACGGTGAAGCCGCGTCCGGCTTCACCGGCCGAGGCCGCCTGTATGGCCGCGTTCAGCGCCAGCACATTGGTCTGCTCGGTGATGTCGGAGATCAGCTCGACGATCTCGCCGATTTCCTGCGACGACTCGCCGAGGCGCTTGATGCGCTTGGCGGTATCCTGGATCTGTTCGCGGATCTCGTTCATGCCGCTGATCGAATTGTGCACGGCGGAGGCGCCCTTGTGCGCCGCCGCCACCGACTGCCGCGCCACCTCCGCTGACTGGGCGGCGCTCTGCGACATGTCGCCCATTGCTTTTGCCATCGCCAGCACCGCGGCGCTGGTCTCGCGGATTTCCTGCGATTGCATCTCCGCGGCGGCCAGCAGCCGGGTCGAGGTGTCGCGCGCTGCCTCGGTTGCGCCGGTGACCTGCGAGGAGGCGGCGTTGATGCGGCTGACCAGTCCCTGCAATTCCTCGATGGTGAAATTGACCGCGTCGGCGATGGCGCCGGTGAAGTCCTCGCTGACCGTGGCGCGCACCGTCAAGTCGCCTTCTGCGAGGCTGCCCATTTCATTCATCAGCCGCAGGATCGCGTCCTGCGCCGACTGGCTTTCGCGTTCGCTCAGCGCGCGCCGGCGTTCGGCTTCCGCGGCACGGCGGCGGGTATCGTCCAGATACACCTTCACCAGCAGCGCGATGACGACCGCCGCAAGCAGCGCGAGCACGGCCAGCGCGACAAAATTGCTGTTCCTGCGTGCCAGTTCCCGCTCGTAGGCCTGCGACAGCGTGCGGGTCGAGTTGAGCAACTGCTCGGAATCATCCACCACGCGACGGCCGGCCTGCCTGGCGCTCGCCAGTGCCGGCAGATTGCCGGCAATGAGGTGCACCGCGGCCTGGAATTCGCCGAACGTTTTTTGCAGGACGTCCAGTTTGGGCGGGGCGCCGGCATTCGCCGCGGCAGCGCGCCCCGGCGCCGGGTTCTGCAGCAGGCGCAGCGACTCGGCGAAAGCAGTGGCATCGCGTTCCATGACGGCCGCCGCACCGGGATCGATGCTGTCCGCGACGAGGATGACATTGGCATTTTTCGCCAGGCGCTGGGCGAGCATCAGCATCTGTCCGGTGACCGCGATATCGCGCGCCGAACCGTTCGACTGGATTCTGGAAGTCTGAATTTCCTCGGCGAGATCGGCCAGCGGACTGGCGTTGATGGCACGCACCGAGGCACCCAGCCCGACCAGAGCGCGAGTTTGCGCCACTACCTGCAGAAGGTTGCCATCGACTTTTTCCCAGTCGCGCACCAGCTGCTCCAGCACCGGCATCACCGCGTCGGAAGTGGGCGGCAGGACCGTGTCGCCCGCCTGGCCGCCCAGGGTCAGCAATTGCAGCGCCGCGGCAAACTGTTCCCGGCTTTGCTGCAGCTGGCGCAGCGCCGGGGCGCTGCCGGCAAGGCCGGCCTCGGCGGCTTTGGCGACGCGCTGCGACAGCATGCGCATTTCCGCCGCAGCGGATACGTAGAGGGTGCCGTAGGTGGCGATGCGGCTGTCGATGACGACGATGACCGACATCGCGCCAAGCAGCGCCACCAACAGCACGCCCAGCACCCCGTATTGCTTCGCTAGCGACAACTTGCCCAGCAGCGGCATCGGCTTCAATTGCGCTGTCCCTGCCGCGCTGGCAGCGGGTTCGGGGCGAGGCGAGTCGCCTGCCCCGGGCGCATCCGCTCCGGACGCTGTCAGCGCATCGGTCGCTGCGGCGGCCGATGCGCTGACACTGTCCCTTTTCCTGCCCACCGATGTCAATGTTGGCAGTTTCAAAGCCATTTTTTCCGCTCCCTGTGCGGCTTGCCCGAGCTGCCGGGCGAAAGCCTGGAATGTTCGTTGAGTCGTCCGCTCAGTCTTTTACCTTGTTTCCCGGGGGGAGGAGGAAAGCAAAGCAAGACTCGTTGTCCGGATGCACCAGAGTCATAACCCCACCTGCAGGAACGACTCCTGGGTGGTGAGCGCCGCGATGTCCAGTTCGCGCCACTCGCGCACCCCGCCGTCCCCCTGATCCCGGTAGGCCGGCCCCAGCCACGGCCAGTCTGAGGCGCCGCCGGCGCCGGTGCCGGTTGCAAGGGGCGTCATCTGCTGCAGGTACTTGAGGCCCAGCAAGCGGCTCACCACTAAAGCGCTGGCCGCCCGAAACCGCTCGGCCAGCAGCACCAGCCGGCTTTCGGGTGTGAGTGGCGTCGGCTGGCCGCCCATGAACGCGGAGAAATCGACGACGCTGGCGAGATTGCCGCGAATGTTGGCAATGCCGAGAAACCACGGCTGGGTGAGCGGCACGCTCCACAGTCTGGGAACAGGCAGGACCTCGCCCGCATCTTCGAGCCGCAGCAGCCAGCGGGCGCCCGCGGTTTCGACGCCAAGTCGCGACGCGGGCGCGGCTTCGGCCTGCGCCACCCGCAGGCGCTCGGCCAGTCGCTGGTTGAACACCCGCAGGCTGATTTCCTTCGCCATCGCGGTTCGCGCTAGCCGAGCCGGGCAATTTTGCTGACCAGCTCCGTGGCATCGATGGGCTTGGTCAGGTAATCGCGCGCGCCTTGGCGCATGCCCCAGATCTTGTCGGTCTCGGCGCCCTTGCTGGTGCACAGGAACACCGGAATGTGTCTGGTTCCCGCATCGCGCGAAATGGCGCGCGTGGCGGCGAAACCGCTGGTGCCCGGCATCACCACGTCCATCAGGATGAGGTCGGGGCGTTCCGACCTGGATTTCTCGATGGCCTCGTCACCGCTTTCCGCGGTCACGCACTGGTACCCGGCGCGCGACAGGGTCTCCAGCAGAAACTGCCGTTCGGTGGGCGAATCATCGACGATGAGAATTTTCTTCACTGGCACGGTACGGCGCTCAGGTCCGCTGGGGCAGCAGCGCGTCCAGCGCCTGCAGCAGGCTGTCGCGCGTGAACGGTTTGGTCAGATACCGGTCCGACCCGGCCATGCGACCGCGCGCGCGGTCGAACAACCCGTCGCGCGACGACAGCATCACCACGGGGGTCCGGGCGAAGCGTGGATTTTTCTTGATCAACGCGCAGGTCTGATAACCGTCGAGGCGCGGCATGAGGATGTCGCAGAACACTATTTCAGGCTGGTGATCGGTGATCTTGGACAAGGCATCGAAGCCGTCTTCGGCGAGGATGACCTTGTACCCGGCCTGCGTAAGAAAGATTTCGGCGCTCTTGCGAATGGTGTTGCTGTCGTCGATCACCATCACCTTGACGCCGCTCGGTTGGGTCGCGGGTTGGGTCGCGGGTTGGGTCACGGGTTGGGTCGCGGGTTGGGTCGCGGGTTGTGTTGCGGGTTGGGTTGCGGGTTGGGTTGCGGCGTTCGGATTCGTGGCGAGAGTCAACATGGTGTCCGTTGTTCCAGGAAACCGCGTGAACGGCAGGACGTGCTGGGCGCGACGCGGCCGCCTCGCGAATATACGCCCAAATTCAGGCATCCTGACATGGGGTAGCGCCAAATTGTCCGGTTCCGGGGCCGATCAGGGGCCGGGGCGAGGGCCGGCGCGGCACTGCGCTCGGCCGGGGAGCCGGGGAAGGCAAGGCCGGTGCGTGGTGGCGGGCGTACGGCGAAGCGCAGGCGCGGCTGAGACCCTGGGAAGATTGTCGCGGTCTGGTATCAGGCAGGGCAGCGGCAGCGCTCACGCCGTGACTTGCGGGATGACCTGCTCGTGGAACAAGCGCAAGCTGCGTCGCAGCATCGACCGGTCTTCGACGTCGATGAGGAACCCGCAGATCATCTGCCCCACGCCGGCACCGGCGTACGCGCGCATCGCGCGCGCAACGGTCTCCGCGCTCCCGCAGATCATGTCGTCGGCGTTTCGTGCAATCGCTCCGCTGGGATTTTTGCGGAAGTACGTGTCGGCCTCCGCCCTGGCCCTTTCGTCGGTCTCCGCAACGTGCACTGCCTTCGCGACCGCGGTCCATGCTCGAGCCAGCGCTATCGTCTCGGCGTTGTGCCCGGAGGCGAGGAGAGCAGCGTGATAGCCGGACAGCTGCCGCTGCGCGTCCTCGGGATCCTTGGCCACCGTGAGCATCGCCCAGCCCCGCGCGGCGGCGTCGGCCGCCGCCGACTCGGTCAGCGTCCCTCGTGCAAGGATCGGATGGGGCTTGCGGTAGGACGATGGGTTCACCGCGGCGTCGATCCTTCCGCGATCGCTGCCTACCGCGAATTCGAGCGGCTCGGGTGTGCCGTCGAAACCCCAGATGTCGACGACGGTACGCATCGCGTCATCGAACAAAGCCGAACGCTGATCGAGGTCACGCCCGAACGCGATAAGGTCCGTATCCTTGAACCCGGAGCCGAAACCGACGACGAGGCGCCCGGCATTGAGCTGGTCAATCAGGTTGCACGACTCGACCAGCCGCACCGGATGGTGCAGCGCCGGATTCACCGTGGCGAGGACAATCGTGGCCTGCTTCAGCCGCGGCGCAAGCGCGCACGCGAACAACAGCGAGTTCTGATAGCCCTGATTCTCATGGAGGTGATGCTCCGTCAAGGAGATCCCGCCGAATCCGATCGCGTCGGCCTCCAGTGCAAGGTCGGTCATGTAGTTGATCAGCGGCAGCTCGTTGCGCTTGTCGCGGATTCGCGTGCTCAGGTGCAGGGTAAATTTCATGGGATGCAATCATAATGCATCCGGCAGCCGCATGGGGCCGGCGGAACGTTGAGCCAGTGGTTGCAGGCGCTCCGAGTCAACCTGGGACAACAGTGCCCGCACCGCCGTCCGGGTGATCGAAGAAAAACATCTAAGGAAACGCTGATTAACACAAACCGCAAACAGCATCGCGATAGCCATGCACCATAAGTTCTTGATTGCCATGGTCCTCGCTCGTCCGCGCTTTTCGAAACAGCGGCCGCCTCGCGACACAACTCACAGTTCTTCAGAGCTTCCCTAACCGATCTTCTTTGGCAAGCGCTTGCGCGAAACCGCGCTCGCTTGCGCCCGGCCAACCATGACGCCCTCGAGACGCGATACCCGTCTGTCGATATCGCGCACCTCGCCGCTCAGGGTCTGAACGTTCGCCGATAGCCGTTTGATTTCCTCAGTGGCCAGAAGTACCGCCTTGATGCCCTCCAGGACACGATCAAACCCGGACATTGGCCGCCTCACGACTCTTCGCCAGTTGCCTGACCGTCGCTTGTACGTCGCGGCTGGCTGCCGCCAGCGCCGACTTCGCTTCCTTGGCTGCCGTGAACAGTTCATCCGCCAGCGCGTTTAGCACGGCTTCGGACTCGGACTGGGGCTCTTTCGCCGCCGTGCCGTAGCTTTCCACGGCGCGGCGCACCATCTCGCCGGTCGATACCCCCAAGGTCTGAGCACGAGCATGAATGGCCGCCTTTTGCTCTGGCGTCAGCAGGATGGTCATGCGGGCAGATTTCATGGTGATCCTCCAAAAAACTGTTCACATGATAATGTGCATGCTCATGTATGGCAAGGAGTGTTCTGACAGCAGCGTTCCCGACAGGGGAGTTCGCAATCGCGCCGGCTACCCGGCAGCGCTCCGCGCGAGCCCACGCGTCGCGTTTGGCCCAGACGACGAAGAAACAGCCGGGCTGGCGGCGGCAGAGCCGTCAGGCGCAGCGCCTGGCGTTCAGATCTCGACCATTTCAAAGTCTTCCTTGCGGGCGCCACACTCCGGACAGGTCCAGTTCATCGGCACGTCCTCCCAGCGGGTACCGGGGGCGATGCCCTCGTCCGGACTGCCGGCGGCTTCATCGTAGATGTAGCCGCATATCAGGCACATCCAGGTCTTGTATTGCTGTTCGGTGGTTGGATTGGTCATCGGAGTTGGAAGTGAAGCGGCTCGATTGAGCGCGCCGGTCGATCAAACGCGCCTGCCATTGAAGGCGGCGCAGGAGCATTACGCTAAAATACGGGGCGCATCTTACCCTGATGCCTGCGCCGCTTCCACCGAAACGTCAGTCGTGGCTGCGCGCGCTTCCGGGGTAAGCTTTGCCGGCCGGACGCGGCCAGAATGTCGCGCCGCCGCAGTACTTCTATTTCGGAAATCTGCGGCCTTTGCCCAGCCTGACCGCGACGACAAACCATCCCATGCCCGTTCTGCCTCCCATCGTTCTCACGTTCGCCGCCACCGACCCGACCGGCGGCGCCGGCCTGCAGGCCGACCTGTTGACCCTGTCGTCCATGGGCTGCCACGCCCTTTCGGTGGTGACCGCCATCACCGCCCAGGACACCGCCGGCGTCGAAGGCATATTGGCCATGGATTCGGACTGGGTATCCGACCAGGCGCGGGTGCTGCTCGAAGACATGGCCGTGGCGGCTTTCAAGGTCGGCTTTGTCGGCAGTGTGGAAAACATCGCGGCCATCGCCGAAATCGTTTCGGACTATCCGGACGTGCCATTGATTCTCGACCCGGTACTGGGTTCCGGTCGTGGCGATGAGATGGCGACAGAAGACATGGTGCTGGCGCTGCGCGAGATGCTGCTGCCGCAAACCACGATATTGACGCCCAACAGCATCGAAGCGCGCCGGCTGGCGGCAGAAGACGGCGAGGAATCCGAAGCACTCAGCCTGGCGGGCTGTGCCAGGAAGCTGGCGGAATCAGGCTGTGAGTACATACTCATCACCGGTACCCACGAACCTACTCCAGAGGTTGTCAACATCTTGTTCAACGAGCAGGGAAAGGTCCGCTCCGACAGCTGGAAACGCCTCCCTGGCAGCTATCACGGCTCGGGCTGCACCCTGGCGTCGGCGATCGCCGCGACGCTGGCCAACGGGCTGGAAATGCCCGAAGCGGTGCGCGAAGCGCAGGAATACACCTGGCAAACGCTGAACGCCGGGTTTCGTCCCGGCATGGGACAGCACCTGCCCGACCGGTTCTTCTGGGCCCGTTCCCTGGACGACGGCGGCAAGGGCGGCGAGGGACAGAGCTGACATGCCCTCGCCGTCTGCAAGCGGGGCGCGGCGCGTCGCCGGCCTGTACGCCATCACACCGGAGGAAACGGATAGCGCCGTCCTTGCCGGCAAAGTCGAGGCGGCGCTGCGCGGTGGGGCGGCACTGGTTCAATACCGCAACAAATCCTCAGACAAAATCCTGCGCCGCGAACAGGCGGCGGCGCTGCTCGCGCTGTGCCAGGCGGCCGGTGCGCCGCTCATCATCAACGACGACCTGGAACTGGCGCTGGCCATCGGCGCGGACGGGGTGCACCTGGGGCGAGGCGATGGGGAATTGCGCGCCGCGCGCCAGGCGCTCGGGCCGGCCCGGCTGCTGGGCGCCTCGTGCTACGACCGCATTGACCTCGCCCGTGACGCGCTCGCCGCGGGCGCTGATCACATCGCATTCGGCAGCGTCTATGCGTCATCGACCAAACCCGGTGCGGTGCGGGCGCCGCTCGAACTACTGACCCGCGCGCGCGCCGAACTTGCGGCACCGGTGGTCGCCATCGGCGGCATCGACGCGCGCAATGCGCCGCCGGTGATTGCCGCGGGCGCAGCCGCGCTGGCGGTGCTGAGCGCCCTGTTCGACGCCCCTGACATCAGCGCCGCCGCCACCCGATTTGCCTCCTTGTTTACATCGCCGACTTTTCCACCTCCACCCTTATGAGCAAGCCAAATCGGAACGAGGCGCTGTTTGCTCGCGCTCAACAATCGATTCCCGGCGGCGTCAATTCACCGGTGCGCGCCTTCAAGTCGGTCGGCGGCACACCGCCGTTCTTAACCCGCGGCGCAGGCGCCAGGGTCGAGGATGCCGAGGGCCGCAGTTACATCGACTACGTCGGTTCGTGGGGACCGCTCATCGTCGGGCACGCGCATCCGGCGGTAGTCGCGGCCGTGCGCGAGGCGGCGGGCCGCGGCCTGTCGTTCGGCGCCCCGACGGAAGCCGAAGTGGAGCTTGCCGAACTGCTGTGCGCGCGGGTGCCGAATGTCGAACGGGTGCGTCTGGTTAACTCGGGAACCGAGGCCACCATGAGCGCGCTGCGGCTGGCGCGCGGCCATACCGGCCGCTCGGCCATCATCAAGTTCGAGGGCTGTTATCACGGCCACGCCGACAGTCTGCTGGTCAAGGCCGGCTCCGGCGCGCTCACGCTCGGGCAGCCGAGCTCGGCCGGCGTGCCGGCGGAGACGGCGCAGCACACTATCGTCCTCGGCTACAACGATTGCACGCAACTGGAGCAGGCGTTTCGCGAGCAGGGCGACCGGATCGCCGCACTGATTGTTGAACCGGTCGCCGGCAACATGAACCTGGTCGCTCCCCAGCCGGAATTCCTGCGGCTGGCGCGCGAGCTTTGCACGCGTCACGGCAGCGTGCTGATCTTCGATGAGGTGATGACCGGATTTCGTGTCGGTCCGCGCGGCGCGCAAGGTCTCTATGGCATCGACGCCGACCTGGTGACACTCGGCAAGGTGATCGGCGGCGGCATGCCGGTAGGCGCGTTCGGCGGGCGCCGCGACATCATGGACAGGATCGCGCCGCTCGGGCCGGTATATCAGGCCGGCACCCTGTCTGGCAATCCGGTCAGTGTCGCCGCCGGCCTGGCTACCCTGAAGCTGATCGCGGCCGATGGTTTCTTCGAACAACTCGCACGGACGACACGCGCGCTCACCGACGGCCTGGCGGCGCGGGCGCTGAAACACGGCGCGGTTTTCTCGGCGCAGTCCGTGGGCAGCATGTTCGGCCTGTATTTCCGCGCCGCGCCGCCCGCGAGTTACGCCGAGGTGATGAGCTGCGACAAGGAAGCGTTCAACCGCTTTTTTCACAGCATGCTGGAGCAGGGCGTGTACCTTGCTCCCTCCGCCTACGAAGCGGGGTTCGTGTCAGCGGCGCATGGCGCGGCGGAATTGCAGGCCACGCTGGCCGCCGCCGACGTTGCATTCGCCCGGCTGCGTGCATGAGCACGGGCCTCGGACTGAATGCGTTAAGGCGTTAAGGCTCGCGCCCGGGTAATGCCGTCCAGCCACGGCAATTCGATCTCCAGCACCTCGCGGCAAAGAAACAGCAGCGCCACCTTGGCCTGATTCTGCGTGGAAGCCGCGACGCGCCGCGTCACCGCCGGATCGCTGAGGAACGCCTCGACGTGGCACGCACCCAGTTCGCGCGGGTGACGCTTGTCAAAGTGCAGCACGAAGCGCCTGATCCAGTGGACGTAGACCCTCCGGATCGAGTAATGCTCGACGCGAATCCTGGCGCGCACCTGGTTCAGCAGCCGGGGCGGGGCGGAGGCAAGGGACGCCGAGTCGATGGGGCTCATGTGCATTTGTCCGGAGATTTAGGGAGTACTGTGAATATCTCCAGTAATTTAAATCAGGGACTTATGCAACGTGTGAGCGATTTGGGCACCTCGAAGGTGTATTTTCTGGGAAACTTCGGGTGTCCAATTTTAGTTAAAACTCGGTGAAACGCCGTGCAATGCCGTTGCAGAGCAAACCCTGCGTTGCGCCGACCTTCCCGTGGCCGCTGCCCGGAGATGCCCGTCCCGCACGGCGCTCCGAGATATTCACCCGGTGCGGCCGGCGTCACATCTGGCGCGCACGTAGCGCAAGCATCGCGGCTCTTGTTGGCTTTGGCATCGCGGGCGTAGGCTAGGCCGTGCCATCTCAACCAGATGCCCTGCCAGTGAAGGTGAAACCGATTTTTAACTTCAGGTCGAGCGGACGGGCTGGAAGCGTCGCGCCAGTTGTTACCACCGCGTCGGCCCGCCGCTCACCACGACGTTATACGTCGCTTTGTGCCTGGTGACAAAAGGCACACATTGCCGTAGAATTGCCTGATGAAGCCGTTTCGGTGGGACCCTGAGAAGAACGATGCGCTCAAGGGCGCTCGCGGATTGTC